>Ga0335071_10005601_pt1 | contig 13023 bp, 12 predicted proteins | sample Lox_Sample_15_FD_206724 | JGI IMG/M metagenome (GOLD analysis project Ga0335071, IMG submission 206724) | Soil microbial communities from Loxahatchee National Wildlife Refuge, Florida, United States - Lox_Sample_1.5 | ecosystem: Environmental > Terrestrial > Soil > Wetlands | place: USA...
TCCCTCTGTGTCCGCTCGGCTACCGCCTGTCCTGCAACGGCCACGACTATCAGCACCAAACCACCAAATGGGTCTGCCGACAAAAGTGCATCCACCAATCTCAAGCCGATATCCTGCTTTCCCCCGAAACACAGGCTCCCCGCAGCGCCTGCCCCTTCGCCGATCCTGCTCATCCCCTCGGAATGTCTCTCACTCTTGGCCTGTCCCTCCCGGATGGCTCCATCCGTCTGGCCCGCGACATGCAAGTCGGCTCCGACACCTGGAAGCTCCGCATGGGCAGACAATCCTATTCCGAAAGCCGCAATGCCTCCCAGGCTCGCCGCAACTTGAAACGTTCCCCCGCCTTCGGTTTGGCCAACACTGCCAAAGCCACCTTGATGGGCGATACTCTCTCCCTCCTGCTCACCCTCGCCCGCTTCGTTCAGGAAGCTTCCTTCGCCACCCTCCCCTCGCCTCCATGAGTCGCTAACTTCCCCCACTTTCCCTCCGGCCTCCGTTCACGACTGGCCCGCTTTCACGCGCCTGCTCATCCTTCTGCAGCTTTTCGCAGGTACATTAATTTCCTCTCAGATCTGATTTTCCTGCTTGCTTCGATCCCTCGATTGACTTGTTGCGCGGCCCCATCCGAGTTGTTGCGCGGATGAACCTGATCCGACCCCATATTTCCCCAAAATTACTCGTTCAACTCACTCTCTTCCCCGCTTTCCCCATTGATGATACCTTCCCTCTATATTTGACTCATTGCACTATCCCGAATGCTGCCCCGCTTGTGCGAGGCGGGATTCTATTGTATAGTCTGAGAGAAACCTCCAAAATAGAAGATGGAATGACAACGCCGTATTTCCCTGTCCAGCATTCGATTTTACGTGAGAGCGCCCTCGCCGAATGGGTCATATCCTGTTATCCGCTGACAGGACCCGTTCGATGCAGATTCCTCAGAGGGAGCATGAGCGATGCATATATCGTTGATACTCCTGACAAAGCCTACATCCTAAAAGTCTACCTGCACAATCGGCACTCGAGAAGCAATATAGAGGCGGAAGTCAGCTTCTTGAATGACCTGCATGATCATGACCTTCCCGTTGCAGTTCCAGTAGCCAACAATGATGCAGCATACTTGAATGAGATTGGCGCACCCGAAGGAACACGATACATCGTGCTGTTCGACGCCATCACGGGCGAGGAGCCGAAGGAAGCGAATCTTGAACACAGCCACAGTTTTGGACTGCTTGCCGGCCGCATGCATAACTGCGCAGACAGACTGGCCAAACAATACGATCGACGGCATCTCGACGAAAAGTACCTGATCGAGGAGCCACTAAAATACATCCGACCATATCTCCAGCACAGGAAAAGGGACTGGGAATACCTGCGGGCTCTGGGAAGTGAGTTGACGGCCGAGCTGAACGGACTGGTACCAAAGGAGAGTCCGGAATATGGCCTGTGCCACGGAGATCTCCATACTGGGAACGCACGATTCGACAAGGATGGTCGTCTCACCTTGTTCGACTTCGACAGCTTTGGATATGGCTGGAGAGCGATCGATATTGGCGTTTACCACGTCAGCTATGACTGGCTAGGCCTAAGCGAAGAGACCAGACGCGAGAAAGACAGATTTTGGGGGGCGTTTGTCGATGGGTATAGCGCGGAACGCACGCTGAGCAGGAATGAACTTGCGGCAGCCCAGTTGTGCTTGCCAATCCGCCATTTGGAACTTATGGGTCTCACGATACGGTACTGGTCGCCCCAGATCGGGATCGGCTGGATCGATGACGATTACTTTGACAGGCATCTGAGCTGGTTCAGAGAGTGGGCCAACCTATACAGTAAAACGTGATAAATGCTAAAAAGTGTGGCAAGTCTAAAAACGAAAATGAGCATACCTTCTCGTGAGCAAGCCGAATCCTTCATCAACGAAGGACAAACGATGAACCCGGGACCTTGGGTTCAGCATTCTTTCTTTGTCGCAAAGGCTGCGGAGTCTATTGCACGACATCATCCCCAACTGGACCCTACTGTCGCGTTTATCCTGGGGGATTTACACGACATCGGGCGCAGGGCTGGGACAACAGACATGCGTCACATCCTCGATGGCTTTTACTTTCTTAGGGAGAAGGGATTTGACGATGCTGCTTTCCCGATCAAGGATGTTTATTCCGCTGCAGGGAAATGGGATTGCACGAGCCAGGAGCTGGATTTTGTAAATGGGTATCTTTCGAACATAGAATTCGACGAGTATGACAGGCTCATTCAATTGTGCGATGCCATTGCATTACCCACCGGCTTTTCCTTAATTGAAAAACGCTTGATGGATGTTGCATTAAGACGGGGTGTAAACGAGTACAGCGTTTTGCGCTGGAAGGCTTATCTGGAAATCCAGCAGGACTTCGAAAAAATAATCGGGCATTCGATTTACAAAATCTTGCCAGGAGTTGTCGAAAATACTTTTGGATCCGGCCTCCTTGGAAAATAATAGCATGCGACCCCAACGTGACACCCGTGAGATTATCATCAGGAAGGAGTTTTTTCATGAATTTATCCACAACCGGCCTCAGTCTCGCTCCCGATGCTGCCATCGATCTACACCTTCATACCACCTACAGCGATGGCACCTGGACGCCCGAACAGCTGCTGGATTACCTGGTGCAGGAGCAGTTCAGCCTGGCAGCCATCACCGATCACGATCGGGCAGATACCGGCGCCGAGCTTCAACAGCTTGCGCTGGAGAAACACCAGCCTATTCTTCCGGCCGTCGAGATGACCACGCTGTGGAATGACGAATTGTCGGGGAAGGACGAAATGTCGGGCCAGGATAACATGACGGATCTCCTTTGCTTTGGATTCGATCCGCCTCCGAATGCCCTCGACGACATCGCCCGGGACCTGTTGCGCCGCCAACGGGAGAACACCCGGGAAGTCTATGAGAACCTGCAGCAGAAAGGGTATACATTTCCGCAGGAACCCGACGCATTGGCGGTCATCCTGGAACAGCCCGGTCCAAAGCAGCCTTTTGCGCTGGTCGATCTATTAAAAAAATACGGGTATGGCACCGGCCAACCGTCGGCCGGGAGGATCATTCTGGAGGCAGGCTGCAGGATCGTGACGAACGATCTCGCCGCAGTGGTGGATGCATCGCACCGGAGTGGAGCCGTGTGCCTCATCGCCCACCCCGGACATAAAGACGGGTTTGTGACCTACGACGCTCAAATGCTGGATAAACTGCGCCAGGATATTCCGATCGACGGCCTGGAGGTCCATCAACCGAAGCATTCGCCGGACCAGGCGGCGATGTATCTGGAATATGCCCGACAGCACCACTTGCTGATCAGTGCGGGTTCAGACTCGCATCGCCCGGGGAAGCCGCCTATCAAATACCCAGCCGAATCGAGCCGGGCTCTCTTGGAACGGATGGGCATCCAAATCAAATAACCACTCACACATATTGCTCCCCGGAACATCAGCCGGGCCATTGGACGATTTTACCCGCCCGATTTTCCCACCCGGAAGATATCGCGCATGTTCACAGAAAACAGGAAATTTATGAGACCAAATCGTCAAATCTTTGCGATGCTTTTTTTGGTGATGAATCTGGCATTCTTGGGTTGCAGTTCAGAGCGGATATTCGCCCCGAATACCTCGCCCAGCCAACTTCCCACGCTCTACCCCACCTATACTCCCTATCCGACATACACCCCTTATCCCACGACCCCTCCCACTCCAACGCCCTCTCCGACAGAAGTATTCAGTGCGCCGATCCTGACCGCCATCGAAGGCCGATCGCCGGATTTTTCCCTGTCCCCGGCCAGTTGGGAGGAGGGCGCCCCTCCGCCAGACCGAACGGTTAAAAAACAATTCGTGAATGGCCAATGGATATTCGAACAAACTCCCACCGGTTTTTCGAGGATCGTCATCCCAGGGTTAAGCTATACCAACTTCGTTTTGACAGTGGACATCACATCGATCGATTCCCCTGCAGATACCGCATTCAGCATTTATTGGAGATTCTCAGCGGCCGGCGAATACCGTGTCTATCTCACAATGGATTTTAGTAAATGGAGCACTCAGCATGTGTCCTATACCGAGGGCATCGATCCGCCCGAACAACGAAGCGGCGTGATTACCAATGCACATGCTCCGGGTAGTCCAAACACACTGATGCTCGTAGCATATGGACAGCATCATGTCGTGTACTTGAATGGTGTGCCATTTTATTTCATGGATGATGGCCATTATCCAAACGGCACGATCGGCTTCACGCTTGACGGCTCAAGCAGGGCGTGGAAAATATCTTTCGGCAATCTGCAAGTGTGGAATCTCGACAAAATACCTGGCCTGCCCCAAAAATGAATCGGTGAGGCTGGCGATATTCCAGTCGTATCGGTAGATTCGCAAAAAGGCACGCCCGGCACCGGTGCCGGTTCTCCCGCTCACCCGTAATGCACCGGGCCGCTTGCGATGCGAGTATCTCAGCCGGGGCTTTGACCAGCCCGGCCAGGTACGGAAAGAGGGATGGTTGTCATGGAAAATGGGCAGCTTACATCCGAGTTGATGGGTTGGGCCACGCTGATTACAGCAGGAATCGATACACCCCTTTTGATCCTCCTGACACGCTGGATATCCTCAGCGGTCTTCGGCAAACTCAAATGGTATTTGGTCGGAGCTGCCATTCTCGTCTACGCCGCCCTGTGGGGGGCTTTCGGATCGGGGCTCTTCTGGGGTGGTGTCTATGGAGCGATATTCCCTGCGTGGTCCCGCTGGCTGCTCCCCGCAGGATTCGGCCTGCTCTACGGAGTATTGGCGCTTGCATTCTGGCGGGTGAGCATCCTCGCAGCCAGGCGGCAAGTGCTCTGGTTCATCCTGCTCGGAGGCGGGATGTCAGTGATCGGCCATGGCATCGGCATAAGCCGGGGGTTGTTCCGTGTGCCTCTGCTTGCCGGGGCCAGCATCCTCTCCGCCCTGGCGTTCGGGGTATTCGAATTCATTTTCTACTGGTGCGCGATCGTTGGCCTCAGCGTGGCATGCAGGTGGCTGGTCCTGCAGCTGCGGAAGAAGTTTGGGTAGCTGGCACTTAGTAGAATGAGCCATGCCGCATCCTATTCCGGGATTATTTGATTCGCCACCCGAAGAGCGCAAATGCATATCGGGAACTGAAGATGGAATTGGCCAAAAGATTTCCCCTGGATCGGGAAGCTTACACGAATGGGAAGGCGTCCTTTATCAGCCAAATTCTACAACTGGCAAGTTCGGAAAAAGGGGAAAGCCCGTCACGGGGCGCCCGACGATGATTGGCAAAGGTGATTGATGGATCCAGCGATTCCGCCCAGGTCCTGTTTTCAGGCCGATCTCCGATCGACAGGACTTCCGCCATCGATTTTCTGACATTGAAGTAGAATATTCACCTCGTCCTGCGCAGACCACGACGTCCAGCGCCGGGTCTCCCACCCGGCATTTTTCCAGGAGTGAACATGAAACGTCCCTTTATTCTTGCCTTTGCGATTATTATCCTGTTGACCGCTTGCGGGCCTGCCGCGACGCCCACCCCGGTGCCGGAGGCGCTCTTCGTCGACCCGGGCACGGACCTCGGTCCGATCAGCCCCTACTTGTTCGGGACGAACTACGGGCCGATGCACGCCGTCGTGGTGGATAAAATGCCGCTGGTCGAGAGCGCCGGGTTCACCGCGCTGCGTTTCCCGGCTGGGGCCTGGACCGACGTGATGGACATCCAGCCCTTCCAGATCGATGCTTTCATCGCTTTTTGCAAACAGGTTGGCGCCATCCCCACCATCAGCGTGCGCCTGCTGAACGGCAGCCCGAAGGTCGCGGCCGAGTTGGTGCGTTACACCAACATCGAAAAGAAATACGGCGTGGTCTACTGGAGCATCGGCAATGAGCCGAATCTCTATACGGAGTTGCACCAGGCAGACTACGATTACACCACCGAGGACCTCAACAAAGACTGGCGTCCCATTGCCGAAGCCATGAAGGCTGTCGACCCGAGCATCCGGCTGATGGGGCCGGAACTGGCCGGCTGGGAAAAAGACCTGGCATCCACGCCGAAGGACTCCGCCGGCCGCGACTGGATGGCCGAGTTCCTGAAAGCCAACGGCGACCTGGTATCTGTCGTCACGGTCCACCGCTATCCGATGTATGCGCCGGCCGGACAGGCGATCACGGTCCAGGACCTGCGCGAGAACACGCGTGACTGGACTACCCAGGTGGATTATCTGCGGACCCTGACGAAACAGGTCACGGGGCGCGATATCCCGATCGCCTATACCGAGATCAATTCCGATCCCAGCCGCGTCTCCGACCAGATCGCTTCCCCCGATTCTTTCTATAATGCCGTCTGGTACGCGGATGTCCTGGGACAACTGATGAATTCCCACGTTTTCATGGTCAACCAGTGGGTGCTCTCCCAGCGTGACACCGGGCTGGGCCTCCTCCACGGCGACGACGTCCGGCCCACGTTCTACGTCTTCCCAATGTACAAGAATTTCGGCAGCAAACAGGTCTACGCCGCCTCGGGCGTGGCGGATGTGGACGTCTTCGCCGCCAAGCGAAAAGACGGCGCCCTGACCGTCATGGTGATCAACCTGTCGGACGGGGAGCAGCGCGTCCCCCTGCGGATCAAAGGACCGGCGTTCTCCCAGGCGGATGTCTGGCTCCTGGACGTCGACCACGACGCCGAAAACCTGGGACTGCAGCCGTTCCCGGCGGATGGCACCCTGATCCTGCCTGCCCAGTCGGCCACGCTCTTTGTTTTCAAGAAATGAGCGCATCCTGTTCACTTGAGTGGAAACGACCCATTGACGCCGGGGAAAGCGGCGGAAAGAATCCGGAAAGATAATTTTGGCTGAGCTTCGCTGTAGGCCGGCCCGCCCGTTTTGCTTCAAAACCGATACGATATAATTGCGCCAGGTTTTCCGCCGGAGGCGAACGGTCCCTGGCGGTGTTGTATTCTCCGATGCACGACCCATCCCCCGGCCCAAGGAGACCTCCTGCATGACAACCGCCCTGAAAGACCGCCTCACCCCCCTGAGCAAGCTCTTCTATGGCGTCAGTGATTTCGGCTTCGCCTGTACTGACACCACCATGCAAGTCCTTTTCGCGATCTTCCTGACCGACGTGGTCGGGCTGAAACCCGCCTACGCGGCGCTGGCAGTCTTCATCGGCCGCACCTGGGACTACATCAACGACCCGTTGATCGGATTCTTCACCGACCGGGTCCGTTCCCGCTGGGGGCGCAGGCGGCCCTTCCTCCTGTTTGGGTTCATCCCGTTCGGGCTGATGTTCGCCCTGCTCTGGTACCGCCCGCCGACCGACAGCCAATTCCTCCTCTGTGCATACTATGCGGCCGCATATTTCTTCTTCGACACCTCTTACACCTTCGTTACCATGCCGTACGTCGCCCTGACCCCCGAATTGACCCAGGACTACGACGAGCGCACCTCCCTGACCACCTTCCGGATGGCGTTTTCGATCCTCGGCAGCCTGGTGGCCTTCATCGTTCCCCTGCTGATCATCGGCACGATGCGCCCCGAGAACACCGGCCGTATCTTCACGATGGGGATCATCTTCGGGGCGGTCTGCGCCCTGCCTCTCCTGCTGACCTTTTTCGGGACGCGCGAAAAACCGGAATATTTCACCCAGTCCCAACCCAGTCTGCGGGAATCCTTCCGGGCGGTCTGGAAGAACCGGCCTTTCCTTTTCGCGGCGGGGATCTTCCTGTTCACCTGGACGGCCGCGGACATTATCCAGGCTTTCCTGCTCTTCTTCCTGAAATACCGGATGAATCTCGAAAAACAAAGCGATCTCATCCTAGGGACGATCTTCGTCGTCGCCCTGCTGGTCCTGCCGTTCTGGGATTGGGCCTCCCGCAAGACCGACAAGCGCAAGGCCTATGTGGCCGGGATGATCTTCCTTTCGGCCATCATGATCGGCCTGATCTTCCTCAGCCCGGGAGTCGGCCTGCCATTGGTCCTGATCATGGCCATCCTGGCGGGAATCGGGGTCTCGGCCATCCACGTGCTCACCTGGGCGATCATCCCGGACGCGGTCGAGGTCGACGAGCTGGCCACCGGCCACCGCCACGAGGGCATCTTCTACAGCCTGGTCTCGCTCTTCAAGAAGATCGCCTCATCCATCGCCATCCCGCTGACCCTGCTCGTCCTGGACTGGAGCGGTTATGTGTCGAACGCGCCCGTTCAGAAGCCCTCCACCATCCTGGCTATCCGGGTGCTGATCGGACCGGTTCCTTCTGTCCTCCTGCTCGGCGGGATCGCCTTCGCCCTGTTTTACCCGCTCAGCCGCGAATCCCACCGCGCCACCCGGGAGAAGATCGAAGCGGCACGCGAAGCCAGACCGGCCGATTGATTTCCCCGCGTTTTATTCTCCATTCGTGAGGCGATCCTTGATCCTCGCCACCCTCTGCTACCTCAAGCACGCCGGTTCCACCCTGATGATCCACCGCAACAAACGCAAGGACGACATCCACGCCGGCAAATGGAACGGCCTGGGCGGCAAGTTCGAGCCGGGCGAGTCGCCGGAAGAATGCGTCATCCGGGAGGTGTGGGAGGAATCCGGGCTGACGATCGTCGGACCGAAGTGGTGCGGGCTGCTGACGTTCGCGGGCTTCAAAGGCCAGGACTGGTATGTCTTCGTCTTTACCGCAAATGCATTCAGCGGCGAGTTACACGAGAACGAGGAAGGTCACCTGGACTGGATCCCGGACGAGAAATTGGAAGAGCTCGCCCTCTGGCCCAGCGACCATCTCTTCCTGCCCTGGATTCGGGAAGGGAAATTCTTCTCGGCCAAGTTTGCCTACGACGATGAAGATATGCTCGGCCACCAGGTGGTTTTTTATTAATCCAGGGTTCCGGTATCATAAAAAGGCGCCGACTTTGCGATCGGCGCCTTTTGCATTCGGATCCCGTCACGGAGCCGGCTTGAATTTGAACATTGCCTGCTCGATCGTGTACCCGGTGATCCCGATCTCTTCCAGCTTGATGGTGCCCATTCCGAGGTCCTGGGCCATCGCAATATAGTTTTCGATGTGCAGGAACGGGACGGTGCCGGCGGGCGCGGCCGGATCGAAGCCCATCAGCCGGACGCCGATCGAATCGGTGGCCACCTGGCTTTTCCCGGCGATCAACAATCCAGGCTTTACCTGGGAGACGCCATCCTCCCAGGCATCCGCGCCCCCTGCATGGTCATGATACCGTCCGCCATAGCCAGGTGGATCGGCCGGGCCCGGTTCAGGTCCAGCAGTGTACGCCCGAGGCGTTTGTCCATCTGCCGGTCCCCGTGCAGAGACTGCCGCCAGGTTTAGCCCGGATACATGCGATAAACACTCAGAGGGGTGATGCCCATCAGGTTTTTCATCGAGAGGGTCACCCCGGCAAAGGAATGGGGCTTCATCTTCCCGATCGAGACGAAGGTATCCAGTTCCCCCAAAAGCGGGTTGAGGGTGTAAGTCTCATGGTTGAACCAGTTCGGACCCACCGGGATCTCGGTAAAGTCCTTGTATGGGTCGGGCTTGCAGAGATCGATCAACTCGGCGCCGATCGACCCGGCCATGTCCGTATAACCCCACAGGTCGAATACTTCCCGCTTGGCGGTTCCCAGGCCGTCCATCACGTAGATCTTCCCGGCGCCTGCATCGATCAACAGCTCGCCCAGGGCCCAAACGACGGCCGGATTGGTCGCAAAGTATTCGACCGCCGGTGGGTCGGTCCGCCCGTTCAGATAGTACGCGCCCGTCATGTTGACCTTGATGCCAACCCTGGCTCCCGGCTTGATCACGTCGCCCAGTCCGCCCAGGCTCTCCGCATGCGCTGGATCTCCGCCCGCAAGACGCCTCGATCGTAACGATCCGCCTTCCCGATGGCGACGATTGCCTTCGGACCCGGGGTGGGCGAAAGTGTCAGCGTCGGTGGAACGCTGGTCGATGTCGACGTTCCGGTTGGACCCGGGGGGGCGTGAAGGCCGGCGGCAGGGAACCCTGGCAGGCGGCCAGGAATCCTGCCAGGCCTGTCGTACCCAAAATTTTCAAGAAATCCCGGCGACTGAATTGACTCTTCATCGATATCCTCCTCCACGAGAGCAATCTGCTAATATCACCATGGAATTATACAAAAGCTGCCTCAAAGTACGCAACCGGCTTGGCTGGGCAGGATTCCCGCGCCAATCGCATCCTTTTGTTTGGCAGTATAATCAAATCCGTATGACCATTCTGGCGGACAAACACATCCTGCTGGGCGTCACCGGCTCCATCGCGACCTACAAAGCCGCCGATCTGGCTTCCAAGCTGACCCAGGCGGGCGCCCAGGTGGATGTCATCCTGACCCCATCCGCAGAAAAGTTCATCACCCCCCTGACCTTCCAATCCGTTACCGGACGAAAAGCCTTCACCGATTCCGACCTGTGGGGCGGCGAGGCGCACGTCCTGCACGTCGGCCTTGGCCACGGTTCCGACCTGCTGGTCGTCGCCCCGTGCACCGCCAACACGCTTGGCAAGCTGGCTCATGGCATCGCCGACAACCTGCTTACGATTACGGCGCTGGCCGCCCGCTGTCCGGTCCTGGTTGCGCCGGCCATGGACGTGGGCATCTACACCAATCCGGCCACCCAGGCGAACATCCGCACCCTGATGGAACGCGGCGTTTTTTTCGCCGGCCCCGGCGAGGGCCGGATGGCCTCCGGGTTGACCGGCCTGGGTCGCCTGCTCGAGCCGTCTGAGCTGCTCGGCCACGTCCGGCGGGCCCTCGGCTTGAGCGGGCCGCTCGCAGGGCGGAAGGTGGTCGTCACGGCCGGGGGCACCCAGGAACCGCTCGACCCGGTCCGCGTCCTGACCAACCGGTCCTCCGGGAAGCAAGGCTATGCCGTCGCCCAGGCCGCCATCGACTCGGGGGCGGGCGTCGTGTTGGTCAGCGCGCCGACCGCCCTGACCCCGCCGGTTGGGGCGAAGTTCATCCCGGTCGAAACCGCCGCGGAAATGCTGGAAGCCGTCCTGGCTGAATCCGCCGGAGCGGATGGGCTGATCATGGCCGCCGCGGTTGCAGACTTTCGTCCGGCCAGGATCGCCGGGAACAAGCTCAAGAAACGGGACGGAATTCCGCAGGTCGACCTGGAGGCCGCCCCCGACGTCCTGGCCGCTGTGGCAGGGCTGGGAGCCAGAAGGCCGCGGCGGGTGATCGGCTTTGCCGCCGAAAGCGTAGACCTTCACGAGAACGCCAAAGCCAAGCTTAAATCCAAAAAACTTGATATGATTGTAGCAAATGACATCTCCGCGGCCGACGCCGGCTTCGGGGTGGACACCAATCGGGTGACTTTTCTCTTTCCTGACTCGGAAGACGAACTCCTGCCGCTGCTGAGCAAGGACGAAGTGGCAGAGACCCTCATCGCTCGTTTTGCGATGCTCCTGGAGAGCAAATGACAAAAGTTCTGGTGATCTCCGATGTGCACGCCAACATCACTGCCCTGGACGCCGTCCTGGACGACGCCGGGGATGTGGACCAAGTCTGGTGCCTGGGGGATATCGTCGGGTACGGCCCTGACCCGAACGAATGCGTGGATCGCATCCAGACCCTGCCAAAACTGACCTGCATGATGGGCAACCATGACTTTGCCGCCATCGGAGACATGTCCCTCGAAACCTTCAACTCTGACGCAAAGAAGGCCTTGCTCTGGCAGCGTGAAAAACTGACGGATTCGAGCAAGGATTTCTTGCACAATCTAAACCAGAACGTCGTCGTGCGCGGAGACGTCTCGCTCGTCCACGGCAGCCCGCGCGACCCGATCTGGGAATACATCATGAATACCCTGGTGGCGCGGCTCAACCTGGATTTCTACGATACGTCCTGGTGCTTCATGGGCCATTCCCATTTCCAGGCTGTTTTTCAGTACCATTCGGAGAAGGACGATATGTCCATCGAAGTGCCGCCTCTGGATGAAAAATACGCACTTAAAGAGCGGGCTTTCCTGAATCCTGGCTCGGTCGGCCAACCCCGCGACCGGGACCCTCGCGCAGCCTACGCCTTTTTCTTTCCCAAGACGAGAGTCTGGGAACCCCATCGGGTGGAATATGACATTCCCCAGGTCCAAAAACGGATCCTGAACGCCGGCCTGCCTCACCGGCATGCCGAACGTCTCGCCGGAGGCTGGTAGGCGCCCGGGATCGATCGTCAGCATGGCAAGGGTGGAACATTTGTCGGGGTATGGGCGTCTAGCGAACATATCAGCCTCTCATCACCCGAAGGAGAAGAAGCCATGAAGAACAAAATCGTCATCATCTTTCTCGCCCTTGCCCTGGTACTGACCGCCTGTGCACCGAAGTTGGTTTCGGTGCATTCGGCTGCTCCCCTCGCCGCGGCTACGGCCGCGCCTGCGGAGGCCCTCAAGGCCTATGGCCAAGGCGGTGGAATCACCAACGAGACTTCCGGCGTCGCCCAAATGCCCGCCACGGACAACTCCAACCCTGCCGGTAGTCCGGCGACCGCCACACAGGACCGGCTGGTGCTGACGAACGTCGATCTGAGCATCGTCGTTGCCGATCCCCAGAAGAAAATGGACTCCATCGCCCAGATGGCCAAGGATATGGGTGGTTTCGTCGTCTCGTCGAACCTGTCACCCTATTACCTGGACAGCGGCACGACCGTCTCGCAGGGCACCATATCGATCCGCATCCCGGCCGATAAGCTGGAACAGGCCCTGACCCAGATCAAGACCGGCGTGGGCGAGGTCCGCAGCGAGGCCCGCACCGGCCAGGACGTGACCGCCCAATACGTCGACCTGCAGAGTTCCCTGCGCAACCTTGAGCAGGAGGAAACCGATCTCCAGGACATCATGGACGAGGCCAAGAACAATCCCAACAGCAACACCACTTCCAAGACCCAGGACGTTCTCACGGTCTACAACCAGATCGTCAGCGTCCGCGGCCAGATCGAGCAGATCAAGGGCCAGATGCAGTACTACGAACAATCCTCGGCCTACTCCCTGGTCAACGTGAACCTGATCCCCGAGGAG
>Ga0335071_10005603_pt1 | contig 13020 bp, 12 predicted proteins | sample Lox_Sample_15_FD_206724 | JGI IMG/M metagenome (GOLD analysis project Ga0335071, IMG submission 206724) | Soil microbial communities from Loxahatchee National Wildlife Refuge, Florida, United States - Lox_Sample_1.5 | ecosystem: Environmental > Terrestrial > Soil > Wetlands | place: USA...
CCTGCCTGGAGTCTGTTTCCTCGCTCTGTCTGAACACTCTTGCTGGCGAGGAGGGCAACCGGCGCTATCGCCGGGATACTCCAAGGCCAGCGCGCCGCGAGATGTAACCGCATCCCACGACGCTACCGAAACCGGGCCAACCAGCCCGGTTTCTTTTTTGGCTGTTGGCTCCTAGCTCTTAGCTCTCAGCTCCCAGCTTTTGCACGCAAGGGCACGAGTTTTCAAGGGTGTTGCTGAGAGGAAAACTACTCTGCCAGCGATTCCGTCAAGAATCCAATCGGTTCGTCTTCGACCGACGACATTCCAACGGGAAGTGAACCGCCGTTGTAGTCGATCATGCGATTCTTCCACTTCAGGAAATCGGTGATGGTTTGCGGCTCGATGCGGACTTCAACCCGGCGCAGGCTGGCCAGAAGCAGATTCATTTCGTAGCGGAAGCCGATCTCGGTACGCAGGTTCCTGGCAGCGAGTTTCGCGCGCTCGACCTCTCGACCGGATACTTCCAGCAGGCCCCAGCCGGCAGGCAACTCGCCGACGCGGATTAGTCCACGGGGCGCCAGGTAGTAGCGTTCATTGCCCACGCCGGTTTCGGGTTGCCGCCGAAACGGTTTGTCGCGATCCGCGAGAAAGTCTGCGCGGGAGACCTTGCACTCGACCAGTACTGAGTGGCAGGCCTTCTTCCATCCGATGGCATCGGGCATCTCGCCGCTGAGACAGGCCTGCTCGGACAACACGACTCCGCAGCGATAGCGGCGAAGCCAGCGGACAGCCAGATCAACCAGTTTTGCGTGGGTCACAGGAACTAGGATGAATGGGAGAATGCATTCTGAGAAGTGACGTTGCAGCTACGAGCTGCGCGCTCCGCGTGAGCTAGTGGCTCCCAGGCGCGCGTATCGCTCGCACCAGCACCGGCCGGCGCAATACGGTCTCGAGCAGGTGACGAGCGGCGGCTATTTCTTCGGCGGATCGATCAAGAGCGCGGTAGCCGGGGACGTGCACAGTAACCACACGGTTGTGTGTTTCTACATGCAGGGTGGGTTGAGTGCCGTTGCGGAAATCGAGGCGGTTGGCGAGGCGCAGAACCGCGGAAAGCTGGGTTGCAACCTTGCGGTCCGGCAGTTCGAGACTCTGCAGCGCCTTGCTGCGCGAGCGGGGCAAGGCGCCACGGTGGAAGCGCGCTACCGCAGCCGCCATTCCGATTTCGCGCGGAGTCCAGCCGGCGGGAACAGCCATGTCGCGAATGAGCTTGAACGAATCTCTCTGGTGACCCTTGTCTCGTTTGGCCCTGCCTACGTCGTGCAGCATGGCCGCCGCTTCAAGAATCAGGCGGGAATCGTGATGCGGGCCGATTCCCAGCAGGCCGGCGCGCGCCAAGCCGTCGAATAGCTGCAGGGCCAATCGGACCACGCGCTGCGAGTGGGCGAAATCGGGATCGAGGTATCCGGCCCAGACGCGCATGCGCGCCATGGCCACCGAGCGCAATAGCGGGCCGGAGGGCAATTCGGCCCGCCACATCCGCCAGAGAGATTCCTTTCCCAGCATCTTGGAGCGATAGCGGTCCACGCGCCTGGAACGGTCCGCGGTCAGCCGCTCGCGCCAGCGGTTCCGGCTCTCGATGTCGGGGAAGGCGGCGACCTGAACTGCTGTCGCCCACAGCACGTCGAGGTCATGAACCTCTCCCAGCAGGTCCTGCAATTCCTTGAGATCATTTCCCCAGGCGGCGTGCTGCTGAGGCAGAAAATTCTCCACGGTGTAGCGAAAGCGTTTGATGCCGATGCGCAGCTCGTGCAGAGCAGTCTGGGAGCGCGTGCGCAGGGCGCGCTTGTGCAGGTCGTAGGCGGCAGCCCATTTTTCGAGCGCAAGATGTTTGAACACGATGCTGCCGAGGCGCACGCGGGCGGCACGGCGCGGAAGCGAGCGGCTCCACTGACGCCATTGCTTTCGATCAAATTGCTGCAGGGACTGAAAGGCCTGTTCTTTGCACTGCGCTTCGCGCGCATGAATGTGATTCAGCAGCTTGACAGCAACGGGATCAGAAGCGTCGCCCAGCTTCTCCACCCACTCCTGCATCACATGCATGTCGCGCAGATCGCCGAGGGACTGGAAGAGCTTCTTCCCTGCTTTTTTCATGTCGTTCCAAGCCGGGTCGGGATCCATGGCCATCAGGCCATCGGCGAGCGAACGACAGCGGCGCAAGGCAACCCGCAAGTCGTGCACCGGGTCAGCTTCGAATCCGGCCGACGCGCGGTCACATTCGAGGAGCACGCGTTCCATCCACGCACGCAGCCCGAGCCGGTTCGTGGATTTCTCCGCGGGATTAGCGAAGGAGGTTCCCATTGGGATGGCCAGAACTTTTCGGAAACTATTGTCGCGTCTTTTGCGTAATACTTCCACAGCGCCAACGAAAACGGGCTTGGTTCGTCTTACGATAGAAAGACGAAAACAGCGGTTTGGGCGCAGATTCTCGTCGGCGCCATTGGGGCCGAATCGCAACCGACAATGAAGAAACTCCTGAAGATCGTACTGATCATCGTGTGCCTGCTGGGAGTGCTACTGGCTCTCGGTGTCACGGTAACCATCGGGTGGCGGCCCTTCTTCGGGCCAAGGGCGCGCGGTTTGACCAGCCGTCGTTTCGACGCAACACCGGAACGTCTGGCCCGGGGAAAGTACCTGGTGCAGAGCACGCTGGTGTGCTTTGATTGCCACTCCGATCATGACTGGAAAGCTGCGGGCATGCCCGCGCTGCCCGGCCGCGAAGGTGCAGGTTGGGTCATTGCCGAAGAAGGTCTCCCGGGCCGGATTGTGGCTCAAAACCTCACGCCGGATCGGGAAACGGGAACTGGAACGTGGAGCGATGATCAGTTGGCCCGTGCGATCCGCGAAGGCGTCGGTCATGACGGCCGCGCGTTGTTCCCGATGATGCCCTACCGCAACTTCAGGCGCTTGCCTGACGAAGACCTGGCGTCGGTCGTGGTTTACCTGCGTTCGCTGCCGGGCGTGCACAATCCTCTTCCTCCCACGGAAATGATTTTTCCGGTGAAGTACCTGATCCGTTCTGTTCCCGAACCCCTCACGGAGCCGGTATCGGCCCCGGATTTGTCGACGCCGGAACGGCGCGGCGAATATCTCGTCACACTGGCCGGTTGCGCCGATTGCCATACTCCGATGGATCGCGGACGTTCGAACGAAAGCAAAGCGTTCGCGGGCGGAAATCGGTTCAAGGGACCCTGGGGAGATGTGCTCAGCGCGAACATCACACCGGACAAGACGGGCATCTCGTACTACAACGAAGCGTTGTTCCTGGAAATGATGCGGACGGGAAATGTTATGGGAAGGCAACTGAATGCCATCATGCCCTGGGGCGTCTACCGCAATATGACGGACGACGATCTGAAGGCGATCTGGGCCTATTTGCGGACTGTCAAACCGGTGGAGAATCGCGTGCGGCGGACTGCGGCGGAATGAGCGCGGGGCAATGCCGAGGAAACAGAAGGCCAGCTTCGCTTGAAGCTGGCCTTGGCTTTTCGCTCCACCGGATGGATCAGGTTCCGTATCCGATCAAACGCCTTGGGTACTGAGCACCTTCTCGCGCTCCTCGGCATCCTGGCGCTCTTCACGCGCAGACGTAGGCAGCGCGATCTGCAGCACCTCGTCGATATGCTTGACGAAGTGAGTCGTGAGGCCTTCGAGTTGCTCCGGTGTCAAGTCCTCGTCGACGTTGGTCTTGTTCTCGGCCGGAAGGATCACATCATGGACGCCGGCTCGCTTGGCCGCCAGCACCTTTTCCTTGATCCCGCCGACGGGCAGCACATTGCCGCTGAGAGTGATCTCACCGGTCATTGCCGTAAGTGGACGAACCTGCTTGCCGGTCAGCAAGGAAACCAGCGCCGTCACGATCGTGACGCCGGCGGAAGGCCCGTCTTTCGGGATGGCTCCCGCGGGAACGTGAATGTGAATGTCGTGATTGGCGAAGAATTCTTCGTCCACACCAAGTTGCGCGGCGTTCGAACGCACCCAACTGAGGGCGGCCTGCATCGATTCCCGCATCACATCCTGAATCTGCCCCGTGATCGTAAGGCCACCTTTACCCTTCATCTGGTTGGCCTCGACGAACAACACGTCGCCGCCTGCGGGAGTCCAGGCCAGGCCGACGACAACGCCGGGCCGCTTCGTGCGCTCCGCGATCTCGCCTTCACTGCGGATCTTGATACCTCCGAGGAATTCCTGAACAACTTCCTTGGTGACGACGAGCTTTTCGCTCTTCCCTTCGGCCAGGCGCCGCGCCTGCTTGCGGCAGATGGTGCCAAGATTGCGTTCGAGGTTACGCACGCCGGCTTCCCGCGTGTAGTGCCGGACCACATAGCGCACGGCTTCTTCCGGAATCTCGATCTGGTCTTTGGTGATCCCGTTTTCTTCGATCTGGCGCGGAATCAGATACTGAAACGCAATGTGGACTTTCTCCTCTTCGGTGTAGCCCTGGAGTTCGATGATCTCCATGCGATCACGCAGAGGCTCGGCAATCGGGTCGAGCATGTTCGCGGTGGTGATGAAGAGTACCTTCGACAAGTCGAATGTCACGTCGAGGTAGTTATCACGGAAGGTGCTGTTCTGTTCCGGGTCCAGCGCTTCGAGCAGCGCCGAAGCCGGATCGCCGCGGAAATCGCGGCCGACTTTGTCGATCTCGTCGAGCATGAAGACCGGATCTTTCGTTTCGGCACGGCGGATGCCCTGAATGATTTGTCCGGGCAGGGCGCCAATGTACGTGCGCCGGTGGCCGCGGATTTCGGCTTCGTCATGCACGCCGCCCAGAGAGAGCCGCACGAACTTGCGGCCCAGGGCGCGGGCGATCGATTTGCCGAGCGAAGTCTTGCCAACGCCCGGAGGCCCGACAAAGCAGAGAATGGGCCCCTTCATATTCGGCTTGAGCCGGCGCACCGAGAGGTAGTCGAGGATGCGGTCCTTGACCTTCTGCAGATCATAGTGATCCGTGTCGAGAATCTCTTTCGCCTTCGGAATCTCGATCTCGCCACCCGACGTCTTGGCCCAAGGAAGGACGGCCAGCCATTCGATGTAGTTGCGCGTCACCGAGTAGTCGGCAGCCATCGGCGACATGCGCGACAAGCGGCCCAGCTCTTTCAGAGCCTCTTTCTTCACATCGTCGGGCATGCCAGCCGATTCGATCTTCTGCTTCAGTTCCTCGGTATCACGAGTACCTTCGTCCTGCTCACCCAGTTCCTTCTGGATGGCTTTCATCTGTTCGCGCAGGTAGTACTCGCGCTGCGTCTGCTGGACGCGATCCTGCACTTCGGACTGGATCTTGTTGCGTAACTGCTGGACTTCGAGTTCCTTGGCGAGATGCTGATTCACCTTCTCCAGGCGAATGCGGACATCGGTGGTTTCCAGCGTGTCCTGCTTGTCGGCTGTGGAAAGCGAGGGCAGCGAGGAAGCAATAAAATCCACGAGCCTCCCCGGCTCTTCAATATTCATCGCCACTGTGGAGAGTTCGTCCGAGAGCGTCGGCGAACCCGCAACAATCTGCTGGAAGAGGGTCAAGACATTGCGCTGCAACGCTTCCACTTCCGAATTCTTGGGAGGAATCGTCTCGGGAATTGGCGTGACTTGGGCACGCATGAACGGGGAAAGCTGCGAGAACTCAGCCAGGCGAACGCGTTCCAGGCCTTCGGCGAACACGAACAGGCTCTGGTTGGGCATCTTGACGACCTTGTGCACAACGGCCAGCGTGCCGACGGTATAAAGGTCGGTGGGCTGGGGGGCATCGACCCGAGCCTCGCGCTGCGCGACGACCACGATCGTCTTGTCATCCCCCAGGGAATTGATGAGTTGGACGGAACTCTCCCGGCCTACAGTGAGGGGCAGGACGGCGTGCGGAAACAGGACCGTGTCCCTCACCGGTAGAATCGGCAAGGAACGTTCGGTGGTCTCGTAGGAATCGATTTCAGTGCGATCAAGATTTGCCATTTTCAGCCTTGAGTGACTTTTACTCAACCTTTGATGAGTTCAGACAGCAAAAAGATGCAGGGTCCACGCTAGGGTGTTGAATTCTAGACCTTTTTTCGTTTTTTTCAAGACACGGAAGGGATACGGCTCTGCGGGAGCGTTGGGCGGCTGGAGATAGGGTCTTCCCGAGCGCTCCCGGCAGTCAAGAATCCGACGGCTCAGTGTCAGAACACGTGCTTGGCGCGATCGCCCTTAAAGATCAATTCCTGGAGAACCCATTCATTCTTGGCATTCTCGGTGTAGATCTTCTGGTTGTCCTTCGCCTTTTCTGTGAGCGGCACCAAGGTGCACTTGGCGCGGACTTCCACCGGCTTCCGCACGCCGAGTTGACGGAAGACCATGATGTGGTTCTCGCCTTCCATCACATGGCGGATTTCGTAGTTTCCCTGGGGAAGGAGCGTGTCGGCAACGCGAACGCTCTGCACAAAGCTGACGCGGTAAGTGTCGGAAATCCCCATGGGGTTCTGTCCGGCGACCGCGAATACTGCCATGAAGACAACCATCGATAAAAGAAGCGCAGCAAGTTTAATGGGACGCATAGAAGCCCTCCTGTCGGCTTCGCATCAGTACGATCCAAGTTCAGCATGAGCGCAACATTTGTTGTTGGCTGTGTGGCGGCTCACGGGCGCTTGTGATCCGAAACCAGAAAAGGGGTGACGGAGCGTCACGTTATCTTCGCAAACGCAGGAGAGCGCGTGGTTTTGCGCGAGCCGGCGGACGCAGATTACTTTTGGGGTGACCAGCAGTCAATCGGCTGCTGGATAGATTCCCAGCACCTTGACGAGTTCGGCGACCTCTCCGAGGTGGCGCAGGGCGTTGCGTGCAGCCTCATCATCGGCGCGGAGAAGATCGACGAAGAAGACGTATTCCCAGGGGCGACCACGCAACGGCCTCGACTCAATCTTGCTGAGACTGATGTCACGGAGGGCAAATACGCTGAGCGCCTTGAACAGGGCTCCCGGGAGATTGCGCACACTGAAAGCCAGCGAGGTTTTGGAAGCGCGCGGTGCCGCCCGAGCTTGGCCCCGCTGAATCAGGAAGAAGCGGGTAAAGTTCTTCTTGTCGTCTTCGATGCTACTCTTAAGAATGTTGCCTCCGTATACCTCGGCAGCGCGGCGGCTGGCTATGCCCGCGGCATCGCGCAACCGGCTCCCGACGACGTGCTTTACGCTGCCGGCAGTGTCGTAAAAAGGCTCGGCCTGAAGCTGGCGATATTTCGAGAACAGATCGCGGCACTGATCGAGCGCCACCGGGTGCGAAAATACGTGCCGCACATCGCGGAACCTGACTCCCGGAGGCGCGATCAGGTTGTGCACGATGCGCAAACGGAACTCCCGCACGATGTGGACGTCGCGGCTCAACAAAAGATCGAAGTGCTCCGCGACCGAGCCGGCCAGCGAGTTCTCGATAGGAATTACGGCGCAGTCAACCGTTCCCCGCCCGACGCGGTCGAACACCTCCGAGGATCGTGCGCACGTGACAACCTTGGCGGAGCGCACCATCGCTTCCGCCGCCTGATGGCTGAAGGAACCGAGTTCTCCCTGGATCGCGAGTTTCATGAAAGCAGCTCTTCCCTCCAGCTCTTGGCCTGGAGCCTCTCACGTGCCTGATGCAACAGAAGTTGCAGCCAGATCTTTCCGCATGACCAGTGCATCGAGGTGATTGGAATAGTAACCGGGGACGGTCTTTTCCACGAAATAGCCTTTTTGCCTGTAGAAGTGGATGGCTCCGGAATTGTCGACGGCGGTCTCAAGTTCGACGGTGGCAGCGCCCGCGGCCCGCAAATGATCTTCCGCCGCCTGGAGCAACGCCGAGCCGATACCGCCTCGGCGCGATGCCGGGATCACGTCGATGGTGATGATGTGGCCAGCGCGGCGGCGCACCTCGGCCACGATGAAGCCGACAATCCCTCCGAAGTCTCCGTCGCCAACCTTCCCGGTCAGCGGTTCCGCCACCAGAGTGAACGCACCCGGCCTACGCATGTAGAACGCCAGCTCGGGGCGGGAATAGGCGAGCAGAGGGTCGAAACAGATCTGGTCGATCCTCCACAGGGACTCAAAATCCGTTTTTTGGAATGCCCGGATACGAAAGGACACATCCGCATTCTAGCCGGAGCGGCATGCAATGGACGCTCCCAATTTTCCATTCTCTACCCCTTGCGAAGTTGCATTCCCGGACGTACGATTTCGCATCAGAGGGAACGTGGGGCGACTGATCCTCATCGACGCGGCGGCGGTTGGTGTCCTTCTCGCCTTGTGGTATGCCTGTTTTGTCCACTACAACCGGCGCCGGGGAACGGCGCTGCTGGAATGGGTGCAAGGCGCCTGCCTGGGAAAGGGCCGCATCCTTACCTCCGAATGGCGGGCGAGCAGTTCCCAGCTCCGAGCAAGCCTACGGCTTTCTTCGAGGTGGTTTGAGGACATCCATCTCACCATCCGGCTGCTGCCGCGAGCATTGCCGATGCAGTGGCTGCTGAGCCGCTGGCGCAAGCAGGGCGAGACGCTGACCTTCGAAGCCGACCTGGGATTCCCGCCGACTTTCAGCCTGGATGTAATCCGGCGCCGCTGGTCGGGCCATTCGCTGAAACGGAACTCATCGGCAACGAGCGTCTGGACAATCAGCCGACCCGGCCCCGTGATCCTTACGACAAAGGAAGATTGGCCGCTGGAACTGACTCCGCTGATCAATGCGCTGACGTCCTGGCACGACAAGGACTTTCTGAGTGTGCGCTTCAATCCCACGTCGCCGCACTTTACGGCGACCGTTCCGCTGGAGAACCTGAGCGACGAGAATACTGCCGCAGCACTGCTGGGCCTGTTCCGGGAACTGGCGATGAGTTCCTCCGCCAAGCAACATTGATGATTGCGGATTTTTGATTGTCGGTTGCTTGTGCCTACCGTTGGCGAATCAACATTCAAGAATCAATAAATCAGCAATCCCATGCCTACTCTGGTTCCGCGACAAAGCGATACCCCACTCCCCGCACCGTTTGCAGGTGCTTTGGCTCGGCGGGGTCTTCCTCAATGTAGCGGCGCAATCGCACGACAAAGTTGTCGATCGCGCGCGTATCGGTATCTTCGTGCAGTCCCCAGACCTCTTCGAGGATCGACTTGCGAGAAACCACGCGGCCATTGTTGCGGATGAGGTGGCGGAGGAACTGAGCTTCCATTACGGTGAGGTGAATGGTGTTGCCCAGACTGCGGAGTTCTAGTTCCGAAAAATCCATGGTCTTCCCGCAGAACGTGTAGGCGTGGGGTTCCGGAGGCACGGACACTGATGGACGCAGGCCACTCTCGGACGGCTGGCGTGAAGCGATTTCTTTCATCCAGGCGCTGCGCCGAAGCAGGCCATCCAGGCGGGCGATGAGGATGGGCAACTCAAACGGCTTGGGGAGGTAGTCGTCGGCGCCAGAAGCAAAGCCTTTGAGGACGTCCTCGGCACGGCCGCGCGCGGTCAACATGAGGATGGGGACGTAGTTCTTGTTTTCGCGCAACTCCGAGGCAACATGGAATCCGTTCTTCCCGGGCAGCATGACGTCGAGAACGATGGCATCGAAGGATTCTTTTCTGTGCAGGAGGCGTTCGAGCGCTGCTTCGCCGTCTCCAGCCACAGTCACGGCATGGCCTTCGGCTTCGAGATTGAAGCGCAGGCCCTGGGCCAAGTGAGCCTCATCCTCGACGATCAGAACGCGGCTCATGCCACTCTCCTGGGTAGCTCGAGCGTAACCGTAGTTCCCTTCCCCACACCCTCGCTATGCGCGAATACGCGGCCGCCGTGCTTCCGCGCGATGGAACGCACGATGAAAAGGCCAAGTCCCGTTCCTTTGACTCCCGTCAGCGAGCGATGCGCAACACGGTAGAAGCGCTTGAAGATGCGCTTAAGTTCGGGTTGCGGGATACCCACCCCCTGATCCCGAACGCGCAACACGACGTGCTCTTTGTCGGGCACGTCCAGTTCGACGGAAATATGCACGCCCGCCGGTGAATACTTCACGGCGTTGTCGAGCAGGTTAGCAAGCGCGGTACGGAGTTGATCAGGATCCCCAGTTACGGCCGCAGACCCATTTCCATGGAGCGACTCGCGGTACTCGAGGGCTGTGTCCTGCAGGTGATGCCGGATGCGCGCGAGGTCGACGCTTTCGTGGACGAGCTGATCAAAATCGAGGGTTACACGCTGGAAGGCTTTCTTCTGCGCAGCTTCTCCGGCTTTGAGGACCTGCTCTACGGTGTGGAGCAAGCGCTCGGTATCCTGCAGCATGTGCTGGTAAAACTCGCGGCGCTGCAATTCCTCGACTTCGCGCCGTTCGAGTGTTTGCAGGTAAAGGCGGATGGAAGTGATCGGTGTCTTCAGTTCGTGCGTGACGGCGTTGATGAAGCTGTCATGCTGCTCGTTGCGCCGGATCTCGCGCACCAGGAAGATGGTGTTGAGCAACACGCCGGCGATGATGGCGAGAAAGAGTATCGCGCCCAAAAACAACTTGATCTCCTGGCGCCAGTTGAGAATCACCCAACTGACGTTCAGCGCGATGGCGGCGGCAACAATGCAGACGCCAAGTGCGATCACCAGGTAGATCGCGCGGCGGCGGCTAATGATGCGCACCTAGCGATTGTAGAAGAGCAGGTCTCGGGTGTCAGGTGTCAGCTCTCAGCGAGAGAGGTGGACATACCAACACCTGCGTCAAGACCCTGACACCCAATACCTGAGACCTGAACTCGTCAGTCGTTTCCTGCGGCAGTCGCCAGCGCAGCCGCTTTCAGATCGCGGGTTAGGGCCGGCTTGGGAGGCAAATTGTCGAGCGAGACCTTGTAAACATGCCGCGCCAGACCAAGCTTCTTGAGGATCCAGATTCCGTACCAGTTCAGATCGACTTCGTACCAGGCGATGCCATGGCGAGCCGAGACCGGATGGGCATGGTGATTGTTGTGCCAACCCTCGCCAAAGGTGAAGATCGCGACGAGCCAGTTGTTGGTGGAGAGGTCCTTGGTGGCAAAGCGGCGCGAGCCCCACAAGTGGGTGACGGAGTTCACGGCCCAGGTGGCGTGCAGTCCGACAACGACACGAAGGAAGACACCCCACAGCAGCCAAGGCAGGCCGCCGATGGCAAACAAGATCGCGCCCACGAGAATGTTCGAGGTGTAGTGATACTTGGTCAGCCAGACATGCACCTTGTCTTTGGTCAGATCAGGGACGTAGCGGGCAAGCGTCGTAGTGTCGTGATGCATGGACTTGCCCATCAGGATCCAACCCATGTGTGACCACCACTTGCCGTCGATCGGGGAATGCGGGTCACCATCCTCGTCGGAGAACTGGTGATGGATGCGGTGTGTAGCCACCCAGAAGATCGGCCCGCCCTCGAGCGCCAGCGTGGCGCACCAGGTCAGGAAATATTCGACCCACTTTGGCGTCTTGTAGCCGCGATGCGTGAGCAGGCGGTGGTAGCTCATGCCGATGCCGAGGCTGCCGGACACCCACCAGAGAAATGCCGAGACGAATAACGCCGGCCAGGTGAAGAAGAAAAGCGCGGCGATGGCACCGATGTGAAAGAGGCCCATGGCCGTCGCCGTGCCCCAGTTAATACCGTCCTTGCTGGCCCGCTCTTTGCGCAGGCTGAGATCGTGCATGAAATTAGGTTCTCCCCACAAATGGTTGGAAGCTGGTCGTGAGTGACGATATCAGGGAAGATCGCACAGTCTTTGTAATAGTTGTGTAATCCCGAGGACTCAAGAGGTTACGCGCGTAATGGCAACCCGCGCGGAGACCGGTTTGGGGGAGGGTTGCTCATGTGGTTCGCGACACACGCCTGTGTGATCTAGCGCGCTTTCCGTGCTTCTGCGCAAGTCGTAGAATGTAGGCAGAGTTTCAACCGATCTCTGTGTCGAGGAGGTGGCTGTGTTGAGACGAGGTATCCCGGTCCTTCTCGGATTGCTGATTCTGGCCTGCGTAGTAATTGCGCAACAGGAGCAACAGACGCAACCGACACAACAGGCGCAGCCAGCGCAGACTCCCGCCAAGCCGAGTCCCGAGTACAAGATTCCAGCGGATGCGGCGCAAAAAGATAATCCGGTAAAGCCCACGCCCGAGTTGATGGCCAAAGCCAAGAAAACCTACGCCATCGACTGCGCCATGTGCCATGGCGAAGAAGGGGACGGCAAAGGGGATATGGCCGCCGACATGAAAAATGTCACCGACTTTACCAAGCCCGATGCCCTGAAGAGCCGCACCGACGGCGAACTGTTCTACATCATTCGCAAAGGCAAAGGCGACATGCCCCCGGAGGGCGACCGCGCGAAGGACGCCGACGTGTGGAGTCTAGTGAACTACATCCGCGCGTTTGCAAAGAAGTAGGACGACGGGCGACTGAAGAAGGCAGAAGTCAGATTGCAGAAGTGAGGTTTGGCAACCCGGCTCACAATCCCGCCTTCTCCCATAGGTCCTGTTCTGCAAGCAATTGGTTTTTGGAGAATCTCAAAATTCAAAAGCCAGGCCCGCGGAGGGCGTAACGGGCAGGCCTTGCCCAGTCACTACCGTGGCCGTTCCGTCGGGATTAAAGGCGGAGTAAAAGTAGCGTCGATTCGCATGGTCAGTCAGGTTGAGCACTTCTCCATACAGGGTGAGTTTCCATCGGGTGAACGCCCAATCCTTCTCGCCGCGTAGATCGAGGCGCTGATAGTCGCCCAACCGCGTGTCATTGTTTTCGCTCGGGATGGGGAAGCCCGAGCCGTACAACCACTTGCCGCCGATACGCACCGTCGGGCTCACCCTGTAGCTGGCAAAAAGGTTCAGCGTGTGGCGTTGATCGGCCAGACTTGGAAAATACGGGGTGAAGTGGGCATCCCCGAGAGGACCGATCAAGTCACTTTCGCTCGCATAGGTGAATGTATATGCAATCCAGCCCGATAGCCGACTTGCCGTCCTGCTTTGCAGCGTGAATTGCACGCCGCGGGAGTAGCTGTGCTGGAAAGCGTTGAAGGCATGGGGAGGGAAAACCGGATTGCAGCCACC
>Ga0335071_10005604_pt1 | contig 13019 bp, 16 predicted proteins | sample Lox_Sample_15_FD_206724 | JGI IMG/M metagenome (GOLD analysis project Ga0335071, IMG submission 206724) | Soil microbial communities from Loxahatchee National Wildlife Refuge, Florida, United States - Lox_Sample_1.5 | ecosystem: Environmental > Terrestrial > Soil > Wetlands | place: USA...
GGTGCACAACGGGTGTCGCGTGGCTGCTAACCGATTCAGACACAGGTTGGCATATCCGCACCGGGGAATGGATTTTGAGCAACGGCCGCATCCCTGCCGTCGACATCTTCTCGTTCACAAGACCTGGCTCGCCATGGTTCGCATGGGAGTGGCTATCGGATGTGGTGATGGCTGCCGTTCACCACATTACGGGTCTGGGCGGCATCGTGCTGTTGTGCATCGTTCTCCTTGGATTGACTTCGACTTGTATCTACAGGAATGCAGTCGCCGAATCTGGGCATCGACTGATTGCAATAGTCCTGACGGCGTTGGGGATGGCCGCGAGCACGATTCACTGGCTGGCCAGACCTCACCTCGTCACTCCGCTATTGGCGGCAGTGTTCTTGGGAACCCTCATCCGAGTACAGAGAAGTGGAAAGTCCCGCTTGCTAATGGTTCTTCCGCCACTCACCATGCTTTGGGTCAATTTGCACGGAGGCTTCTTCGTAGGCATCGTCTTGCTGATCACCTATGCCCTGGGGTCAGTTGTCGAAGACTTCATCCAAGAAGATAGGTTTTGTGTACGGACGCGAGCGAAAAACTATGCCCTGACCGCGGTGGCGTGTCTGGCTGCCAGCATCCTCAATCCTTATGGATACAGGCTCCACATTCATGTAGCCCAATATTTGGGCGCGTCCTTTTATATCCAGCGCATCAGTGAGTTTCAGTCGCCGGACTTTCATTCATTTTCAGCGGCCTATTTCGAGACCCTCCTCGTGCTCGCCATCGCCGCGGCGTTCTGGCATTTCAGCGCGGGAAGGCCGACCCAAGTGATGTTGCTGCTGAGTTGGGCGCACCTGGCTTTGTTCTCGGTCCGGAACATTCCCATCTTTGCGGTAGTTTCCGTACCTGGTATCGCGTCGGCACTACGCGAATGGTTAGAACACGCACGATCAAGCAATTCATTGAGATGGCTACAGCGATTGAGCGCCAGCGTCTCGGATCTCGAAGCCGGATTGCAGTTCCTCGCGAGCCGTCGCAAACGGGGCCGATTGCATTGCATACCGCGTTTGGCTGTATTGACGTTAGGTGTCCTTCTGGCATATCCGGGCCACTTCAAAGCCTTGCGCGCTGAGTTCGATCCCAACCGTTTTCCGGTCATGGCTGCCTTCGCTCTACCTCGACAGACCACGGCAAAGTCCATTCGCTTGTATGCGAACTGGCAGTGGGGAGGCTATCTGATCTACCGCCTCTGGCCTTCGCTCAAAGTCTTCGATGACGGACGGACAGATTTCTATGGGCCGGCGTTTGTCCAGGATGGACTTGATGTGTGGGATGCAAAGTCGAACTGGAGCACAATCCTGGCGCAGTACCACGTTAACACCGCCTTGCTTCCGGTCGATTCGGCACTCGCAAGCGTGTTGCTGGAACGTCCAGACTGGACGCCCGTTTATAGGGACCAAGTTGCTGTGTTGTTTGAAAGGACTGGGAAGAGCAAGTGATGCTTCGTCGCAATGCAGGGAGGTTGTTATGGGAGAGACGGTTACGAGCATAACGAGCCCTGAAACCCCGAGCCAAGGCGGGAATGGTTCATCCGAGATTGCGACTCCAGCAGTGAGGCGTCGCCTGCCCGATGAGCGGCACAGCCTGACTCATCACTTCTCTGTGGGCGGGCAGGAAGGTTACGTCACCATCGGTCTGTATGAAGACGGTCTCCCTGGCGAAATGTTCATTCGCATGTCGAAAGAGGGTTCCACAGTCTCTGGACTCATGGACTCCTTTGCGACCGCGGTCTCTCTGGCTTTGCAGTATGGAGTGCCTCTCCAGGTGTTGTGCAACAAGTTCAGTCACACGCGCTTCGAGCCAAGCGGCTGGTCTGGTAACCCACAGATCGGATATGCCAAATCGCTCATGGACTACTTGTTCCGATGGCTGGAGTTGCGCTTTCTCAAAGCCGAGCAAGGAAGCCTATTTGAGTTCCCGAAGGTTGTCCCATTGAAGTCCGGAACGGAAAGCACGATCGCGCAGTTAGGACAGGTCGTCAGCCTGGGAGATGCGCCGCCGTGTCAAATCTGTGGCGCCCTGATGGTGAGAAACGGTTCCTGCTATCGGTGCCTTGAGTGTGGCAGCACGAGCGGCTGCTCTTGATGAAAAGCAATTGGAGTGCAATATGGCTAAGAGCGTAAACAAAGTAATTCTGGTGGGAAACGTCGGCCAAGATCCGGAAGTGAAATACACGGCCAGCGGCGTTCACGTTGCGAAAGTGAGTCTCGCTACAAACGAACGATTCAAGGACAGAAACGAACAGTGGCAAGACAGAACGGAATGGCACAGCATTGTGGCCTGGCAGCGATTGGCGGAGATCGTCGGCGACTACGTCCGCAAGGGGTCCAAACTCTATGTGGAAGGCAAGCTGCAAACCTCGACGTGGGAGGACAAGCAAACGGGGGAAAAGAGATATCGAACCGACATTGTTGCCCGGGAGATCCTTCTGCTCAGTCCACGAGAGAATGGCCAGGAAGACACACAAACCACCGCGGGTGAAGAATCGACTCCGGGGTCTGTGTCGGCAGCAGTAGATGACGACATTCCATTCTGATTCAAGATCTGTGGAAACCTCTCCCACTCCGGAAGAGCCATAGATAGGGACGGGCGCGTAGCGTCACACGTCTGCATTGGACGTCGCTGAGTGCCCGCCCCGGCGCTTTTCGAAAAGCCCAGCCATCAAGTCAACTCCGTATCAGCCGTAAAGGTTCCAAAAAGGAGGACATGTGTTTATTGAACTTGTTCCATTAGTAAAAGACCGGACCGTGCTTATCACGGTCGCCAGCATTGACGGAAAGCTCAAGGTCAACCTCATACCTGCGAAAGCGAAAGAAGGCGAGGAACAGGCCTTGACGACGCCTCTCAGCTTCACTGGATCAGCCGAGGAACTGGACGCCGAACTCGGCAGCCATCTCGCCAGCTACGTGCACTCGCACGTGGAGTTGCGCAACACGCTGGCGGAGGTGAAGGCAGAAATGGACGCGGCAGCGAAGGCCGCACGCCAGAAGGTGAAGACGCAGCCGGCATCAAAATCCGATCCGCCAAAGAATAACGAAGAATCCCCACACTCGACGAAAAGCGAACCTGACATAACCCCGAGCCTGTTCGCGGGACACTCCCAAACCGTGGAACCGGCTCCGGAGGCGAAAGCAGTAGGAGGAACGACGTCATGATCGAAGCAAAGTCTTTATCGCGCAGCTTCACGTACAACGGTGTGAAACTGCCGGATCCCGACCCGAGAATGACCGCAGAGGAAGTAAAGGCCGTCTACAGCCATCAATATCCCGAACTGGCGACAGCCGCTATCACCGGTCCGGAAGCTGCGGGAGATTGCCTGCAATACAGCTTTGTGCGAGCGATCGGAACCAAAGGGTAGCGTCATGCCGAGGCTTCGGTGAACATCTATATCGCCGGACAGGAAGCTTCTATCGTGGCTTTGGCAGCATTCAACGTTGCCTGCGTGTCGCGAGCGATCTTACCTTTTGCGATCAAGTGGAGGAACTTGGCTTTCAGCGTTGTCGTTGAGTAATAGTGGCTGATTTCCACTTTGGTTGCCTGATCGCTGACCCTCTGGAACGTGGTTTCCACCCTGTAATCGCTGAGAACCTTGCTGATACCGAATGTATCCTCCGGCAGGATCGTAACGATCTTCTGCAACGGGACAATTTCGATGTCCTTCTCGATGCACGTGTGCTTGCCGCCCGAAAGATGACATTGATAGGACACGCCGGGCTCGCGGATAGCCTTACCAGAAAGAAGATCAACCTTAACCACGCGAGGGTGGAACTCGGGAATCTTCGTGAGGTCCATGCTGAACGCCCACACTGCTTCCAAAGGCGCGTTGATGATGACTTCCTGTTTGGATCGGAACGGTGGCTGCAACTCATGCCTCCAAACTAACGGGCCGCCTCTTCCGCGAAACCATGTAGGTCGCGGGCGGCGGCCCGGCCCCCTCAAGACGAGACTGATCCGTGGCGTTTTGGCGCGGCTCGAATGCCAGAAGAAGGAAGCCAGTCTCGGCTTGACCTTGAGCATACTCCAAACGATCTTTGACGCAACCTCAGTTCGGAGACCGTGGCTAACCTTAAAAGAGCAAGCATCATGAAAAGGGCAAGCATCTTGCCAACAAACTCTGAAGCGAATCGCTCCGTGTCTGAACCCAAAGTGAAGGTTCTCGATGAGCTACTGAGACTGAAGGCGGAACGAAACTCGCGCCTTGCGACCACCCTCGGGAGGTTTCTGCAATGTCCGGACTTACAGATGGCCTCGGCCTTGCTCGCGAGAGCAACAGAACAATGCTCCCGCTGGCACGCCGGGAAGCGCCTTCCAGCACCAGGAGGAGTACTGCCGCCAACCTGTTGATCGCTCCACCTTGTGAACTCGTGTTACCGAGATTGGACGAGGTTCCTGTCGAACACCGTTTCCTTGCAGATGACCGCGAAGTCTTGGCCTTGGCTGAGATTCTGGTGCGATCCAATATCGCGACCGCAGAGGACTGGGAGAAGAGTGGCAGGGATGCGACCAGGTTTGTGTCTCTGAGCCTTCAGCGGTGGATGCGCGAACATGGCGCGGCCGCAATTGACAGGCGCTTTGACCTTGATCTCACCCTCAGTGACCGGCTAGTGGACTACTCAGACGAGCGCGGGCCAGACGGAACGCTTTACTTGATCCTCGATCCAGACGGCGCTGCATTTGTGCTTCTGAAACCAACCCTTGAATTGCTGGCGACCGTTCATCCCCGCCTTCCCTCAACCTTCTTCATGCACTTTGCGGGATCACTCAACCGATGGGTGCGGGTTTACGACTATCACGACGCGGAAGAGCGCGTAGACATGCTGCGGGAGTGGTACGAGGGTGAAGAGGATCGCGAGCAGTATGAGGTTCCGGATATTGAAGGATGTACGCCGAAGTGTTTGAAAGAACCTGCATTGAGTTTTCGCAGACTGCAGGATCTGGCCAGAGGCATCCGAGACCCGGAGGTGCAGGCGTTGATCCAAGGGCTGCTGGAGCTGTGCCGGATCTCAAGTCGGGGCAATCGACCCGAGTTTACCGACGATATGGGAGAGCAGTTGATGGATGCGAATCCGCCACTGCCGTGTCTGCTTGCTGCGTTCGCCCAAGGAGATGCTGTGGTTGGGTGCTTTGATGATGAGGCTCAGACGGCTATGGAGACGACGCCGCATCCGAATTTGATCATCCCTCTCCAGCTCTCAGACCCGTCGAATGTGAGCCATGGCTTCCGAATCCTGGGCGTCGCGTGCGAGACATTGGCCGCAGCAAGCCGCCTTGTTGACCTGATGCCCGGCAATGATGAGGGAGTGATCGTTCGCGAGGCTCAGGCATGAACACATATATAAGGATTGGGGATAACCGAACTCTTGCGCTCAAACAGGCAGTTCTGCTGTACCAGGACGGCAGCCGTGCTTTTGCCACGCTACACGAAGTGAAGCATCGGAAAGATCAGGCGCCGTACTTAGCTGCTGGGCAGTCTGTGACTACGGGGTTTCTCGAAACGCTCGCCAAAGGCTTGGGTGCAAGCATGGCAGCGGAGGTCTTGCCGGAACATGTGCTGGCGCGGACACCGGAGTTGATCGCTTGGTGGTGCCGCGCACAACAACGATTGATGTTCTTTGGTGCCGCGAACAAAGAGACCACACCGCCGAACGGCAGGATGTATCCCCATCCTGCTCTGGTCTTCATGATCCACGGACGCGAACTGTTTGTGCGCGCGCTCGCCGAGAATCGCCGACCCACTGCCAATACGCAACTGCGCAATGCTCCGTACTGGAACACCGACGAACACGGACGGGTGTGTCTTGGCAGTATGCGAGTTCCGGATGAGACCGGCGTCGCTTCCCTGGCAGGCTGGGAGAGCGCGTATTTCGCCAGTGAATTTACGCACCCAAGCGGTGCAGTGCGGTTGACCACTCATCTTGGCGGGTTCCTCGGCTTATGGTCCTCGTTGGCTCGCCGGAAGCGCGCCTTCCCGGTGAAGTTCCTCGCCGAGAGCAAACAGACGCTCAAGGAGTTCGTGGAGAGAAGAGGTGAAGGATGAAGTCATGGAAACCCACCAGATTCATCCCGAATTGCTGAGGCAGCGAGTTCGCGTGTTGGTTGTGGGCTGCGGCGGCAACGGGAGCGCGATTGCAGCAGGACTGCCGTATCTGCACCAGGCATTGTTGGCGTATGGGCATCCAGAAGGACTTCATGTCACCTTGCTCGATCCCGATGTGATCTCTCCTACCAACTGTGTCCGCCAACCGTTCAGTCAATCTGAGATTGGTCTTTATAAATCTGTGGTCCTAGCTAACCGGCTGAACATGTTCTGGGGCCTGGACTGGCAAGGCATTCCCGAACGGCTCGACCCCAAACGCAGGTTTGACGGAGTGGACATCGTACTCGGCTGTGTTGACACACGGAAATCCCGGTCAGCGATTGCGAAATGCGCCGAGGACTGGAGTGAAGTGGATTACTGGCTGGATCTCGGCAACAACTCTGACAGCGGGCAATTTGTGCTGGGGGAGCCGCTGAACCGACGAAACCGGCGCCACCGGCTCCGGTTGCGCACAGTCGCCGAACTTTTTCCAGAAGTTGTTGAGGCTGATTCCATTGCCGATGACCTTCCCAGTTGCAGTGCGGCGGAAGCTCTCGACCGGCAGGAACCGTTCGTCAATCCGACATTGGCTAATCACGCCATGGCCCTGCTCGCACGACTTTTTCGCTACGGGACGGTCGCTTATCACGGGGCATTTGTGAATCTCTCGTGTATCGGCGGAGTGCAGGCTTTGCGAGTAGATCCGAAAGGCTGGCAGCGTCTTCAGAAAAAAAGTTTCAAGACCTTCAAGAGAGACAACAGGATGGAAGAATCGAATGGAACAACCAGAGCAGAACCCTAGCGAACCAATCGATGAACAACAAGCCGCCAAGGCCGCCATTCTTGCCGAATGCGACAAGCTTCTGGCCGCCGGCATTACGTTTGTTGCGGTCCATTTCGATGGTTACGGCGATGACGGAACGACTGACGACGTGAAGTGCTATGCCGGCGACTGGTTTGCCACTGACGAACATGAACCGGTCAAACATGACGCCTCCCGTCTGCAAGAACACTTCGAAGCGCTTGTGCCCTTTGGGTATGAGAACGATTGCGGCGGATTCGGCGACGTTGTTCTCGACGTGCGCGCTCGCAAACTGACAGTGGAGCGCAACGACCGCTTCGAGGATTACACGACCAGCACATACGAGGTGTAGCTCACATGGCGCATCCACTCAGGCACGCGGAAAACAGCGCGAGAAAGTTTGGTGGCCGCCCGGAGGACTATCTTCCCATTCACAACTGGTTTGATGAATCGAAGGCATTCTTTCCCGACTTCCGCCATCGAGCCCTGCGGCATCATGCCGAAGGCATCTTTCTGGCAGAGAAACTATTTGGCGTTGCCATCCTAAATAGCGAGGGAAAACAGATTCCAGTTCGGTATCTGGGAGAGCAGCATGTCCGGGAGGATCTCGGCCGTATTCCCACAGCCCAGGATTGGCTGGTGCAAATCAAACCACAACGTTGGATGTATGGGCAGTCCCTGGAGAAAGAGCAATCAACCAAGAAGGAGCGAGTATGAGTGGTGCGAATGGCCATGCACGAGATGTGACCGAATCAATCCCGCCTGTGCCGATGCTTGCGCCGGGAACGTCGCGGTTCTCTGCCGAGCAGATCAAAGAACTTGTGGCAGCGCTGGAGGTGCCGTTTGATCCTTCGCAGATCGAGTGGCGGGTGATGAACACCACGAAAAGCCAGCCGTTGCGCGGCCAAGTGGTCCCTTATGCCGACCAGCGAGCATACACCGACCGCTTGAATGCTCTGTTCACGCCCGCAGGCTGGACGCGCAAATATTCGATCCATACCAGTGCAAATTTCGAGCGCACCAGCGATCAGAAGATCGTGGCCAAGGTGCTGGTCACGTGCGAACTGACGATCTTTGGATTGGGGTCGCATTCCGCCACGGGAGAAGAGTGGGCGGATGACCCAAACGCTGGCACTTCGGCGGAAGCCCAGGCTTTCAAGCGGAGCGCGAGTTGTTTCGGGTTGGGACGGTATCTGTACTACTTCACGGGAACGTGGGTTGACCTGGACGAGCGAAAGCGGCCGAAATCAGTTCCGCAACTAGCGGGCTGGGCGACACCCGCAGGCTGGCGAGAAGGTCTACGGCCGCGATGTGCAACGGAAGTGAAATCGCAATCATCGGCTGCAAATGGTAGTGGTAACGAACACAGTGCACAAAGCGCTGTCGAAACACTCCTCCGCGAAATTGAAGGGATGGAGAAGGTAATTGGCAAACGGATGTATCGCGGGATCTTGAAGACCGTCGCCAGAGTATGGAATCCGAAAGAGATTCAGGACAAGGCAATCCAAGAAAGGGTCTTGACGCACATGCAGGCTGCCGACCGCGGACTGCGCCGGGCCGAAGCCGCGCGGGACAAGGCTGGGCTGGCAACTTTCGCCAGAGTCCTTGGAACCCTGCGGTTGAGTTCACTTGACCAGGTAGACAATCTGAAGACGTTGCAGGAGATTGTGGTCGCGCTCGAAACAGCTGGCGCGGAGGGCAACTGAGTTGGTTCGCGCTCGCCCCGCAGACCCGCCGACCTCCTTGTGTTCACCGAATCCTCACTAAGCACTACCTAGACTTTAACCCTCAAGAATTAGAGGGCCTTCACCACCACCACGAATTGTCAGAAATCTCCGTAGAAAGGAGCCGAGTCATGAACTCTTTCCCGATCACGCCGCTGTTTTGCTCGGGGCGAATTGTCGCGACACCGGGCGCACTCGCATTGCTCGAAAGGGTCCAAAAGTTACCGTCGGAGTTCCTCTCGCGACATCTTCGCGGGGACTGGGGGGACCTGTGCCCAGAGGACAAAGCAGAAAATGAATTGAGCCTCAAGCACGAGTTCCGGCTGCTCAGCAGTTATCCGGTTACCGAGACTGACACCCTTTGGATCATCACCGAAGCAGATCGCTCGGTGACCACGCTGCTCCTTCCCTCCGAATACTGACGGGTCTTCCTTCGGTAGACCTACCAACCCCTCGCAGGAAAGCCGCTGAGCAATTGCAACAGAAATGAGGAAAGCCATGAGGATTCGTGTGTCTACAAGAGCCAACCTGTACGACCAACGCAAACAAGAGCATGTGGAACGGGGCTACCGAATTGAAGATGAGCGGCCCATACCAGTCAACGGCCTCTGCTCCTTCATCGCCGTTCGAGAAATAGCTGTGGAAGATCCTATTGCCGAACTGGTGGGACAAGCGCTGAAGGGAAAACGGGAGTTCTATGAGTGACTGGCGAAGCGCGAGATATTGCTGGGTACTCCCTACATTCGACACGTATCAAGATCAGCAGCCGAAGTGACCTCTCTGCCATTCGATCTTGTTCAAAGACAGGTTCTTGTTCTCAGACAACTTCGGCAACCAATCGGCGGCCTGATGATAGAAGATCAACCGTTCAGATTCGCTCACGAGGCGCCGATTGATTTCCTTGACGATCGCTTGCTCCGCGTTCATAAACACCAGATCCGAGTCCGCCAGTTGCCAGGAACCGTGCAGTGCGCACAACGTGGATAGCGGGAAAGAAACCTCGGACTCTCTTCGTGACAGTCCGAGACCTCGAAAGTAGAAGGCGGGGTTGTCGGTGGTCAGAAAATATATCGGCCCAGCAGAGATCAAAACACGCCATGTCATGCGGAATAGCAACTCGGTCATTTCTTTGCTAGGCCAAGGTTCGCGAATCTGCTCAATCACCTCTGGAGGAGGATGCACTTGGAATTTCCGTTCGACTGCGTCTAATTCCAAAGCTCGGCGTCTGAGGATTTCAGGATCAGCTCCAGCATGATTGGCCAGAGCGGCCAGTTGCTGACGTACGTTGTTGACCACATCCGCAAGCGTACCAGGCAACATCTCCGAAGAATGCCTGCGATGCGCTGGAATTCTTTTCATCATTACCGCGACGTAATAGGCAAGCTGACCGCGTTCAAGAGACGTAATGGCGTGATGAGACGTTAGCTTGTTGATGACTGGGTTTGCGGGTCGTTCAACGGTTTTGGCTAGAACGGTCTCGGTTGACTGGCTATAGAAATTTCTACTCTGGGCTACTTTCGCGATGCTCGCCAGCCGTGCCTCTCCTCCACGTCGATCATGCACCCAGGTGTACCCAGGACGACCGGGGTCCTCGAAATTCCGCAAATAACGCTGAGGCACGAAGTGATGGCCCATTTCAAGTGGCTCCTTCTGAGCTTATCGGACATCACACTGCCGCAAAGGAGTTCTGTCAATGAGACCCCATGGAAAGACCAAGCTGGGATTTTTCCCATTGCCTGTCCCAGAAGCCAACCGCTTGCGCAACTGTTTGATCGCCCGTTCTGAGTTCTCTGCGGTCGATCCATGCGTGGGAGATGGGGTGGCATTGGTTCACTTGGTCGAGGGAACGCCCGCTCGTCGCTACGGAATCGAAATAGATGCGCACCGCACAGAGCAGGCTCGAAGTATGGGCATCGAAACCGTCCAGGCCAGTGCCTTCGACGTCCGCAGTCCGGCAGAAGCCTTCTCTCTGCTGTATCTCAATCCTCCCTATGACCTTGAGACTGGCACTACCAATAACCAGAGACTGGAACTGGTTTTTCTTGAACACACGTACCGATGGTTGAAACCGGGCGGAGTGCTGGTGTTCGTCATTCCTCAGCCGCAGTTGCGAGTTTGCGCCCGAATCCTGAGTGAGCACTTCGCTGACTTGTCGGTCTACAGGCTTACGGAACCTGCGAGCGTGCAGTACAAACAGATTGCTGTTCTGGGAGTCCGGCGAAAGCGGTATCACCAGGTCAGGGACTCGCAGTTGCTTGAGTCTGTCCGATGGCTCGAACAGTTGGCGATCAAGTCCGACCTTGAGCCCCTGGGTGAGATTCCATCCGTTCGTTATGAAGTCCCCACTTCAGGCCCAGTCACGATCGTCCACACTGGAATTCCCCTCGATGAGGTTGAAGACCTGTTGCTTGAGTCCGCGGCCTATCGCCAGGCAAGCCGCATCCTTCTCCCAAAACAGCAGGACGTCAGAGGAAGACCACTCACGCCTTTACATGGAGGCCACGTGGGATTGCTTTGCACCGCAGGAATGCTCAACGGAGTCTTCGGCGAAGGTGAAGATCGGCATATTGCTCACTGGCGTTCGCTGAAGTTCACCGACCATTGGGAAGAAGAGGAAGAGGACGGCACCCGCATTCTGCATGACAGGGAACGCTTTTCACATGAACTGACGCTGGTCTTTGCCAATGGCAAAACCCACACCCTTACCCATGAAAAGAAGGAATCCGAATGAAGAATGCTCACCTTCGCTTCGGTTGGCTCACGTATGTGAAGAGTACGGAGAAGACAACCACCAGCATCAAGCTTCACCTGGACCGTTTTATCGGCGAAGTGTTGCCCGATCCACCCCGACAGGCCAAGGCGCACTTGATCTCGGTCGTTGGCGGCGATACCCAGATCTCGGCCATCAGCGCGGCCATATCCATGACAGACCGTTTCATGGTTGAAGGTCCAGATGTGCAGCCGACCCGCGTGTGTCTGGAGCGAAACGCGCAGTGTTTCAAAGGATCCATCCAGGTCCCAGGACGAAAGAAGCCGCTGCGTCACCTCATTGCAATGTCGGAGGAGTTCTCTTCAGGGAACATGTTGTCCAACACAGGAAAAACTCTGTTAGCTGGCTCCGATCACGCCTTTGTCTGGGCTTCCATTGCGCAGATCTACGGAATTCCCGGAGTCCCGGAGTGGGCCGACTGGTTTCGAGAAGAACTCAAAACTCATCATGCACTTTCTCAAGTCCTCGGCATCGGGTGTGATCCGGTGGCTGTTAGAGGGACAAAAGAACAGTTTCTCGACTGGCTGAGCTGGGGTGTCGAAAGCGAGGCAATTCGCTTTCCCGCAGCAACAGGTTCCATTCAATGGCCCAGCGTAGATCTCGAGGGAGTCTTTCTGCAACCTAGGTAGTCTCCGCACGCCACATCCTGGTTTCCTCTTTTCCATTGTCTCCCGGCATTTTCTTCCACTCACCAGAGGACATACATGGCTGAACTATCCACAATCTATGACTACATGCGTGCCAACGCTGGTTTACTCGGGACGCGAATCCTCGAACAGTACCCAGCGCTGCACCAGTTCGATGATCCAGTCTCGCCTCGCGTAGAGGGCTTGCTGCGAAGGCCTTTTCCCGCGCAAGCCATCGCGATCATGGGCCTCGCCAAACGCTGGCGGGAGGCTCGAACCGCAATGGTGGTTGCCGAATGCGGCACTGGAAAGACCTTGATCTCGCTGGGAGGTGTGCACGTCCACAGCGAGGGCAACCCTTACACCGCGCTCGCTATGGTTCCACCGCATCTGGTCGAAAAGTGGGCGCGGGAAGCGTTTCTCACGTTGCCGGGCGTACGAGTATTTCTGATCGACGATCTCCGCAATGGTGGAGACGAGAACAAGGCGCATGGAGTGAACGAAGTGCGGCTGCGGCAGGGCCGCATCGTGCGCGAAGGCTTCCAGACCAGTCTCAGTGAACTACGCTTGCGAAGATCGTCGACGACTCCCCGGCAGCGATGGCTTTCGTTGTGTCGAATGCCCTCACTGTTCATCGTCGGCCGCGAGCGGGCGAAGCTCGGATACTTCTGGCGTCACGCTTACCGAATACCGCGTTGCGGACCCTACCTCGGTTGCGTGGTCAACTCCGACACAGGCAGGCCCGTCATTGTGGATGAGAGCCGACTGACGGTCGCTGAATTTGAGAAGGTCAAAATTGCAGAGACCCTGGAATCCAGGGGTGATAAACCATGCCGTCCCATCCATAGCGCACTCTGGCAAGTCGATTCCGACAAGATCCGGCGCATGGCGCCGATTGAGTTTATTGGGCGATACATGCCGGGTTGGTTTGATTACGCGATCTGCGACGAAATCCACCAACTGGCCGGCGACACGGCGC
>Ga0335071_10005605_pt1 | contig 13016 bp, 9 predicted proteins | sample Lox_Sample_15_FD_206724 | JGI IMG/M metagenome (GOLD analysis project Ga0335071, IMG submission 206724) | Soil microbial communities from Loxahatchee National Wildlife Refuge, Florida, United States - Lox_Sample_1.5 | ecosystem: Environmental > Terrestrial > Soil > Wetlands | place: USA: Florida...
ATCCACCGCGACCTCGAGCAGCTCGCCGGCCGGGAGCTGGTGCGCAAGGTCCACGGCGGTGCGGTCGCCGTCGCCAACCACGCCAGCCTGTACGACCCGCGCGCCGCGTCGTTCAAGGAGCGGCTGGTCGCCAACGCCGACGCGAAGCGCGCGATCGCCCGCCACGTGGTCCGCCACCTTCAGGGGGCGCGAACGTTGCTCCTCGACGCCAGCTCCACCGCCTTCTACGTGGCGGAGGCGCTGCCGGAGCCGGAGGGCACGTTCGTGCTGGCGGGCGGGCTGCCGCTGTTCGCGGACCTGCAGCGGCGTCACCCGGGCATGCGCGTCGCGCTGCACGGCGGAGAGTCGCTGCGCCGCACCGGCTCCCTGGTCGGCCCGCTCGCGATCGCCTCGCTGTCCGAGGTCCGCGTCGACTGGGCGATCGTGTCCTGCCTGGGGGTGATGGAGGACGAGGCCGCCGTCTACGACGCGCACCCCGAGGAGGTGGAGGTGAAGCGCGCCTACCTGGAGCACGCCCGCCGTCGCCTGCTGGCCGTGGACCGCTCCAAGTTCGGCGTCTCGGGGGCGTACCGGTTCACGGACTTCGGCGCGTTCGACGCCATCGTCACGGAGGAGGGAGTCCGCAAGGGCGGGCGACGCAGTCGCTAGCCGCGGGCGCTGGCCCGGCGGACGCCGCCGTGCCGGAGCGAGCGCGCCAGAAGCGGGGACGTGTCGCGGAGCGACCCGCTACTTCTTGCCTCGCCCGAGTATCCGTGCGAAGCCGCCCTTCACGGCGTCGATCGCCGCCGAGCGCCCCACCTTCGAGGCGAGGTCGGTCTTCGGCTCGTCGCTCGTGCCGGTGACGGTGAAGTCGACGGTCGAGAAGCCGTCGCCTCGGTCGACGAAGGCGGCCCGCAGCGGGCGCGCCGTGATCTTGTTCAGCAGCGGCTGGGCGAGCGCGAGGTCCATCCGGTAGTCGAGGGCGCGGGTCAGCAGGTTCATGGTCCCGTTGCCGGTCAGCTGGACCTGCTTGCCGTTCATCCGCAGGACCGGCGTCTGCAGCCGCCCGCCGCCGAGCGTGAACTCCGCCAGGCACTGGTCGAGGTCGGGGTTGGCCAGCTCGGGGATCTGCAGCACCCGGGACAGGAGGGTGAGCACCTTCGAGTTCGTGGCCCGGCAGTGGGCGACCTGCGCGCGACCGCTGCCGCGGAGGGTCGCGAGGCCGCCCGTGCCCTGGACGGTGGCGTTCGCCTGCAGCGTGCCGCTGAGGAGCGCCGAGGAGTGCGCCTCCTTCAGCAGCGTCGCCACGTCGGCGCCCTCCAGCTCGAGCGAGGAGCCGTAGCGGAAGTCCTTGAGGTTGACCGTGGCGCTGCCGCTCAGAGAGCCCCCCGCCACCGTCGCGGCGATCGGCGCGAGCTCGAGCGTGTCGCGCAGCGTCCGCAGGGGCGCCGACAGGTCCTGCACCAGCAGCGTGTCCCCCAGGTTCAGCCGGGCCGCCCTGGCCTTGCCGTCCGCGGTGATGCCGGCGGAGCCGAAGCTGAAGCGCGCATCGAGCCCCAGGCCGTCGGCCCGCAGCAGCAGCGCTCGGGCGGCGTCGCGCATCACGACGGTGCCGTCGTCGACGGTGACCCGTCGCAGGTGCAGGTCGACCGGCAGCGGAGAACCCGAGGGAGTGCGCGCGGCCACCGGCGGGGCGGCGGAGCGTCGCCCGCCCGCCCCGAACAGCCCCTCGTAGTTGAAGCGGCCGCGCGAGTCCATGAAGACGTTGAGTTGGGGCCGCACCAGCGCCGCCCGCGACACCTCCAGCCGCCCCGTGAGCAGCGGCCACAGCCGGTAGCGGAGGGAGAAGGAGCGGGCGGAGAGCATCTCGCCCGTGAAGGGGGCCGGGTTGCCGACGGTCACGCCCTCCAGGCTCAGCCCCGAGAAGACGGAGAGCCGCATGCTCGTCACCCGCACCTCCGCGCCCAGGGTGGCGCGGGTGCGGGCGAGCACGGCGGCCTTGAGCTCCGGGGTGTCGAGCGAGTGCAGCAGCCAGGCGAGCGCGCCGAGCGCCAGCAGGACCACCACGGCGAGCGCCGCGGCGACGGCGAGCAGGATCTTCTTCATCGCCTCTCTACCGAGCTTTCGATGATACGGCGATTCCCCTGGCGTCCGCCCCGCCGCTGATCAGCTCGAGTGGAACTCCGGGTGCGCCCGGAACCACTCCACGAAGCGCGGGATCCCTTCCTCGATCGAGGTCTTCGGCTGGAAGCCGAGCCTGGCGGCGCTGCGGGTGGTGTCGGCGTAGGTGTCCAGGACGTCACCGGGCTGCAGCGGCACCATCTGCTTCTCCGCCTTGCGCCCCAGCGCCTTCTCGATCACCGCGATCAGGTTCGAGAGCGGCTCGCTCCTGTGGTTGCCGAGGTTCAGCAGCTCGTAGGAGGCGCGCCCCTCGTCGAAGAGGGCCGCCATCACGCCGGCCACGATGTCGTCGACGTAGGTGAAGTCGCGCGACATGCGGCCGTGGTTGAAGACCTGGATCGGCCGGCCGTTGCTGATCGCCTCGGTGAAGAGCCAGACGGCCATGTCCGGGCGGCCCCAGGGGCCGTAGACGGTGAAGAAGCGCAGGCCGATCGTCTGGATGCCGTACAGGTGGGTGTAGGCGTGCGCCATGAGCTCGCCGGCGCGCTTGGTGGCGGCGTAGAGGGAGATCGGGCGGTCGACCGGGTCCTCCTCGGAGTACGGCAGGCGCTCGCTGCCGCCGTACACGCTGCTGGAAGAGGCGTAGACGAGCCGCGGCACCAGGGCGGCGCGGCAGCACTCCAGGACGTTCAGCGTCCCGACCACGTTCGAGCTGACGTAGGCGTCCGGGTTCTCGAGCGAGTAGCGGACGCCGACCTGGGCGGCGAGGTGCAGGACGCGATCGGGCCGCTCCGCCTCGAAGAGCCGCGTGATCGCGGCCTTGTCGCCGAGATCCGCCTCGAGGAAGCGGAGCTTCCCGGCCTTCCGCAGCTCGGCGAGACGCGCGTCCTTGAGCTTCGGCGAGTAGTAGCTGTTGAGGTTGTCGATCCCGCTGACCTGGTGGCCCTGCGCCTGCAGGGCCCTGGCGCAGTGGTAGCCGATGAAGCCGGCGACGCCGGTGACGAGGACGCGCATCGGAACGGCAGTATACGGTCGGCTCGCGAATCCCCGTGAGACGGCGCCTCGGCGCACCGGCGCACGCTCTCCCGGAGCTCCCGCGATCGAAGGGCAGCGGCGGCAGGGTGCGCCCGACCTGCGCCACCGTTGCCGTTGCATGCGGGCATCCCGACCGGGTATCGTGCCCCGCCGTCACATTTCGTGACCGAGACCGCCACCCCCGCCGTCACCGCCCCCGCCGAGGCCAGCCCCGTCGTCGTTTCCGCACCGGAGCTCTTGTCCTCGGCCCGGCTGGTGCGGACGCTGCAGCACCAGCTGGAGTGGCTGGTGGCGGCGATCGTCGTCGGCTCGGTGGGGGCGATCGGCTCGGTCCACCCGGCCGCCTGCACGGCCTTGCGGGTGGCCTGCTTCGTCGCCTTCGGCCTGACTCTGACGCGGGCGCTGGCGATCTCGGCGCTGCGCGAACGGCTGGGCGAGCACCGGGTGGCGTTCCACGTCTCGGGGCGCTGGCTGGTGGTCGAGCCCCCGCCGGACGCGGCGGTGCGCTTCGCGATCGACCTGCGGGCGCCGGCCTTGCCGCGCCCCCCGCTCTTGCTGCCGGGCTTCGCCTTCCTGGTCCTGGCGGTGCTGCAGCTGCTGCCGCTCTTCGGGGAGCCGGTGACCATCGACGCCGACTCGACACGACGCGGGGCCACCTTCGTCCTCGCGTTCGTGCTGCTGCACTCGTCCGCCGCGGCCGCCTTCGCCCATCGGCCGGCGCGGTGCCGCTTCCGGCGCCTGCTCGCCTGGCTGGGCGCCCTGATCGCGGCCGTCGGCCTCACCCAGCTCGCCTCGGGCACCAGGCTCAGCTACGGCGTCTTCCCGCCGTCCGAGGGCGGGCAGCCGTTCGGCGCGTTCGTCGACCGCAGCCACTTCGCCGGCTACCTGCTGCTGGTGGTGCCGGTCGCCCTCGGGTTGCTGGCCGACGCCTGGCGGCGCTACGCCGAGAGCGCCGGGAACAAGGCGAACGCGCGACGGCGGCTGGCCTCGCTCGCCTCCGAGGCCGGCACCTCGCTCCTCTACTCCGCGCTGCCGCCTCTCCTCGCGATCGGCGCCCTCCTCGCCTCCACCTCGCTCGGCGGGCTCCTCGCCTTCGCCGGGGCACTGGCGATCGGCCTCCTCGGCGCGCGCGGGCGGTGGGGGACGCCGGGCTGGGCCACCGCAGTCGTCGTCCTCGGCCTGGCGTTCGCCTGGGTCGGGCGGGAGCGTCTGCAGGTGCGCTTCGCGCGGACCGGCGACGACGCCCCCGGCCGTGTGGTCGTCTGGCAGGAGGCGATCGGCTCGCTGCAGGGATGGCGCTGGGCGACCGGCTTCGGCCTCGACACCTTCGCCTTCGGCGTCTCGCGGGTGCCGGCCTGGAGGCTGCCGCAGGGCGCGACTCCCCGGTCCGCCGAGGCGGCGCCGGCGCTGCTGGGCGGGTCGCGGGTCGGCGACCGCTCGCCCTCCGGCATCGTCGGGACCGGCTGGGACCGCGAGGCGCACAACGACTGGGTGCAGCTCCTGTACGAGGGGGGAGTGCCCGGGCTGCTCGTCGGCCTGTGGGCCGCGGCCGCCGTGCTCGCCGCCTCGCGCCGCGATCCCTGGCTGTTCGCCGCGCTGGCGGGCGTGCTCGCGCACGCCTTCGTGGACTCCGACCTGCAGATCCCGGCGGTCGTCACCCTCTTCGTGGTGCTCGCCGCGGCGCCGCAGCGGTGAGCGGGACCGCCGGGCGCCTGGTCCTGGCGCTGGCCGCGCTCAACGTCCTCGGCTTCGTCGATCGCCAGCTGATCGCGGCTCTCGCGCCGCTGCTGATCGCCGACCTCGGCCTCTCGCGCGCGCAGGTCGGGCTGCTGGTGGGCGCCGCCTTCATCGTGGTCTTCGCGCTGGGGACGCTGGTGATGGGGGCGCTCGCCGACCGCTGGAGCCGGACGCGGCTCGTCGCCTGCGGCCTCCTCGGCTGGAGCGCGGGCACGGGCCTCAGCGGCACCGCCTCGGGCTTTCTCTCGCTCGCGGCCTGGCGCTCTCTCGTCGGGGTCGGCGAGGCGACCCTGTCGCCCTCGGCGCTGGCGCTCTTCGCCGAACGCGTCCCGCCGGAGCGCCTCGGCTTCGCCACCAGCGTCTTCTACGCGGGGATCCCGGTCGGCTTCGCCTGCAGCTTCGCGCTCGCCGGCTGGCTCGCCCCGCGCCTGGGCTGGCGGGCCTGCTTCTACGCGCTGGGGCTGGTGGGCGTCCTGGCGGGGGCGCTGGTGTGGCGGATGGGCGAGAGGCAGGAGACGGTGGCCTCCTCGCGTCGTCCCGCCGCTCCGGGCCGCGCCGCCGAACCGGCGCCGGGTCGCCTGCGCAAGGCCCTCGGCTCGCAGCCGGCGCTCCTGATGGTGGCCTCGGGCGGCGCCCTCCTCGCCTACGCCAGTGCCTCCTCGCAGCACGTCATCACCTGGCTGGTGCAGGAGCGCGGCTTCGCATACGCGCGCGCCGCCTGGCTCTCGGCGGCGGTCGTGGCCGCCGCGGGACTGCTCGGCAACGTCTCGTTGGGCGCCTTCAGCGACCGCGTCCGGCGCGGGTCGGGCGCCGGGCGGCTGCCTGCGTTCGTGGCGGTCGGCGTGCTGGCGCTCGCCGTCTCGGCTGCCTTCTACCTCCTGCCGGTCAGCTCGCCGCTCTTCTTCGCCAGCTGGGCGCTCAGCCAGGGCTGGATGCTGGGCTGGTACGGGCCGCTGATGGCGGCGGTGCAGGAGATGGCGCCCGGCGAGTCGCGCGCCACGGTGATCGCTTTCACGCTGCTGGTCGTCAACCTGCTCGGGGTGGCGATCGGGCCGTGGGTGACCGGCCTCATCGGCGACCGTGCGAGCCTGACGCGCGGGCTGCTGACGAGCGTCGCAGTCGGCGCGGTCGGGCTCCTGCTGTTGGCCCTGGCGGCAGCGCGGCCAGGAGAACCGGCGCCGTCGCCCGCGCCTCGCCGCGCGGACCGCTGAGGACCTCGGCTCTCGCCAGCGCGGCGCGCAGGCGGGCCAGCGCTTCGGCCGGCCGGCGGCGGGCGGCGACCACGTGCGGCAGGAGCTCGAGCAGGGCCCGGCCCCCCTCCAACCTTCGCGGCTGCCATCGCGCGCCGGGCTGGTAGCAGGTCCGGACGACGAGGGCGATGCGGACCGGCCGACCCGCCCGCGGGTGGTCGAGGCCGAGACCCGCCCCCCGCGCGCGACCGCTTCCATCCACGACCGCGTGCTCGTCGGAGAGGCAGCGGGCGCCGGCGCGGACGAGGGCGGCGACGAGCGTCGTCTTGCCGGAGCGGCTGCGGCCGGGGATCAGGATGGCACGGCCGCGGTGTGCCACGAGGCCGGCGTGGACGAACAGCCCGCCGCGGGCGTGCTCGGCGACCCACCGGGCGAGGTCGGAGCGCCAGAGGACGATCGCCTGGCTCAGGCTGCCGCCGCCGAGACGCGAGCCGTCCGCCTCGAGCGTGACCGGCCGGCGGCCGGCGAACGCGTAGAGCCGGTCCAGCCTTCGTGAACCCGCCGGCCGAAGCCGGGCGGCTGAGGGCTGGCGGCGACGCACGGCCTCCAGGTGCTCCGGGAGGCCCGCGATGCCGATCCGCAGCCCCCACACCACGAAGGTGAGCCGCCTCACGAACGGTATTGACAGCCCCGGCCGGCGGTGCTTCTCTTTCGCAGCTTCCACTGGCCGGAGACCCGCGTCGAGGAGAGGGGATGAGCGCGCGGAAACCTGCGCGAAGGACGAGCGGCGTGGTCGTTCAGGCGCTCGGTGGCGAGGTGGTCGTCTACGACCTCGATCGGCACCGCGCGCACTCGCTCGAGCCACGCGCCGCCGCGATCTGGAACGCCTGCGACGGGAAGACGACCGTCGCGGGCATCGCCCGCGCCGCCTCCGGCGAGGGACTGGCGCTCGACGAGGCGATCGTCCGGGTGGTGCTGGAGCGGCTGGACCGGGCGCATCTGCTGGCAGAGCCGATGGTACGCGAGGACGAGCCCGCCCGCCCCCGGCGGGAGATCCTGCGGCGGGCGGCGGCCCTGGGAGGGTTTTCGGTGCTCACCGTCGCGGTGCCAACGGCGGCCTTCTCGGCCTCGTGCCTGCCGTCGGGCTCCTGCGTGGTCTGGACCTGCACGGACCTTCGCACGGGGAGACGCTGCTGCAACGGCTGTCACCTCGTGGCGGCCGAGCCCTGCGTCCCGAACGACTGGCGCTATCTCTGGCGCTGCAGTTGAAGCAGCCGCCCCGCCGCCTCTTCGGGCTCGCCGCGCACACCGCGGACGACACGGGCGCACCGGAGCGCGCGGGTGAGGGCGACGAGGGCCCGCGCGGGCGGTGTCCTCACCAGCACCGCGCTGCGCATCATCGCGAGAACGCCCTGGCCGCGCGAGGCTGGGATGGCCCGCCAGCGCCGCCCGGTCCGAAACGGCACGTCGGCCAGCAGCCCGATCGGCAGCGGACGGCCTCCCGTCCCGCCCGCGAACGGCGTCACCCGGCCTCGGCCGTCGATCGCCGCGTACAGGTCCGAGTAGACGACCGCCCCGGCGCCGGCGAGCGCGTCGACGAGCCGACGGTTGCCTTCCGGGTCGCGGCCCGGGACCACGACGGCACGGCCCTGCCACCCCACGACGGCCGCGTGGACGAAGACCCTCCGGGTGCTCCACTCGGCCACGTGCGCCGCCAGGTCGCGCTGCAGCGCGCGCAGCGCCTCCTCGCGCACGCCGGTGCGGGCGATCCGCGCCGCCCCGGCGTAGGCGAGGTCGAGCCGGCGCGGGCCGCGCGACGGCGAGGGGCCGCCGGCGACCAGCGAGTAGAGGTGGGAGACGTACGGCGAGGCCGCGCGGGTCCAGCCCGGCGGCAGGCGAGGCAGCACCTCCCCCAGCACGCCTGCCTGGCTCACCCGGACGCCTAGGCGCAGGCCGTGCGAGCGGAACGCGATCCCCTCCGCCCACCCGAGGCGGTCGATCTTCTCCAGTCAGGTCGACGGCCGGCGCAGCCGCGGCAGCTCGCCCATGGGCGCGCAGCATGGCACACCTCGGTCCCCGTCGCACCGTGTTACGCTCGCGCCACACCGAACCACGGCGGGCTTCGGCCCGGGAGGGCGCGATGGCAGGCAACGACTGGGGCCGGCGGCTGGTGAAGTCCTTCCGGGTCGAGGACGGGCGCCGCTTCCGTCTCGGCGACTACGACCCCGGCGACACCTGCGGGCTCAAGTCGAAGGAGCACGCGGAGAAGCGCCTGCAGCGCGACGTCGCGCGCCTGGCCGAGCTGCAGGACAAGCTCTACGCCCAGGACCGCTGGGCGCTGCTGCTCGTCTTCCAGGCCATGGACGCCGCGGGCAAGGACGGTGTGATCAAGCACGTGATGTCGGGGCTCAACCCGCAGGGCTGCCAGGTCTATTCCTTCAAGGCGCCGAGCGCCGAGGAGCTCGACCACGATTTCCTGTGGCGCACCGCCCGCTGCCTGCCCGAGCGCGGCCGCATCGGCATCTTCAACCGCTCCTACTACGAAGAGGTGCTGGTCGTCCGCGTGCACCCGGAGATCCTGGCGAAGCAGAAGCTGCCGACGCGCCTGGTGGGCAAGCGCATCTGGAAGGAGCGCTTCTCGGACATCACCGCCCACGAGCGCTACCTCGCGCGCAACGGCGTCGTGGTCCTGAAGTTCTTCCTCAACGTGTCGAAGGGTGAGCAGAAGCGGCGCTTCCTGGAGCGGCTGGACCGGCCGGAGAAGAACTGGAAGTTCTCCGCGGCCGACGCCCAGGAGCGCCAGCACTGGAAGCAGTACATGGCGGCCTACCAGGACGCGATCCGCGAGACCGCGGCGGAGCACGCGCCCTGGTTCGTGGTCCCGGCCGACAAGAAGTGGTTCGCCCGCCTGGTGGTGGCAGCGGCGGTGGCCGACGCCATGGAGCGGCTCGACCTCGCCTACCCCGAGGTCACGGCCGAGCAGAAGAAGGAGCTGGCAGCGGTGCGGGTGCAGCTCGAGGGAGGCCCGCACCGGGCGCGGCGCAAGGCCCGCCGGCCGCACAGGGCACAGGTGGCGCGGCGGCCGCTGCGGCGGCCGGAGGCGCCGGCGGCGGAGCCGCTCCCGGACGGCGGGGAGCCGACGCCCTAGGCCGGGAGCGCGCGTGCAGCCGAGGGCTTCGGCACGCGGACGGGACGTGATCGCGGCCATCGTGCCCGCGGCCGTGTGCGCCGTCCTCTACCGGCCGGTCCTGTTCGCGGGACAGGCGTTCTTCGACCGCGACATCGTCGGGCTCGTCTACGGCTCGGCCGAGGCGTTCGTCTCCTGCTTCCGCGCCGGCTCCTGGCCGGTGTGGAATCCCTGGGTCGGCTTCGGGCAGCCGCTCCTCGCCGACCCCAGCGCCCAGGCTGCCTACCCCGTCACCTGGCTGAACCTGCTGCTGCCGGTGACCACCTGGTTCACCGCGTCCGTGGTCCTGCACGCCGCCTGGGGTGCACTGGGGATGGCGGCGGCCGCCCGCGGGCTCGGCCTCGCGCGCGGGGCGTCGGTCGTGGCCGCCTCGCTCTGGCTCGGTGCGGGACCGCTGCTCTCGATCGTCGACATGTGGCAGCACTTCGACGGCGCCGCCTGGCTGCCCTGGTCGCTGCTGGCCGCCGGCGCGGCGCTGCGGCGCCCGGCCGTCGGCCGCACCGTCGTCTGGGGGGTGGTGCTGGCGCTCCAGGTCCTGTGCGGTTCGGTGGAGATGCTGCTCGCCAGCCTCGCGCTGACGCCCGTCCTGGCCCTGGCCGGGATCGGCCAGGCGACCCCGGGACGGCGCGTGCGGACCGCGCTCACGGCCGGCCTGCTGGCGGCCGGGCTCAGCGCCGTCCAGTGGGTGCCGGCGCTCGAGCTCCTCCTCGCCTCGCAGCGCGCGCGACACATCGAAGCGACCCGCACCAACTGGTCGCTGCACCCGGCCCAGCTCGTTCAGCATCTGGTGCCCTTGCGGTCGAGCGAGTTGCCGATCCCGGAGGCGGCCCGACCGCGGGTCTTCGCTGGAACCGAGCCGATGCAGGAGTCGCTCTACCTCGGCCTGGCCACCGTTGCCCTGGTGCTGGCCGCGTTCCTTCACCGACCGGGGCGCCGGCTGGCGCTCCTGCTCTCCGCGGTCGGCGCCGCGGCGATCCTCCTCGCCCTCGGCGCGCACACGCCGCTGGTGCCGGCGATGCTGCGGCTCGTCCCGCCGCTGCGCATCTTCCGCTTCCCCGCCAAGTTCACGGTGCTCACGGCTTTCGCCTGGGCGCTCCTCGCCGCGCTCGGCGCCGACGCCTGGGCGCGCGGCACGCGCGCCGGCCGCGCCTGGGGCCTGGGGGTGGCCGCGCCCGCGACGATCCTGGCGTTGCTGGCCGGGGCGGCGGCCCTCGCGCTGCTGGCGCCTGGACCGGCGCGCAGCCGGGTGCTGCTGGCGGCGGCGCTGGCAGGGGCGGTGGCCGCCCTCGCCTGGCTCTCGATGCTCGGCCGCTGGCGCGCCCCGGCGGCGATCGTGGTGCCGCTGCTCGCCTGCGCCGACGTGGCGCTCGCGAACGGCGGGGTGAGCCCGACTGCGCCGCAGTCGCTGCTGGAGAGCCGGCCGGCGAGCACCGGCTTCATGCCGCGCACGCCCTTCACGCGGGTCCACGCCCTGGAGACGAACGCCCTCCTGGCCCTGCCCTGGCAGGGCCTGAGCGCGCCGCAGGCCTGGGCGTTGGCGGTGCAGGAAGCGATGGCCGGGGCAACGCCGGTGCGCTGGGGCTACTCCGCCGCGTTCGGCACCAACTTCGTGGTGACGCCGTCCCCGCGATACGTGCTGATGACCCGCGCGCTGGAACAGGCGCGGGGCACCGCCGGCTTCCTGCGCCTGCTGCGGCAGAGCGGTGTCTCGTACGTGATCGCCGAGGAGCCGGCCGTGCTCGAGGGGCTGGTGCCGGTGGCGACGCTGGCCGGCCCGTTCGCCGTGCCGGTGCACGTCCTGCGCGTGCCGGACCCCCTCCCGCGCGCCTACGTCTCGGCAGAGACGGTGATCGCCGACGACGCGACCGCGCTGCGCCTGTTGCTCGACGGCACCGTGGCCGGCGAGCGGAGGAGCGTGCTGCCGGGCGGTGCCCCGACGCCGCCCTCGCCCGGGCAGGGAGAGGCCGAGATCGTCTCCTACGCGCCGGACCGGGTGGAGATCGCGGCGCGCCTCGACGGGCCCGCTCACCTCGTGCTGCTCGACGCCTGGGACGCCGGCTGGCGCGCTTCCGTGGACGGCCACCCGGCCGCCCTCGAGCGGGCGAACGTGGAGTTCCGGGCCTTGCCCCTGCCGGCTGGCGAGCACCGGGTCCTCATGCGCTACCGGCCGGCCTCGCTCCTCGCCGGCCTCGGCCTGTCGAGCGTCTCGGCGCTGCTGCTCGCGGTGCTCGGGGGGGCCGCCGCACTCGGCCGTTTAGCGCGGGGGAGCGAAGGCCCTACGATCGAGAGATGACCCGATCGGCGCCCAGGGCGCCCTCGACCGGCCAGCCCCTGCGCGACCCCGACCCCACGCGGTCCTGCTAGCCGCCCGCCCCTGCCGAAGGAAGAGCCTTGTCCGAAAGCGAACCGCCGGCGAACCAGGACCCCAAGCCGCCGCAGACCGCGGGTGCGAGGCGAGGCCGGGGCCTGCGCCTCCTGCCGCGGGTCGTCCTGTTCCTCCTGCTGGTGGTGGCATCGCCGGTCGTGGTCGGCGTGGTGCTGCTCCAAACGCCCCCGGGGCGGCGCGCGGTCCGGGCGTTCGTCGAGACCACCGTCGGCGAGGCCGTGGCCGGACGGCTGAAGGTGGGGTCGCTCGACTACAGCCTGCTCGGCGGGCGCGTCGCCGCCACGGACGTGCACCTCGCCGTGGAGGGCGCCACGGTCGACCTCGACGAGGTGCAGGCGCACTGGACGCCCGCCGGCGGCGGGCGGGTCCGGCTGGTGCGGCCGAGGATCGTGCTGCGCGACACCGAGAGGCCGAGGGCGGTGCAGACCGCCACCGGCCTGTCCGCGCGTCCCTGGACCATCCTCGAGACGATGAGCCGCGCCGAGCTGGTCGACGGCCGCGTCGAGCTGCAGGACGCGAAGGGCGTCGCCTACCTGGTGCTCGGCCGCATCGAGGCCAGCATGCAGGAGGTTCACGGCCGCCGCCCGATCCAGCTCTCGGTCAGGGACGGCGCCCTCGGCCCGCCGCTGCACCGGCTCTCGCCGGTGGTCGCCGAGGGCCGCCTCGCTGTCGAGAACGGGCAGCTGGTGGTCGACTCCGTGCACGTCGACGCCCGCGGCGCGACGGTCGACCTCGCCGGCTCTCTGGAGCGGCTGTCGCCGAACCAGGGCACCCTGCGGCTGCAGGCCGACGCGGACGGCGCGCTGGCCGCGCTCGCCGCGCCGGAGGCGAAGGTCACCGGCCGCATCCGCGCGCAGGCCGACCTCGTGGCGCGCCAGGCCCTGAGCGGCTCGGTCCGCCTCGCCGCGCCGAACCTCACGGTGCAGGGTGTGGGGCCGTGGGACGTCTCCCTGCGCGGGCACCTCGACTCGGCGCACCTCGTCCTCGAGTGGGCGGAGGCCAAGGGCTACGGCGGCCGCTTCACGGCCTCGGGCCCGCTGGCCATGGCCGACACCTCGAGGACGGACCTCATCCTGAAGGCCGAGGCCGTCGACGTCGCCGCGCTCGGCCGCGCCGCGGTGAAGAGAGCGATCCCGCTCCGCTCGCGCCTCTCCGGCCAGGTCCGCTACACCCTTCAGGGCTGGGACCTGAGCCGGGGCCGGGCCGAGGGCTCGCTGACGCTGCAGCCGGTGCCGGCCGCGCAGCCCTGCCGGCGCGACCGCCTGCCCGGGATCCCGCTCGCGGCCTCGACGAAGCTGCGGGCCGAGGGTCACCGGGTCAGCCTGCTCGACCTGCACGTCGAGGCGCACAGCGGGCGGCTGGTCGGGGACCTCGCCGTCTC
>Ga0335071_10005606_pt1 | contig 13014 bp, 8 predicted proteins | sample Lox_Sample_15_FD_206724 | JGI IMG/M metagenome (GOLD analysis project Ga0335071, IMG submission 206724) | Soil microbial communities from Loxahatchee National Wildlife Refuge, Florida, United States - Lox_Sample_1.5 | ecosystem: Environmental > Terrestrial > Soil > Wetlands | place: USA: Florida...
AAATCTCCGACAGTCCAGGCCCGCCGCATGAGGCCGCACAGGATAGCTTCGAAAGCCACACACGAAACCATGCAGACGGCCAGCGTGAGGGCGGCTCGCGCGCCGAAGAAAAAACAGCCGCATGCCGCGGCGGGCAGCAACGCCAAAACCACGCTGCCCATAATGCGCGGCGTTGCCGGGCCGCCGCGTACCGGCCGCGCTCCGGGCTTGACAAGCACGATCGGTGTAGACGGTGTGCTCATGCTTCGATCCCTTTATTTCTGCTGTGCATGTGACTTGCTGTTCCGAATGATCTCCGCATTCGCTCGGTTGCTCGGGCATACCACGCTGCATAACCCGCAGTTGCAACATACCAACAATCCCGCTGCTCGGGCTTCTGTCATATCGCCGCGCTCCGCATAACTCGCGATCAGCGATGGGGACAACTGCATGGGGCAAGCGCGGCTGCAAGCGCCGCAGCGGATACACGGATAGTGCGTGCCCTTCTGCACTGCGCGGTCGGGGACAGCGATGATGCCGGTGATGCCCTTCTCAATCGGAACGTCGAGCGATTCCAGCACGGCGCCCATCATCGGTCCGCCGGCAAAGACAGCCACTTCCGTCTGAGTACAGCCTCCGCAGCGTTCGAGCAGTTCACGCACCGGCGTGCCGATGCGCACCACAAGATTCTTTGGCTCGGCAATGGCCTCTCCCGAAACGGTGACCACCCGCTCAATCAGCGGCTTTCCCATGGTGATGGCTTCGTCGATGGCGTAGATCGTGCCCACGTTGTGCACAATTACTCCGGCATCGACGGGGAGTTTTCCATGAGGCACTGTGCGGCCCGTAGCCGCATGGATCAGCATCTTCTCCTGGCCCTGCGGATACTTTGTCTTCAGGGCCCGGATCGAGATCTGCGAGCAGCCCGAGACGGCCTCGCGCATCGCCGCAAGGGCATTGTCATTATGATCTTCGATTCCGACGATCGCCCGATCGATCTTCAGCAACCGCAGCACGGTCTGGATGCCGCGAACAATGGCGGAGGCGCGCTCCTGCATCAGGCGCCCGTCGGCGGTCAGATAAGGTTCGCATTCGATGCCGTTCACCAGCAGGGTATCGCCTTGCTTACCCTCGGGAACTTCCAACTTCACCCTCGACGGGAACGTCGCGCCGCCCAGGCCGACGATTCCGGCATCTTCGATGCGGCGTAACAAAAGCTCCGGTGCTGCCGTCATCGGATCGAGAGGAGGCATATAGGCCGCAGAGTTCGTCTGGTCGTTTTCGATGACCACGCAACGGCTGTTCTTGCCTCCCGCACATGGGCGCTCGGTGATATCGATAACCTTGCCCGATATCGGCGCATGCACGTGCGCCGATATTCCGTCGGCGGCAATGCCAATTCTTTCTCCGGCTCGAACCGTCTGGCCGGCCTCGACGCAAGACTTGGCTGGAGCCCCGGCGTGCTGCCAGAGCGGCACCACGGCAACGCTGGGACGAGGCATCTCTTCCAACGCCGCGTCGCGCGAGAGTTCTTTCCTGTGCGGTAACTCGTGCCCGCCGGGAAATCCAAAACCGCGCTTCCGAGATTTCTTTTCGCCGGCGTTTTCGCCACGCCCGGCCACGGCTCTATGCATCATGCGAATAAGCGTATTTTAACTGAGTCGGAGCTTGGCAGTGCTGGCGATTACGCACCGTTACATACTGTTTCGTACCGTGTCATGTGGCGATTTCTGCGCCACGTATAATAGGGAATCAGCACCCTGCTAGCGCGCAAATGAAGAGCGTTTTTCGCTCTTAATCGAAGAGCGTGTTCGAGCCGTGGCCAGGCGTGGTTTCGCGAAAACCTGCAGCAAAGGAACCGGCCAGGGTTGGCGCCGAAAATACGATGAGTCTGAAACATCCAACCGTATCGTCAGGCCGCTCCTTCGCCGCTCTCTTCGCAGTAACCGTTGCGTTCATTCTCTTACTGGCTGGGCTCGATTGGTGGACCTATCCGCTGATCCTGCGGAATGAGTTCCGCGATTTCGCCACAATGGTGGCAAACCGGCCGCGAACCACTGCGGAAACTTCTGTCAAGGTCAATCCCAGCCAGGCCCTGCCCGCCACACAGGCGCAAATTGAGCTGCTCAAACCACTTTTCCCCGACGCCGACACGTACACGGTAATCGGCATCACGGTTTTCGCCAATCATCCCGCCGAAATCCTGAAGGCTGCCTCCGGCGATAAGGCCATTGGCTACGCCGTTCATGGATACGCCGAAGGCTATCATGGCGTGATTCACACGCTCGTCACAACCGATCCCGATTTCAATGTGAAATCGGTGCAGATTGTGAGCCACACCGAGACCGATGGGTACGCCGATCGATTTGCTTCCCGCGAATTCCTGCACCAGTTCATTGGCAAACCCGTCGGCCGTCTCCGCCTCGGCAAGGGCATCGATTCGGTTTCCGGCGCCACGGTTTCCTGCCGGGCGGTTGCGGATGGGGTCGCCGCGGCCGTGGACAACCTTTACAAGTACATCAGCGAAGGCAAAACAAACGCCCCTGTCAGCAGCGAGATGGTCGCTGCTGCCGAGCAGATTCACGCTCCGGCGGCTGCAGCTTCGGGTGATGAATTCGGCGGCAAGGACGGCACACTGTCTATCTTTCACAAGGACAAGGGCGTAGGCTGCCGGTTGTGCCATCTTGAGACCAAGCCGCCTTACACGAGCAACGTGCCCACCAAGATTTGTCTCGACTGCCACGAAAACGGCTTCAGTCTGCAAGAGGACGGAGTGAAGATGTTGGCGGATCTCCAGCAGCAATTGGAAACTGCTCCGGGCGGGGGGAAGGCGATGCTCGCCGAGCCTACCGAAAAGCTGATTCCGGCCAACGACAAAAGCAACCAGGCGATCTATCTCCGCTTGCAATACCTGGCAACCAAGAACATCGAAGATGCGCGGCCGAAATGGGCGGTGCGCGCTATCTACCAGGGAGAGCCTTCAGACCCGCACGTCTCTCACATTCCCATCCACGACTGCACGGTCTGCCACCATATCCATAAAAAGTCTGAGGACCGGTGCGGAACGCGAGCCTGCCATCCTGACTTTACTTATCAAATGCGATAGCGGTGTTTCAACTTATAGCTGCCCATAACTGCGCTGTCATCCTGAGCGGAGTGCCGCGTAGCGGCGCAGCGAAGGATCTGCGGTTGTCTTTCAGCGAATACTATTGCTGAAACAGATGCGAGCGCATGGCCGGCTCTTCGGCTGATTTTGCGCTCGCAATTCTGTTCAGGTTCCCACGATTTTCTTCAGACCTGAGATGCCAGGAAGAAGGCCTGGCGCTGCGTCTTTTGCACTGTGCCGGCTCTGCCCGTGCAGTCGCCCATGAACAGCACCTGGTCGGCTGCGCCGATAAACTTCTCCGCCTCATCGACTCTCGGCTTCATCCCCGACCAAATAACAAAGCTCTCGGCCTCGAGGGTCTTCTCGGCGCCCTTGGAATCGGTATAAATCACCGTATTCCCCTTGATGCTTTTGACCTTCGCCTCCAGCTCAAAGTTGAAATTGGGATGATTTTCCAGGATTTGTATCTGGTCCATCAGGTTATGGGAGCCGATATACTTCAGTTCGATCAGTTCCTTGGATGGGCAGAGAACCATGACTTTGCGCCCGTCCTTGGCCATGCCGATCGCGGCTTCAGTCGAGTACATCCCTTCGCCAACGACCACGACGCTCTTGCCCAACGCGGACTTATTGCTGTAAGCATCCATCAGGTTGAAGACGTTGGCCGCGCCCGTGGTTTCCCACTCGGAGAAGGTAGGTTGTGCTCCGTTCGCGACCAGCACAGTGTCGTATCCCTTGGCCTTGATGGCTTCCGGTGTTGCTTTGGTATTCAGCAGCACCTCGACGCCGTGCTTGTTCACTTGGTGGATGAGATAGTCCTTGAACTTCTTGTAAGTCCATTTCCACTGCGTGTAATCGGTGAACTGCATGTGCCCGCCCAGAACCTTATCTCTCTCGTAAATGGTTACCGAGTGGCCTCTTTCGCTCGCGACAATAGCCGCCCTCATCCCGGCCACGCCGCCTCCGATCACAGCCACCTTCTTCTTGGCCGTTGGCGCGGGAATGTTCTCGAGCTTATAGGCTGGAGTCGCCCACTTGGGATTGACAGTGCACGTGTCGTACCACGGCCCGTCGGTGCGGCTGATGCAATGGCAGTTGTGGCACTGAATGCAGGGGATAATATCGTCGAGCCTTCCTTCCACTACCTTCTTCACAAACTCAGGGTCTGCAAAGAAAGGCGTGGACATACCGACCATGTCCGCCAGTCCGCTGGCAATGAACTGCTCGTTCTGCGCGGCATCGTGGAAGCCGGCACTGGGACAGACAAGGGTTTTGATACCTGCTTTCTTGATAGCTTCCGCATAGTAAAGGTTGAACGGCTTGTCGGGATTCTGGGTGAAGCTGTTGGGATGCTCGATGCGGTTATCCCTGACCCAGAAGATATCGACCAGACCTTCAAGCTTCTTTGCCTCTTCTACAACCTTCTCGATCTCGTCTTTGGCCGGCTGCTGGTTTACGAGCCCAACGGTGCGTTTACCGAACTGCCAGTCCAGATTCGAACCTGTGTAGACCCATTCGTGCAGGGGAGACGTATCCACACCTGGGTCCATGTCGGGGCCGATGGTGCCAAGGTGAGTTAACAGGACAAGATTTGTGGCGTTGCGAACCGCCTCAACTGCCTTGGCGTCGGTTGTTCCCAGGTCGTAGACGTCGTAGCCCTGGGCTTCTATCTTCTTAGCGTCGGCTACGATCTGTTCCACGCTGAGGTTAGCCTTTTGTTGGCCTGGGCGCCCGCCGGGTCCGCCGCCCTGCTGCGCTCCGCCACCGCCGGCTGGTCCCGTACCGAGTCCGCTGCCCCGTTGCACTGCGCCGCCCGAACCGCCTGCTCCGCCAGGTCCCCCAGCCGCGCCCTGAGGAGCCCCACCGCCTGCTCCTCCAGGTCCTCCGGCGGGGCTTGCGCCCGGCCCACCGCCCTGCTGCGCGCCGCCCGGTGCGCCTCCGCCGCCACCGCCAAGATTGCCGGCGTAGCGGACCAGTGCGCCCTCGATGTGCATGTCATCGATCATCCGATTCAAGTAGTTGTGCACGGGGGGAATATCTTCCCAGGCACTATCTGAAAAGTGATCCGGGCCGGGCGTGTCGGCACCCATGGCGCCGTAAGTCCTTGGGTATGCGCCAAAGTGCGTGTCCAGCGATACGATAGCCGCGTTCTTCGCCATGTTGGAGTAATGGTTTCTGAATGCGTCGGTTGGGTAGTTCTCTGGCCCCTGCATGGCGTGCGGCGGAGCCTGCGTATGCATAATTCTGTTCTTCAGGATGACGTTTCTGATCCTGAGCGGCGACAGGAGGTGCGGGCACTTGTTAATCGCCGTGCCTGCCGCCGCGGCAGATGCCGCCTGCGCTTCCACGGCTGGATTCGTCGCGACGGTGCCATTGGCAACGGCAAATGCGGCCAGCTTTTTGCATGTCAGGGCGCAGGTGGAACCCACGGCCCCAAGTAGAAACTGTCTTCTTTTTACAAGTGATGTGATCAGACTCATGACTTCTCCCCCTGGAATCGGTGCGGATCCAATCTGGTTGTCGTTTGATATGCGCCCCCATTCTACGTCTTTAGAGCCCCGGAGAAGACCCTTGTCGCGTAACTCTATGTAACCGTGAGACAGGTCATTCCTTCACTGCCGGGAGTTGCGCAGAAGTTCTTCCAGATCCTCGATCTTGTCCAACGTCAAATTCAGTCTTTGTGAGAGGGATTGAATCTCCACCTCCGCGCGCTTGTTGACCTCGAAATCGAGCTCGCTGCGCACGCGGTCCTTGGTGTCCTGCCGGTTCTGGCTCATCATGATCACCGGCGCCTGAATGGCTGCCAGCATCGACAGGAAGAGGTTAAGAAGGATGAACGGATAAGGGTCCCACGCTCTGTTTCCCATCCAGACGTTGATGGTGGAGTAGATGGCAAGGACAATTAAGAAGAGAATGATGAATGTCCACGATCCTCCGAAGCCGGCAACGGCATCGGCAATCTGCTCGCCCAGCGTACTCCGCGCCTCAATGACCTCATTGGGGTTGCGGCTCGCGCGGCTCTGCACCAGCTTTTGCGCGGCATGAAACTGGCGCGCCTGCACGGTGAGCATGTCCATTCCCGCCGCGGGTCTGCGCCGGATCAGCTCGGCAATGTCATCGCGACCGACCTCCAGGCAGACCGTCTCCGCGGTGGCAACGGCCGTAGTCAGGTGACTGGTCTCTTGAAGCATCGAAGCAAATCCGAAGAAATCGCCGTGCTCGGGCTCGTCGACGACAACCTCCCGATGGTCCTCATCTGTAGTGAAAACGCTTACCTTGCCCGAAATCACAACATACCCGTGCAGGGCCTGATCGCCCATCCTGAAGATCCGCTGACGCGCCGCGAAGCGTCTGATCTCGACACGAGCGGCGAGAATTTGCGCCTCGTCGTCGTCGAGAAGCTCAAAAAGGGGAACATGGCGAAGCTCTTGCGCATCACAGGGCATCGTGCACCTCGAAAATGAATCTTGCAGTAAAGATACCAAGCCGATTCGAGCGGTTTATACTGGTGCGGCTCTAAATTTCACCTTACGGAGGGACAATGAAGAGCTCTCTCAGCGTGATTTCCATGGCTTTCTGCCTGGCAGCCCTCACGGTTGCGGCACAGAGCCAAAGGCCGGCGGCCACACCGGCGGCCGTGGCGCAGAAGCCGGTATCGGCGACCGCCCAGCCCGCGCAGACGAACGCCCATTTTGCCCAGATGTGCGACCAATTCGTGAAAGATTCGCTCGCGCTGACCCCGGTCACGGCCTCTCAGGTCGGTTACCACCAGCACACCGATCCAAAAACCGGCAAGATGATCCGCCTGGATGCGCAACTCGATGACGTGGGCCCGCAGGCGATGGCGGTACAGGTGCGCTTCTACCGCCAGTGGCGGCAGCGCTTCCAGTCGGAAACTCCAATCGCGAAGCTGAATGCGCAGGACGCGGCCGATTACCGCCTCATCGACGACCAGATTGCGCTCAACTTGCTCGAGCTGGAAACCATCCAGAACTACCGGCACAATCCCACGGTTTATGTGGAGCTGATTGGTAACGGACTCTTTCTGCCGATTACGCAATCGTATGCGTCCGAGGAGGCGCGGCTGGGCGACGTGATCTCGCGCACGGGGGAGATTCCGCGGTTTCTTGAGCAGGCAAAAGCGGAGCTGATCGATGCCGATCCCATCTTCATCTCGACTGCAGCCGATGAAAACGCCGGTAATCTCGACCTGTTGGATACCATTGCCTCCCAGATTCCCGCCGGCTCTCCCCTGAAGGCGCAATTCGACCAGGCGGAGCCGGCCGCCCGGGAGGCGCTCAAGGGGTTCGACGCCTGGATGAAAAACGATCTGGCCAAGCGGCCCACGAACGGGCGCACCTGGCGGCTGGGTAAAGAGTGGTATGCCTCCAAGTTCCGGTCGGTAATGGAGACCTCGGTGACTCCGGGGCAGTTGCTCTCCGATGCCGAGGCCGAGCTGACCCGTTTGCGCGCCGAGATGCTGCAAATTGCGCTGCCGCTCTACAGGCAGATGTACCCCGGCCAGAGCGATTACGCGAACCTGTCCACCGAGGAGCGCGAAAACAAGATCATCGGCGCGGTGCTCGACAAGATCAGCGACGAGCACACCAAGCCCGATCAGTTGATGGACACAATCAAGTCCGACGTGGTCCGGGCCCGGCAGTTCATTCGCGATAAGAAGATCGTCACGCTCAGCGGCCGCGACAACCTCAAGGTGATTCCCACGCCGGAGTTCGAGCGCGGCATTTACTCTGTCGGGGGCTTTCACCAGGCCCCGGCGCTTGAACCAGCCGCCGAGGCGCAGTACTGGGTCACTCCCATCGACCCCAAAACCCCGGCTGCCAAGGTGCAAAGCAAGCTGCGCGAGTACAACAACTACGCACTTGAGTGGCTCACGATCCACGAGGCGCTGCCCGGGCATTACGTCCAGTTCGAGCACGCCAACGACGTTCAGCCGCCCATGCGGCGGGTGCTCCGCACTCTTTTCGGCAATGGCGCTTACATCGAGGGGTGGGCTGAGTATGGCGCAGACGTGATGACCAAGGCAGGCTGGGACAATTCCAGCCCGAAATTCAAGCTGGTGCGCGAGAAGATCTGGCTGCGCGCCATCGCCAACACCATCCTCGATATCCGCCTGCAAACCATGAATATGACCGATCAGCAAGCGCTCGACCTGATGACGAAGCAGTGCTTCCAGACGCAGGCCGAGGCCGAGGGCAAGCTTGTACGCGCCAAGCTCAGCTCCACGCAACTCCCCACGTACTTTTTAGGAACGCGCCAGTGGTGGGCGCTGCGCAAGAAGTATCAGGCGGCAAAGGGCAGCGGCTTTACGCTCGAGGAATTCCACGATCGCGCCCTCGACCAGGGTCCGCTGCCGATTGAGTATTTGGAGAAGATTTTGCTGCCGCGATGAAACGGCCCAGGTGCCCCACCCTCGCGACGCCTTTGTTTTTGTCGCTAGGGTGGGACACCCGCGATGATTCAGACGGGGCACCTGCGTTTCTTTCTTACATGCCGCTCTGGCTGCTCTCGTCCGGATGCACGACACGATAGCTTGTGCCGTTCTTTGACCAGACAAGCAGAAGAATGCTCTTTCCCTCCGGCACGGAACGCACATCGTTGACGAACTGCTCCGCGCTTTCCACCGGCTTGCGGTTGACCTCGACGATCACTTCGCCGGAGGCAAGGCCCGCATCCTCAGCGGGACTCCCGGCGCGAACGCTGCCTATTGCGACGCCCTTGATCTGGGACGGCACATCGAGCTGTTCGCGAAGCTGCGGCGTAAGATCGTTGACTGCCAGGCCCAGTTTGCCTTTTTGCTGCGATCCCGAGCCGCTGTTTTCGACGACCTCGCTATTCTTCGCCTGGTACTCGCCCACCTTCACCTTGATCGTTTCCGGCTTGCCGTCGCGCAGAATTCCCAGGCTGATCTCGGTTCCGGGAGCGGTCTCGGTCACTGCGACCTGCAAGGTGCTGCCATTGACGATCTTCTTGCCATCCACTTCTCGCAGCACATCTCCGCTCTTCAGGCCCGCGCGGCCAGCCGGAGAATCGGGAGTCACCTGGCTGACGATGGCTCCGGTCGCGTCCGGCAGGTTGAAGAAGCTGGCGTTATCCGGCGTAACATCGTTCATGCTGATGCCCAGATAGCCGTGATGCACCGTTCCGTTCTTCATGATCTCTTCAGCCGACACTTTGGCGATCTGTGACGGAATCGCGAATCCGGCGCCCGCAAACGAGCCGTTGTCCGAGATGATGAAGGTGTTGATCCCCACCAATTCGCCGCGCGCATCCACCAGCGGGCCGCCCGAGTTTCCGGGATTGATGGCTGCATCGGTCTGGATGTAGTCGCCCGGTTTCCGCGCGTCATCCGAATACGGATTGGGCCGGTTGAGCGCGCTCACAATGCCGCGTGTCACGGAAAACTGAAAGTACCCGAAGGGGCTGCCGAAGGCGAGCACCGTCTGGCCGGGGTGCAGTTTCGTCGAGTCGCCCCAGGCGATGCAGGGCAGGTTATGGCCGTCAATCTTGACCACCGCAAGGTCGTTGAGTTTGTCGGATCCGACCACCTTGCCGGTGAAGATGCGCCGGTCGTTCATCGTGACCTTGATCTGGGTGGCGCCATCGACTACATGGTAGTTGGTGAGCACGTAGCCATCAGGCGAGATGATCACGCCACTGCCCACACCATGCTGAATCTGGGTCTGCGGCTGGATATTAATCCCGTTGCCCATTCCGTTGCCATTCTGCCCGAAGAACCATTGAAATTCCTTGGGAAGATTTTTGAAGTCCGGCATATTGTTCGACGACATGTCCTCGGCGGACTCCTTGGAAGTCACCGAGATGTTAACCACTGCCGGCGTAACGCGGGCAGCGACCGCCTCCACCGCATTATCGACTGCGACCAGTGACGATACGCTGCTGTCGTCGAGCGGCGAGGCGCCGTTTGTGGCCGCGCGGGCGGCTTTGTGGTTGAGAAGGCCGAAACCTGCGAAAACCAGCAAGGCAGTGAGCCCTCCGGGAAGCGCAAATTTCTTTACTTTGTCGATTAATAAATTAGTTGTTGCAGCCATGCTTTTCCTCCGGTTTGGTTGAGATTGAGAGCTTTTACAGTTGGAGCACAAGCCACCCGGCGCGAATCTGCGCTTTCGTGGCAGGAACAGGGTGATAGACGACAGGGACGACTTTCAGGATCAGCTGCTCGATCACGACGACTTCCGGCGTAGTTCCGGCGGCCTGGGCTTCCCCTTCTGTCTCGTAATCGCTTTCACACGCGGCGTTCTGTTGAGGAACTCCGTCAGCAGTCGCGCGGTTCGGCGAGCGCACTTCCTGCCAGGCAGCGAAGATGATCCACTGCTCGCCAGCGGCCGCCTTCTCGCCGGAGCCGGGCAATTCGGTCTTTGCCAGAACCTCGCGGGGTGCGTTCTCCCCGGCCTGAGCGGACGAGGCCGGCGGAGCAATTCGAGCCTGAGCAACCGGCGAAGAGACGTCTGCTTGCCCTCTCGGCGCGCGAGGGGCTCGAGCGGGCGTCCTCGTTGAAGGCTGCACCGTGGGCAGAACAGCCTTCGTGTATGTCAAAACTGGGGCAGACCCACCGTTTCCTGCCCTTGCCGCTGGAAGCCGCATCGCGGCCTCGTCCAGCGAGTGTTCCGGATTCGCCTCTGCGACAAGCCGCGCATCGCCTTGCACCGCGTTTCCGGCTTGCGAAGGAACGAACGCAATCAGTTGCGGAGAGCGAATGAGCTCCGCTGAAATAACGAGCAACCCGCAGACGATCGTACCTGCCAGAAGGCGCATCGCCCATGGGCCCGGCGCGTTCTTTGGCGCCAGAATGCTCTGCACCCGGGAAACGAGTTCTGGCCGGCGCCTCAATGCGCCCAGCGACAAAACTTCCGCCCGCTGCTGGAGCTTGCGCTCGGCGAGAGTGGTCAGGCAGGCCGCATAGGAGCGCGGCTCTCGAGTGGCGCGGACCACACCTTCGTCGCACGCCATCTCCCGCTCTGTCTGCAGCCTTCGGTCAATCCACCACAGCACGGGATTCAGCGGAAAAATTGCCAGGCAGATCTTTCCGAGCAGGTTGGTCCAGTCGTCGCGTCGGCGAAGGTGTTCGGCCTCATGCAGCACGATCTGCTCAAACTCCGCCGCAGTCAGCCGGTCCCTAAGCCAATCGGGAATGAGGATGCGCGGGGTGAAGAATCCAAGGGCTGCGGGGCTCTCGAGGTGCTTTGTGGTGCAGATTCTCACAGGGCCACGGCCGGCAACGCTGATGGTTCCCGAAGCGAAAGGACAACTTTCCGGCAATGCCGGCGATGCGGAGTTTCCCAGCTTGCGCAGATGAAGCGCCTGCAACGCAAGCTGGACCGCCTTGAAGACTGAAACGGCAACCCACAGCGCGGCGATTGCAAAGCTCCAGCGGGAATCCACGTGCAGCCACGGCCCGGCTGCGGCGTTTGCCGCGCTGAAAGTGCCGCCGCGAGCGGGGGAAGCCGCAAGCGAGGCGAGCACGGGGAAGAAAGGCAGAGCGGTGGCAAGCGCAAATCCTGCTGACCAGACGAAGAAACGGTGCGTCGCGGAGATTCGAGGAGCAAGGCGAAGCACAACCGCCAGGACGGCTGCCACGAGCGCACCCTGCCAGCAGGCCGTCACCGCCAACGATGCTGCCGTCTCTGAGAACCTTCCGGCGGTCGCAGCCAGCGGCAGAAGGTGGAGAACGAAAGCGGAGGTTAGATCCATGCTCGATTCCTCAGTCTGCGGTCTCTTGTTGGCGCTCGGGCGCCGCGGCGTGAATCGCGTCTTTCAGCCGTTTGAGTTCCACCGCAGTAATCTCCCCATCGCCGAGGAGAGAGAGCAGCAACTGCTCGCGCGAATTGCCGAAGAAACGGCTAAGCATGTGCCGGACTTCCGAACGGCTCGCCTCCTCTTCGCTCACGCGGGGCTGATAGATGAACGCCCGGCCTTCCTGCCGGTGCTCAACGTATCCCTTTTGCTCCAAAATACGCACCGTCGTCAGCACCGAGTTGTATGCGAGAGCCTCCTCAGCCGGAATGGCGTCCACGAGGTCGGTCACGGCGCACTCACCGCGCCTCCAGAAGATTTTCATCAGCCTGAGTTCGGCTTCGGTCAGCGTATTAGATTTTCTGGGAGGCATTTCACTCGCTTGATTACAAAGAATTTGCGTGCCGATCCCCCGGAATCTGCCTTTGTCCGCACAAGGAATAGACGTACAACTAAACGATTAGTTATTACACCGCTTCGATTTTTTTGCGGTGAGGCAATTCGCTCGCTGCTTCGCAACTCGTCTTGGGAAGCAATCCGAGGGGTTAGTCCGAAAGGATGAGCCGTCTAGTTCTTCTTTTTCTTGTAGATACGCTGGCAACTTTCGCGCGGCATCCTGAATCAAAACCACCAGCCGCGGTTCTGCGGCACAAATGCGTGTCTACGGATAGAAAGGCTTGACTTCGGATCACCCATCCATGCGCGGTTCCCCAGTTCTCATCGCGCTGCGAGGTCAAACAAAACACAACCAGGGCCGCAGGGACAAGTACATGGCGGGCCATACAGCCCCAATCGTTGGAGGAATTTCGAATGCATGACCTTGACGCAAGCACAAGCGTACGTGTACCCAAAAGCGGAGCGAGTCACCTGCTGGCACGGCAGGCGGTCTTGTTAGGATTGCTCGTTATCTTTGCCGCGTCGCTCCACGCACAATATCGAACCGCAATCCAGGGCACAGTCACCGATCCAACTGGCGCCGTCATCCCTGACGCCACCGTGACGCTGACTGACATGGCCACCAACCAGACCGTCACGCACACGAGCGACGCGAGCGGCGTTTACAATTTCAATGCTCTTCCCCCCGACCACTTTACGCTGACGGCCGAAAAGGAGGGATTCAACAAGAAAGTCCTTGCTGACCTCCAGGTGATTCC
>Ga0335071_10005607_pt1 | contig 13010 bp, 20 predicted proteins | sample Lox_Sample_15_FD_206724 | JGI IMG/M metagenome (GOLD analysis project Ga0335071, IMG submission 206724) | Soil microbial communities from Loxahatchee National Wildlife Refuge, Florida, United States - Lox_Sample_1.5 | ecosystem: Environmental > Terrestrial > Soil > Wetlands | place: USA...
CTCTCAGCGGCTCTCACCTGGCCTTTCACCGCTGGCTGGCAGTACTCTCAGCCCCGCCCGCCACCCGGCTTCCATCAACGCGAAAGTAAGCAAAGCCGAGCACAGCGTCACGCGCTGCCACATTCTCGGCTGCCGCTGCCATCGCACGCGGCAGCGATCACTGCCGCTGTAAAGCAGCAAGATGTGGCCAGTGTCCTAGTTTATGCGTGCCGCTGTCACGGCAACGGCAGCGCTGCTGCACCGCCGAGCCGCTGTCGCTGCCGCTGTAAAGCAGCAAGATGTGGCCAGTGTCCAGGTATGATGGCGTCGCTGGCGCACCGGCTTCACGGCAGAACTCGGCGCAGCCGCTGAGCCGTGCCGAGTGCCGTGCTGTAAAGCAGCGATGTGTGCCAGGTTGTCACGGTTTGATGGCGTTACTGTCACGCTGAACCGAGTGCCGGCGTGGTCACGGCAGCTCCGCCCTGACCGCCAGCACCAGCGCGCCGAGAGTGCCCTCGAGCCGGCCCAGCCAGTACTCCGGCGACTGCTCCAGCGTGCCCTCTCGCGTCACGCGAGCCGCGCTCGCCTCAGCGAGGACGAGCTGCGCTTCCAGCAGCGCCGTCTTCACCCACATCGCCGAGCTCGCGCTCAGCAGCCGGCTGCCGTTGCCGGCACCCATTCCCGCTTCCGCTTCCAGCACCGCGGTCCCGCCGTCAGCCATCTTGCTCTCCATTCTCTATCCCGCTCTCCATTCCTGGGTCTGCCCGCCCCGCGCCGTTCCGCAAGCCCGAGGCGGGCAGCTGTGCCTATTATATGGCATCCACGCTGCCCGAGCCAGCTTCTCTTCTCTTCTCTTCTCTCTTCTCGAGAGCTCAGCGGCTGCTCGGCTGCTCTGCTGTCCGAGCCGCTAGAAGTATGGTAAGGTGGCAACCAGGAACGAGCCGCCGAGTGAGAGGAGACAGCATGACCTTGGCCGCTAGCGACGAGGTGCCGGCAGGCATCATCCAGGTACCCGACGGCAGCGGAGTGCTCGAGTTCAACGGGCGGCTGGTCGCCGAGGCGTCCACCGCCGTCCCCGGCAAGCCGCGCTGGACGGAGATCCGGCTGTACGCCGTTACCGACGGGACTGGCCGCTACGTCCTCGCCAGGACGGGCCGCAGCCTCGTCTACCACAAGGCTGAAGGCGGCTGCAGCCGCGGCGTCCGCACTCAGGCAGCCAGCCTTCCCGCGGAGTCAGTGCCGTGCCAATACTGCAAGCCGAGGGCTCTGGCTATCCTGGCCATGCTGCCGGGAAGCAGCGTCAGCGCTGAGACCGACCACAACGGGGCTGAAGTGTGCGAGTCGGCGGGAGACATGCTCGAGAAGCTGAAGATGCCGCCGGAGTTCTCGGCTTCGAACGGCATCGGCAGCGCTTACAGCGAGCCGGCGCTGCGCCTGCTCGACGAGGCGAAGAACAGTGACCCCGCAGTCAGCGCCGCACTCTCTCGAGTGCGGCGGCTGTAGCCTTTGCTGTCACTCACGTGACGGCGGCAGCGCAACAGGAACAAGAGAAGAGGAAACGGATGACGTCATTCAAAGACCTCGCCGTGGTGGCCGGGACCGGTGAGCGCGGCAGCGCTCTCGTCAGCGCGGTGAACGGCCGCGCGGTTCCCAAGGCCGGCACCGACGACGGTGAAGAGCTCAAGACCAGCGCGTGGCTGGTGCACGAGTACATGCTCGGCAAGGCGAGGGCGGCCGGGTCTCAGGAAATCCCCGGTGCTGAGCCCGAGGCGGTGTGGTATGCCTGGCTCGGCTCAATGACGGCCGCCATCTACGCTCTCGAGCTCGGGCCGGCCAGCGGCAGCGACAACGGCAACGACAAGGCGTCTTTCCGGCGGTCGGTGAACCGGTGGCTGCGAGCCACCGGCAACGCCGTCTGCCTGCGAAGCAGCCACCGGCAGCCCGGCATGCCGAAGGGCGAGTTCATCCAGCCACTCTGGGCGATCCGAGCCGAGTTCCGCGAGACGCCGGCACCGGCAGGCCTGCCGGTCTTCCGGTTCCAGGCGAGCTCGGCCGGCGTCGTGAGCCTGCTGCAGCAGGTGAGCGGCAAGCCGCGCGAGCGGCGAGCCGCCGGCCCTGCTCCTGCTCCTGCTCATGCTTCTGCTTCTGCTCCTGCTTCTCGTACTGGGCCACCGCAAGCCGATGGCGTTGCCATTTCTGTCACTCCCAGCGGCAAGCTCACCGCCGGGCAGCGAGATGGGCAGATCGAGTGCTCTCGATGTGGTAATGCGTATGCCGCGTCTCACTTGGCACGGCACTTCTTCTCGCAGCACGCCAGTGCTTCCGCCATCGCCACTGCGGCGGTACAGCAGCGTGGCAGCATGACGAGCGGCAGCCTCATGCAGCTGCTTTCCGCCGCGAGCGGTGGCGCGGCCGTTGCCAGCTACGCCGTGCGCACCGCTCTGGCCGCCGCCATCGACGCCGGCGACATCACGGCACACCGCGGCAGCGGCAGCGGCAGCCCGCTCACCTACTCGTGGGCTCGCAGCAGTGATGCTGCCGGCAGCGCGGCACCGGCAGCAGTGACGTCACCGCCGCCGGTGCAGCCGGCTGCCAGCCAGCCGGCGGAAGCAGCGCCGGAGCCGGAGCCGGAGTCTGAGCCCGAGCGGGAAACCGAGCCCGAGCCTGCCGTGATGGCTGAGCCGGCCGGCAGTGATGAGGCCGTCTCAGTTGAAGACGCGCTTGCTTCGGTCGAAGAGGCGGTCTCCAAGGCTCGCTTTGCCATCGCGGCCACTTTGCGAGAAAACCGGAGCTTGCGAGAGTACAAGTCGCGGGTCCAGCAGCTGCTCGGAGACGCCGAGTAGCTTTTGCCGCTCGTGCCGCCGGCAGCAACGCCGGCGGCACGGCTGAGAGCAGAGGATAATAAGGAGAAGATGAGCGGCGACGAGATCCTGGCCGGCCGGCGGCCTCAGATGGCTGACGAGGCCGGTGCCGCCGAGCTGCGAGACGCCGTCGACGTCGCATCGGCAGTTTACGATGAGAAGGCTCGGCACGCGAATGACTTGCTGCTCGGTTTCGTGCTGGAGCAGTTCCAAGAAGAAGAAGAGCCCGGCGCGCGCAGCCCGGCCTGGCTGCATCTTGCCGCCTGCCCGACGGCGCGCGTTTCCGAGCTCGACGCGCGAGATGGCAGCTACGGCTGCGATACCGGCTGCGACTGGCTGTCTCTCACAGCAGTCATCACTTGCGACTGCGATACCGGCCAGGTTCTGGAGTATGAGTACGGTGAGTTCGGCGAGATCGCGTCACTCATCGCTTCTCTGATGCAGCGTGACGGCCGTGGCTGACTGGCACGCCGCTCGCTTCACTCCGGTGATCTCATACGTCGCTCAGCGCCAGTGCACCGGCACCGACGGCATCGCCGGCCCGTGGGAGAGCCTGGAGCCCCGGAATCTCTCCGAGCAGGCTCGAGAGGACGTGATGCAGGCCGCAGCCGTCACGCGCCGGCTCTCTTCACTCGCTGGCCGCCGTCTCTTCTCTTACCGGTACCGCATCGTGCGCCGAGCTGAGGCCGTCATCGAGGAGGTCATCATCTCTGATGCCGGCCTGCTGTGATACAATCAGGTAAACAACTGGCTACCGCGAAGAGGCCGTGTGCTTATCTTGCTTGAAGGGTGTGACGGCAGTGGCAAAACGGCAGCTGCCGGCGCACTCCGCGACGTCTGGCTTGCTCTCGGCCACCCGGCTTCTTCCGTGGAAATCATGCACAAGGGCCCGCCGGATGACCCACACGGCTGCCCTTTCCTTGAGTATGAGGTCGCTCTCGACACCGAGCCGCTGAGCTCTCTCGTGCTCGCCCCGGACCGGCTGGCTGTCCTGGATAGATGGCACATCGGCGACGTCGTGTACGGCCCTCGCTACCGCGGCTTCGCGCGGTACACACCCACCGGCATGCTCCACACTGAGATGGCTCTCAGCTCACTCGGCGCCGTCAAAGTCCTCTGCTCTCCCTCTCTTGAGGTCGTGCAAGACCGAGTCGCCCGTGACGGTGACGACTACATCGACCAGGCCGACCTGCCGCGCATCCACGCCGAGTATCTGGAGCACGGCAAGAAGTACGGCTACGCCATTCTCGAAGACGGGAGGCGCGACGGCGTCCTCCAGCAGCTTCTCCGCGAGGCATCACATCGCACTGAAGAAGCACGGTCTCTTGCCGTCGCCAGCTTCAGCACCTGGACCGGCTCACTCGACCCGGCCGTCATCTTCTGCGGTGACGAGCTCGGCGGCGGCCGCGCTCGAGTGAGTGGCCGCTTCCTTGAGTACCAGCGCCCGTTCACCCCACTCTCTCCCGGAAGCAGCTCCGAGTGGCTGCTGGACGCGCTGCTGGAATGTGGTATGATGACTACGTCGGCACTCGTGAACGCGCACCACCCGGGAGTCAGCCTGCCGGCTCTCGCTGAAAGGCTGCCGGAGGCTCGGTGGGTCGCTCTCGGTGCTCGAGCCAGCACAGCCCTCGGTGGGTTCGGCATCGAGCACCGGAGAGCACCGCACCCGGCGTGGTCGAGGCGCTTCAGGCACTCTTACCACAAAGAGTACGCCGCCCAGCTCGCTGAGGCGGCAGGAATGGAGAAGTGAGATGTTCCCCAGCGGCATGACCGCTCCACCGGCGACGCCGGCACAGTACTCAGCCCGGCACGCGCGGACGGAGTCTCGGCTTACCGCTTCTTGCCAGGGATGCGGTGAGAAGTTCACTCGGCACTCACTCAAGAGCGACGCCGTGATCTGCCTTGCCTGCCTGAAGCTGGCTCAAGAAACGAGCCGTCGCGGCTTCTCCGGCTGGCTGCGCGCGCTCTTCCGGCGGCGCTAGTGGAGGTCATCGCCGAGACCGGCTCGGCCGCGTACCTCAGCCTGCTTCGCGCGCTGCTGGACCACGGTGAAGAGACTTCGCCTCGAGGCCTGCCGACGCGAGAGCTGCTCGATGTCACCGTTACCATCCTGGACCCAGCCGAGGTGCACGTCCTCAGCACCGGCCGGCATCCATCCGCGGCCATCGCGGCGACGGAAGCCGCTCACCTGGTCGCCGGCCTCAGCTCACTCGAGCAGCTCGACCTGGCCAGCGGCGGCCGGTTCTCTCAGTTCGCGGACCGCGGCCGGCTGCGCGGAGCGTACGGCCCTCGGACTCGAGCCCAGCTCCAGCGCATCGCCGGCCTGCTGGAGCGAGACCCGAGCACTCGGCAGGCCGTCGCGACGGTCTGGAACGGGATGGAGGCCGCCGCCGGCAAGGACGTCCCGTGCACTCTGTCATATCAGTTCCTCATCCGCGGCGGCGCTCTCCAGCTGCGCACTTTGATGCGAAGCAATGACTTGTGGTTGGGTGCTCCCTACGACTGGGAATTCGCCGGCGTCTTGCAGCGCACTCTGGCCGCCGCTCTCGGAATCCCAGCCGGCGCGTATACTCATGCCGTCGGCTCGGCTCACTTCTATGAGCGAGACCGGGAGAAGGTTGAGAAGGTCATCGCCGAGGGCTTTGCCGAGGCCAACCGGGCGCCGGCACCGGCGTTCTTCTCAGACGGCGCAGCCGGAGCTGACGAGGCGCGCGCAAGCCAGCGGTGGGCCAGCAGAAGTGCGGCCGCTGAGAGAGTCGTCCTCAGGCCGGCAAGCGCTTCTCTCTCGGCCAACTTGTGGTACACCGCACACGTCCCGGCGCTGCCGATCTCGCGTCACGGCTGGCAGTCGTGCGTCTTCTGCCACTATGTCACTGATGGCATGTGCCCGGAGTGCCAGCCGTGATCACGTACGCCATCATCAGCACTCTCGTCCTCCTCGCTCTCGCTGCCGGCATCTCGGTCATCGCCATCCGGCGGCTCGGCGATGCGCCCGGTCACGTCAGGCACTCTCGCCGGCCGAAAGGCACCGAGCCGTTCCACCGGCCGGTTCTCGCCAGCCACTGCGAGCAGGTCTCCTGCTCTCACTGCAGCGGCGGCACGCAATGGCTTCATCCGGATCATGGCTGGGGGAAGATCCCTCGCCCTCTTCTGTTCCGGCGCCGAGGTGCTGACGGTGACTTCGAGTGCGGTGAGCCGATCCACGCCAACCTTCGCAGCTGCCCGTACTGCACTGGTTTCGGCGCCGTCAACCGCGTCATCGACTGAAGAAAGAGAGAACAGCCGTGACTCAGCCCGGGTACCGGCACCGAGTCGTCATCTTCGACCGGTCCGGCAGCATGGCCAAGATCAAAGCCGGCATGGAGTCCGGTTTCTCAGAATTCATCCAGGGTGAAGTGAAGAGGCTGCCAGCCAACGGCAAGCTGACTTTCTCGCTGTGGGATTTCGATGATGAAATCCGCCGAGTTCACACTTTCACCGCGGCCGAAGCCGTCGCCGGCTACCGGCTAGAACCGCGAGGCATGACGGCTCTCTATGACGCCGAAGGAACCGCGATCGAGCAGGAAGGCCGCGACCTCGCCGCGATGCCGGAAGAGGAACGCCCGGAGGACGTGACCGTCCTGGTCGTCACCGACGGGCGCGACAACCGGTCACGGCGGTACACCGCCGCCAGCATCAATGAGGCTGTCACTCACCAGCAGCAGAAGTATGCCTGGCGGTTCATCCTGCTCGGGACGAGCTACGACGTCGCCGTCGAAGCTGAAACGACCGGCGTCAGCATCGCACGCTCTTTGAGCTACGGCAACTCCACCGCCGGCGCGAAAGGCATGTGGGCGTCAGTCTCGTCCTACCTGACTCGCGTTCCCGTTACTTCGGCAGCCTCGCAAGCTGCTGAAGCCGGCTTCAACGACGAAGAGCGCAAGCGCGCGGCTGGCGGCGCCTGATGCCGTCAGCAGACCGCTTCAGGCAGCCGCCGGATTATTTCTCGAGTGCGCCAGTCGGCGCCATCGGGCGCCAGACCTGCTGGGACATGCAGCGAGTGGTCTTGCGCGCTCTCGTCGAGAAGAATGGCGACCGCACTGCCGCTCGAGAAGTCCTCGACGTCCTCGGCTTGAGCAGCCGGTGCTTCCGGTACGAAGCCGATGGTGACGGCCAAAACGCGCGAGAGATCTCTCTTCTCTGGGGCCGGAACGACACCATCGCCGTGTCTCCGGATCCACACGCTCGAGAGCGGAAGGACCGGCGCCGTTGACTGCCGTTGACCGGAACCACCCACTTGTCACTCGCGGTGCCGTTGCCGGCGTCATCGCTGAGTATGACCGCGCCAAAGGCAAGCACCGTGAGAACACTCTCGACGGTGCCGGCACTGATGACTTGCGCCGGCTGGCGGCTCTCGTCGAGGAGATCGGTGAGGTGGCTGAGCTGCTCACCTATGATAAAGGCCAGCACGCTCACGGCCAGGCAGACTGGCAGTCTCAGCTCAAGGCCGAGCTTACCCAAGTCGCCAGCCTCGCTCTCACCTGGGCCAGCATCTTGTGAAGTGGCATGACATCAGCCCAGCGGATGCTTTCAACATCGACTGCCGCACTCGGCCTGATCTTAGCCCGCCGAGGAATGATGCTGGTGAAACCTGCCCGTGGCCGTGGTACCCGCAGCAGCTCACCGGCCGGCCTCTCGGCCAATGCCACTGCCCGCATTGTGGTGCCATGGTCCTGGCTGGCCTGGCACACCCGGATTATGGAGAGAACGATGCTGGGTGACCGCCGTGAGACCTCAGTCCCCATTCCCAGCGGCAATCCCGGCTGCCGGTGCGCCACCCACGCTCTGCCGGGGTCTGCTGCCGTTGAGCTGAAATTCGCAGCTGTTACCCTGTCCGTGTTCGAGGACTGCCCGGATCACGGCGATCTCGTGAAGAAGATCATGCGCGATACCTTGCGCAGCTTGTCAGTGAAAGTGAGCCAGAGTGAGCAGTGGCAGCAGGTCAGTCAGCCGGCAGCAGCTCAGTGAGTGGGGCCTGCCGTATGAGCTCGGAAGCACCTCAGACGGTGTCACCGCCGTCGAGCTGCACCGTGAGCAAGCTGGCTCTCTCCGGTGGTGCAGCATCCACCATCTGGTGTTCCGAGCGCCGGACGACGGCCGGGCGTACCTGGTCACTTACCTGCGCGGCCTGACCGAGCGCCAGGACCAGGACCCGTGGGATGGAGAAGGCGAGGTAGCCATCCACCCGGCCGAGCCGTACGAGGAAACCGTAACCAGATGGCGCGTCGCCAAGCCTGCCGGCGACGCCGCTGGTAGAATTCTCTTATGGCCGAATCGCCGCTAGCCGGGGTAGAGCTTCACCTCGTGCAGTCTCTCGACGACGCTCTGGCGATGAAACGCTGGGCTGGTGAGAGACGCGAGACGCCGCTCGGCGTCGACATCGAGACGACGGGCCTGGACCGGCTGCGAGACCGCGTCCGCCTCATCCAGCTCGGCGACAAGCGCCACGGCTGGGCGATGCCGGACATCTGGGCCGGTGCCGCCGTCGAGATCATGCGCGAGTACGAGGGTGAGTTCGCCGGCCACAACATCTTCGCCTTCGACCGGCCTCACATAGCCCGGTCACTCGGGTATGAGATCCCGTGGCACAAGATCCATGATACCATGTTCCTGGCGGCGCTGGTGAACCCGCTGGTGCCGAAGGGCCTGAAGCCGCTGTCGTCCCGGCTGATCGACCGCAACGCCGCCGCTGGGCAGCGGCTGCTCGATGACGGCATGAAGGCGAACAAGTGGACGTGGGCCACGGTGCCGTACGACTACCCACCATTCTGGTCATACGGCGCGCTCGACCCCGTCCTTACCACGCATCTGTTCGAGATCCTCTACCCGCAAGTCCACGGCAGCGCCGACGAGGCGTATGACCTCGAGAGAGCCGTGGCGCCGCTGCTCGGCGGGATGATGGACCGCGGGCTGCTGGTTGACCAGTCTTACGCTCGAGCGAAGATCAGTGAGCTGCGCGAGTACGAGGTTAGCGTCCGCAGCTGGCTGAAGTCTGCGTACGGCATCGACAGCCTTATGTCCGCCCGGCAGATCGCGGCCGCACTCGCGGCAGCCGGTGTTGAGATAGCCGGCACGACGAAAACAGGCCTCCCATCCGTTACCAAAGAGGTTCTCGGCGGCATCTCGAAGAGCCAGGACGCACCGGAAGCCGCTCGCGAGCTGTCGTCCGCCATCTTGAGAGCTCGGCATGCGGATAAGATCTGCGGCACCTACTTGGAGTCATTCCTTGAGCTTATGGACTCAGATGGCGCCATCCACCCGAGCATCAACCAGCTCGCCGCTCGCACGGGGCGCATGACGTGCAATTCTCCAAATCTCCAGAACCTCCCTCGAGATGACCGCGTCGTGCGTGGTGCGTTCCGCCCTCGGTCGGAGTTCGCTTACATATCGTGCGACTTCTCACAGGTGGAGATGAGGATCTTTGCCAGCCTTTCTGAAGATGCCGGCCTTATCGAGGCGTTCAGGCACGCTGATGAGACTGGCACCGATTTCTATGCCGTCCTTGCCACGGAGCTGTTCGGTGAGCCGGTATCCAAGAAGTCTCCGAAGAGGCAGAACGTCAAGTCAGCGAGCTATGCGAGGATATTCGGGGCCGGCCTGGCCAAGATGGCAGCGACCGCCGGCGTCTCACCTGAGCAGATGAAACCGGTGAACGACGCGCTCGGCCAGCGTTACCCCGGCATGAACAGCCTTCCTGGGAGAATCATCGCGCAAGCTCGCGCCATGCAGTCACGAGGAGAGCAGCCTCATGTCAGGACAAGCACGGGCAGGTACCTGCCGTGCGACCCGGACCGGCTCTTTTCTCTCGTCAATTACCTCTGCCAGGGCTCCGCAGCGGAGCAATTGAAACGGGCCATCACGAACGTGGCATCCGCTGGCCTGGCCGAGTACATGCTGGTCCCAGTGCACGATGAGATTCTCTTCGAGATTCCGCTGAGCCAAGTTGATGAGATGAAGCGCGTTATCGTGGAGGCGATGACCGACAACGAGACGTTCTCGGTGCCTATCACGTGCGACGCTTCGGTGATGACCGAGCGCTGGGTTAAGTCTTGACGTGAGGTGATCATGAGCAAGTATGCTTCCTGCCAGTACGAAGGCTGCGGTAAGGCGATAACTGCCGGCAGCTATAAGTACTGCGCAGCTCACAAAGACCGGAAATCTCGGCCGCTCAGCATCAGGCGAGCGTGCAAGTTTGAGAGGTGCGCGAACGAGAAGCCGCCGGGTGAGCATAGGTGGTTCTGCGAAGAGCACTCAACGCCCACATCTCGCGAGATTCTTCGCGCTAACCACACTGGAACCGGTGAGTGCCTTCCCGGGTGTGGCTGCGCTTTGTACGCGTCGTGGCATCAAAGTGACTGCGAGTGCAAGACGTGCCTGATGAGGCGAGGCATCGTCCCAGTTGACTACTTCCACATGCATGAGATCGTGCGAAAGTTGCGCGGTAAAGCCGCGACGCATAAGTGCGCGGCAGACTGCGGCCGCGACGCACGGCACTGGGCCACGATTCACGGCTGCGATGGAACAGACATCATCAGGCACTACGTGCCACTCTGCGTAAAGTGCCATCTTGGTGAGTATGATGACGTCGGCGCGGCTAACCGCGGCCTGCAACGCAGTGCAGAAGAACGCGAGTGCAATCGTGCCGCTCAACTGGCCAGGCCGGTAGAGCTCCGGATTGAATCTGCGTTGATGGCCTGGGAAACGCGGCGGCAGAACGGTAACGACCACATGCCGGAAGAAAGCCGAGAGAAGATAGCTGAAGCGTTCCGCGGCACGAAGAGGCCCCTTGAATTCGGCATCAAAGTCAGCGCGAAACTGAAGGGCAAGAAGCGCACGCCTGAGCAGCGAGCAACCATCAAAGCCGCACAGCAACGCCGTCGTGAGTCTGGGCACGGCCCGTTCAAAGGTCCCGATGGGAAGTTCATGAGCCGTGCAGTTTACGAGGCGGAAACCGGCTCATCATGCGTGATATAGTCATCTTAAGCCACTCGAATGCAAAGGAGCATGATGCCGTTCATAACGGCTCGAAAACTCGCCATCACCGTTTCCGGTGCCGCTATCGCGGCATCTCTCGGCATTGCCGCAACCGCAGATGCGGTACCAGCTTCACCCGTTTCTGCTGCCGGCATCTCATCATCGCCCGCAGCCGCGGCAGTGCCGGCTTACAACGCAGTTGGCGTCATCCGTCCGGTCGACAACCCCCATTGGTGCCTTACCTGGGCTATCGACCCGCAAGATGGGTCTTCCTCATTCTGGCTGCCGTGCATCAAGAACTTCAGCGAGCAGAAATGGTTCTTGTTCAAGGCTCAGAACGTCGGGCAGGTTGCTCCTTACATCGCTGGCAACCTGGTCCTCGGCCAGCTCGGCCGCAGCAACCGAGCCGCTCTCTACGATTTCGTGGAGCACGCGACTCGCCTCAACTCAATCGTCCACTACCTTAACTACCAGAAGGGGACGGCTGCCTACATCCTCTCGAAGAAGAACCCCGAGTTCCTGACCGCCGCCGCCCATCTTCGCACTACCGCGAAGAAGCCGTACTACGCGACCTGGCAGCAAGCTAAGCACCCGGACAAGGCGACGCAAGAGTTCTTGCTGCCGGTGTGGCATGAGGTCAAGAGCTAGCTCATCATTCCTTGCGGCGGCCGCTTGTTTACACACAGCGGCCGCCGTGGTATGATGGCAGCAAGGCAAGACCAGGAACAGAGAGGAGTGGTCATGACCGGGCAGGCTTTCCTTGCCGTAGCTGGCAACGTCGCCGTTTTCGGCAGCTGGCTTTTCACGGCCCGCTGGCTGTACCGGCGCTGGCGGCATGGCGGATCCCATGAGCTGCTGTTCGTCTATGACCCGGTTCCAGTACTGGCGACCGTTCTCGCAGCTTGCTTCGCTGCGATGTTTTGGCCTCTGTTTATTCTGGGGCTGCTCGTCACCGCCGGCCACCCGCCGACGGATGCCGAGCGCCGGAGGAAGCTTCTCGAGCGAGAGAAGGCGGTCGCCGCCGCCGAGGCTGAGCTGGCGCGAGCGGAGAGCCTGCAGCGCCGGGCTCAGGGAAGCTGATGGACGGCTTACCTCGATGATGGTAAAGTACCAGCAGGAACGAGGAATGGAGAACCACGCCGTGACCATGTACGACACGCATCTCTCAGAGATCTTCCCGTGGCACGCGATCGTCGCCGGCGACTTCGCCTTCGAGATCGCCAGGTTCCTGGCGCAGCCTGGCGAGGCCAGCCCCGAGGGCTCGTCGTTCGCGGTCATCGCCACCGCTCGCTTCCCCGGCAGCCGCGTCGTCTGGCTGTCGTCAGAGTCGCACACTCGGCTCGCTGCGGTCGCAGAACTGCCCGGCTGCTTCTGGGCCGCCGTCGAGTGGCAGCGGTCGAAGCCGGTGAGCCAGACCGGCAAAAGCGTGAAGCCGGTGAAGCGGAAGTAACGCTGAATTCGCGGTAGCCAGCGCGTTCTGGCTGGCTGCGACGGTTGCTTGTGATATATTTGCGGTAAGCAGTCAAGTACTCAGGAATGGAGAAAAAGCGTGACGTCGTCAGCAACCAGGCGCATCAACCGCCGCTACCGCCGGTCTGAGCGAGCTCAGAACCGGTACGCTCGCACTCTCGCAGATATCTGGTCACAGCGGCAGGACGCCCGAGGCCTGGCACTGCACCTTCGCGACAGCCTGCCGCGGTACGGTTTCCACCGCGATGACCTGGCCTGCCGCGTCTACCCCGGCGGTATCTACTTCGAGACGCCGGAGCAGGTGGCCGGCTACCAGCTCGACGACAGCCCGCAGCGCACTCTCCGGTTCGCCGCCGCACTTGCCGGCGCGGCTTCATTCTGGGTGACTGATGAGAGCGCGGACGGCAAGACGTTCGACGTCTACGTCGTGGAGAGGAAGCAGCCGTGGTAAGCGGGTCTTCGCTCGCCAGTACCGTGCCATTCCCAGTACTGGATGAGACGGCCGCCTGGATTAGCCGAGTGCAGTATGAGCACTCGCAGATGAGCGTCGCAGTGCCGTGCGAGCGCGATCGCAAGGTCATCGTGCTCATCCCAGCTCACAATGAGCTCGGGCAACTGCGACTGACGCTGGCGGCGGCGCTCGGCCAGACGCGCCCGCCGGATGAGGTCTACGTCCTGACCGATAAC
>Ga0335071_10005608_pt1 | contig 13010 bp, 6 predicted proteins | sample Lox_Sample_15_FD_206724 | JGI IMG/M metagenome (GOLD analysis project Ga0335071, IMG submission 206724) | Soil microbial communities from Loxahatchee National Wildlife Refuge, Florida, United States - Lox_Sample_1.5 | ecosystem: Environmental > Terrestrial > Soil > Wetlands | place: USA: Florida...
CGGATTGTGACCAATCTCTGTCTGGATCAATTGCGGCGGCGCAAGACGCGCAAGGAAGACCAGGCGGTGCTGGTGGATCACTCGGGGGACGAGATCGATCTGCTGGCATCGGTGTCGGATGTGCGGTCGTTTTCGAATCCGGACCGGGAGCTGGACCGGAAGGTTCTGGGAGAGAGGATTCAGGCGGCGCTGACCAAGTTGACGCCGCGTGAGCGGATGGTTTTTGAATTGAAGCACTACCAGGGGCTCCGCCTGCGGACCATCGGGGAGATGTTGAATACGACGGAAGAGACCGCCAAGAATACGCTCTTCAGAGCGACGAAGAAGTTGAGAACACAACTGGCGGGATTGCGGTGAATGTCCGTCTTGCGGACGGCAGGCTTTTGGACCGGATTTGCACCACTGTTGTACGAGGCTGGAAGGACGTAACACCATGAATTGCGAAGTTGCCCATGAACGGATCGTGCTGGCGGCTTACGGAGAACTGGCAGATGACCAGATTCACGAGCTGGACCGGCATCTGATCACCTGCAACGAGTGCCGCGAGGAACGCGAACAACTGCTGGCGTTGAAGACGCTGGCCAGCGTGCCTCCGGTGCTGGAGCCGAATGCGAACCTGATTGCCCGGTCGCGGATGCGGCTGGAAGAGGCTCTGGATGCGCTCCCGCCGAAGCGGTGGTATGAGCGCTGGGGCGATGGCATCCTGAACAACTTTGCGCGGCTGCAGGCTGCGCCGGTGGCGGCAGTGCTGCTGCTGGTGGCGGGAATCGGTGCGGGCAGCCTGGGCGGATACGAAGTGGCGGAGGCCAAGGCGGCGCATGCTGCAGCCGGCAGTGGAACGGCGCAGGCGGCGGTGAGACAGACAGCGGCGACGGAGGCAGCACCGGCGGCAGTGGCCAACGTATCGAGCATTGTGCAGCAGCCCAACAGCGCGATGGTGGAGGTGCGCTACAACGAGGTGGTGCCGCGGCAGATTGAGGGCACACTTGAGGATCCGGCGATCCGGCAGCTGCTGATGATGGCATCGGAAGATGCAAACTCGGCGGGAATTCGCGACGATTCCGTGGGCCTGCTGGCGGCGGAGTGCCGGGCAGGACGTGGCTGCAATGCCGCGGGAATTCGCGACGCGCTGATGGTGGCGCTGCGTTATGACCGCAACGTGGGCGTGCGGGAGAAGGCGCTGCGCGGGCTGGAGCCGTATGTCGCCGAAGATATGCGCGTGCGCGACGCGGTGCTGGAATCGTTGTTGAACGATGTCGATCCGCATATTCGCAGCGAAGCGATCAGCATTCTGGAGCCTGTCGAAGCGGATATGACGGTGCGGCAGGTGTTGTCGACGGTAGCAACGTCGGATCAGAGTCCCCAGATTCGCAACGTCTCCCGGCAGGTGTTAAGCCGGGTGCCGGAGATTCAATAGGGTTATGAAGAGCGTGCAGGCCACAGCGCCAATGGAAAAGAGTGCGGGCCTGAAGAAGCAACAAACGCAGGGGGAAGCACGATGAAGTACTTTTTGAGGCCGTATCGTAGTTTGAGGAGCTCAATCCGAAGTTCAGGTTGTGTGGTTGCCTTGCTGGGAGCAGCATGGGGAGCGCACATTGCGTCTGCACAGTCCGCCGGGATTGCGCAGGTGATGGAGGAGCCGAGTCCGCTGCTGCATTCAGGCGCGCCGCAGGGTTATATGGGCGTGCTGGTGGGCGATATCGACTCTGAGACTGCAGCCAAGCAGCGGCTGAAGGACACGCATGGGGCGATCGTTACGCTGATCGATCACGATGCGCCAGCAGCCCAGGCCGGCATTCGCGTGAACGACGTGGTGCTACAGGTGAACGGTGAGACGACGGAGAACGCCGAGCACTTTGGTCGTGTGCTGCGCGAGATTCCGCCGGGCCACACGATCTCGCTGGTGATCAGCCGCGACGGCAATGTGCAGACGATCGCTGTGCAGCTGGTGGACCGCAAGAAGATGGAGCACGATGTGTGGAACCGGCTCGATGCCGGCAATGAGCCCGGCTCATCGGGAGCGGGGCTGGGTATCCTGTCGGGCGGGGGCGGCGATGTGCCGTCGAGTGCGGGCGGATTCCACATACCGTTTATCGGCACCAACACGCTGAGCGTGGGCGCTCTGGTAGAGCCGCTGACGGCGCAGATGGCCGATTATCTTGGCGTGCAGGGCGGCCTGATGATCAAGCAGATTGCGCGTAAGAGCGAAGCGGAGAAAGCGGGTCTGAAGGCCTACGACGTGATCCTGAAGATCGGCGCCGACGGCATTGCGACGACGGCCGACTGGGACCGGTCGCTGCGTGCCAATCAGAACAAGCCCGTGCAGGTGACGATTCTGCGGGATCGCCGGCAGCAGGCAGTGACGCTGCAGGTGGATTCGAAACGCCACCGTTAAAAGCAGGGAGCAGGTTTCAGGGGTCAGGGATCAGAGAGTATGAGCCTCCGGGCTGGCAGAACCAGCCCGGGGCTCATTTTGCTTTAAGCACGTGTTTGGCGATGGTGGCCAGCTGCATGTTTGTCGTACCTTCGTAGATCTTGCCGATCTTGGCATCGCGGTAGTACTTCTCCGCCGGATAATCCCGCACAAAGCCGTTGCCGCCGAAGATCTCGACGCACTGGCTGGCGGTGCGTTCGGCGACCTCGGAGGCGAAGAGCTTGGCCATGGCGGCTTCTTTCACGTAGGGCCGTCCTGCGTCTTTGAGGCGAGCGGCGTTATAGACCATCAGGCGTGCAGCCTCGATCTCGGTGGCCATCTTCGCCAAAGCAAACTGAACTGCCTGAAATTCGGCGATGGGTTTGCCGAACTGGCGGCGCTCCTGGGCATAGCGTGCGGCGTGGCCCCAGGCGCCCTCGGCCAGGCCCAGCATCTGGGCGGCGATGCCGATGCGGCCTTCGTTCAGCGTTTCGATGGCGATTTTGTAGCCCTTGCCCCGCTCACCTAAGAGATTGGCCGCAGGAACAAAGCAATGGTCGAGGATCAGCTCGCAGGTGGAGGAGGCGCGGATGCCGAGCTTGTCTTCTTTGCGGCCGATGGTGAATCCGGTTGCACTCTTCTCAACCAAAAAGGCTGTGATGCCTTTGTAGCCGGCGGAGGGGTCGACGGTGGCGAAGACGATGAAGAGGCCGGCCTCGCGGGCGTTCGAGATCCAGAGCTTGCGGCCGGAGAGGCGATAGCCGCCGTCGGCTGGCTCGGCGCGGGTCTGTAACGCAAACGCATCCGACCCGGAGCCGGCTTCGCTCAGCGCATAGGCGCCGGGGGTGTCGGTGGCGAGACGCGGGAGCCAGCGCTGTTGCTGAGCCTGCGAGCCCCAGCGGCGGAGCGCGTTCACGACCAGGGTGTTGTGCACGTCGACGAGTACAGCGACGGCGGGGTCGACGGTGGAGATGGCCTCGATGGCGAGCACGGCGTCGAAGAAGCTGCCGCCGGCGCCTTGGAGGGATTCGGGAATCTCGATGCCCATGAGGCCGAGCTCGAAGAGCTGCTGGACGAGTTCGGGAGCGAACTGCTGGGCGTCGTCCATCGGACGCACGAGAGGCGCCATCTTTTCCTGGGCGAACTTCTGGACGGTGGAGTAGAAGAGCGACTCTTCTTCAGAGAGTTGCGTGAGGGGGGAAGGGTGCTGACTCTTGGACAAGCGGGAGAGTGCCTCCGGCCTCGCAGTGTATCAAACGGAGATCGACAAGAGGGCGGAGGCAGAGAAAAGGGGCAGACCGTGTGGGTCTGCCCCTGTGGGACTCGAGTGAAGCTAGTCGATGGTGAGGGTGAAGGACTGGGTTGCGGTGATGGTGGTGGTGCTTGTGTCCGTCCCTGTGAAGGTGAGCGTGTAGGTGCCTTTGGGCGGGTTGGAGACTGAGGTACTGCTGCCGCCGCCTCCGCCACCGCAGGCCGAGAGGCCAAAGCCCAGCGCCAATAAGGCGATGATTGAGGCCAAGCCGCGAAGTTTGCGGGAGTGGCGCCCGAGGAAGCCGGCGAGGACGAGGCCGGCGAAGGCGACACCGAGCGGCGCCGGGTTCGGACCTGGCAGGTTGTTTTGCGCGGTCTTCACAGGGATGAGCCGATGCAGGCCCTTCCCTTTCGCCACCGCTGCAGTGACGCAGTCGGAGGCTTTGGTGTCGACGACGATCGTTACGTTGACCGATGTCGTAGCGGAGGCGAGCGTGACTGTCCCGTCGGAGTTGGCTCCCGTGCTGTCAGAGACACACAGGTTGGTGAGCGCGCTGTTGTTGGACGTGGTGTAGTTCAGGCTCACGGTTCCCGTATAACCGGACGCTGGCGTGATCGTAAGAATCTCATCCCCTGCCGAGCCGCGGCTGACGGTAAGCGTCGAGGGGCTGAACGCGAAGGAGAAGGTGCCCTTGCCCGAGCTGCCTCCGGGCACCGTGACGGCTACGGTGCCGCTGGAGGCCGCGTGCGTGGTGTCTCCGGCGTACTGCGCGACGAGGGTGTGGACTCCTGCGGTGGTGAACGTCGCGGTATAGGTGGCCGTGCCGCTCGAACCAAGAGTGAGGGACTGCGGTGTGCAGCCTGTGGCGCCGTACGAGGAGCCGCAGCCGTCGATGGAGAGCGTCACGGTGCCGGTGGGCGTCGTCGAGCCCGAGGTGGGGGCGACGGTGACCGTGATGACGTCACTCGCGCCGGACGCCGGCGTCGAGGAGGCCGCGGACAGGGTGGTGGTAGTGCCGATGAGCGTGGAGGTGCTTGCCGGCCAGGCGGTGACCAGGTTGCTCAGGTTTACCGAGCCAAGGCCTGTGACCGGGTCATAGCCGGTGCTGGTGACGTAGCTGGCGGAAGAGGCCGTGCTGCAGTAGGAGGAGCCGAGGCTGGAGGGGCACTCGTTGTTGCCGGTAGTGACGTCGTTGAAGGAGGCGGCGTAGGTAGTGCTGTTGGAGGCGAGCGAGTAAAGCTCGGTGTTCAACAGGCCCTGTCCGGAGACGTAGCCTTTGGTCTGGTTGAGAACGGCGACCATGCCGGCGAAGATGGGCGTGGCAAAGCTGGTGCCGCCGGCGACCGTCAGATCGTTGGTGGAGGAGTCGCGGAAGCCGCTGCTGCAGCTTGCCGTCTGGCCGTTGACCCAATCGCTCGAGTCGCTGGTACAGAAGAGGTAGCCGGGCAGATCGGGCGAGGAGTAGAGCGCGACGTCGGGGACGAGGCGGGCTTTGCTGTTGGGATTCGTCTCGCCTGTTGCGGTGAAGTAAGAGCTCTGCCAGCTGGGCTGCGCAGTGTACAAGGTGCTGACGCCGCCGCCGGTGGCGCTCAGCGATGTCGCTCCCGCGTTGACAGCGGTCACGTCGTCGTTCCAGGCGACTTCGGGGATGTACTGCAGCAGAGACGTGATCTCGTCGCTTGATCCTTTCGCCTGCCAGTAAGTGCTCCCGGCCGTGTCGTTGGCCGAGGTGATCTCTGTGCCGCCGACGCCGGTGACATATTGGCTGCTGGCCGGAAAGCTGACGGAGAGCGCTTCCTGGGTGGCGAGGACAGGAGAGGTGGCGGTGGGGCTGACGTAGCAGGAACTGGAGCCCGCATCGCCGGAGGCGGCCACGACGGTCTGTCCCTGGGTTGTCGCCTGCTGGAGGACCGCATCGAGCGCGAGCAAGGAACTGGCGGAACTTCCACCTTCGCACGAGCCGTAGCTGACGCTGATGATGTTGCCGATTTTCTCGTCGACTGCGTAGGCGATGGAATCGAAGACGCCGTAGTTGGTGGAGTTGCCGGTGTAGACGAAGTAGATTTGGGCTCCAGGGGCCATGGCGCCTGACCATTCGAGGTCGAGGTCGGACTCGCCTTCATCGCCGGAGTAGACCTGGGGCGTGCCGGACCCGGGAACGAGGACCAGAGTTGGGTCCTTTACCGTGAGAGCGTCGGCGTTCTGGAAGTTCTCGATGTCGCTGGTGACGATCGAGGATTGGCCGACGATGGCGATGGATTGGCCGGCTCCTGTATTGCCGGCGCTGATGAGGGTATTGACGCCGTAGGCGAGCTTGATGTCGCCGGGGGTGAAGAAGACGCTGCCCGAGATGCTGGAGGTGAAGGCGGGATTGGCCTGGCGTATGCGGCTGTGCTGAATCATGGGCCGCGGACGGAAGTCATCGAGGTTGCGAACCGCGGTGACGACCGGGGAGAGAGCGGAGGGAAGGCTCAATTCGGTCGACGGGGCGAAGTGCTTCTCTCCGGCGACGGTGTAGAAGTGCATCTGGGTAGAGAACGCCTGTTCGACCTGGCCTGCTGTGCCGGAGAAGCGGATCATATTGCGGCTGCGGGCGACCGAGTCGATGGAGAAGCCCTGCTGCTCGAGCCAGGTCTGGACCTTGTCGAGGTCCGATTGCGCCATGCCGAAGCGAGCGGCGAACTGATCGGGCGAGAGCCACTGGTGGTAGAGCGGCGAGTTGTGATCCTGTTGCGCGGCGATGAGCGCATCGAGGTCGGCCTGCTGCGCGGCGGAGCGGCTGAAGACGAGGCTAATGCCGTGGAGCGCGGTATTGCCGGGCATGCGGCCCGAGTCGAATCGGCTCTGCGCCAGAGGGTGGAGAGTTCCTGGCAGCGGTGTGGTGGCAACGGCGGAGATCTCGGCACGAATGCGGGCAGTGGGAGTCTGAGCCTGGAGACCGGCGGCGGTCAAAGTGAGAGCGGCAAGCAATCCGCCAATCTTGAAGCCCAGGGGGGTGGAGCGAAGCAGATTCGTCATAGCAATCCTTCGGTAGACATTATGGGCCAGAAACACGCGTTCGCGGGGCATGGAAGGGCACCACGTCGGATCAGAAGAGAGCAAGGACGGCAGATTCTGCCTTCGGCGGTTCCAGGGCGCATGCAGCGAGCCGGTACGCTACCTGAAGCAGGGAGTTGAGTCTCAGGCTGGGCGCCCATCCGATGGATATCCCGGGGGGAGCCTCCTGTTGAGTGTAGAGCACGCGTATCTCCAGAATTAGACTCGGGTTTCGGCGCAAAGTTGTGGCGAGATGCGGAGTTGTTACAAATCGAGGCGTGCGCGGAGTAAAATCCATGGATTGAATAAGATACTGTGTCCGGAAGGCTAGGCGCGGGGCGGTGCGAGTTCCAGCGCCGGGATGCTCCTGGCCGAAGGAGTGAAGCGGTCGGCTCGCCAGGCGATGGAAAGCTGATCGGCGTCGAGCAGCTTGCGAATCTGGGTGCGGGCGTGATCGGCCCAGGGACCGCTGCGGTCGAGGCGAACATAAGCCTGCCAATGGCGCAGTGCAGCGCGCTGCTCTCCTTTGCGTTCGTAGGCGAGGGCTAGGTTGTAGTGGGCGTCGGCGTAATGGGGAGAGAGGGCGACGGCTTGCTGATAGGCCTGAATCGACTCTTCAGGACGCTCCAGTTCGTCGAGGACGTTGCCGAGGTCGAAGAAAGCGAGGACGTAACCGGGGTCGATCTCCGTCGCGCGTCGATACAACTCTTCGGCGCGGCTGAAGCGGCGCAGGTGGAAGAAGATGGTGCCGAGGTTGATGAAGGCAGGGGCGTAGGCGGAGTCGCGTTCGATGATTTGCTCGTAGAGAGCGATGGCGCGATTCTTGTCGCCGGCTTCTTCTGCCTGGACGGCATCGAGAAACAGGCTATGGATGTCACCGGCGCCGGAGAACGATCCAGGCTTGCGCAGAAGAGCGGGCCGTGCGGAAACTGCCGGCTGTTCGAGCCGTTCGAAATCGAAGAGCAACTGGCGGCGGATGGGATCGACCATGGCTCCGCTGCAACGGAACGCGAGACGTGTTCCGGTACGGACCACGGTGGCCTCAAGCAGCGGATTGGTCATCCCGGCAACCGCGCGCATGGCGACGATCGAGTCGCGGATGGAAGCCGCAGGCACATCCTCTTCGCGCAGGGCACGCAGGGTGCGGAGCTGGCCGAGGTCCTGAAAGGTGTACGTCTGCTGTGAGGGGATCAGTCCGGCCTTTTCCCAACCATGCAATTGGCGGGAGCTGATCTGCAGGATACGGAGGACATCCTGACGGCTATAGCTGGTCACTCTTCCATGCTCCCTGGTTGGTCCGCCGACCGTGGAGACTGCCCCGGTGCTTGAAACCTGCCTGCACAGGGTTGCGAATCACTCGACTTCAATTCGGCACTCCGATAGTCGTTCCAGACTCCGCTCTATGGAACAGTTCCTGAGGAACCACTTGCTGCGATTATGCCAAGGATATGCGTGGATAAGAGGACGGGAATTACGGCGGGAAGAAAAGTGCGTGGATAACTAATGCCTTATTTGGTTCCATGGGTTGGGTGGAACACGGTCTGAGATTTCCAGCGAAGAGAGCGACGTTGTTTCAGGAGGCGAATTGCACATCCGAAGCGACAGATTCAGCGATCAGCGCTCTTTATCAGTTAATAAATAAACTCCGTCTTTCTTTGTGTTTACGCCGGGATTCGTGCTATTTTTGTGCCTTCTATAACCGTGAACCGTGCGCTCTCCACGGTGTTCGATACAGAGGGACGGGCCCATTGCTGGAAGCTGAACTTCGCCTAACGTGGAAGGACCAGCTGAACATCTTGTCAGTCAGCGATGGTTTCGAAGGGTTGCTCGGTTTCAAACAGAGCGATGTTCTCTCGGGAACGGTTCCCCTCCAAGATCTGATTCATCCGACGGACCTGCCGCGCGTGCGGGCGCTGTTCTCTGCGGGGGTCTCGTTGCGAACAGGAGAGTTTCCGCTGCGCATGCGGGGCGCCAATGGGCGGATGCGCTGCTTGGGCTTTCGCTATGCTCTGGAGCGCAGGTCCCCAGCGGAGAGCCTGGTCGTCGCGCGCATAGCTCCGGCTCCACAGCCGGAGGCCCAGCAAGAGATCCGTGAGCGTGCGCTGGAGGTGCTTGCGGTGCTGGACGGCGTGGATCAGTGCGCCTGCGTGAAAGATCGTTATCACCTGATTCGGTTTGCGAACAAGGCCTTTGGCGCACTGTTGTCCAGTGAGGGGCGCGACCCGGCGGGACTGACTGATTACGATCTGTTCCCCGAGGAGTACGCCGACCGTTCGTATGACGCGGAAGAGAAGATCTTCGGCGGAGAACCCGCTGCGCGTTTTGCGGTGGAGATATCCGGCCGGCCGAGCACGATGCGGTCGCTTGAGAGCCGTTCGCTCCCCATGCACGATCGTCGCGGAAGAGTGGCGGGAATGCTCAGTGTCGTTGCCGATCACACTGCCCGAGCCCGGGCCGAACAGGTTTTGCGGATCAGCGAGCGCTCCCTCAAGGAAGCGCACCGGATCGCGGGCGTAGCGAGCTTCGATTTCGATGTTCGCCTGCAGACCTGGACGGCCTCCGAAGCCTTTTACGAGTTGCTCGGGCTCGATCGCGATTGTGCACGAACCGCAAATACCCTGACCAACCTGATTTCGAAAGAAGATCACGCGCGGCTGAGCAGTCTGTATGGCGAAGTGGCGAGCGGGAGGGACCGTCAGCTGGAGTGCGAGACGCGATTCATCCGTCCGAAGGAGAAGGTAAAGGAGACACGGTGGGCGCGTGTTCGGTGTTTTGTGGAGCGCGACGCGCAGGCAATCCCGTTGCGATTGCACGGAACGCTGGAAGAGATCACAGAGCGGAAACTGGCAGAGGCCCAGGCCCATCAGAGCGCCAACCTGTTGCAACTCTTCATTCAGGATGCGCCGGCAGGCGTAGCGATGTTCGATGAGCAGTTGCGCTACATGGGTGCTAGCCGGCGTTGGATCGAAGATCGCGGGCTGCATGCGTGGGAGATTGTAGGGCGTTCGATGTACGATCTCCATCCGTGGATTCCCGAATCGTGGAAGGACGAGCATCGAAGGGCGCTTGGCGGCGAAACGATCCAGTACCACGAGGATTGTTTTGAGAATGGACACGGGCGCGAGCGCTGCGTGCGTCGCATGGTGCAGCCCTGGTGGAGCAGCGATGGAAAGGTAGGCGGCATCGTTGTTTTTTCCGAGGACATCACGGCGCAAAAGGCTGCCCAGAATGCACTCAGAGAGAGGGAAGAATCGCTTCGGGAGGCACAAGGGATTGCAAGAGTCGGAAGCTACATTGTGAACGTAGCCCAGGATGTTTGGACCAGTTCCGAAGCGCTAGACGAGATCTTCGGCATCGGGCCGGAGTATGAGCGGAACCTGGAGGGATGGAAGGCTCTGGTTCATCCGGATGAGCGGGAGATGATGGCGTCGTATGCGATAGATGAAGTTCTGGGACAAGGGCAGCCGTTTAACCGGGAGTATCGGATTGTTCGGCCGCTGGACCAGTCGGTGCGCTGGGTGCATGGATTGGGACGGGTTGAGAGGGATGCAGACGGACAACCGAAGATTCTCCGTGGAACGATCCAGGACGTCACTGAGCGCAAACGGGCGGAAGGCTCGTTGCGGGAGAGCGAGCAGCTTCTGCAACTCTTCACCGAACATGCACCGGCGGCGATCGCCATGTTCGATCGCGAGATGCGCTATCTGGCGGTGAGCCGCCGCTGGATCGAGGCGTATGAACTGGAAGGCCGGCAGGTCATTGGCCGCTCGCATTACGATGTCTTTCCGGATTTGCCGGAGCGGTGGAGGGAGGCGCACCGGCGCGGCATGGATGGCGAAGGGCTCCGACAGGAAGAAGACCTCTTCGAGCGGAAGGACGGCAAGCATCTCTGGGTGCGCTGGGAGCTTCTGCCCTGGACAAGGAGTGACGGATCGGTGGGCGGCATCGTTCTCTTCACGGAGGACATCACAGCGTTGAAGGAAAGTGCAGAGCGGTTGCAGCTGGCGGCCAGCGTCTTCACGCATACCTCGGAGAGCATTCTGATCACCGATGGGAATGGCGCCATTCTGGACGCCAACGATGCTTTCAGCCGCATCTACGGCTACACGCGCGAAGAGATTCTTGGGAAAAACCCCCGCTTGCTGAACTCGGGACGGCAGTCACGGGAGTTCTATGCCGAGATGTGGGCCCAGCTGAAGAGCAAAGGCCAATGGTCGGGCGAGATATGGAACCGCGCCAAGAACGGCCAGCTTCTGCCGGGGATACTGACGATCAGTGCAGTTCCCGACGCGATGGGCAGAGCGATGCAGTATGTCGGGTTGTTCTCCGATCTCTCTCCAGTCAAAGAGCAGGAAAGGCAGTTGAGGCGCGTGGCACACTTCGACGTGCTTACGGGTCTGCCGAATCGTGTCCTGCTTGCCGACCGGCTGCAGCAGGCGATGGCACAGGCGCGCCGCACGGGACGCATCATGGTTCTGGCCTATGTCGACCTTGACGACTTCACTGCGATTAACGAACGGCACGGACACATGGTTGGAGACAGGGTGCTGAGTGCTGTTGCGCTGCGGCTGAGTACGATGCTGCGCGAGACGGACACGCTGGCCCGGTTGGGAGGCGATGAGTTTGCCGCCGTGCTTCAGGACCTAGAGAACATGGAGGAAGGCCTGACGATGGTGAGTTGCTTGCGCAACGCGCTTGTGGAGCCGGTCGAAGTGGACGATCTCAAGCTGCGGCTGACAGCGAGTGTGGGGGTGACGCTCTATCCGCAAGCCGACGAGGTGGAACCGGACCAACTGGTGCGTCAGGCGGACCAGGCGATGTACTTCGCGAAGCTGGCAGGCAAAGCGCGCCAGCACATCTTCGATCCGATGCTCGATCGCACCATGCGTGGACGCCACGAAGATCTGAGGCGCATCCGGCAGGCGCTGGAGTCGGAGGAATTCGAGCTGTACTTTCAGCCGAAGGTGAATATGCGAACCGGCTCGATTCTTGGCGCCGAAGCGCTGATTCGCTGGCGGCATCCCGAGCTGGGCGTCCTGTTGCCTCAGCATTTTCTGCCGGTGATGGAAGGGAATGTGCTGTCCGTTGAGCTTGGGGAGTGGGTGATTGCGAACGCGCTGGCTCGCCTGGAGACGTGGCAAGCTCAGGGGCTCGATATTCCGGTGAGCGTGAATGTGGATGCCATGCAGTTGCAGGATCCGAGGTTTGTCGAGCGCCTGAAAGAGATGCTCGGTCGGCATCCGCGCATCCCTCCATCCAAACTGGAGCTGGAGGTTCTGGAGAGCAGCGCGTTCCAGGATGTTTCGCAGGTTTCCGAGGTGATTCGCGCCTGCAGCAAGCTGGGGGTGTCGTTTGCACTGGATGACTTCGGCACCGGGTACTCTTCGCTCTCCTATCTGAAGCGCCTGCCGGTCGACGTGCTGAAGATCGACCGCAGCTTCGTCCACGACATGCTGGATGATCCGGAGGATCTATCGATCCTGGAAGGGGTGCTGGTGCTGGCCAACGCCTTTCGCCGGCAGGTGATTGCGGAGGGCGTGGAGACGGTCGAGCACGGGCTGATGCTCTTGCGTCTTGGCTGTCAGGTTGGTCAGGGATATCAGATTGCGCGCCCCATGAGCGGCAAGGATTTTCCAGGTTGGGCAGCGGCCTGGAGACCCGATCCGCGTTGGACGGATGTTGCCGCGATCGATCCGATCAAGTGGCCCGCGCTGCATGCCGGGGTCGAACATCGAGCCTGGGTACTTGAGTTGGAGGAGTTTCTTGAAGGGCGTCGCCTGACAGCGCCGGAGATGGACCCACACTTGTGCCGCTTTGGCCGTTGGCTGGAGTCGGAGGCATCGGTGGGGCATAGCGAACGACCGGAGTTTCGCTCGGTGTACGAGATGCACCGAGAGTTGCACGCGCACGCCGATGTGCTGCTCAAACGAAAGGGACGGAATGGCGATGGGGCTGCAGAGGAGCTTCCTGCGTTGCGTGCATTGAGAGACGGTCTTCTCGACAAGCTTCAACAACTGGTGCAGACGCTATAGAGTGCGAGGGTGAAGTTGCCGGGCTCTTGCCGAAGAATGGGCCGAGGCGCGTTCGACGCATCGGGCGGGCCCGGGCCCGATGCTAGACTGCATTCCAGCGCAACTCGCGGCCCATGACCTCGTTCGATCTGAGATCACGACCTTACGCACGGTGTTCTTTATCAGCCAGTTGGATCGGGGGAATCGCGGGTTGCAGATAGAGAATTCTGAGATAGAGAATGGACAGACGCCAAGCGATCGTTGTCACCGGGGGCGCCGGTTTCATCGGTTCGAATTT
>Ga0335071_10005611_pt1 | contig 13006 bp, 7 predicted proteins | sample Lox_Sample_15_FD_206724 | JGI IMG/M metagenome (GOLD analysis project Ga0335071, IMG submission 206724) | Soil microbial communities from Loxahatchee National Wildlife Refuge, Florida, United States - Lox_Sample_1.5 | ecosystem: Environmental > Terrestrial > Soil > Wetlands | place: USA: Florida...
GCACCACCCTCTCCTGCCTCTCCACCGGCGCGCGCGTCACCTACGCCATGGGCAAGGACGAGGAGGTCCCCGAGCACTTCGGCATGCTCCACGGCAAGCGGCTCACCCCGCACCGCGCCATCTGGACCTTGGCCGCCCTCTCGGCGGTGATCGGCATCGTCACCGTCCTCGTCTACCTGGGCGGCACCTCCCCGGCGCTGGAGAAGCAGTACCAGGGCTCGCTCTGGTACGCCTTCGGCATCTTCAAGCCCGAGACCTACGCCTGGCTGCCCAACACCCTGGTGATCGTGACCCTGGTCTCCAACTTCGGGACCTTCCTCCTCTACATGCTCACCTGCATCATCGCCATGGTGGCCTTCCGCGAGCACCACAGCTTCAACGGCTTCAAGCACCTGGTGGTGCCGGTGTTCGGCCTGGTGGCCAACCTGGCCTGCATGCTCTTCTACCTGGTGGGCCCCTTCACCGTGACCGGCATGAGCATCAAGGAGCCCTACATCGCCCTGGGGATCTGCGCGCTCTGGGGCATCTACGGGGCGGTCTTCTTCCTCCGCTCCAGCAAGAAGAAGGGCAAGGAGGTGCTGATCTCCTCGAAGCCGGCGGTCGCCTGACGGCCGGGCCAGCCCCCTCTCCCGTCGCCCAGGCTCGCGCCCTCCCCGGGGGCGCGGGCCTGGGCGCGGGCTTCTTCCGCGCGGGTCAGCCCCGCGGGTAGGCGTCGGTGCCCATCTCCAGCGAGTCCAGGCCGGTCAGCTCCACCTCGGCGGTGACGCGGTTGCCCAAGAGCCGGTCGATCAGCCGGAAGAAGCCGTACGCGGCGCCGAAGACGAAGAGGAGGTTCACCGCCACCCCCACCACCTGGGCCAGCAGCTGGTCGCCGCCCCCGAACAGCAGCCCGCGCACCGGGCCGGGGACCCCGTTCCACCCCTCCCCGAAGCTCCCATCGGCGAAGATCCCCACCGCCAGGCCACCCCAGAGCCCGCACGCACCGTGAACCGAGATCGCCCCCACCGGATCGTCGACCCGGAACCTCCGCTCCAGCAGGCCCACGCTCCACACCACCAGCACGCCCGCCACCAGCCCGACGATCACCGCCGCGGCCGGGGTGACGAAGGCGCAGGCGCCGGTGATGGCCACCAGCCCGCCCAGCAGCCCGTTGCAGGCCATGCCCAGGTCGGGCTTGCCCAGCGTGTACCAGACGAAGCCCAGGGCGGCCACCGCGCCCGCCGAGGAGGCCAGCATGGTGTTCACCGCCACCAGGGCGATGCGGGGGCTCTGGGCGGAGAGGGTCGAGCCGGCGTTGAAGCCGAACCAGCCGAACGCCAGGATGAGCGTGCCCAGCACGGCCATGGGCAGGTTGTGGCCGGGCATGGCCCCGATGGTCCCGTCGGCCCGGAACTTCCCCAGGCGCGGCCCCAGCACCAGCGCCCCGGCCAGCGCGGTCACCCCGCCGGTCATGTGCACCACCGTGGAGCCGGCGAAGTCGACGTGGCCGTGGCCCAGCCCGGCGTTGGCGCCCAGCGCCGAGAGCCACCCCCCGCCCCACACCCAGTTGCCGTAGAGCGGGTAGAGCAGGGCCGACATGAAGGCGCCGTAGGCCAGGAAGGCGGAGAAGCGCCAGCGCTCGGCCAGGGCGCCGGTGGGGATGGTGGCGGCGGTGTCCATGAACACCGCCGAGAAGAGGAACATGGCCAGGTTGGGCGGGTCCGAGGCCACCGACACCAGGGCCAGCTTGGCCGCGCCGAAGATGCCCCAGGAGTGCCCGCCCAGGCTGAGCGCCACCTCGCGGCCTCCCGCCGGCGCACCGCCCAGGGTGGGCCAGCCGTGGATCCCGCCCAGGAGGATCCCGTAGCCGAGCAGCCAGAACCCCAGCACGCCCAGCGGGTAGATGACGAAGTTCATGGCCATGGTGTGGGCGGCGTTGCGGGTGCGGGTGAAGCCGGTCTCCACCAGCGCGAAGCCCGCCTGCATGAACATCACCAGGAAGCCGCAGAGGAGCACCCAGGCCAGGTTCAACGCCGATTCGGGCACCATCGCCTACCTCCCTCGCTCGACGCCGGCGGCCCCGCCTCGCGCCGCGGAGCGCCCTTGCACCCAGACCAGCCCCAGGAGGCCGGCCACCGCGGCGACCACGATGGCCGCCACCCAGGTCCGCCGGCGGCGGGCCCGGCCGGCTCGCTGGCGGCGCTCCCCGGTCTCCGGGTCCCGGGGCGGCACCGCCTCCGGCTCGCGCAGGTCGCGGAGCATCTCGGCGGCGGTGGGGTAGCGGTTGCGGGGATCGCGCTCGATGGCCTTGAGGATGATGGCCTCGAGGTGGGGGTCGAAGCCCGGTACCCAGTAGCTGGGCGGCCGCGGCTCCTCGCTGGTCTTGGCCCGCAGCAGCGCCCGGGGGTTGGGGCTGTCGTAGGGGAGGTGGGCGGTGAGCAGCTCGTAGAGCAGCATCCCCAGCGCGTACACGTCGGTGCGGGCGTCGCCGCGCCGGCCGCGGATCTGCTCGGGCGCCATGTAGTCCGGGGTCCCCACCGTGTTGGAGAGCCCGGCCCAGGTGAGCCGCCGCTCGGCCTCGAACAGCGCGATGCCGAAGTCGATGATCTTCACCTGGCCCTCGGCGGTGACCAGGACGTTCTCCGGCTTGATGTCGCGATGGACCACCCCGTGCCCTTCCAGGTAGGCCAGCGCGTCGCAGACCTGGCGGGCCAGATCCAGGGCCTGGGTGGTGGCCATGGGCGTCTTGCTCATCAGCGCCCGCAGGGAGCGGCCCTCGACGTACTCCATCACCAGGTAGGAGCGGCTCTTCTCGCGGGGCTTGAGGATCCGCACCACGTTGGGGTGGTCGAGCTTCTGCCCCACCTCCTCCTCGCGCCGGAACCGCTCGGAGAAGACGATGTCGCTCTCGTACTGGAAGTGAGGGATCTTGAGGGCCACCGTGGCGCCGGAGAAGGTGTCCTGGGCCTTGAAGATGGCGGCCATCCCGCTGCGCGCCAGGAGGTCGAGGAGCTGGTACTGATCGAGGCGGTCGCCGGCGACGGGTTCGGACATGGAGCCTCGGAGGGAGCGTGAGACCGGAACAGCCTAGTGTGCAGGAGGACCCGCCGGCAAGCGCCGGGATCGATCTGGCGGCGCTCAGCGACGTGGGCACCGAGCGCGATCACAACGAGGACGCCTGCGGGACGCTGCTGGCCGAGGGCCTGGCGGTGCTGGCCGTGGCCGACGGCGTCTCCAGCTCGCAGGGCGGCGAGGTGGCCAGCCAGATGGCCATCGAGGTCCTGCTCCGGGCCTTCGGGGAGGAGCCCGCCGACCGACCCGCCGGGACGCGGCTCTACCGGGCGGTGCAGCAGGCCAACATCGAGGTCTACGACCGCTCCCTCGCCGTCCCCGAGCTGCACGGCATGGCCACCACCCTGCTGGCCCTGGCGGTGGAGGGGGACGCGCTCACCGCCGTGCACGTGGGCGACTCGCGGCTCTACCTGTGGCGCCAGGGGCGGACCCTCCAGCTCACCAAGGACCACACCCTGGCCGCGGAGCGGGTGCGCATGGGCGTCCTCTCCGCCGAGAAGGCCCGGGTCCACCCGGACAAGAGCGTCCTCACCCGCAGCGTGGGACGGGAGCTGATCGTGAACCGCGACCGCCTCTCGCAGCCCCTGGTCGAGGGCGACATCCTGGTGGCCTGCAGCGACGGGCTCTACAACGTCCTCGAGGATCCGGAGATCGGCGCGCTGGCCTCGCGGGCCCAGGACGCCGCCGCCGCCTGCCGGGCACTGGTCGAGGCCGCCAACCGGCGGGGCACCGGCGACAACCTCACCGCCGGGGTGCTGCGCGTGACCGGGAGCCTCCCCGCCCCGGCCGCCCTTCCCCCGGGCGGGCTGGTGGGCAGGCTGCGCCGGCTTCTGGGCGGGTGAGGGCCGGCCCGAGAGCGACGGCGAGAGGCGCGTCCGCTATGCTCCGCGGGCCGTGACCCCTGGCCTGCTCCTCGCCCTGGTGGTGCTCCTCGCCGCAGCCAAGCTGGCCGGGGCCGCGGCCGAGCGGCTGGGCCAGCCGGCGGTGCTGGGGGAGCTCCTCGCCGGCGTGCTGCTGGGCGCGCTCCCCCTGGCCGGCCTGGGAGGGCTCGCCTACGCCGGGCACGACCCGGTGCTCGAGGCGCTGGCCGAGCTGGGCGTGATCCTGCTCCTCTTCGAGGTCGGCCTCTCCACCCGCCTGGCCGAGCTCCTCCGCGTCGGCCTCTCCGCCCTCCTGGTGGCGCTGGTGGGCGTGCTCGTCCCCATGGCCCTGGGGTTCGGCGCCGGGATGTGGCTCCTGCCGGGACGCCACCCCTACGTGCCGCTCTTCCTGGGCGCCACGCTCTCGGCCACCAGCGTGGGGATCACCGCCCGGGTGCTGCGGGACATGGAGAAAATCCGGACCGCCGAGGGCCAGATCATCCTGGGCGCGGCGGTCATCGACGACGTGCTGGGCCTCCTGGTGCTGGCGGTCATGGTGGGCCTGGCCGGGGCCGAGGGCGGCGGCGGCCGGGGGCCATGGCTGACCCTGGCGGCGGTGAGCGCCAAGGCGGTGGGGTTCCTGGCGGGGGCGCTGATCGTGGGCCGGGCCCTGGCGCCGCGGCTCTTCCGGCTGGGCGCCCGCGTGCGCGTGCACGGAGCGGTGTTCACCCTGGCGCTGCTGGTCTGCCTCGGCCTCTCCTGGGCGGCCGATCGGGTCGGGCTGGCGCCCATCGTCGGCGCCTTCGCGGCCGGGCTGGTGCTGGAGGGGGTCTCCTTCGAGCAGCTCCTCCCCCAGGGCGACCGGCTGGAGGACCTCTTGCTCCCCCTCTCCACCGTGCTCGTCCCCCTCTTCTTCGTGCGCATGGGCCTGCGGGTGGATCTGGCGGCGCTGGTCTCGGGCGGGGCGCCGCTGCTGGCGCTGGCGCTCACCGTGGCGGCCATCGCCGGGAAGCAGGCCTGCGGCCTGGCGGTGGTGACCCGCGGCGTGGACCGGGTGGCGGTGGGGCTGGGGATGATCCCCCGGGGGGAGGTGGGGCTCATCTTCGCCGGGATCGGCCTGCGGCTCGCGGCCGGCGGCGCGCCGGTGCTGGGGCCGGGCGAGTTCGCGGCGGTGGTGGCCATGGTGATGATCACCACGGTGCTGACGCCGCCCCTGCTGCGCTGGCGGCTGGCGCGCTGACCCCTCCCGGCCGGGGGCGGTCAGGGGGCAGCGTCGTCGATGGGGATGGGCGGGGTGGTCCGGGTGTCGTTCCCGACGAAGGCCGCCGGCTCCCCGGTCGAGCCCTTCTCCAGGGCGCGCAGGTTCGACGCGGTCGCGAGGTTGAACGCGTCGGCCCGGGACAGGTTCACCGCGTACCCCAGGTCGGAGAGGGAGCCCACCGAGGTGGCGCTGAGCGGCTGGGTGGAGCCGCTGATCCAGCCGGTCATGAGCTCGTTCTTGAAGACCGACTCGCGCCAGTGGGAGAGCGCGGTGCCGGAGCCGCCGGTGGCCTCCACCGGGACCGTGGCGGTGGTCCCGCCGTTCAGGTCGTGGAAGGCGGCGATGGCGCCCGCCCCGGTGAACCCGGGGTCTCCCCCCGACGTGCCGGTGAGGAGCGACTTGTCGGTCCAGATGGTCCCGAAGCCCAGCACGTGGAGCATCTCGTGGAGCACCACGTTCTTGAGGAGCCCGTTGGTCTCGAGGGTGGCCAGGTCCGCCTGGTCGAAGGTCATGATCCCCACCACCGGCAGGCCGTTGCTGGAGCGGGTGTAGCAGGGGCCGGAGCTGCCCAGGATCCCCCCCACGCCGTCGATGTGCTTCACCTCCACGAAGATGAGCAGGTCCTTGACCGAGGCCGGCACCGGGTACTGCGTGCCGCCCTCGCTGCCGCAGGTGCAGGGACCGGAACACCTGATGGTGTCGAAGGTCACCGTGGAGAGGCCGGTGGTGACGATCTGCTCGATGCGGGCCGCCGCGCCGGTGAACGCCGCCCGCTGCGAGTCGGTGACGGGGGTCTCGAACTCCAGCTGGATCTGGTAGCTCCCGCCCCCCCCTCCGCCCCCGCCCCCGCAGGAGAGGAGCGCTGCCGCGGCGGCGACGAGGGAGGCGAGGCGGGCGACGGTTCGTCTGGGGGCGTGCACGGTGGCTCCTGTCCCGGCGCTACCGAAGGGGGCGCACCGAGGACGCCGTCGCCCGGGGGGATCCCGGGCTCCGCGGCGGCGGCCCGCAGGGGGAGGTCGGCCGGGTCGAGCCCTTCCCCTCCGCCCGGCGGCCGACCCCGAGCGCGGGCGCGGGGGCGCGGGGCGGGCGGGCGGACGGGCGGCGAGCGCGGCCTTCGACGGCGGGCATGGCGGACGGAGGCTATCCGGTCCGGCCGTGCCGCTCCAGTCGGAGACAGGGCCCCACCGCGGGGGCATCGGGCGGAGGGGGCGGACCCACACCGCCCCCTCCCCGATCAGGCCTTGGGCGCGCTGCCCTTGGCGAAGAGCTCGTAGAGCGCGTACCGCTCGCGCACCTGCTTCTGGGCCTCGGCGATGAGCTTCTCGTACCGCTCGGCGTCGGCGGCCTTCACCGCGCGGTAGCGGGTCTCGCGCTCGGCGTAGGTCTTGAGGTCCACCTTGGGCGCGGGGCTGTCGAGCTTGAGCGCGCTCTCCCCGGCCGCCACCCGGCGCGGGTCGAAGCGGAAGAGCGGCCAGTGGCCGGAGTCCACCGCCAGGCCCTGCTGCTCCAGGCCGATCTCGGTGCCGATGCCCTGCTGCAGGCAGTGGGCGTAGGCGATGACGATGGAGGTGCCGGGGTAGCTGTCCGCCTCCTGGAGCGCCCGGACCGTCTGGGCGTCCCTGGCCCCGATGGCCACCTTGGCCACGTAGACGTTGCCGTAGCTCATGGCCAGCATGGCCAGGTCCTTCTTGGCGGTGGGCTTGCCGGCGGCGGCGAACTTGGCCGAGGCGCCCATGGGCGTGGACTTGGAGGCCTGGCCGCCGGTGTTGGAGTAGACCTCGGTGTCCAGCACCAGGACGTTCACGTCCCGCCCGCTGGCCAGGACGTGGTCCAGGCCGCCGTAGCCGATGTCGTAGGCCCAGCCGTCCCCGCCCACGATCCAGATGCTCTTCTTCACCAGCTGGTCGGCCAGCTCGGCCAGCCGGACGGCCTCGGGCCCGGCCACGCCGGAGAGCTTCCGCCGGAGCGCCTCGACCCGCTGGCGCTGGGCGGCGATGCCGGCCTCGGTCGACTGGTCGGCCGAGACCAGCTCCTTCACCAGCGCCTCGCCCACCGCCGGCGAGAGCCTCTCCAGGAGCTCGCGGGCGAACTCGGCCTGCTTGTCCACCGCCAGCCGCATGCCGTAGCCGAACTCGGCGTTGTCCTCGAAGAGCGAGTTGGACCAGGCCGGCCCGCGCCCATCGGCGTTCTTGCAGTTGGGGGTGGTGGGCAGGTTGCCGCCGAAGATGGAGGTGCAGCCGGTGGCGTTGGCCACCAGCATGCGATCGCCGTAGAGCTGGGTGAGGAGCTTGATGTAGGGGGTCTCGCCGCAGCCGGTGCAGGCGCCGGAGAACTCGAACAGAGGCTCGAGGAACTGCGTCCCCTTCACGTCCAGCTTCACCCGGGTCCGATCGGCCACCGGCAGGCCCAGGAAGAACTCGAAGTTCCGGGCCTCCGGGGCGCGCAGCGCCTCGACGGGCACCATGGCCAGGGCCCGCCTCTCCGGCTCCTTCTTGGAGACGCCCGGGCAGATGTCCACGCAAAGCCCGCAGCCGGTGCAGTCCTCGGGCGCCACCTGGACCGAGTACTTGGCCCCCTTCACCTCCGGGGACTTGAAGTCCATCGACCGGAAGGTCTCGGGCGCCCCGGCCAGCCGCTCGGCCGGGTAGAACTTGGTGCGGATGGCGGCGTGGGGGCAGATGAGCGCGCACTTGTTGCACTGGATGCAGGGGCCGGTCTCCCAGGCCGGGATCTCCAGGGCGATGGCGCGCTTCTCCCAGCGGGTGGTCCCGGTCGGCCAGGTGCCGTCCACCGGGAAGGCCGAGACCGGCAAGAGGTCGCCCTTGTTGGCCAGCATGAGGGCGGTGACGCGCTTCACGAAGTCGGGGGCGGCCTCGGGGACCACCGGGGAGCGCGGCCGGCCGTTGGGGGCGGCCGGGACCTTCACCTCGTAGAGATGGGCCAGGGTGGCGTCCACCGCCTCGAAGTTCCTCCGCACCACCTCCGGCCCCTTGCGGCCGTAGGTCTTCTCGATGGCCTTCTTGATGTGGGCGATGGCCTGCTCGCGCGGCAGCACCCCGGAGATGGCGAAGAAGCAGGTCTGCATGATGGTGTTGATGCGCACCCCCATGCCGTTGTCCTTGGCCACCTGGTAGGCGTCGATGACGTAGAAGCGGAGCCTCTTCGACAGGATCTGCTGCTGGACCTCGAGCGGCAGCCGGTCCCAGACCTGGTCGGCCGGGTAGGGCGCGTTGAGGAGGAAGGTGGCCCCGGGGGCCGCCTGCTCCAGCATCTCGTACTTGTCGAGGAAGACGAACTGGTGGCAGGCGACGAAGCTGGCCCGGTCCACCAGGTACGAGGAGCGGATGGGGCGCGGCCCGAAGCGGAGGTGCGAGGTGGTCAGGGTGCCGGACTTCTTGGAGTCGTAGAAGAAGTAGCCCTGCGCCCAGTTGGGCGTGTCCTCGCCGATGATCTTGATGGAGTTCTTGTTGGCGCCGACGGTGCCGTCCGCGCCCAGGCCGAAGAAGAGGGCCCGCACCACGTCGTCCGGCTCGATCGACCAGGAGGGGTCGTACCTCAGCGACAGGTGGCTGACGTCGTCGTTGACGCCCACGGTGAAGTGGCGCTTGGGCTCGGGCCGCGCCAGCTCCTCGTAGACGGCCTTGACCATGGCCGGGGTGAACTCCTTGGAGGAGAGGCCATAGCGGCCGCCCACCACGTTGAGCCCCTTCCCCGCCCACTCCCGGGACTCGGCCAGGGCCGCCACCACGTCCTGGTAGAGCGGCTCGCCCACGGCGCCCGGCTCCTTGGTGCGATCGAGCACCGCCACCGCTCGCGCGCTCGGGGGAAGCGCGGCGGCGAGGTGCGAGACCGAGAAGGGCCGGTAGAGCCGGACCTTGAGGAGGCCGACCCTCTCGCCCTTCGCCACCAGGTGCTCCACCGTCTCGTGCGCCACCTCTGCGCCCGAGCCCATCATCACCAGCACCCGCTCGGCCTGGGGGTGCCCCAGGTAGTCGAACAGCCGGTAGCCGCGGCCGGTCAGGGCGGCGAACTCGTCCATGGCCTCCTGCACCCGGGCCGGGGTGGCGTCGTAGAAGCCGTTGATGGCCTCGCGCGCCTGGAAGAAGACGTCGGGGTTCTGGGCGCTGCCCCGCAGCACCGGCCGGTCCGGGGTGAGGGCCCGGGCCCGGTGCGCGCGGACCAGCTCCTCGGGGACGAGCTGGCGCAGGTCGTCGTCGCTGAGCACCTCGATCTTGGCCACCTCGTGCGAGGTCCGGAAGCCGTCGAAGAAGTGGAGGAAGGGGACCCGGGTGCGCAGCGTGGCCAGGTGGGCCACCGCCGCCAGGTCGTGGGCCTCCTGGACCGAGTTGGAGCAGAGCAGCGCGTAGCCGGTCTGGCGCACGGCCATCACGTCGGAGTGGTCGCCGAAGATGGAGAGGGCGTGGGTGGCGACGGTGCGGGCCGACACGTGCATCGCCATCGAGGTCAGCTCGCCGGCGATCTTGTACATGTTGGGGATCATGAGCAGCAGGCCCTGCGAGGCCGTGAAGGTCGTGGTCAGCGACCCGGCCTGCAGCGCGCCGTGCACCGCCCCGGCGGCGCCGCCCTCGGACTGCATCTCGGCCACGGTGGGGATGGTGCCCCAGACGTTCGGCTTGCCCTTGGCCGACCACTCGTCCGAGAACTCGCCCATGGGCGAGGAGGGGGTGATCGGGTAGATGGCGATCACCTCGCTCAGGCGGTGGGCGACGGACGCCGCCGCCTCGTTGCCGTCCATCGTCGCCATGCGCCTGCCAGCCATCGACGTCTCCTTCCCTTTTCCTGCTGCGGGTCTCGAGAGGTGGGGGCGCGGGTCCCTCGCGCCGCGTGGGAAATACCACCCGAGGCCGCGACCGTCTCCCCCCCTGCCTGCGGCGAGGCGGCGCGGTCGGGCCGCGCCCGCGCTCCCTTTGCGCGCGCGGGCGGCGCTGCGGACCCGGGGCGCAGCGATTGCGCCACGGCGCGCCGGCTCCGGCGTCAGGCGGGAGGGGACGGTGAGCCCGGCTTTGCGGGAGGCGCGCGCGGCAGCGGGGTGGCGCGGCCGGGGCCGGGCGCTCTCGGGCCCTCGGCCCGTACCGTCGCGCTCGGATCTCGCCGCCGTCCCGCGCAGCGGGGCGATCTCGCCGGCCCTGCCCGCGCCGGGCGGTCGGCGGCCGAGGGGAGTCGATCCCCCGTCGGCTCGTCCTCCCGGTCCGTGCCGCGCGGAGGGGACGGAGACGCTCGAGTCGGAGCTGCGCCGCGGCTGCGGGCGCGTCCCGCTCCCTGAAGCTGCCGGAGATCTCCCCCCCGGCTGGCCCGGGGGATCCACCGCCTCGCCGGTGGCAGCGCGCGGGCGCGAACCCACGGGCCGCCAACGCGCTGCACCGAGAGGGGGTGGGCCCCGCGGTGGCCGCCGGGCCCCGTGCTATGGTCGCCGCGGGAGTCCGACGGGAACCGGCCCGTGATGTCCTGCCCGCCCACCGCGCGCGAGACCTGGCCCGGGCGGGCGCTCCCGGAGGTGCCATGAACCCCTGGACCGTGAACCCGGACCCGTTCGGCAACGTGCTCCTGTCGGCGCTGGCGGCGGCGGTTCCCATCGCCTTCCTCTTCTGGGCGCTGGCCGCGCGCCGCATGAAGGGGCACCACACCGCCATCCTGGCGGCGACCCTGGGCCTGGTGGCGGCGGTGGCGGCCTTCAAGATGCCGGTGGGCCTGGCGCTCCGCGCCACCGGCTACGGCATGCTCTACGGCCTCTGGCCGGTGGCCTGGATCGTGGTCACGGCCGTGTTCCTCTACAACCTCTCGGTGAGGACCGGGCAGTTCGAGGTCATCAAGAACTCGCTCGCCTCGATCACCGACGACCGCCGGCTCCAGGCGCTGCTCATCGCCTTCTCCTTCGGCGCCTTCCTGGAGGGGGCCGCCGGGTTCGGCACCCCGGTGGCCATCTCCGGCGCCATGCTGGTGGGCCTGGGCTTCAACCCGCTCTACGCCGCCGGCCTCTGCCTCATCGCCAACACCGCCCCGGTCGCCTTCGGGGCCATCGGCATCCCGGTGGTGGTGGCCGGCCAGGTGTCCGGGATCGACGCCTTCCGGATTTCGCAGATGGTGGGTCGAACCCTGCCCTTCATCTCCGTCGTGGTGCCGTTCTACCTGGTGATCCTCATGGCCGGGCTGCGGCGCGGGCTGGAGGTGTGGCCGGCCGCCCTGGTCTCGGGCGCCTCCTTCGCCATCGCCCAGTTCCTGAGCGCGAACTACCTCGGCCCGCTGCTACCGGACATCATCGCCTCGGTGGTCTCCATCGTCTGCCTGACCGTGTTCCTGCGTCTCTGGAGGCCCGCCAGCATCTGGCGCTTCCGGGACGAGCCCCCCAGCGAGGGCAAGGAGAAGCTCCGCTTCACCGGCGGCCAGGTGCTCCGGGCCTGGATGCCGTTCATCCTCCTCTCGCTCTTCGTGGGCGCCTGGGGGGTGGGTTCCATCCAGGCCGCGCTCGACCACCTCCTCTCGGCCAAGTGGTCCATCCCCGGCCTCGATCAGCTGGTGATCCGCGACGGGAGGCCTGTGGCCGCGGTGTTCAAGCTGAACGTCCTCGGCGCCGCCGGGACCTCGATCCTGCTCACCGCCATCTGCTCGCTGCCGGTGATGGGCGCCTCGCCGGTCCTGGCCGCCCGGGTTCTCGGGCAGACGGTGTGGAAGCTGCGCTTCCCCGTCGTCACCATCAGCTTCGTGCTGGGCTTCGCCTACATCATGAACTTCGCCGGCATGGCCAACGCTCTGGGGAACGCCTTCGCCGAGACCGGGCGCGCTTTCCCGCTCCTGGCCCCGTTCCTCGGCTGGCTGGGCGTGCTCATGACCGGCTCGGACACCTCTTCCAACGCGCTCTTCGGCAAGCTGCAGGAGGTGACCGCCTCGAAGCTGGGCATCGACCCGGTCATCACCGTGGCCGCCAACACCTCCGGCGGCGTCTGCGGGAAGATGATCTCCCCCCAGTCCCTTACCGTGGCCACCGCCTCGGTGGGCCTGGTCGGCAAGGAGGCGGAGATCTTCCGCTTCACCCTCAAGCACTCGATCATCCTCACCGCGGCCATCGCGGTCCTGGTGTACCTCCAGGCGACCTTGCTGCACTTCCTGGTGCCGCCTGCGGGCCACGCCGCCGCGGCGGGTGGCGGAGCTGCGGACCTGGTGCCCGAGGGGATGGCCTGGCTGGGGGCCACCCTGGTGCTGGTCGCGGTGCTGGTGGTGGTCGCGTGGCTGGCCGGGCGCGGGCGCAAACCGGACGCGGTGGCGACGCGGCCCGCGACCTGACCGGTGGGTGCCGGGCGGCCCGCACCACCCCGCTGCCGCGGACGGCGGGCCGCGCCGGAGAGCCGCTCAGCAGAGCGCCTGGCGGGTGAACGCCAGGGCCGCCCTGGCCATGCCGTCGAGGTCGGGGTTCTCGACGATGGGCCGCCACACGCCGATGTCGCGGCCGATCTGCCCGCCGGGCGTCACGAACGGCTCCATCACCAGTGCGCCGTCGAACCCGATGTCGTCGAGCCCCTGCCGGATCTCGCCCCAGGGCATGCGCCCCATCCCCGGCGGCTTGCGGTTGGTCTCGCCCAGGTGGAGCTGCTTCATGCGCTTGCCCGCCAGCCGGATGGCGCCGCCGATCGAGTCCTCCTCGATGTTGAGATGGAAGGTGTCCAGCAGGATCCCCAGCGCCGGGCTCCCCACCTGGTCGACGTAGGCCACCGCCTCGGCGGCGGTGTTGAGCAGGAACTGCTCGAAGCGGTTGATGACCTCGACCAACAGCGTGACCCGACTGTCTTCGGCGATCTTCACCAGCTCCCGGATGCTCTTC
>Ga0335071_10005612_pt1 | contig 13005 bp, 12 predicted proteins | sample Lox_Sample_15_FD_206724 | JGI IMG/M metagenome (GOLD analysis project Ga0335071, IMG submission 206724) | Soil microbial communities from Loxahatchee National Wildlife Refuge, Florida, United States - Lox_Sample_1.5 | ecosystem: Environmental > Terrestrial > Soil > Wetlands | place: USA...
TCGCGAAGATCAAGGGAATAGGCCTTCGGCATCCATGCTGGCCTCCATTCCAGCCAGCATCTTGAATCAGAATTCGCCCCGCTTGGGAATCCCCTTCCGATTCAAACCGAATGAATCAGACTCTAGAAGAAGCTTTGGCTCAACCCTTGTCGGCAACATCCTTCGCCGAGAATGTCCGCTGCGGCAGCAGGTCGCCGCAGCCGGCGCGGCGCGCCCAGTATTCCCAGGCGCGCCACGTCTCGGGCGAGTCCGCATTGTAATAGCCGCCCGACGCCGCGCGCGCCGCGATCTCGCCGGGGGCCAGGTACTTGACCTCGCCCATGCGCATCGCCGCCATCTGCACGCGCGCGTTGCGCGGCAGGTAGACCGCGGTGCGGACCACATCGATCAGCGAGCGCGCCGCCGCCGCGAAGCCATGGCCGCGCATCAGCGCCACGTTATGGGTGCCGAGGCTGGCTGCAAGGTCGCGCCCTTGGGCCATGTTCGAGACCAGCAGATTCGTCTCGGCGCCGAACTTGTCCGCGATGTCCCACACCGGCACGCGTGTTCCGATGAAGCTGCCGGAGTGGATCACGGGCCTGAGCGGCACGTCGGTGATGCCGAACGGCAGGGTGTCCTCGGCATGCGCGTGCACCACCGCCAGCACGTCCGGCCGCGCCTCGTAGATGGCGCCGTGGATGAAGCGCTCGCGATAGGGCGGCCGCCCGTCGTCCCCTGCCGGCTTGCCGTCGAGCGTGAACTCGACGATGTCCTCGGGCCCGACGAATTCGGGGCTGCGCGACCAGGACAGCAGGTAGCGCTCGGGGTTGAGCGGATGGCGGATGCTGACATGGCCGTAGGCGTCGATGACGTCCTCGTTGGCGAGGATGCGGTTGGCGATCACCAGCTGGCGGACGGCGGTCTGGAGTTCGGTGTTCATGATCGTTCCTTGGGCGCGATACCGGCGCTAGGAATTGTCCGCTGAAGCTGCAACAGTGTCCAGATCAGGGGAGGAACGATGACGGCGAGATCATTCCGGCGGGTGCTCGGCGCCGCCGCGATTCTTCTGGCGGCGGGTTCGGCAGCGCGAGCCGACAACGACGACGCAAGGACCTATCCCAACCGGCCGATCCATCTCGTGGCGCCGGTCGCGGCGGGCGGCGCCAACGACGTGCTGGCGCGGCTGATCGCCGACAAGCTCGGCTCGCGCCTGGGCCAGCCGGTGGTGACGGAGAACCGGGCCGGTGCTGCGACGATCATCGGCACCGCCTATGTCGCGCACGCGGCGCCCAACGGCTACACGTTGCTCATCGGGCCGATGGCGGCGCTTGCGGTCAACCCCGCGATCTACGAGACCCTGCCCTACAACCCGCGCGACCTCGTCCCGATCTCGCTGATCGCCACCTACCCGCTCATCATGGTCGTCAACAAGGATGCACCGGTCCGCAGCGTGCGCGAGCTGGTCACCTATGCCAAGGCGAACCCGAGCAAGGTCAATTCCGGCGGGGCCGCGGGCACGTTCCAGCTCGCCACCGAATTGTTCAAACAGCGCACCGGCGCGCCGATCGAGTACCTCGCCTATAAGGGCAGCAACGAGACCGTCGCCGCCATTATGTCCGGCGAGCTCACGATGGCGATGGTGGACGCAGGTGCGGTGTCGGCGCAGGTCAAGGCAGACACGGTCCGCGGCCTGGCGGTCACCGCACCGGCACGGATCGCAGCGTTCCCCGACCTGCCGACGATGGCCGAGGCCGGGCTGCCTGACATGGTCGTGCTCAGCTGGAGCGGCATCTTCGCACCCGCCGGCACGCCGCCCACGATCGTCAAGAAGCTCCAGGACGAGATCATCCGCGCCGTCAAATCGCCTGATGTCAGTGCCAAGCTGCGCGCCCTCGACCTCGATCCGGTCGGCAACACCGGGGACGAGTTCCAGCGCATCGTCGATGCCGATATCAGGACGTGGGCGGCGGTCGCGGCCACCGCGCATATCCGGCTCAAGCCATAAGGCTAGGCGCGTTCGGCCGCGCGCTTGCGGGCCGGCACGTCGGCCAACGGCGCCGGCTCAATCTCCTGGAACCGGGTGAAATCGACGACGACCCGCTCGTCGCCGTCCGTGCCGTCGGCGCGCAGCACATCGGCGAAGCAGTAGCCCCACCGGATATCCGCCGCATCGTAGGTGTAGCGCGCATAGACAGTCTGGCTCAGCACCTCGTCCACCCCGGCCAGCAGCACCACGATCTCCATGTCGGCGGCGGCGAACGAGTCCGGCGTCTCGCCCCGCAGCGGACTGTCCTCGTCGATGCGGTGAAAGACGGTCCAGGTGAGGCTGAAAAACGAGCTGTGGCTGCGCACGAGCTTGAGGTCGTGCTGGCGCCACATCGGCATGCCTTCGGGACTGCGCTCGGCCCGCAGCAGCGTCGCCTGGACCTCCGCCTGCAGGATCTGGTTGCGCCGCTCGTTGGCCATCCGGAACATCAGGGTAGGCACGCCCTCGTACTGCGCGATCACGGCGTGACGGGTGAACTGCACGCGGGCACTGGGGCGCGAGAAGCGGGTGAACACGAGCCCGGTGATCAGCGCGAAATACATGAGGCCGGTCACGGTCTCGACGGTGACCAGGGCGTTCGCGTACCCGGTTTCTGGATACATGTTGCCGTAGCCGATCGTCGCCAGGGTCTGGACGCTGAAGAAGAAGGCGTCCGCCAGGCTGCTCGGCCGTGCATTGGCGATCGAGTTCGGTTCGATGAGATACAACAGCGCAAAGAAAAGATTGAGCACCACGTAAAACCCGGCGCAGACCGCGGCCACGGCCGGCAGCGGGAGGGTGAGGAACCAGTGGTAGAGGTCGCGGTGGCGCAGCTCGCGCCAGCCGATGCGCACGACACGGTCCTGCTGCGGCCGCGACCGCTGGACCCGTTGCCGCTTTTTCTTCGTCATGTCTCACCGTACCATGCAGGCCTGCGACAGATCGAGCGGGAGCGGGTCACGACACCATGATCATCTTCGTCACGGCCGACGGGCGGGCCGAGCTGCGCGAGCCCGATGAGTTCCGCAGCTTCAAGATCGTGATCGGCGGGGAATCCGGCCTTGCGGCCCTCGCCGGCATCGCCACGGCGGACGCCGGCGGCAAGACGGCCTGGGTTGCGCGCGAGGCGGTGCGCCGGCTGCGCGGCCCCGAGCCGCCGGCGGAATGGGTCGCCTCGTTCGACAAGATGATCGAGTCCGTGCGCCGCTTCGGCTGGGTCGACGACGAGACGGGCAGCGTCCGCGCCCACATCGAGAGGACGTCCGGCTAGCCGCCGGTCAGAGCTCCCGGCCGAGCCGCCGGTCCAGCGAGTACGGGCCGCCGCCGCCGAGCGCGATCGCGAGTGCGAGCAGGCCCCACATCAACGTGTACTCGTAGCCGCGGTTGAGCCACGAGAAGCCGGCCGGCCAGTAAACCCCGAACGTGATGATGCCCATCTCGACCGCGGCGGCCGCGGCCCAGAAGCGCGTGAACAGCCCGAGGGCCACGCAGACGCCGCCCACGAACTCGATCAACAGGGCGGCCCAGACGAACAGCGGATCGAAACCCATCTGCCCGAAGGCGGGAACGAACGAGGCCGGGCCACGCGTAACCTTGCCCCAGCCATGCACGATGAGGTTCCAGCCGCTGGCCACGCGCACGAGCGCCCAGGCGAGCGGCACGGCCACGTCGTAGAGCGGCTGCAACGCCGGAACAAAGAGCTTGGGCGAGCCCTCATGCTGGTCCATCGAATCCCCCCGTTGCGCCAGTTAATTGGGCGGAGATCGGGCCGCAATCGTGCGGCTGTCCCCCCGCCGGTCGAACGAATGTAACATTTTTACGTAATCTCAACCGGTTTCCGCCAAACCTGCTATGACATGGCGGGGTCCGCGGCCCGCTAGGGGCGGCTGAAGGGGCATGACAGTGGCTGAAGGTCAGGGCTCCGGCACCAGAAAGAAGCCGGAGATTGCGGGCGACCGGCGCCGGCTGCGCCGCACCGAGGGCAGCGAGCTGCAGATGCTCGCCCAGCTCGGAACGCAGGCGCGCGAGATCATCGCCCTCGCCAAGACCGCGGAGCGCGACGAGACGTTCCGCTCCTTCCGGAACTACAGCGAGTTCCGCCGCAAGGTCAGCGAGTTCGAGGCGTTCTGCAACATCATCGAAAACCACCTCAAGGACGTCGTCGGCGACCGCCGCGACGAGCTCGAGGAGCGGTTCTACCGGCTGTGGTCCACCATCTTCCATCCGACCGTCCGGGCGCTCGCCGCGTTCTTCGGCCGGCTCGTGCAGGACGACGTCCTGCCGCTCGGCTGCCGCGACATGCTGGAGAGCGAGCTGCGCGCGCTCGACGCGATGCGCTCGGCCCTGTTGGCCCCGCGCTTCGCGCATGCCGCCGATCAGACCATGGTGACCGAGATCGGCGAGCTGCAGGTGCTGCTGCAGTCGCTCGTCGAAAAGTCGACCAGCCTGCCGGATCTGTCCGTCCCGATGGAAGACGAAGAACCCGCGGGCCCGGAGCCGACCCTCGGCGCACCGGCGGCGCCGGAGCGCCCCGACCCGGCCGGCACGCTGAATGTCGCCAACTCGCCCAACGTCAAGGCCGTGCGCGAGCTGCGGGCGCTCCTCGACACCTATCGCCGCGATTCCGGCTTCGCACCCTATGTCGAGACCGACAGCCGGGCGCTCGAGGAGATCGAGCGCCGCTTCCTCGCCAACCCGATGGACGGCGGCGCCATCGTGTGGCTGCGCCAGATCGGCAACGCCTGGGCCGCCCGCATGGGCGACGACGCCAAGGACATCCGCCGCGTCCTCTCGAACGTCAGGTCGGGCTGAAGAGCGCCCTTTCCTGTCCGTCATTGTGAGCCCACGGGTCCCGCCGAAGGCGGGCCCGAGGACAGGCTCCGCGAAGCAATCCAGCGCGTCCCTGGATTGCTTCGTCGCTGCGCTCCTCGCAATGGCGGAAGGCTATTTCAGCGCGTCGGTGTACGGATAGATCATGTCGCCGGACTTGTACTCCGGCGGCCACAGGATCACCTGCTTGCCGAGCGACTTCCATTCGTCGGCGTCGTGCCCGGTCACACCCTGGAACTGGCTCACCAGCACGCGCGCCTTGGTCCATTCGCCGTCCGGCCCGTAGGCGATGTCGCCCACGACCGTGTGCACCGTGTGCGAGTGCAGGTACTCGCCGATCTTGTCCTGGTCGAGGCTCTTGGTGCCCTCCACCGCCTCGGCGATCACCTGCATGGCCGCATAGCCGAACGGCGCGAAATTGAAGCCGAACGGATCGATGCCCTGGCCCTTGGCGCGCTCCTGGTATTTCGTCAGGAGCTCGTCGGTGCCCGGGAACTTGAAGCTCGGCGCCGAGACGAACACGTCCGCGGTGCTGATGATGCCGTTCAAGAGCGGTCCCAGTTGCATGCGGAACGTCGTGGCCAGCAGGCCGATCATGTTGCCGCCGAACATCTTGGTCTTGAGCCCGACCTCGCGCGCGGCGCGCACCATGCCGATCGTGTCGGGCGGATATCCCGCGTTGTAGACGATGTCGGGATTGGTCGCCTGGACCGCCCGGATCACCGGCGCGAAATCGGTGGTGTTGGGCGGGTAGGCCTGGTCGTAAACGATCTTCAATCCCGCTTTCTTGGCGTTCTCGCGTGCCCCGTCCATCGAGATCTGCGCGAACTCGGCGTCGGCCCCGGTGATCGCCACGGTCTGCGGCTTCGGGTTCTGCTGCATCGCGACCGCGAAATAGCCTTCGGAGAACACGAGGCGCGGATTGGGACCGCTCGAGATCATCGCGAAGTATTTCGGGTAGTGGAATTCGCGGTTGGCGCCGATGGCGAGGATGCCGACGGTGGCGCGGTTGTGCTGCATGAGCACCGGCAATGCCGGCACCACCATGTTGGTCGCGTACGGGCCGACCGTGAGGTCGACCTTGTCGACGTCCAGCAGCTTCGTGTAGATGGCCGGGACGGCGGCCGGGCTGCTCTGGTCGTCGTAGTAGACGAGCTCGACCGGACGGCCGAGCAGGCCGCCCTTGGCATTGATGTCGTCCTTCCAGATCTGCATGGCGAGCAGCACCTGCTTGCCATTGGCGGCCACGCCGCCGGTCAGGGACACGCTGAGGCCGATCTTGATCGGGTCCGCCGCACGAGCATCCGATGCTGCGGCCAGCATGAGTGCCGCGAACAGAGCGGCAAGCGTACGTTTCAGAAGCATTTCGTCCCTCCCCTGACCTCGGTGTGTCGGCCCCCTTGCTGATCTTTGGGGCGATCTTCTGGTCAATCCTACGGTCCTCGTGAGAGAAGTAAACATCATTCCCTCTGCACCCGACGCGGTCCCGATGTCTCAGAAGCTCGAGCTGACCCTGGCCTGCGGCGATTACGAGATCACGCGGCCCTTGATCGACGGTGTGGTGCGGCCCGAGGGCATCGAGCTCACGATTCTGACCGACATGGATTCGACGACGCGGCACTGGCGTTTCCTGCGCAACCGCGAATTCGACGTGGCCGAGGTCTCGGCCTCCTCCTACCTGGTCGCCCGCGACCAGGGGCAGCCCTGGCGCGCCATTCCGGTGTTCCCGCACCGGCGCTTCCGGCACGGCTTCGCGTTCGTCAATACGGGCAAGGGTATCGCGACGCCGGCCGACCTCGTCGGCCGCAAGGTCGGCGTCAAATCCTTCCAGGTCACGGCCATCCTGTGGCTGCGCGGCATCCTCGAGCACGAATACGGCGTGCCCCACAAGTCGATCGAGTGGGTCACCGAGTTCGACGAGGACGTGGAGTTCACGCCGCCGCCGGGGCTCAGGCTCACGCGGGTCGCGTACGCGAAATCGCTCGAGGCGATGCTGCTCGAAGGGGAGATCGACGCGCTCTTCGATGCCTACCTGATCCAGTCGTTGACGGCCAAGGACCCGCGGGTCGGAAGGCTGTTCCCGGATTACAAGCAGGAGGAGATCGCCTACGTGCGCAAGACCGGGATCTTCCCGATCATGCACGTGGTGGGCCTGCGCCAGGAGATCGTCGACCGCCATCCGTGGGTGGCGGCAAGCCTCTTCCAGGCCTTCGAGCAGGCAAAGGCGCTCGCCATGAAACGGATGGAGAACCCGCGCATCGCCCCCCTCGCCTGGTATCGCTGCGCCTGGGAGGAGCAGGAGGCGATCCTCGGCCCGGACCCCTGGGCCTATGGCCTGACCGCCCGGAACCGCAAGACGCTCGAGACCCTGGCCGACTATTCGCACGAGCAGGGCCTGATCCGGCGCCGCTCGGCGCTCGAGGAGCTCTTCCTCGACGTGGGGCAGGGCCGCAAGCGCGGCGACGCGCTCCGGGTCTAATCGCGCCGACCCGGAAAGCCCCTCATAGGCCGAGGACTTTCAGCGGGATCGCCAAAGCTTCGGCGATTTTCCGGACTGGCTCGACGATTTCCGCAACATCGGACGCGACCACGCCGGCGGTCTTTAGGCCGTCGAGCACGCGCTTTAAAATCCGCCCGAGCTTCGATTGGTCGGTCGCTTCAGTGCGGACGTTTTCTGCCATCGCCCCCAGATCACGGTTGATCTGCACGCGGATCGCCTGCGGAAGCGCCAGGCCTTCGACGTTCCGCCTGAGCTCTTCGATCGCGCTCTGCGCCTGTGGCAGAGCAATCGACGTGGACACCGTCTTGGTCGATTTGGGTTTGTAGCCCACCGCCAAGACGTCCGCATTCACCGGGCCATAAATTCCATAGTTGGCCGCGCCGTCGGAACCCCCACGAGCTTTTCTCGTATCGCGCTTGGCCATGGTCAACTCGCCGCCTTACGTTGCGCCCGCCCGGTTCGGGTCGACTTCGTCGCCCGTGCGCCTTCGCCAACGGCCAGACTTTCGGCGTTCACGTCACCTCCCTGGACCATGATGCCGCTATTCAAAATAGTTGTCTGACGCTCGCGGATGTCGGTCGTATCGATATTGTGGGATTCGAGAAAGCGGACGATCTCGCTCAATATGCGCCGCTCGATCGTCTTGCCGTAGAAATCCGCGTCGGTCTTCTGGAAATAACGTGCAAACGACCGCCCGCTCAATGACTGACGCAGGCTCGTCGCCGCCCCGTAGTCGAACAACGGATTGCTGTCTATCTGCTTGCGTCTGGCCCTCTCTTCGTCATGAAAAGCGCGATTTATAGCCCCCTGAATCCCGGCAAAGGCCATGAACGGCGCGACCGCACAGAAGATTGGCCCCGCGAACATAGACTCCAGCAGAAGGCCGAGATATGCCCGCCCCCGAACCGGCGGCGTGCTGTCCACCTTCTGATATTGATCCGCGAGCGGTGGAAGGAGGTATCGGTTCATCTCCACGAACAAGCTCCGGCCGCGCAGCGCGCAGCGCAGGAAATGAGACACCACCAGTTCGCCGCCCCAGTCGGTGACGCGAATCCATTTATAGTGGCGAATTCGCTCGTCGCCGCGCGCAATATAGTCCTTCGCCACCTCTGGAGGGAGAATCTGCGTCGGGACTCCATATGGGTCGCTCAAGATTGCCTTGTCGCCGGAAATATCCATCCCGGCGACAAAGTAATAGTCGAGGCATTCCACGTTCGGCAGATTCAGACCGGACAAAGCGGCATCGAGGCCTGAATACAGCTCTTCGACAGTAAATGTCGTCGGCGCTTTGTTCCCCCAATCACCGGCGGGCTGGTCGACGAGCGTCGCAAATGACCATCTGCCCAACTCGATGCCGGCGCCCACGAATGGCACGAAACCCTTGTAGACGACGAGGTTTTGACCCGGCCGAGGCAGCGCTCGCTCGAGCCTCGGCTCGAGCGGCACGTTGCTGTCCCGCGCCAGATTGGCAATATTGAACGTGTCGTGACGGAAAGGCACAAGCAGCCGATTGCGTTCGCCCAGCACCTTGCCGTAGTAGAGACAGATCGCCGCAAGGGCACCCAAGACTAGTCCGACATCAGCTTCTATATTGGCGAAGATCGCGGTGACGATCGCGATTACGGTCGCTGCGCCGACAAAGCCCCACTGTCGATCTTGCGCCTTCAAGCAGGTTTGCATGACGAGCCGGACGTCGATATCGATCTCGGGCGCCACGGCGCCGCCGGATTGCCGGCGGGCATTCAAAACCTGGTCTCGATATTGCGATCCCGCTAGGTAGGCGCTCGCGCATAGCAGCCGTGTCAGCTGATGGGGCTTTGTCATCGTCTCGAACGTCCTCACGGCTCCGGATGCAGCCGGTATCGACGCGAGCATGCTCATCCCCTCTGGGGAGCCGAAGGCGAAAATGAGTCCGACGAGGATCGCGGCGCGCCCGACGATGATGGCGTTTTCCGGAAAGACGGTCAGGTACGCGTACCAGGCGGCTACATCCAAGTCGCCCGCTGTCCCGACAGTGGTGTCGTACGCCCAGTAAAGGATCCCGCCGAGCGCTGTCCCTAGCAGGACAGTCACCGGCAGAATGATCGCCGCTGCTTTGAGATTTCTTGGGAATGCAACACGTGAGATCGCCTCGAACAGAGCCACCCAAACAAGCGCCTCGATGACTATCGAGGGCAAACTGCCTGGCAGTTCGCCGATCGCGCTCGAAATGGTCTCCTGCTGCATGAAGTCCAGGACGAGCGCCGCGGCCCACGTCAAAGCACCACAAACCAGGATGACGCCTCGAACCAACAGAAATTGTGCGAGCATTGGCAGCCCCCAATCGCTTTCAGCTTCGCAGCGCCGCCGCGATGCCGCGACGCCGCTCAAGCTGGTAACCTTGCCTCGAGGTCCGTAGGACGCCCGGCAAAAGCCGCCCTCTAGCGTCCACACTAGGCTTAGGACATTTGCGATGGTTAGGCGTGTGACGTACTTCACAACTGCCAGCGGAAGACGCTCTGCCTCCGGTCGGGGGCCGGAACTTTCCGGGCGGCGGCGCGTTGGGGGTGCGATTCACGTCCACCGGAGGGTCTCCCATGCGCGTCGTCTGGTTGTCCGTCGCTGCTCTCGCCTTGTCGCTGCCCGTTGCCGCCCCCATCTCCGCCTACGCCGTGACGCCGGCCGTCGATGCGCCCCGGTCCGCGGCCATCGAGCAGGTGGCCGTGCATTGCGGCCCGCACGCCCATTACGTCAAAGGCCACCGCAACCACGAGGGCCATTATGTCAAGGGCCATTGCGTCCACGAGCGCGAGCATCACTGAGTTAAAGCCGCACCGTCCCGCGGGACGGAACAAGTAGAGACAGGCCGCGGCTTCTCCGCCGCCGCGACCCGTGTTACTCGTACGCCGTTTATCGTTGGATAACTACGGGTACGGCACATGGGCAATTATGGTGTTGGCCAACCGGTTCCGCGCGAGGAAGACCCCTATCTGCTGCGCGGCGCCGGGCGCTATGTCGATGACGTCCGCCCGGCCGGCCAAGCGCGCGCCTATGTGCTGCGCTCGCCGCATTCGCACGCCAAGATCCGCCGGATCGATGCCAGCCAGGCGCGCTCGGCCCCGGGTGTCCTGCTGGTCCTGACCGGCGTCGATCCGGAGGTGAAAGCGCTCGGCATGCAGGAGCCGGCCATCCCGCGCAAGCGGCGCGACGGCTCGCCCGCCTTTTTCTGCCCCCAGCCGCTCCTGGCACACGACCGCGTGCGCTATATCGGCGACTACGTCGCCTTCATCGTCGCGGAAACGCTGGACCAGGCGAAGGACGCGGCCGAGCTGATCGAGGTCGATTACGAGGAGCTGCCCGCCGTGGTCTCGACGGAGCTCGCGGTCAAGCCGGGGGCCCCCGCGGTCTGGGAGAAATGCCCGGATAACCAGGCGTTCCTGCACGAGGCCGGCAACAAGCAGGCGGTCGAAGCCGCGTTCGCCAAGGCCGACAAGGTCGTGCGGCAGAAATTCGTCATCAACCGCCTGACCACGAACTCGATGGAGCCGCGCGGCTGCCTCGCCGAATATGACGAGCGCGACGACCGCTACACCGTCCGCTGCACCTGCCAGGGGCCACACACGGTGCGGCGCGTCCTCGCCACCAGGCTCCTCAAGGTCCCCGAAACGCAGGTGCGCGTGATCGCCGAGAATGTCGGCGGCGGCTTCGGCATGAAGGGCGGCATCTATCCGGAATACGCGCTCACCGCGTTCGCCGCGAAGCTGACCGGCCGGCCGGTCAAATGGATCGGCGAGCGCAGCGAGAGCATCCTCTCCGACGAGCATTGCCGCGACAACGTGACCGAGGCGGAGCTTGCGCTGAGCAAGGACGGCAGGTTCCTCGGCTTTCGCGCGCGCACCTTGGCCAATATCGGCGCCTACTACAATTCCGACCGCAACCAGGGGCCGCCGACCAACAACATCGGCGTGCTCGCCGGCACCTACACGACACCGGCCTGCCACGTCGAGGTGACGGGCGTGCTCACCAACACGATGATGACCGGCCCCTACCGCGGCGCCGGCCGGCCCGAGGCGGCGTATGTCATCGAGAGCATGGTCGAGCTCGCCGCGGCCGAGCTCGGCATCGATGCGGTGGAGCTGCGCCGGCGCAACACGATTCCGCCGGCTGCCATGCCGTTCAAGACCGGCCTCGTCTACACCTACGACTGCGGCGATTTCGGCAAGAACCTCGATGACTGCCTCAAGCTCGCCGATTACGCCGGCTTTGCCGCCCGCCGCGCCGAATCGGCCAAGCGCGGCAAGCTACGCGGCTTGGGGTTGTCCAACACGGTCGAGGCGTCGAACGCCGGCCTGATCGAATACGCGCAGATCCGCTTCGACCCGACCGGCACCGTCACCATGCTCATGGGCACGCACGACCACGGCCAGGGCCATGCAACCGCGTACCGGCAGATCCTGGCCGACAAGCTCGGCCTCGATCCCAAGCGCGTGCGCTTCAAGTACGGCGACACCGACGAGGTCGCGATCGGCACCGGCACGTTCGGCTCGCGCTCGATGGCCAACGGCGGCACCGCCCTCGTGAAGGCGAGTCTCAAGATCATCGAGAAGGGCAAGCGCATCGCCGCCCACATGCTCGAGACGTCCGAGGGAGACATCGCCTTCGAGGCCGGCAAGTTCACGATCGCCGGCACCGACCGTTCGGTCTCGCTGATCGATGTGGCGAAGACCGCCTTCCTGCCGGCGAAGTTGCCCAAGGGCTTCGAGCCCGGCTTCGATGAGTCGGCGACCCACGACGGCGGCATGATGACCTTCCCCAACGGCTGCCACATCGCCGAGGTGGAGATCGACCGCGAGACGGGCGTGATCGAGCTGGTGCGCTACTCGGCGGTCGACGATGTCGGCCACATGATCAACCCGCTCCTGGTCGAAGGCCAGCTCCACGGCGGCATCGTCCAGGGCATCGGCCAGGCGCTGATGGAGAACATCGCCTACGATGCGGGCTCCGGGCAGATCCTGTCCGGCTCGTTCATGGATTACGCGATGCCGCGCGCCGACGTCTTCTGCCGCTTCGATGCCGGCGAGAACGAGGTCCCGACCAAGACCAATCCGCTCGGTGTCAAAGGTGCGGGCGAAGGCGGCACCGTCGGAGCGCTCGCGGCGGTGATGATCGCGATCAACCACGCGCTGTCGTCGGTGGGTGCCCCCTACGTGCAGATGCCGTGCACCGCCGAAAAGGTGTGGCGGGCGCTGCAGGCGGCGAGACGGAACTAAGCATCGCTGTCACTAAGCCACGGTGATCGCGACCGGCGGAGGCTCGCATGAGTGTGAAGCAGCGGAATGCATCAAAGCTGGCTTGCGCATTCGCCACCAGCGTCGTTCTGCTCCTTGGCTGCTTCGTTGTAACCGGCAATGCGGGCGCGCAGGGTCAGACGACGAAAGCGCCTTCGCCCTCGAAAGAGGAAGTCGAAAACGCATTCGAGGAAAGGGTGTTCATGCAGACACCCGGATCCCCGTCGGACGAATATATCGTGAAGTGGACGCGCCCGATCCGCATTGCGCTCATATATGACCGCGGCGCGCCCGTAGACATCGTGAGCAAACTTGCCAGCGATGTCGCCGAAATACAGCGGAACACCAGTCACGACATCGGGTTTGCCAGTCAGGGCGTCAATTTTCTCATCATCTTCTCAAAG
>Ga0335071_10005613_pt1 | contig 13004 bp, 18 predicted proteins | sample Lox_Sample_15_FD_206724 | JGI IMG/M metagenome (GOLD analysis project Ga0335071, IMG submission 206724) | Soil microbial communities from Loxahatchee National Wildlife Refuge, Florida, United States - Lox_Sample_1.5 | ecosystem: Environmental > Terrestrial > Soil > Wetlands | place: USA...
CGCGGCCGAGGAACATGTTCTGGACGACGTCGAGGTTGTCGCAGAGCGCGAGATCCTGGTAGACGACCTCGATCCCGAGCCGGGCCGAGTCCTTCGGGCCGTGGATGTGCACCTCGCGGCCCTCGAACAGGATCTGGCCGCTGTCGGCCGCGTGCGTGCCGGCGACGCACTTGATCAGCGTCGACTTGCCGGCGCCGTTGTCGCCGACGAGCGCCATCACCTCGCCCGGGAGCACCTCGAAATCGACGTCCGTCAGCGCCTCGACCGACCCGAACGTCTTCGTGATGCCGCGCAGTTGGAGGAGAGGGGTGTCGCTCATCGCCTGCTTTCTACCAAGCACAGTGGAGGCGCCCCCGGAGGGGCGCCTCCACCGCGTGTTTCGAACGATCCTACTTGCAGTACTGCTTGTACTGCCCGATGCACACCTGGTTCTTCTTCAGGAACTTGTCCTTGAAGAGCCGGGTGTAGTTCGACTTCGTGATCCAGACGACCGGAAGGGCGTAGGTCGGCTCCTTCTTCGAGCCGTTCATCCGGTACCCGTTGGTCTTCGGGGTCTTCCCCTTGAGGAGCGCGACCGCGGCAGCCGCCGCAGCGTTCGCCTCGTCAGGCACGTACTTGTAGACCGTGCCCGTCTGCCAACCGGCGATGATGTACTGGATGCCCTGCGGCGTCGCGTCCTGACCGCTCAGCGGGAGCGGCTGCAGGTGGTGCGCCTTCAGGTCCGCAACCACGGCGCCGGCGATGTTGTCGTTCGCCGCCAGAACGCCCTGGAGGTTGTTGTTCGTCTTGACGAGCATCTGATCGAAGATGGTCGCCGCGTTGTTCGCGTCCCAGTCGGGGACGAACTGCTGCGGGCCCTTCTTGATCTTGCCGCTCTTGAACAGCGGGTTGAAGACGGCGTCGTTACCGCTCTTGAACCAGAACGCGTTCTGGTCGGTCTGGCCGCCCCACAGCTCGGCGACCGTTCCGCCCGGATACGTCCCGTTCTTCTTCATCCCGGCGATGACGCCGGACGCCTGGGCCTGGCCGACCTTCTTACCGTCGAAGGTCACGTAGACCGAGGCAGACCCGCCGCTGACCTGGCGGTCGTAGTCGATCGCCTTGCCGCCCTGCGACGTGAAGAGCTTCTCGATCGCAGCCGCCGACCCGTTGTCGAGGGCCGTCTCGATGACCACGGTCGCGCCGTCGGCCAGGCACGCCTGCGCCTGCGCCTTCTGCTTGAGCGGGTCGTTGAGCGCGTTGTTGATCGAGGCCGTCACTCCGGCGGCCTTGAAGGCCTTGGCGAAGTCGGGCGCGTCGAACTGCACCCAGCGGACGGACGACTTCGTGTCCGGCAGCAGGACGCAGACCTGAACGCTCGCCTGCTTGTGCTTCGTGCTTGCCGTGGCGTTCGCCACGACGAACACCGCAAGCCCTGCGACGGCCAACGCGAGACACGCGAGGACCGTCGACTTACGGAAAACTCTCTTCAAGATCGTCTCCTTCGGTCGCTGACGGGGGGCCAGTAACTCATCAAGTTCCCCGATTCTGAGCCCCGCGTCAAGTTGTGACTTCATGAATTGCAGTGAGCTAGGCTCGGAGGCATGAGGGTAAGTACCTCACCGGACGGCCCTTCCGGTGCCTGACGCGCTCGTCGGCATCGACGTCGGCACGTCGGGGGTCAAGGGGATCGCGGTGTCGCCGGACGGGGAGATCCTCGCGGTCGCCGAGGAGGGCTACCCGCTCTCGACCCCCCACCCGGGCTGGTCGGAGCAGGATCCGGAGGACTGGTGGCGGGCGTCGCAGGCCGTCCTCGGCCGCCTCCCGGCCGGGCCGGTGGGCTTCTCGGGGCAGATGCACGGGCTCGTCGTCCTCGACGGCGCCGACACCGTCCTGCGCCCGGCGATCCTCTGGAACGACCAGCGCACCGGGGCCGAGTGCGCCGAGATCGAGGAGCTCGTCGGGCTCGAGCGCCTGATCGAGCTGACCGGCAACCGGGCGCTGACCGGCTTCACCGCCCCGAAGCTCCTCTGGCTGCGCCGTCACGAGCCCGACGTCTACGCGCGCATCCGCCACGTGCTGCTGCCGAAGGACTACGTCCGCTTCCGGCTCACCGGCGAGCGCGCGATCGACGCCGCCGACGCGTCGGGGACGCTGCTCTTCGACGTCGCGGGCCGGCGCTGGTCGGAGGAGGTCTGCGCCGCGCTCGAGATCCCGCTCGAGTGGCTGCCGCCCGCCTACGAGTCGACGGAGATCGCGGGCGCGGGCGACCAGGCGGCGGCGGCGCTCGGCGTCGGCATCGCCTCTCCAGGGCCGGTGTCGGTCGTCCTCGGCACCTCCGGCGTCGTCTTCGCGGCGCTGCCGGCCTACGCGCCCGACGCGCAGGCGCGCGTGCACGTCTTCTGCCACGCGGTTCCGGACACCTGGCACGCGATGGGCGTGATGCTGAGCGCCGCCGGCTCGGCCGCCTGGCTGCGCGGCGCCCTGAACGCCGACCTCGGCACGCTGGAGGAGGAGGCGGCGCGCTGGGAGCCGGGCGTCGAGGGCCTCCTCTTCGCGCCGTACCTCGCGGGCGAGCGGACCCCCTACCCCGACCCCGATGCCCGCGGCGCGTTCACCGGCCTCTCGCTGCGCCACGACCGCGGCGCGCTCTGGCGTGCAGCGCTCGAGGGCGTCGCCTTCGGCCTGCGCGACTCGCTCGAGCTCCTCCGCGAGCTCGGCTGCGTCCCGGAGGTCGGCCGCGTCTCCGGCGGCGGCGCGCGCAGCGGGCTCTGGCTGCGGATCGTCGCCTCCGTGCTCGAGCTGCCGCTCGAGCGGATGGAGTCCGAGGAGGGCTCCGCGTTCGGCGCCGCGCTCCTGGCCGGCGTGCGCGAGGGCGTCTTCGCCGACGCGCACGAGGCAGTCGCTCGCTGCGTCCGCGTCCGCGACCGCATCGAGCCCGTCTGGGACTACTCGAGCGCGTACACGCGTTTCCGCACCCTCTACCCCACGCTGAAGGAGATCGGATGAGCGACCTGCAGGGAAAGACCGCCGTCATCACCGGCGCGAGCCGCGGCATCGGCGCGGCCGTCGCCCGAATGCTGCACGCCCGCGGCGTCAACCTCGGCCTCGCGTCGAGAAGCGGCGACGACCTCGGCCTCGAGAACGCCGTTGCGATGCCGTGCGACGTGCGCGACCTCGACGCCCTGACGCGTCTCTGTGATGCAACGGCACAGCGCTTCGGCGGCATCGACATCGTCGTCCCCAACGCCGGCGTCGGCGCCTACGGGCAGTTCCTCGATCTCTCGCGCGAGCACCTCGACGAGATGCTCGACGTGAACCTGAAGGGAACCGTCTATGCGATCCGCGCCGCGCTGCCGCACATGCTCGGCCGCGAGGGCGACGTCGTCACGCTCGCGTCCGAGGCGGGGCGGCGCGGCCTGCCGTACGAGGCCGTGTACTGCGCGTCGAAGTTCGGCCAGGTCGGCCTGACACGCGCGCTCGACCATGAGCTCCGCGAGCGCGGCATCCGCTGCACGAACGTCTGCCCCGGCGGCGTCGCGACCGACTTCGCGCTCGACGACGGCCGCGGCCGCCCGCCCGAGGTGCTGCCCGGGATGATGACCGCCGACGACGTGGCCGAGCTGGTCGTGTTCGTGCTCGAGCGGCCGCGGCACTTCCGCATCCTCGAGGCGGCGCTCCGCCCGATGACCGAGGCGTCCTGGGGCTAGCGTCAGCGCCGCTGCATCGCGGTCATGCGGTAGCCGCCCTCGAGCATCGCCGGCGCGCGCTGCAGCAGCCGGTCCCACTCGGGCACCTCCCAGCCGAACGCGTCGGCGAGGCGAACGATCATGTTGAAGAGCGCCGAGACCCTGGCGGCGTCGAGCAGCGCCTGCTTCGAGACGCCCGTCGCGTACACCGCCTCGGCGTCCGCCTCGGTCAGCGCCTCGGGCTGGAGCGTCTGCTTCTCGATGAACGCGAGCGTGGCGCGCAGCTGCTCGCCGATCGGCGCGGTGCGGTAGTCCGCCTCGACCGCGTGCCAGACGTCCTCACCGAGTGCGTGCGACGCGACCGCGCCGTGCGACCCCGCTCAGAACAGGCACTGATTCCGCAGCGACGCGAAGCCGGCGAACAGCTCCCGCTCGCCCGGGCTCCAGTCCGACGGGCCGCGCATGACGTCGTCGAGCTCGTCGGAGAAGGGGCCGCCGAAGAGCTCGGGCCGGTAGAGCAGCGTCTTCACGACGCCGAGCGGCTCGCGGCCGCCGTTGTTCCCGCGGATCTGCTCGAGCATCGCCGCCTGCTCGGGCGCATGGCCGTGGTCGATGCACTCGAGGCGCACGTTCACGCGACATCGCCGATCACGCGCTCGGCGGCGTCGAGCCGCCGCAGCCCTTCGAAGATCGCCACCGCGACCGTCTGCTCGAAGATCGTGTCCTCCGGGACCCCGGCGTCCTTCAGCGCCTGCACCTCGGCGTCGGTGATCGTCCAGGCCCGCGCGTGCACCTTCTCCAGGTACGGCTGGAGGGAAGGGTCGGGAACGGTCTTCTCGGCGACCGCTCGGAGCTGGTCGATCGGCCCCATCACTCCACTCTAGACCCGCTCGTCCGCAGGCGCGTCGCGGCGCTCGGCGGGCAGGAAGGTGACGGTGAGCCGGTCGATGCGCTGGCCCTCGATCGAGTCGACGTGGAAGCGCACACCGTCCCAGGAGACCTCGTCGCCCGGCGCGGCTGCGCGTCCGAGCAGGCCGAAGACGAAGCCGGCGACGGTATGGAAGTCCTCCACGGGCAGGCCCCGGTCGAACTGCTCGTTGAAGTCGTCGATCGGGAAGGTGCCGTCGATCCGGATCGTGTCCTCGGAGATGCGCTCGACCGTCTCGTCGGGCAGGTCGAACTCGTCCTCGATCTCGCCGACGATCTCCTCGAGCAGGTCCTCGAGCGTCACGATCCCCTCCATCGAGCCGTACTCGTCGATCACGATCGCCATGTGCTGGTTCGTGCGCCGAAACTCGGTCAGCAGCGCGCCGAGATCCTTCGTCTCCGGGACCATGTAGGCGGGCCGGACGAGCGTGGCAAGGTCGACGGCGGCGATTCCGCGGTCGTGCATCGCCTCGATCAGGTCGCGGATGTGGAGGATGCCGGCGATATCGTCCAGCGACTCGCGATAGACCGGGTAGCGCGTGTACGGCGAGTCGAGCACCTCCCGGAGCGCGTCCTCGGCGGGCACGTCGATCGAGATCGCGACCACCTCCGGCCGCGGCACCATCACGTCGGCGGCCTCCTTGTCGGCGAAGTCGAAGACCTTGTAGAGCATCTCCTGCTCCTGGTGCTCGATCTCGCCCTGCTCGGCGGAGGTCGAGAGCAGCATGCGCAGCTCCGCCTCCGAGTGCGCGCCGTGCTCGGCGCCGGGCGGCTCCTGCCCGAGACCGCGCAGGATCAGCTCGGTCGACCGCTGCAGCAGCCAGATCAGCGGGCGGAAGGCGACGAAGAACCAGCGGACGGGCGTCGAGAGCAGGAGCGACGTCCTCTCGGGATGGTTGAGGGCGATCCCCTTCGGGACGAGCTCGCCGAGCACGACCTCGAAGTAGGTGACGACCAGCAGCGCGAGCAGCGCGGCCGCGACGGAGGCCATCACCGTGTCGAACCGGTGGGCGAGCACCTGCTCGCCGAGGGCTCCGATCGAGAGGCTCGTGATCGTCACGCCGAGCTGCATCGCCGAGATGAACCGCGGCGGGTCGGCCGTGATGCGCAGGACGGCGCGGGCGCGCCGGTTCCCCTCGTCCTCCAGCTCCCGGAGGCGGGTTCGCCGCGACGTCACGAGCCCGTATTCGGCCGCCACGAAGAAGGCGTTCAGCAGGATCAGCCCCAGCAGGGCCAGCAGCTCGAAGGGAAGGCTCACGCGCGTGTACCTGGCGGAAGATCGTCGTCCACGCGAATCAGTGGGCGCAGTATAGCGGCGAGCTGGACGGATCGAACATCTGTTCGTATCATCGGCGCATGCGGGTGGAGTATCTGGAGCAGCCGTGCAAGGTCGCGCTCAACCGCGTCAAGGGGATGCCCTTCGGCTGGTCGCTCAACCCCTACATGGGCTGCGTCCACCGCTGCACCTTCTGTTACGTGCGGGCGTTCGAGCGGCGCGCCGACCGCCCCTTCGACGACCGCTACGGCACCTCGATCCGCGTCAAGGTGAACGTGGCCGAGGTGCTGCGCGCGGAGCTCGCGCGCCCGTCGTGGCGGGGCGACGCCGTTGCGATCGGCGCCGCCACCGACCCGTACCAGCCGGCCGAGGGACGCTACCGGCTGACCCGCGCGTGCCTCGAGGAGCTCATTCGCGCGTCGAACCCGTTCGCCGTCATCACGCGCGGCCCTCTGATCGTGCGCGACGCGGACGTGCTGGCGGAGGCCTCGCGGCGGGCCGAGGTCTCGGTCACGTTCTCGGTGCCGACGGTCGACGACGGCGTCTGGCGGGCCACCGAGCCCGGCACAGCCCCGCCGCGTCAGCGCCTGCGCGCCCTGAGGACGCTCGTCGACGCCGGCGTGCGCGCCTCGGTCGGGATGGCGCCCCTCCTCCCCGGCCTCTCCGACGCTCCGGAGTCGCTCGCCCGGGTCGTCGCGGCCGCGCGCGAGGCGGGCGCCTGCGGGATCTGGGCCAACCTCCTGCACCTGCAGCCGGGGACGCGCGAGCACTTCCTCGCCTGCCTGCAGCGCGACTGGCCGGAGCTGTTGCCGCGCTACGAGCGCCTGTACGAGCGCAGCGGCTACCTCAGCCGCGCGGAGGCCGAGCCGGCGCGCGAGGCGGTGCGGCGGCTCGCCCGGGAGCATGGGATCCGCGACCGCAGGCGCGCTCCGCAGCGGCCCCGGCCGCGCGACGAACAGCTTTCGCTCCTTTCCGCATAGGATTCACGGCCATATGGCAGACGAGATCACCGCATTGATCGTCGACGACCACGAGGTCGTCCGTGAAGGACTGCGGCTGTCGCTCTCGCGCGCACCCCACATCCGCGTCGTGGGCGAGGCGTCCGACGGGGCGTCGGCGGTCGAGCTCGCGGAGCGCCGCAAGCCCGACGTCGTGATCATGGACGTGCGCATGCCCGGGATGGACGGCCTCGAGGCGACCAAGCTCCTGACCGACCGGGTCCCCGAGTCGAAGGTGCTCATCTTCACCGCATACTCCGAGCGCTCGCTGCTCGGGCGCGGGCTCGAGAGCGGCGCCAAGGGCTACATCCTCAAGGAGGCGCCGCACCAGACGCTCGTCCGCGCCATCGAGAAGGTCGCTCAGGGAGAGGGGTACGTCGACCCGGCGCTGATGCCGGCGTTCCTCGCCGGCAAGGACCAGACGGACATGCTGACCGGGCGCGAGCGGGAGATCCTCCAGCTGCTCGCGGACGGCATGTCGAATGCCGATGTCGCCCAGCGACTCTTCATCTCGCAGGAGACGGTCAAGAGCCACGTGCGCCACATCCTCACGAAGCTCGAGGCCGACACGCGAACGCATGCCGTGGCGATCGCGCTCCGCGAAGCGATCATTGACTGATGACTCCCTCGACAGGCTGATCTCCGCCGAGCAGGACGAGCGGCGGCGGATCGCGCTCTTCCTGCACGACGGGCCGGTGCAGAACCTGTCGGGCATCGCGCTCATGCTCGACGCGGCGATCCACTCGATCGAGACCGGGAAGCTCGACGACGCGCGCGGGGTGCTCGGCAGCGCGCTCGAGCGGCAGCGGAGCACGATCCGCGAGCTGCGCGACCTGTCGTTCGCGCTCGAGCCGGTCGTGCTGCGCGACCAGGGCTTCGGCCCCGGGCTGCACGCACTGGCCGAGCAGGTGGGAACGACGAACCGGGTCCGCATCGACCTCGACATCGAGGCGGCCGAGCAGGTCGGCGAGACCGGCCAGGTCGCGATCTACACGATCATCCGGGAGCTGCTCGAGCAGGCGGTCCGCCGCGGGCCGCCCTCGCGGATCGAGGTGCGCATGCGCGAGACCGGCGACGGCGGGCTCGAGACGACCGTTGCGGACGACGCCGAGCCGGAGCGGCGGCGCCGGTCGTTCGAGGCCGTCGAGGAGCGCGTCAAGCAGCTTCACGGCTCGATCCGCGTCGAGAGCGACACGGACGGCACGCGCGTCGTCGTCGTGCTGCCGCCCTACGCGACCCGGCGATAAGCTCCCGCGATGGCAGAGGGGAACGGGTACCTGCTCTTCGTGTGGTCGCCGGCCGGCTACGACCTGCGCGAGATGGAGGGCGAGCCGCCGCAGCTCGGGCACGAGTTCGAGGAGGGCGAGCGCACGCTCGTCGTCAGCAAGATCGGCGCCTCCCCGCTCCCGGGCGACACGCGCGCCTGCGTCTTCTCGGTCGGGAAGAGCTAGCTCCTCGCCGCGTCCTCGGCCGCGGCCAGGGCGAGCACGAGCGCCTGTGCGAGCCCGCTCGCGTAGCCGCCCGCGGCGAGGCCGCCCGCGTCCACCCCTGCGGCCCAGAGACCCTCGACCGCGGTGCCGTCGCCGCGCAGCACGCGCGCCCGCTCGTCGACGCGCACGCCGCCGATCGTGTGCGTGATCGCCGCCGCGACGCGCACCGCCGCCACCGTGCCCCCGGGCGCTGCGAACGGCAGGTCTTCGAGGGCGATCCGCGCCTCCGCGGGGGCGGCCGCCACCATCTCTGCGACGGTGCTGCCGCGTACGCGCTCACCGAGCGCCTGCTCGTCGAGGAGGTAGTACGCGCGTGCGCCGGGCCGGTGCGCGGTCGCCTGCACGACGTTCGTCTCCGACCACGAGACGTCCTCGCGGGCGAAGAACTCGACGCCGTCCTCGTCGAACGTGCGCGCGAAGCGGCCGTAGAGCTGCGAGACGCCGACGAGCTGCGTCTCGTCCCACGGCGCGTCGGGCATGTTCCTTCCGTAGAACTCGTCCATCGCCGGGGTGAGCGCGGCTCCGCGCTCGAGCGCGTGCCGCAGCCCGTCGCCCGCCGACCACGGGTTCGCGCGCAGCCGGAGCGGCGCCGCGGGCGCGACGAACCGCTCGACGAGCTCGGCGGAGCCGCCGAAGCCGCCGGTGCAGAGGACGAGCGGCCCGTCGACGCGGCCGTCGACGCCGAGCTCGACGTCGCCCGCGAGCGCCGCGACCAGCCCGGGCGGGTCGAACCTCTTGCCGACCGTGCGCGGGTTGCCGGTCTCCTCCCAGACGACCGGAGCCCCGCGGGCGACGAGCCAGTCGATCGCGTCGTCGAGGCGCTCCCAGACCAGGCGCTGCAGGCGCTCGTCGCCCCCCGGGCACTCGGCCCGGAACGCGTCGAAGTCGCGGTGCCGCCAGACGACGCAGGAGGAGAGCAGCATCGATCCGCCCGCACGCGTGCCCCGCTCGCGGACGGTGACGACCCGGCCGAGCTCTCGCAGGCGGGCGGCGGCGACGAGGCCCGCCATCCCGGCCCCTGCGATCGAGATCACGTCAACGAGAACGTCGGCTTGTGCTCGACGTACTCGATGCGCACGCCCTCGGGCCCGCGCAGGAACGCCGCGTAGGTGTTCGCGGCGTCGACAACCGACTCGACCTCGATCTCGAGCTCGCCGGCGTCCGCGATCACCTCGTCGGCGGAGTCGACGAGCACGGCCAGATGGTTCAGGAGCGGCCGCTCGAGCCCGCCCGGGTCGCCGTCGTGGAGCTCGACGTACGCACCGCCGACCTCCACACGGCGTGCACCGGATGGCGCGAAGCCGTAGCGCAGGTACTCGGCGGCGGTCGCCTCCGGCGCCGCCGACCGCAGCGCGACGTGGTCGAGGTCGTACTCGACGTCCGTCGGGGCCTCGACGAGGGTGACGAAGATCCCCTCGCCGATCTCGAACACATCGGGTGTCCCGGGCGGAAGCGCCGCGCGGGCGGCCGCCAGGTCGGAGACGCGCAGGCCGACATGCTCGAGCAGGCCCTGATCCCGCGGCCCCTCGGCGTCGAAGAGCGTCAGCTTCCCGCGGCGGGCGTCGGAGCCGAGCAGGGTGAAGTTCGCCTCCTGCGCGATCCGGTGCATGCCGAGATGCCGCTCGCAGAATGCAGCGATCGGCTCGCGGCCGGCCACCCAGAAGGCCACGTGGTCGAGTGTGCGGGGATCCACGCTCGCAACGTTAGCGACCGGCGGGGACCAGCCCGAGACGCCGGGCCCGCCGCAAGCGGCGGGGCCCGGCGCCGTACGGGGCTACCTGGAGGAGCGGCGAGCGGTGCGCGACCGCGAAACGGCCTTGCGCGCGCCCGTCTTGCGGGCGGTCGACTTCTTCGCAGTCGAGCGCTTCGCGGTCGACTTCTTCGCGGTCGAGCGCTTGGCGGTCGAACGCTTCGCAGTCGAGCGCTTGGCGGTCGAACGCTTCGCAGTCGAGCGCTTGGCAGTCGAACGCTTCGCAGTCGAACGCTTCGCAGTCGAACGCTTGGCGGTCGTCTTCTTGCGAGCCGTCGAGCGCTTCGCGGTCGAACGCTTCGCGGTCGAACGCTTCGCAGTCGAACGCTTCGCAGTCGACTTCTTGCGCGCCGTCGACTTCTTCGCCGCGGTCTTCCGGGCGGTCGTCTTCTTGCGCGCCGTCGTCTTCTTCGCGCCGCCTGCCTTGCGAGCGGTCGTCTTGCGTGCGGTCGTCTTCCGCGCCGTCGTCTTGCGTGCGGTCGTCTTCCGCGCCGCCGTCTTCCGCGTCGCCGTCTTCTTCTTCGCAGCCGCCTTCTTCTTGGTCCCGGACTTCGCCGCCGCCTTCTTGGCCGTCGACTTCTTCCGGGCCGAGCTGCGAGTCGACCCCGAGCGGGAAGTGGAGCGCGATGACCGCGACGTCGACCGCGTTACCGCCGGTACGGCGATGCTGCGCTCTTCGATGTCCTCGGTGCTGTCCATCTCGGACTCACCCCCCACTTCGTCGACCGTCTCGACGGCCGATTCGCTCCACGGGTCAGCGGTCGACGCGTCAGACGCCTCGCCGGTCCCGCTCCAATCCTCTTGGGTCATGTAGCGACCTCCTGAGTCGGATTGCGCGTGCACGATTCCCTACCACGTTGCTTTGTAACGCGCAATGCGGACAGCATTGCTTCTGCCGCACGTTGCTGGAAAGGCAAACGCAACGCGCGACGCGCTACTCGGGCGGTTCGTTCTGAACGTTGTGCTCGGTCGCATACTGATCGACGAGCGGGTCCACCGTCGCGATTCCCTCGCTGTACGCGTAGTTGATGCGCACGAACGGCTCCCACTTCTCGGGCAGCGCGTCCTCCGGGAAGATCGCCTCCACCGGACACTCCGGCTCGCACGCGCCGCAGTCGATGCACTCCTCGGGATCGATCACGAGGATGCGGCCGGCCTCGTGGATGCAGTCCACGGGGCAGACGTCGACACACGAACGGTCTTTGATGTCGATGCACGGCTCGGCGATGATGTACGTCACGGCGGCTTACTCTACCGATGCGATCAGACCGTCGATCAGTTCCCTGCCGCGCTCGAACAGCGCCGATTTCGCGACCACCTGGTCGAAGCCGGCGGCGTGCGCGCGCTGCAGCCCGGCGGTGTCCGTGTGGTTCGTGTAGCCGAGGATCGGGCAGTCCGGGTAGCTGTCGGCGACGTCGCTGGCGTCGATGCGCGCGACGTCCGCGACCACGAGGTCGGGAGGATCGACGCCGTCGGAGGTCGTGAAGCGATGCTCGGGCAGGATCGCCTCGAGCTTCCCCCGGACGTAGAGGTCGACCCCACACAACAGGATCGTCGCCATGCCTGGCTCCGAATCTAGCATCGTCGCCGCCGGGTACAAACGCGGCCTCGCGCTCGCGCGCGCAGGCGCGTTCTTCGAGGCGCACGAGGCGTTCGAGGAGGCGTGGCGGGCGTGCGCCGACGGTGAGCGCGACTTCTTCCAGGGGCTCGTACACGTTGTCGTCTCCGCGTACCAGCGCGAGCGCGGCCGCCCCGTCGCAGCCGAACGGCAGCGCATGAAGGCGATCCGGCGCCTCGCGCCGTACCGCCCCGCGCACCGCGGGCTCGATATCGCACTTCTGGTCGCGCGCCTAGAGCGAGCCGAGGCCGATCCGCGTGAAGACCTGGTCGAGCCCGACGCGCAGCCACCAGTCGCGGTCGAAGAAGAGCAGCAGCCCGAGCGCGACAAGGGTCGCGCCTGACGCGACTCGCACGATCGAGTAGTGGTCGCGGACGAAGCGGAACGCGCGCATCGCGTGCGCGAACGCGACCCCGGCCGCGACGAAGGCGGCGGCGAGACCGAACGAGTAGGCGACGAGGAGCACGACGCCGCGCAGCAGGGTGCCGCTGGAGGAGGCGAGCACGAGGATCGACGCGAGCACGGTGCCGATGCACGGCGCCGCACAGACCGCGAACGCCCCGCCGAGCAGCGCGCGCGAGCCCGTCCCGCGAGCCCGCTGCAGCAGGCCGGGTGCGAGCGTCCGCTCGGGCCACGGCAGCACACCCATGAACGCGAGCCCGATCACCACCAGCACGAAGCCGGCGATCTCGAGCTGCGTCCGGGCGTCGACGGCGCTGCCGACCGCCGCGGCCGCCGCCCCGAGCACGACGAACACCGCGGTGAACCCGAGCACGAAGGGGATGCTCGCGACGGCGACGCGACGCGCCGCGCCGCGCTCGCCGAGCCGGTCGACGTCCACCGACGAGACCGCAGACAGGTAGCCCGGGACGAGCGGCAGGACGCACGGCGTCACCACCGAGAACAGCCCGGCGAGGAACGCGATCGGGAGCTTCTCAGCCATCGAAGCGGGCGAGCTCCTCGTCGATCCGCCGCTCGGTCGCCGCGTCGAGCGCCGCGGCCGGCTGCGGGCCGCCGCCGGGCCGCCGCGACCAGTAGACGGCGCCCCCGCCGAGCGCTGCGAGCCCCGCCAGCACGCCGCCGATCGGCAGCACCCAGGCGAGCAGGTCGAAGCCGTGCTTCTGCGGCTCCGAGAGGACGCCCGAGCCGAAGTTCGCGACCATGTAGTCGAGTATCTGCTGCTTCGTCCAGCCGGCCGCGACCTTCCGGCGGACGACGAGCTTCATCCGCTGCGCGATCGGCGCGTCCGACTCGTCGAGAGTCTCGTGGCAGACCGG
>Ga0335071_10005614_pt1 | contig 13004 bp, 12 predicted proteins | sample Lox_Sample_15_FD_206724 | JGI IMG/M metagenome (GOLD analysis project Ga0335071, IMG submission 206724) | Soil microbial communities from Loxahatchee National Wildlife Refuge, Florida, United States - Lox_Sample_1.5 | ecosystem: Environmental > Terrestrial > Soil > Wetlands | place: USA...
AGCCAGGGCCAGACCCTTTCGGGCGGGGCCTCAATGGCGATCGCCCGCGTGTGCACGGCCGGCGCCGGCGGCACGGGGCCGCCCGGCCGCTCCCCCGCCAAGACGCGGGCGTTCTCCTCCGGGGTCGCCCCCCAGGTGAGGAACGCGGGATGGATGACGGCAAAATACAGGGCCAACCAGACGGCGAGGGCGCCGAGGACGGATAGTCCGAAAGCCGGATTTTTCTTCATGATCGTTTTCCAGAAAGACATTATGGACCCGGCCTGTGTCCCGGTAAAGCGTTGCCCTGCCCGGAAAAGGCTGGCGCTCTGATTGAGACTCAGAAAGAGAGGTTCAATCGAAACCCAGAGGCTCGCTTTGAGGATAAGTGGCCTTGACCCGTTTCGATTTGCTCAAATAAGAAATCCAGATGAGGGCGGCGATACTCCCGCCGATGATTTTTGGCCAAATCGCTTCGTAGAATCTTCCTCTCTGATAGGAACTGAGATCGATGAAAAGCGGCGACACGATCGCGAACGAAAAATAGGAAAGGAGCAGGAAAAAGAATCCCTTCGCCTTTCTATCTGCTTTCGGCTTTATCATCCAGAGGGAAAGGCCCGCATAGAAGCTCATGAGGACAATGACCATGGAAAAAATAAGATCCGCGGCCGCGACCTCTTTCAAGCCGCCGATTTGGGGCAGGTTCTTCAGGGCCCCGAGCGAATTGATGATTATGACGCTATTGACGATCGGTCCGACGACCGTCATCACGAAACATAATAACAGAAGCCAACCACCGACACCCTTGAGCCTGGGACCGAATCCCCCACCTGCGTCCTTCGAGAGAGGCGGTTCTTCAGCTAAAGACACGTCCGCATTGGGATCCGGCATGATTTCCCCTCCCTCTACGACCTCAATGTTGAGTCCATTATGATCAAGCGCTTAGGCCGTGTCAATCCTCCCCCGGCAGACTTAGTCTGTCGGGAAAGGGCCGAAACGGTCGCGGGCCGGGCCGTCAGTACAGCCCCGTGCTGCCGAAGCCGCCCTCGCCGCGCGACGTGTCGTCGAGCGTCTCGGCCTCGACGACGGCCACCTCGGGGACCGGCTGGACGAGCATCTGGGCGATCTTCATCCCGGCCTGGATCTCGTAGGGCGCCCGGCCGAGGTTGACCATGACCACGCGGACTTCTCCCCGGTAGCCGGCGTCGACGACGCCGGCCAGCTTGTGGACGCCCTTGAGCGAGATGCCGCTCTTGTCCCAGATCAGGCCGACGTAGCCCCGGGGGATGGCCAGGGCGATGCCGGTCGGGACGGCCTTCACCTCGCCCGGCCCGAGGACGAGGCTCTCGCAGGCGAACAGGTCGAAGCCCGCGTCGCCGGGATGCCCGTAGACGGGGATCTTCGCCCCGGGGTGGATCCTCTTGACCTTGATCTCCATGGCGTCCTCGCGGCTAGGCGACGCCCTCGACGCGGACATCGCCGAAATGCGGGCGGGCGATCTCGGCGAAGGCCAGGACCTCCTCCCGCGAATAGGGCTTGACCTTGGCCATCTCGGGATCGAGCGTGTTGAACGGCGAGAAGGCCTGGATCTGGTAGGCGTCGGCCCCGTCGAGTAGCTCCGCGATGGCCCGGACGTCGTCCCCGCCGACCAGCCCCGGAACGACCGTGGTCCGGAAGAGGGTCGGCAATCCGCTCTCGCGGATGACCGCCAGCGTGCGTTCGACGGCCGCGAAATCCGCCTTCGCCCGGGTCACCTCGCGGTAGCGGCCCGGCGCGGCCTTGATGTCGACGGCCAGGCGGTCGACGAGATCCGCCCGGACGAGGGCCGCGAGCCGGTCGGGCGAGGTCCCGTTGGTGTCGATCTTGACCAGCAGCCCGCGCTCCCGGATGACGGTCAGCAGCTCCTCGAGCCCCTCGGCCAGGAGCGGCTCGCCCCCCGAGACGCAGATGCCTTCGAGCCAGCCCTTGCGGGCGTCGAGGTAGGCGAGGAAGAAGTCGGCCGGGATGTCGGCCAGCGAGTCCGGCCGGAGGATGAGGTCGGGATTGTGGCAGTAAGGGCAGCGGAAGTTGCAGCCGGCGAGGAAGACGGTCGAGGCGATGAAGCCGGGGAAATCCTTGGGGGCGAACTTCTCTAGGCCCTTGAGTCGAACCACGCCGCGAGCTCCTGCCGGGTGTTGACGACCGCCGCCACGGCGCCGTTGTCCCGGAGGACGAGGGTCGGGAGGATGATCGCCCCCGCGGCGTCGCGCTTGACGTAGGACAGGAACTCCCGGATCTTCATCCGGCCGTCCTTCTCCTCGACCCGGAACGTCGCGGCGTCGATGGCCTTATCCCGGAGATAGGCCTTGAGGTCCTCGCACTTCTCGCAGTTCGGGTAGGTGAAGAGGAGGTAGTCCATGGCCGCCCGCCCCTCTCAGCCGAGCGACGTGTAGGGCGTCCGCTCCTTGAACTCCTGTTGCTTGCCGTCGTTCCAGGTCCGCACCGGCCGGAGGTAGCCCACGATCCGGGAATAGACCTCCGTCTGCGCCCCGCAGTCCGGGCAGACCGCCCGTTCGCCGCGGAGGTAGCCGTGGTTCTCGCAGACGCTGAAGGTCGGGGTGATGCTGAAATACGGGATCCGGGTCTGGGCGATCCGCTGGACGAGCTTGCGGCAGGTGACCGCGTCGATGGCCTCGGGCAGGAAGGTGTGGAAGATCGTCCCGCCGGTGTAGAGGCTCTGGATGTCCTCCTGGTGCTTGAGGGCCTCGAACACGTCCCGGGTGGCGTCGACGTTGAGCTGGGTGGAGTTGGTGAGGTAGGGGTGCTTCTCCGTGCCGGCGGTGATGATGTTGTGGAACTTCTGCTTGTCCAGCCGGGCCAGGCGGTAGGAGGTGGACTCGGCCGGCGTGGCCTCGAGGTTGTAGAGGTTGCCCGTGGCGTCCTGGTAGGTCTTCAGCACGCCGCGCATGAACTCGAGGACCTCGATGGCGAAGGCCTTGCCCTCGGGCGTGCCGATTCCCTTGCCCAGGAAGTTGAGGCAGGACTCGTGCATGCCGCAGATGCCGATCGTCGAGAAGTGGTTGTTGAAGTGGCCGAGGTAGACCTGGGTGTAGGGCATGATGCCCCGGCCGAGCATCGTGTTGACGATCTCCCGCTTGGCCTCGAGCGATTCCTTGGCCAGGTCCATGAGCTCCTTGAGCCGGGCCTGGTATTCCTCGCGGGTCTTGGAGGTATAGCCGATCCGGTTGAGGTTGATCGTGACGACGCCAATCGAGCCGGTCGAATCGCCCGGCCCCCACATGTTGCCCGGCCGGCGCATGAGCTCGCGCTGGTCGAGGTTGAGGCGGCAGCACATGGCCCGGATGTCGCCCGGGTTCATGTTCGTCCCGATGTAGTTCTGGAAATAGGGGATGCCGTACTTGGCCGTGACTTCGAACAGGAGCCGGGCGTTGGGCGATTCCCAATCGAAGCCCTTGGTCAGGTTGTAGGTCGGGATGGGGAAGGTGAAGACGCGGCCCTGGTGGTCGCCCTCGACCATGAGCTCGAGGAAGGCCTTGTTGATGACGTCGATCTCGGCCTGATAGTCGCCGTAGCAGGAGTCGAGCTCCTTTCCGCCGACCACGACCTTCTTGTTCTTCATGTCCTCCGGGACGGTCCAGTCGAAGGTCAGGTTGGAGAAGGGCGTCTGCCAGCCCCAGCGCGAGGGGACGTTCAGCCCGAAGACGAGCTTCTGGATGTCCTGCTTGACCCGCCCGTAGTCGAGCTTGTCATGCCGGACGAAGGGGGCCAGGAGCGTGTCGACGCTGGAGAAGGCCTGGGCCCCGGCGAACTCGCCCTGCATCGTCCCGATGTAGTTGACCATGTGCAGGGTCGCGGTCTCGAGGTGCTTCGCCGGCGCGGAATGGACCTGGTTGGCCACGTGGCCGAAGCCGCGGCGGAGGAGCGTCTCGAGCGACCAGCCGGCGCAGTAGCCCACGATCGGGTAGGAAAGGTCGTGGAGATGGAAGTCGCCGTCCTGGTGGGCCTTCTTGACGGGCTCGGTGTAGATCTGGTTGAGGGCGAACGTCGACAGGACCTCGCCCGAGACGCGGGCGTTCAACCCGGAGAAGCTCATCGTCCCTTCGTTCGAGTTCTCCCGGATCTTCCAGTCGGCGTCGTTGACGTAGTCCTTGATCAGGCGCTCGAGGTTGATGCCCGTCGACTTGGCCTCGCGGATGGCCTTGTGCCGCTCGCGATAGAGGATGTAGGACTTGGCCACGTCATGATAGCCGCGGCGCATGAGGACCATCTCGACGATGTCCTGGACCTGCTCCACGGACGGGATCGTGTAGCCCCCGAACTTCTCCTCGCAGACGTAGGTCACGATGTCCGAGATCGTCCGGGCGTCCCCGTTCACGGAGATGCCTTGGGCCGACATCGCCTTGGCGACCGCGGTGGTGATCTTGTCCGGCGTGAAGTCGACGATCGAGCCGTCCCTTTTCTTGATTCGGGTGATGATCCGCGAGTTCATAGACGATCCTCCTCCCCTTAACCCTTCCTATCCCAAACCAAGAAGTCCGGCGGAAACGCCGAACGCCCCATCAAACGATCAACATCTAGTGGAAGAATTGAACTGTAAACACAATATCTTGTATTTACACCGGCAATTTACGCTTTTCCAAAAAGGCTGTCAAGGGAAATAATTCCGGACGCCGAAGGGGCTTCCGGAGCCGTTCAGACGAGGCCGAAATCGGCGAGCGCCGCGGCGAGATCGGTCCCCGGGACGAAGTGGATGGCGGCCATCCCGAGGCGTTTCGCGGCGTCGACGTTCGCGGCCAGGTCGTCGACGAAGACGGCCCGCTCGGGCGCGGCGCCGAGGGCGTCCAGCGCCCGGCGGTAGATCGCCGGGTCGGGCTTCATGACGCCCGCCTCGAACGACAGGGCGTAGGCGTCGAAGAAGAGGATTTCGGGGAAGCGGCCCTTGATGAACGTCCAGCGCCGGACGTCGGTATTGGAGAGCAGGGCCAGCCGGCGCCCGCGCTTCAGGCGCCGGAGCGCGTCGATGGCCGGAGGGTTGGGAAAGAAGACGTCGTCGTAGGCGGCGTAGAACTCGTCGAACGTCGCCCTCGCGTCGAGGAGGCCGCGAGCCTGGTCGTAGAATTCCCGCGGCGAGAGGCGCCCGCACTCGAAGCGGGCCAGCAGCTCGAGGTTCTCGTGGGTGACGCGGCGGATCTCCTCGACGGGGCGGGCCGTGTAGGCCGCCAGCCTCCGGAAAAAGACCGTATTGTCGAAAAAGAGGAGGACGTTCCCCAGGTCGGAGACGACCGTGTCGATCATGTCCGGCTCAGGCCGCGGTCTTCTTCGCCGCGCTCTCCAGGGCTCCGCCCTCCCGCCCGTCCGCCCGCCGGAGCAGGACGGCGAAGACCAGCCCGCAGACGCCGAGGCCGGAGAACATCAGCATGCTGCTCGTGTAGGACTTGGTCATGTCGCGGAGCAGCCCGTTGAGGAGCGGGAAGAGGGCCATGCCCATGTTCTGGATCGCGGTCATGAGCCCGAACGCGGTCCCGACCCGCTCTTTGCGGACGATGAGCGGCACCGAGGGCCAGAGCGCCGCCGGGACGAGGACGAAGGCCGCGCCCAGGGCGAGCATGGGATAGGCGGGGTAGATCTTCGTCAGGGCCATGGCCAGGTGGCTCGGGATCATGATCAGCGCCCCGAAGATCATGAGCGTCGCCCGGCGGCCGATCTTGTCGACCAGCCGGCCGGCGAAGGGGGCGAGGATCATCGAGGCGAAGATGATGATCGAGGAGATGCCGCCCGCCGTGCTGAACATGTGGAGGAAGTTGTTGAAGACCTGGGCGAAGAACCCTCCCGCGGCCGAGGCCGTCCGGGCGATCCCCCACTTGTCGGCGAAGAAGTCCGTGCTCAGGTTGGTGAAGGGGAAGATCGCGCCGTAGAACGTCAGGCAGAGGAAAGTCACGTACCAGAAGGAGGGCTTGAATTGCTTGACGTCCCTGAGGACGATCTTGTCGCCCGCGCTTTCGTCCTTGAGAGCCAGGATCTTCTCCGCCCGCCGGTCCATGATCACGTAGATCAGGTTGCTCAGGAGCGAGACGAGGCAGGCGGCCACGGCCACGAACAGGCCGGCCCGGTAGCCGCGGAGCCAGCCGATCGTCGAGTCCTTGAAGTAGCTCGAGAACAGCTCGCCCGTGTTGAAGGCGAAGAGCGAGCCGAAGCGGCTGACGGTCAAGGTGATGCCGAACGACAGGGCCAGCTCCTTGTTCTTGAACCAGCGGGCCAGGATGGCGCTCTGGGCCACGATCAGCGGCTCCGAGCCCGCGCCGAAGACGAACCGGCCCAGGAAGAAGAGGGGCAGGCTGCGGGCCTGCCAGACGATGGCCGCCCCGGCGAAGACCAGCACCGAGAACATGAGGCTGGCCTTGCGGGTGCCGAGCCTGTCGATCAGCACCCCGCCGACGAGGACGGCCAGGATGGCCGCGACGCTGTAGGCCGTGAAGAAGGCGCCGACCGTGCCCCGGGCGGCCTTGAGGTCCTCGACGAGGGTCGGGGCCATCGCCCCGACGATATCGTAGGCGAAATAGCTGCCGAAGGACAGGGCCGCGACGAAGACGAGGATCGAGAACCGGAAGAGGGACTTCGCCGGGTGGAAGAGGCCGGCCGGCGCGGGGGCCGCGGGCGTCTCGGGCATGGGGGGCTATTTCTTGACGCCGTTGACGCCGGCGCTCAGGCCCATCTCGGCCACGGTCAGGATGCCCTCGAGCTTCCCCCCGTTCAACTTCATCTCGAATTTCACGAGGCGCTCCTGGCCGTCGGGCGGCGTCGGGATCTTGACGTCGAACTTGAGCGTCGTCCCGTCGAACTCCACGTTGGCCAGGGGGATGTCCTTGAACATGCCGTTCTGCTCGCCCAAGAGGCCGGCGAGCTTGCCGTCCGCCAGCTTGAGATCGAGCGTCAGGTAGTAGAACTCGCCGCCCGCGTTGACTTCGAGGGCCCAGGACCCGACGAGCGGGGCGGGATTGGGCTTCTGCTGGGCGGGGGCCAGGCCGGCGACGAGGAGCAGGGCCGCTGCGGCGATGAGGATGCGGGGGATGTTTCTCACGGAAGGACCTCCTTCATGAAATCGCGCCGTCGCGAGGGGCGATTGTATCACGGGCCTCGCCGCGCTTGTCAACCGCGGTCCATTCTGGAAACGGGGCATAAAAAAGGCCGGCCCGTCGAGGGCCGGCCGGATTGAATCCGAAATCCGGGGGCGCGATCAGTACAGGCCGACGAAGACGATCTCGGCGTGGAAGACTTCCTTGGCCTTCGCCCGCAGCTTGGGATCCACGGAGTCCTTGATGTTGAAGTAGAACCACTCGGTGTCGAACAGGCGGAGCTTCTTGAGGGAGTAAGCCGCGTAGTCCGTCATCGCGTCGACGATGATCCGGGCCGTCTCCTTGCCCTTCTCGTCGAGGATGGAGATCGCGACCGGCTTGCCGTCGGCCCCGACGATCAGCTTGCCGCTCGCCTTGCCCTTGCCCTTGCCTTCCCAGTCGGCGCTCTTGGCGATGTTGGTGATCTTGATCTCGGCGAAGTCGGGCCGGTCCTTCTGGAGGAAGGCGTCGGCCGGCACGGCCGCGTCGGGCTTGCTGAAGACGCTCTTGTACTGGTTCTCGCCCTGCTTGAGCTCGATCGACTGGGCGGCCAGGAAGGAGGGCTTCTCCCGGTTGAAGACGACCTTCGCCCGGATGTCCTTGCCGAGCAGCGCCGCGGCGTCGCCGCCTTCGATCGCCCCATCGGCCGCGATGTCGAAGCCCGGGAGCTGGCCCAGGTAGAAGTACTTGCCCAAGGCGCTCTTGACCGTCCCGATCACCTCGTTGGCGCCTTCCTTGATGGCGTTCACCTCTTTGGCTTTCTCCGCCTCGCCGGGCTTGGCGGCGGGATTCTCGGCCTTCTTGCAGGCGACGCAAGAGGTCAGGACGAGGAGGACGGATAATACTCCGACGCCGAGGATGAATTTGGAGCTGCTCTTGCGAATCATGGCCCTTACCTCCAATACATGAGTCTACATCAGGGGGAGTAGGATATTTCATATCACCGAAAAAAGCAAATGTAAAGGAGAATGTCCCCCCGGCGGCCGTTCGCCGGGGGACACGGTCGGATCTATCAGCGGATCCGGCTCCGGGAGGAGGATCCGGAGCCCCGCGAAACGCTGCCGCCCGACGAGGAGTGGGAGCCGGACGGCGCGGAGTAGCTGCGGGAGGGCGCGCTATAGCTGCGGGTCGGGGCGGAATAGGAGGAGCTCCGGGATGGTGCGGAGTAACTGTGGGACGGGGCGCCATAGGTCGGGGAACCTGAGCTCCGGGCCGGCGGGCTGTAGCTGCGCGAGGGGGCGCTGTAGCTCGGGGCGCTGGAGCTGCGGGACGGCGCACTATAGCTCGGAGAGCTGTAGCTCCGGGAAGGAGCGCTATAGCTGCGCGAGGGGGCGTTGTACGGGGAAGACGAGCCGCTGCTCCGGGAGGGGGCGCTGTACGTCCGGGACGGCGAGGAGGAAAGGCCGCTCTCTCCCCCGCTCCGACGCGAGGGGAAGGACCGGACCGAATCGCGATTCACGGTCTCCCGCCCGCGGGACGAGCTCCCGGTTCCCGCCGCGCCGCCCGAGGAGCCCGTCCTCGACGGGAAGCTCCTCAGGGCAGAGGCAGACGAGCCGCCGTTCGTCCGGGGAAGGGACGTGCCTCGCTCGACGGCCCGCCGCTCGACCGACCCGCCCGAGGCGCCGTCGTTGCGGGACAGGGATCGGGCGGTGCCGGCGCTCGAATAGGACCGGATGGCCCGGTCCGCGCCCGAGCTTCCGGTCTGCGACCGGGCGGGGGATCGGAGCGTTTCGGGCGACAAGCGCCGGCCCGTGGCGAAGCTCTGGGTCACGCTCCGGAGATTGTCCCGCGAAAGGGCCTGCCGGGCCCGCGACGCGACGCCGCTGTTCGCGTTGAGGGACGGACGATCGTTGGGCTGCAGGCGGTTCATGGAGATGTTGCCCAGCCGGTTCATGCCCGCCCGGTCGAGGGCGACATTGGAGAGGTGCCGATTCTGGAGCTGGTCGCGCCGGACGACGGTCATCGCCCAGGAGCCGTGCGGGTAGTAACGCTCGTTATAGCGTCCGTAGAACCGGTTGTTGAGGATGACCCCGGGGTAACCCCAGTGGCTCAAGGGGCACCAGCCGACATAGCCGGCGTCCCAATACCAGCTGACCCAGGCCGGGCCCCAACCCCAATACCGCTCGGGGATCCAGTACCAGCCCAGGCCGAACCGCCAGCCCCAGCGGCCGTAATGGTACGTGCACCAGCCCCAGGGCTCGTCCGAAACCCAGGTCCAGCCGATGATCGGATACCAGGACCAGTGGCCGTAGTAATACGGCCGCCAGTCGGAGGAATAGACGTTCGGCACCCAGACATCCCCATATTCCGCTTCGTTGACCCACCGGCCGTTGTCGGCCAGCTCGACATCGTAGTCGGAGTAGTCGGCGGGCAGATACGTCCGGGCCGGCGTCCGGGCGAAGGTCGCGTCGCGGGACGCATTCCACTCGCCGAAGTCGTCGCGCTCCTCGGTCACCGCGCCCGGCGACGAGGCGAAGCGGCCGTTCTCGGCCGTGACCTGCTCACGGGCATTGACCACGACCGAGCCCTCCTCGCCGGCGGCCTCCGCCGAGCCGCTGAAGACCGCGAACTCGGTCTGGCGGTTCTCCCGGACCTCGATCCTGTAGAGGCCGTTTTCGAGGATGTAAAAAGAGGCGTCGGGCGTATGGACCTCGAAGTCCTTCTGCCCGGCCATCGCGCCGACCCGGAGGAACGCGCGCCCGGACAGCAGATGGATCCGGGTCCGGTCGCTCCCCGAGCGGGGCAGGGACGCGATATCCGCCTGGGTGTAGTCGCCGAGGCGGAGGTAGTTGCGCCGTCCGAGCTGGATCTCGAGGCGGCCGTCCTTGGTCCCGATCTTGTCGCCTTCCTGGACCACCAGGTTCAGCTCGCCTTGTTCGAAAGCCGCATCCTGCCCGTGCTGAACGAAGACGTCCCCCTTGACGAAGCTCATCCGGGAGAAGCTGCCTCCGTAGTAGCTTTCCGAGCCCTGGGCGAACGCGACCGGGGCGAACAGAACCGCCATCACCGCCGCGAACAGGAGTGCTTTTCTCATCTTGGTTCTCCTTCCACTCCATACAAAAGCAAGAGACGTGCCATCATCGGCTCCCCTGGGAAACGAAGGGACCGTCCGGAAACTGTCCTCGAACGAGGACAGGCGGCCGACCCGGGGACAGGCCCCGCCCGGGCGAAAAAAAAATCCCCCGCCCGCCCCGGGCGCCGGGGAGGAACGGGGGATTCGAAGCGCGTCCGGCTAGGCTAGAACCGCTCTTGTCGCCACCAATTGGCCGCGCGGCCGCCTTGGCGCCACCTCATGAGGAACCGACTGAGCCGCGGAAAGCGCCGCATCAGGCCTTGCAGGAAGCCGCCGCCCATCATCCGGCCCTGTCCGCGCATGCCCATGCCCATTCCGGGCCCCATGCCGGGACCGCGCATGCCCAGCCCCGGGCCGCGCATGCCCATCGGGCCCATGCCCTGGCCGCCGAACATGTTCATCAGCCGCTGCCGCATGGCCGGCGGGGCGTTCTTCAGCTTGTCCGCCTGCTCGGGCGTGAGGATCTTCTGGAAACCGCCGCGGCCGGCGAGCACCTGCTTGGCCCGGTCGGCGCCGAGCTTGGCGATCTGGTCGATCAGCCCGTTGATCTTGGCCGGATCGGCCTTCTGGTCCCGCAGGAGCGGGCGCAGATCGCCGCGCAGCTTCTGCATCTGGTCGCGGAAAGCCTTCTGTTCGTCCTGGCGGGCCTTCTGCATGTCCTTGAATTTCTGGATCTGCTCGGGCGTCAGCTTGAGGTAATCGGCGAGGCGGCTCAGGCCACCCTGCTGGTCCTGGGGCTTGTCGCCGGGCTGGCCCTGGGGGGCGGGCTTCTGGGGTTTGGCCGGCGGCGGCTGCTGGGCGAACGAGACCGCCCCGAGAAGCAGCATGCCGACGATCGCTAAAATGGCCGTTTGTTTCTTCATATCGATACTCCTATTGAAAAGCATTCGGCATAGGAATAGACATCCGCGGGGGAAAATCCTTTGAGGGCCCGATTCTCGCAAGCCGTTCGGATTGAATCATTTGCCTGCGGGATTTTCGCTCATTCCACCCAGGATTTCAACCCCTCCGCGGAAAGAGCGACGGGCAGGATCCGGATCCCGCGCCCCATCGCCTCGATGCGGTCGAGCATCCGGCGCCGACGGACGTCGTCGTCGGGCCCGAGGACGGCCATCGACCCGCCGTCGCCGCCCGCGCCGTTCACTTTCCAGCCCGCGGCGCCCGCCTTCCGGGCGATGGCCGCCACCGCGTCGGCGTCCCCGGACACGAGGCCGGCGTGGAGGGCCCGCTGGCTCTCGTTGTTCCGGACCATGGCCGCGCCGTAGGCCTCCAGGTCGCCGCGCTCGAGCGATGTCCGCGCCTCGTCCGCGAGCCGGGCAAGGCCCCGAAGGACGTTCATCTGCGCCCCGCCGGCCTCCAGGCGGGCGATCACTTGTTCGTGCAGGGCGCTCGATTCGTGCGGCCGCCCGAGATACACGAGGGCCAGACGCCGGTCGAGCGCCTCCCAGGTCGCCCGGCCGACCCGCACCTTCCGGACGCGCGCCTCGGGGTAGGCGTCCATGGCGATGAACGAGATCCCGCCGTGCGCGGCGCAGATCTGGTCCTGGATCCCGCTCTGGAGCTTCAGCTTCTCGGTCTCGACCCGGTGGGCCAGCCGGGCGATCTCGGCCCAGCTTCGCCGCCCGGCGGCGAGCCGGTCCAGGCCGCCGAGGAGCGCCACCGTGACCGCGGCCGAGGTCCCCGTCGAGATGCCGGCCGGGACGGGCGAGAAGAGGCGGATCTCGAGGGCCAGGTCGGAGGGGACGGGGAGGCTGGCGATCGTATATTGAAGCAGCGGATGGGGCGCGCGACGGGGCGCGTCGGGGTCCATGGTGAAGGTCTCGCCGAAGTTCTCGGCCCGGACGCGGACGCGCGTCCTGCGGCCGGCCGCGTTCGCGAAGACGCAGATCCGGACTTCCACGGCGGGGACGACGGCCAGGTTCAGGACGCGGCCCCGGCCGGCGAACCACGTGTCCGTCCAGCCGCCGATGTCGTTCACCCGCAGCGGGGAGCGGGCGTGGATCGTCCGGAGCGGGACCGCGGCGGCCATCGCTCCCCTCACGCGCTCCGGCGGTGGCGGACCTGGTCGAGGGCCACGGCCGCGACGATGATGATCCCGATGATGATCTCCTGGATGTAGTTCGGCCAGCCCATCATCGTGCAGCCGTTCCGGAGGAAGGCCATGATGAAGACGCCGATCATTGAGCCCAGGATGCTCCCCTCCCCGCCGCTCAGGCTCCCGCCGCCGATGACGACCGCGGCGATGATGTCGAGCTCCAGCCCGACCGCGACCGTCGGGTCGCCGACCGTGAGGCGGGAGAACTCCATGACCCCGGCCAGGCCGCAGAAGAGGCCGGCGATCGAATAGAACAGGATCTTGGTCCGCATCGTCCGCACGCCGCAGAGGCGGGCCGTGGCCTCGTTCGAGCCGATGGCGAAGACATGGCGGCCGAAGACGGTGTAGCGCAGGACGACGGCCATGAGGACGGCGAGCAGGATCATGAGCCACACGCCCGGGGCGAGAACGAGCCAGGACGGCCGGGGCGACTTGGACATGAGCTCGTTGATCCAGGTCAGCGGAGCGTCGATCTTCTGGTTGCGGGCGATCCACTTGGCCACGCCCCGGGCGATCCCCATCATGCCCATGGTGATGATGAACGGCACGAGCCGCAGGCGGGTGATCAGGGCGCCGTTCAGGAAACCGATCAGGCCGCCGGTCAGGATGCCGAGAACGCGGCCGAGGAGCGGCGGCAGGCCGGCGTTGATCGCGTAGGCCGTGATGACGCTCGAAAGGGCGATGTTCGAGGCCGCCGAGAGGTCGATGCCGCCGCCGATGATGACCAGGGTCATGCCCAGGGCGC
>Ga0335071_10005615_pt1 | contig 13003 bp, 14 predicted proteins | sample Lox_Sample_15_FD_206724 | JGI IMG/M metagenome (GOLD analysis project Ga0335071, IMG submission 206724) | Soil microbial communities from Loxahatchee National Wildlife Refuge, Florida, United States - Lox_Sample_1.5 | ecosystem: Environmental > Terrestrial > Soil > Wetlands | place: USA...
TGAACATGCTCTGATCGTTTTTCCATGTTCGTTTAAAAACCTTGGAGTGATGCTCGAGAAAGGTGTCAAACAATTCCTTCAACGTAGCTTCGTCTCGGATCCGTCGCTTGTTCAACGCGGGATTCTCGCCCCTTGCGATCTCGCTATTCAGTTCTTCCGCGCGATTACGAGCCTGTTCGATCGTGAGGTCTTGAACGGGTCCGATAGCAATGCGCTCCGGCCTGCCGTCTACCTTGCGGTATAAGATGAAGGTCTTCTTCCCGAGGGGAGACACGGCCACCGCAAGCCCTCGAACAGTGGCATCGTAGAAATAGGCGCGCTGTGCGCTCGAAGGAAGGGGAAGTTTCGCGAGCCGCTTCTCCGTGAATACGAACTTGTTTGCTACCACTTTGCTACCGGCGGTAGCATTTTCTGAGGATTTCGGCATACCGTGAAGTACCTCCACAGATAGAGAATATGCCCGTAAACCCCCCAAAAGCAAGCGGATAAGTACCAGTACGTACCAGAGGGTCTGAGGTCGCCTGATGCCTTCTAAGCAGAGGGTCGCGTGTTCGATTCACGCCGCGCCCGCCATTCTGGTTTTCTCTCGTCAGTAGTTCAAAACGGTAAGTCCAAAGCGCTCGCCAGGAAGGCTGCCAGTGGCCTCATTTTGCGACAGGCTGTGTCGAAGGTCGTCATGAACCTGGGGCTGCAGACCTGCGCGTCACTGAATTCGACCGCGGTGCCAAGATCGCGCAGCTTTAGATCTTCCACGAACTCATGATCGCAGGGGAACCCTCGTGGCGGGCGGGAAAGTTTGCTGGCGTCGTCCCAGTTAAGAAGCTTGCGCACCCGGCGCCATTCGTCGCAGCGGGTCACGATCGCATTGCGAACTTTCAGCAGCGTCGGCGGCTCAGGATGCCATAACCCTGATGCACCAAAAGATCCGCCAGGTTCCAGATGCAGGTAAAACCCCGGTGAGTGCACATCCTTGCCGCGATGCGAGAACCGCATGGCAACGTGCGTTTTATAGGGCTTCTTATCGGCCGAGAACCGCGTGTCTCGATAGATCCTGAACAGCGATCCGCGTGCCGTTCGCGGGTCGGCAACCAGGTAGGGTGTGATTTTATAGAGTGGTCCGCCAAAGTCGGTGATGAACCGCACGGCGGGCTGGAGAGCATGCTGAATGTACTCGTCCTTGTGCGCGTTGAACCACTCTCGGTTATTGTTGCCCTTCAGGCGAGTCAGAAATCGGAAAAGTTCAGGAGTGAAGTATGTAGGCATTCCTCCAGAAATCTAACGCCTCTTGGAAACCGGAGCAAATGCCGCTACCTAGATTTTCAAAACGCCTTTCTCTGCAAGAAAGGCGCTATCCTCAAGCTTCGGGCTCATGCAGCTTGTTTTTCGGTGCAATTGTCGATTTCGGCATCCCAGATTCCCTCGAAATCTACGAAATACCCTTTGATTTGAAGGCCGGGAATTGCGGATTTCAAATTGGCCGCTGCACGCCGCAGTTGCTCCTCGTGGTGAGTTGCTTCCAGAGCGGAATTTCCGCGGAACGCTCCCGACAACCCGCCATACGCACCGCAATCAGAGTGGAGCATCAGGATTGCAAGCCGGGTTCCGTGTAGCCGCATCGATTTCCGGATCTGCTCCAGCACGAACTCGCGGTCACTCTCGTGCTCCGGCGAGGCCAGAACTTTCGCGCCCCCGGCGATCTTGATGGGGTCGGAATTCAGTACTCCGATTCGCTTGAGAAACTTGCGGAATCCCAATTCAAAGCGGTTGTCGTAGCACCACAGGATGACCGCGTCGCAGTGATATTTCTCGCGTGGCGAGTCGAAATGAAAGACCTTTTTCACACGTACCTCCCAGCCGAACGCTTGGCCCTAATATTATCGCCGACCTTCCGGCAGCCGTTGCTTCCGGCCAAGGGGCAAGCTAAGATATTTTGTACACATCTTCTCCGCTCGATCCCAGGAATCCTTTGCGAAAGCGCTTCGCGGGTGAGGAGTGTGCAAACCCGGGGCAGCGTGATCTGGCCTGCTCACCATCTTCAACGGAGCCTTTCGTGAACAAAGGGAAGACCGCGGTGATCGTTGGCGCCCAGTGGGGCGATGAGGGCAAGGGAAAGATCGTCGACGTGCTGTCGGAGAACTTCTCCGTCGTGGCCCGATATGCCGGCGGCCACAATGCCGGACACACTGTCATTATCGACGGAAAGAAATTCGTCCTGCAGCTTGTTCCTTGCGGCGTTCTACGGCGCGGATGCCGCAGCGTAATCGGCAACGGAGTGGTGCTCGATCCTTTCGCCTTTTTGAAAGAAGTCTCGGGCCTTCGCCAGGCAGGAGTACAGGTAGACGGAAACCTGTTCGTCTCCAATCGAGCCCACGTCATCCTGCCCTACCACCGCATGATCGAACTCGCGTCCGAGAATGCCCCCGGGCGGGTGAAAATCGGCACAACTTCGCGGGGGATCGGCCCGGCTTACGAGGACAAGATGGGCCGTCGCGGCCTGCGCGTGGCCGATCTGCTCGACCTGCAACTGCTGCGCAAGCACATTGAAAATGCCGTGCGCGAGAAGAACATGATCGCGCACGCGTTGTTCAACTCCGACCCCCTAGATGCCGACAAGATGTACGCCGAATACGCCCAGGCCGCGGAGAAAGTTGCTCCTTTTGTATGCGACACCGCAGTCTTGCTGAACCAGGCGCTCACGGCGGGCGAGTCAATCCTGTTTGAGGGCGCCCAAGGCACCATGCTTGATATCGACCACGGCACCTATCCCTTTGTGACATCTTCCAGCGCGACTTCCGGAGGTGCTGTCATCGGCACGGGCGTAGCCCCCACCGCCATTGATACCGTCATCGGGATCACGAAAGCCTACTGCACGCGCGTGGGAGAAGGGCCGTTCCCCAGCGAAGAAAAAGGCGCACTCGGGGAAAACATTCGGAAGCGCGGAAACGAATTCGGCGCCGTTACGGGACGTCCCCGCCGCACGGGTTGGCTCGACCTGCCTTTACTGCGCTACTCCGGTATGATCAACGGCACTTCCTGGCTGGTTGTCACCAAGCTTGATGTGCTCGACGAACTGGCCGAAATCCCGGTGTGCGTCGGCTACAAAATCAACGGCAAAACCACCGTGGAAGCCCCGCCCCAGGCCACCGGGTATGACAGTATCGAGTGCATTTATACGAATATGCCGGGCTGGCATACATCGACCGAGGGAATCACGAACTTCGATAAGCTCCCCTCTCAGGCGCGAGCCTACCTGTCATTCCTCGAGAAAGAAACCGGCGCCCGCATCGGGATGATTTCCACGGGAGCTGACCGCGACCATACGATCCTGGTTGACGATTTTGCAAAGGGGTTGAAGGTGGCCGCTCCGACAGCCTAGAATGGCGTCCCCGGCTGCCTGGGAATGAGGAACCATGGGCTGCGGAAGGAGCGCACGATGGTGGTGTTGGCGGTTACCTGGATGGCGAAAGTAGGCCACGAAACCGAAGTAGCCACGCTTTTCGAGAAGCTGACCGAACAATCCCGCAAAGAACCGGGCTGCGCCATGTACCAGGTACATCGGCACAAGACCGAGCCGCGGCGATTCTTTATCTACGAGCAGTATAAGGACGACGCCGCCCTGGAAGCTCATCGTACCGCCGCGCATTTCCTCCAGTTTGCGAAAAAAGACCTCCCTAAACATGCCGACCGCGTGGAAGGACATTTATTCGAACCGCTCGGATAGTGCCGGCTATTTAGCTTTATCGGCCATCAGCTCTCCACCCGAAGCGTAACTCTCTTTCGAGACCTCGTGGAAAGCGACAACGATCGCCTCGCGCCGCGCCCCGGCCTCTTCGACGAGGGTGTCGGTAATGCGCTTGGCGATCTTGCGCTTTTGATCGGCGGTGCGGCCGGCAAGCATCGTAATTTGAACGAGAGGCATAAAAGGTAGCTGGTGCTCAGTGCTCAGAAAACCTACCTGCGGTGCTGAGAACTATTTCGCTAACTCATAACCGGCAAAAAAGAAGCTTAACTCGAATCGCGCCGTATCCTCCGCGTCCGAGCCGTGAATCGCGTTGTACTCGATGTTGGTAGCCCACTTCTTGCGAATCGTGCCGTCCTCGGCGTTCGCGGGATTGGTCGCGCCCATCAGTTTGCGCAAGTCGGCAATAGCATTTTCCTTTTCGAGCGCGAGCACCACAAGTGGCCCGCTCGACATGAAGTCGGTCAGGCTGTTGAAGAACGGCCGGCTCGCATGCACGGCGTAGAACTGTTCGGCCTGTTGCTTGGAGATTTGCAGCATCTTCATGGCAAGAATGCGGAAGGAATTCTTCTCGAACTGCTCGATGATGTCGCCAATCGCGTTCTTGCGGACGGCATCGGGTTTCACAATGGTCAAAGTGCGTTGCAGAGTCTTCATTCAGTCGTTAGTCCTTCGTCGTTAGTCGTTAGTTTTCGATTTTCCGTCTTCGATCACCCGCCCGTTTCGCGTCTGCTTGTCGGGCTAACCTGCGCTCCTCACTACCGGCTTCTGAAACTAGACGCTTACCCCAATGGCGGCCGCCAGCGTTTCGCCAATCGTAGCGGGGGATTTGGCCACGCGAATTCCAGCCGCTTCGAGCGCTTTGATTTTTTCCGCGGCCGTTCCTTTGCCGCCGGAAATGATGGCGCCGGCGTGTCCCATGCGCCGTCCCGGAGGCGCCGTCTGCCCGGCGATAAATCCGACCACAGGCTTCTTCATGTGCGTCTTCACGAACTCTGCAGCCGTCTCTTCCGCATTACCGCCGATTTCGCCGATCATGATTACAGCTTCTGTCTCAGGATCCCGGTTGAAAAGGTCCAGCGCATCCACGAAGTTGGTGCCGATAATTGGATCCCCGCCGATGCCGATGGCTGTCGACTGTCCGATTCCACGTTGCGTCAACTGATGTACAGCCTCGTAAGTCAGGGTGCCCGAGCGCGAGACAATTCCGATCGGCCCTTCCTTGTGAATCGAAGCCGGCATAATGCCGATCTTGCATTTCCCAGGAGAAATGATTCCCGGGCAGTTCGGCCCGATCAATCGCGATCGCCGGTTCTGCAGGAATTCCCATGCCTTGACCATATCGAGCGTCGGGATGCCTTCGGTGATGCAGACGATGAGATCGATCTCGGCATCCGCTGCTTCCATAATCGCGTCCGCCGCGAACGGAGGAGGAACGAAAATGACCGTCGCGTTCGCACCCGTCGCGTCCGCCGCCTCTCGCACTGTGTTGAAGATTGGCCAGCCCTCGTGTGTGGTACCGCCCTTGCCGGGTGTCACACCGCCCACGATCTTCGTTCCGTAGGCCGCGCTTGCCTTCGCATGAAAGGTTCCTTCGCGGCCCGTGAGTCCCTGAACCAACAGCTTCGTATTTTTATCAACTAGGATTGCCATATATGAAAGTCCTCACCAATAAACTCGGCTCCGGACAAATGCGCCGGAGCTACGCATCTATCGCCACTCCGTAACGCCGAGCGTCCCACGCGCCGCAGCTACGACTTTGTCGGCTGCGTCTTTCATGGTGTCGGTCACGACGAAGTTCAAGCCAGAACTCTGCAGGATCTTTTTTCCTTCGTCGACGTTTGTGCCCTCCAGGCGCAGCACCACCGGGAGCTTGATGTTGGTCTTGCGCGCGGCCTCGACAACGCCGGTAGCCAGGGTATCGACGCGCAGGATCCCGCCGAAAATGTTGATGAGCACAGCTTTGACGTTCTTGTCGCTCAGCAGGATCTCAAAGGCATGCGCGACCTGCTCGGAGTTGGCACCGCCGCCCACATCGAGGAAGTTTGCCGGCATCCCGCCCGCGTACTTGATGATGTCCATGGTAGCCATGGCCAAGCCTGCACCGTTCACCATGCAGCCGACGTTGCCGTCGAGCTTGATGTAATTCAGACTGTACTTGGACGCTTCGACCTCCAGAGGATCTTCCTCGGTGATATCGCGCAATTCGCGCAGATCGGCATGCCGGAACAGCGCGTTGTCATCGAAGTTGATCTTGGCATCGAGAGCGAACAACCGACCATCAGTGGTTGTGATGAAAGGATTGATCTCCAGCAGTGAGGCGTCGGTGTCGAGAAATGCCTTGTACAGACTGGTCAGGAACTGCACCGCGGGATTGATCTGCTTGGCATTCAGGCCGAGCTTGAAAGCAATCTTCCGGGCCTGAAACGCCTCCAAACCCATACCGGGATCGATGTGCTGCTTCAAGATGGCGTCGGGATTCTCAGCGGCTACCTGCTCGATCTCCATACCCCCAGCCGCCGATGCCATAAACACAGGCTTGCCCTCGGCGCGATCGACCAGGATGCCAAGATAGAGCTCTTTCTCAATCGGCAGAGTTTCTTCAATCAGCAACCGACGCACGATGCGTCCCTCAGGACCCGTCTGGTGCGTCACCAGTTTCATGCCCAGCATTTTGCCCGCGAGATCGCCGGCCTCATTGACCGACTTCGCGATCTTCACGCCGCCGCCTTTACCACGGCCTCCGGCGTGAATCTGTGCTTTGACGACGATTCCAGTCGCGCCTGAATTGAGCAGATCTTTGGCGACCGCTTCGGCTTCCTCGCGCGAAGCCGCCATCGACCCGCGCGGGACAGTCACACCATACTTCTTAAGAATTGCCTTTGCCTGGTACTCATGGATTTTCATAGATGAATGCTCTTCAGTTAAGAATCGGAAGGACCCTGCTTGCAGCGTCGCGGAGCGGGCAGCAAACTTCTAATTTTATACGAAGAAAGCGGGAATCGGGAGGGACAAGCAGCGGTTTTCTTCCCTGTTTTCCAGAATGGCAAAAGCTGAAAACATAAGATCCTGAGCCGTTTTGCTTGGCCGGCAATCAAACTTTCAGCAGAAATTTCGTGGGGAATCATGAAATTGCTATCCATCAGCGTGGCGCGCCCGCGCCTCACGCTCTACCAAGGCAGAACGCTCAATACCGGAATTTTCAAGCAGCCGGTTACAGGGCCGGTTCAGTTGCGTACCCTCAATCTGGACGGCGATCAGCAGGCCGATCTCAGCGTACACGGCGGCCCTTACAAGGCGGTTTACAGCTATCCGTCAGAGCATTACCCATTCTGGAAACAGGAGCTGCCCGGCATGGACCTGCCCTGGGGAATGTTCGGCGAGAACTTCACCACGGAAGGCCTTTTCGAAAGCGACCTTCACATCGGCGACCGCTTGCAGGTAGGAACGGCGATTCTGATGGTCCGCCAGCCTCGCGTGCCCTGTTTCAAGCTGGCGGCGAAGTTCAAACGCGATGACATCCTGCCCCGCTTCCTGGCGAGCGGTCGCAGCGGGGTCTATTTCTCCGTAGAGCAAGAAGGCGTGGTTGCTGCCGGAGAGGAATTCACATTCTTGAGCCGCGCACCAGAAGGCGTCACTATCTCGGAAGTGAATCACTTGTTTGCCGATGACCGTTACAACCGGGAACTGCTGGAGAAGGCAATCGCGACGCCGGCTCTGCCCGAGAGCTGGCGGGAATATTTCGCACGCCGGTTGGAACCCACCACCACCGCCGGGAACTAGCCCGGTTTGCAATTCAGAGATCCGCAGGCATCCCTGATCCTGGAATTGACGGCCTATCAACGCTGCTAAAATAATCGGATCAGCCTATGTTCGAGAATCTTCAGGAAAAACTACAACGCGCCTTCAAAAGCCTCCGTGGTCAAGCGAAGCTGACCGAGGAGAACATCGACGAAGCACTCCGCGAAATTCGGCTCGCCTTGCTCGAGGCCGACGTCAACTTCAAGGTTGTCAAACAGCTGATCGATCAGATCCGCGCCAAAGCCGTCGGGCAGGAAGTCATGACCGCCCTGTCGCCAGGCGAGCAGGTGATCAAGATCGTCCGCGATGAACTGGTCGAACTCCTGGGTAAGGACACCGCCCGCGTGAAGTTCGCTTCCCAGCCGCCGACCGTCGTGCTGATGGCTGGACTGCAAGGCTCCGGCAAGACAACGACGTCCGGCAAGCTGGCTCACTGGTTCAAGCAAGGCGGACACCGTCCGCTGCTGGTTTCGGTTGACGTCTACCGCCCCGCTGCCCGCGAGCAACTGAAAGTCGTTGCGCAGTCGGTCAAGAGCAACATCTACGAAGGCGAGGTCACGGAGGCGAATACCGCGACAGTAGAACGCCTGGTGAAGGAGGCGCGTCGCGAGGCCGTGGTTAGCGGATGCGACGTGCTGATCGTCGACACCGCCGGCCGTTTGCATATCGATGACCAACTGATGGACGAGATGCAATCGCTGAAAAAGCTGCTGAGCCCGTCTGAGATTCTGTTCGTCGCGGACGCCATGACCGGCCAAGATGCGGTCAATTCCGCCGACGAGTTTCATAAAAAGCTCTCGCTCACCGGAGTCGTGCTCACCAAAATGGACGGCGACGCCCGCGGCGGCGCGGCATTGTCGATCCGGCAGGTCACGGGCCAGCCCATCAAGTTCATCGGCGTAGGCGAAAAGTACGATGCCCTCGAACCGTTCCATCCCGACCGCATCGTCTCCCGCATCCTCGGCATGGGCGACATCCTGTCGCTGATCGAGCGCGCCGAGCAGCAGATCGACAAGAAGAAAGCCGCCGAAATGGCCTCCAAAGCTCTCTCCGGCGACGGCTTCTCGCTCGAAGATTTCCGCGACCAGTTACGCCAGGTGCGCAAGATGGGATCGATGAAGAGCCTGATCGGAATGCTGCCCTCGATCGGCCCATTCTCCGGCCTGCAAAAAGCGGCGGACCATGTCGACGAAAAACAGATCAATCGTGTCGAAGCGATTATCAACTCGATGACGGCCTACGAACGCACGCATCATGAAGCTATCAATGGCAGCCGCCGGAAGCGTATCGCCCGCGGCTCCGGAACCAGCGTGCAGGAAGTGAACAACCTGCTCCGCCAGTACGCCCAGATGAAAAAAATGTTCAAGCAGATGGGTAAGGCCAGCTTCGCGCGCAGGCTGGCAGGCATGAAGATGCCGGGAATGTAGTGGGGCGTGAGTAGTGGTAGCGGGTAGTAGGTAGTGAGTTGACTAAGGCATCGCACCCCCGGGAGTAGCCAAGATGTTTCGCGGTGCCCGGTAATCCAACACCTTGTCATCCTTAAGGCGAAGGACCCCTACCAGCGAACGTGAGGAATTCGTGCTCAAGCGAATCACACCCCGAGAAGCCGAGGTTTATATCCAATTCAGGCAACACGTCGGCCCAAACTTCATCGCAGCAGGGTTGCGCCTGCAGTTCCATTACAACCAGATTCCGGGCATTCATTTCAAAGCAGCGGGCAACGGGGAATTTAGGGAACCGCTTCTGAAAGGCATCAAAGATGGGATGTCGATTCGATTCCCCAATTTTCCAGAGACGGGCAGCATTTGGATCACAGAGGTTAGTCCAGACCCCGTCCATTCCTCCCGATGGGCCTTCTATCTAGCGGGGCGATGCGCTGTCGAGCAAGCCTTCGCCCTAACCCAATTACGCAATGAGATCGGAGAGGGAGACCGTCAAATTGAGGGTCGCTTGTGAAATGGCGCTCTCTTGAGGAATCGTCCACCGGTCCCGACATCCGCCCACTGCGTGAGATCTACGCCGAGCGCAAGGAACTAATCGCAAAGTATGTTCCCGCCGAGACACAGGCTGTTCATGAACAAGCCATAGCGGAACTTAAGTCCCGTAAGTTAGCCGCGAACATCCTCCCAGTAGGCTCGAAAGCGCCGCACTTTGTGCTCCCGGACCACGACAGCAAAGCATTTTCCTCCTCGGATGCGGTCTTAAACGGACGCCGCCTCCTCTTCTGCTTCATCCGCGGACGCTGGTGCCCCTTCTGCGTCGGCCAGATGGAAGCGATGAACATCATCCTGCCGCAGATCGAAAGAGCTGGAGCAACGTTCGTAGCCATCTCACCCCAAACGGTGAAGCAGTCGTTCTTCATGCACGATCAGCACAAGCTGCGCTTCCCGTTGCTTTCCGATGCAGGCAACAAAGTCGCACGGAAGTTTGGATTGACCTACCGGGTACCCGCCCGACAGGAAGCGGTCTACCGCCGCGCTTTCGTCAACCTTCCCTTTACCAACGGCGATGACAGCTGGGAACTGCCGATTCCTGCCACCTACATCCTCGACCGGAATGGCACAGTCCTCTACGCGTCGGCAAACGAGGACTACACCGAGCGTCCCGAGCCAGCCGAGATCGTCCGCGTTCTGCGTGATGCCCCCGGCGCGTAGGCCGGCGACGCCTCTCGATACATTGGCAATTGCCGACTGCACGGATCCATTTCTTTCGGTACACTCGTGAGTCGGTTCGGAGCCGAAGGTGAAGATCACAGAAGCGAAAGTGTCGGTCTGCTCTCCCGGAAGAAATTTCGTTACTCTGAAAATTTCAACGGACGAAGGCCTCTACGGCCTGGGCGATGCAACTTTGAACGGGCGGGAATTGTCCGTCGCTTCTTACCTGACCGATCACCTCATTCCCTGTCTCATCGGCCGCGACCCCTTCCAGACGGAAGATATCTGGCAGTATTTCTACCGGGGCGCTTACTGGCGGCGCGGGCCCGTCACCATGTCGGCGATTTCCGCGATCGACATGGCGCTCTGGGATATCAAGGGGAAGGCTCTCAATACCCCGGTGTACAACTTGCTCGGAGGCAAGAGCCGGACGGGCGTCCTGGTCTACGGACATGCAAACGGGCGAGATATCGAGGAGACCACCGACGAAGTCGCAAAGTACAAGGAACTGGGATATCTCGCCGTTCGCGCTCAAACGGGCATTCCCGGCCTTGCGTCGACCTACGGCGTCGCACACGACAAGATGTTCTACGAGCCCGCCGAAAAGGGACTACCCCCCGAAAATCTCTGGTCCACGGAAAAGTACCTCCTGCACGTTCCTAAGCTTTTCGAAGCGCTCCGCCTGAAGTTCGGGGATGACCTGCACTTTCTTCATGACGTGCACCATCGCTTGACTCCTATCGAGGCCGCTCGCCTGGGCAAGAGTCTGGAGCCTTACCACCTCTTCTGGCTGGAGGATGCGGTCGCAGCCGAGTTGCAGGAGGGCTTCCGCATCGTTCGCCAACACACGACCATTCCCCTCGCCCTGGGCGAAGTTTTCAATGCCGTCTGGGATACCCACATCCTGATCACCGAGCAGCTGATCGATTACCTGCGCATGACCATCGTCCACGGCGGGGGCTTCACTCACCTTAAGAAGATCGCAGCCTTGGCGGAGCTTTATCACGTGCGCACCGGCTGTCATGGCGCAACGGATTTGTCGCCGGTAGCCATGGCTGCCGCGCTCCACTTCGATATCTGGGTCAACAATTTCGGAATTCAGGAATACATGCGGCACACCCGCGAAACCGACGAGGTCTTCCCGCATACTTATAGTTTCTCGGGCGGCTCTCTGCATCCCGGGGACGGCCCGGGGCTCGGCGTCGACTACGACGAGAAGCTGGCCCAGAAATTTCCCTACGAGCGCGCCTATCTGCCGGTGAATCGCAAGGTCGATGGAACGATGTTCAACTGGTAGAACTATCTACGTACTTCCGAGGAGACATGGGATATAAGCCGCTCGATCTCGATGGAAAAACCGCTGTCGTCGTAGGAGGCAGCTCCGGTATTGGCAAAACGATAGCCTTGGGCCTCGCGCAAGCCGGAGCGAATGTCGTCGCAAGCGCGCGGCGCATGGAACTGGTGAACTCTGTCGCAGACGAGATAGAGCGTCTGGGGCGGCGTTCGCTGCGGGTGGGCAGCGATGTCTGCGACCGCCAGTCTTTGGAGAAACTCCTCGGCGCCTGTCTCGATGCTTTCGGGAAGGTCGACATTCTGGTCAACGCTGCCGGAATTACCAAGCGCGCACCCACTCTCGATTTTCCCGAAGCCGACTGGGAAAAGATCATGGAAATCAACCTGACAGGATCTTTTCGATCGTGCCAGGTATTCGGCCGGCACATGATCGAACGTAAGTATGGACGGATCGTCAACATCGCATCGATGGCCACGTTTCGCGCCCACTACGAAGTTACTGCCTACGGCGCCAGCAAGGCCGGAGTGGGTGCGCTCACGCAATCTCTGGCCGTGGAGTGGGCGAAGCATGGGATCTGCGTCAACGCGATCGCCCCGGGTTACTTCCGCACTGATATGAATGCGAAGCTGCTCGACGGCACCGGACGCGGCCAGGAGTTCCTGATCCGCACTCCCATGGGACGCTACGGCAAGGTGGAAGAGTTAGTTGGGGCAGCGGTGTTCCTGGCTTCAGATTCGGCTAGTTTCGTGACAGGCGTCATCCTCCCGGTAGATGGAGGCGTTATCGCCAGCGGCGTGAATCAGTAGCGGGTGTGCGGAACAAATAGGATTTATTGAAAGGGTCGTGGCTTCGAGCCGTGCCGTAAGTTCAGGCAGAAGACGGCGGCTTCAGCCGCTGAGGGAAATCTGACCAAGCCGTGACTTCTCGGCCAGCGTCTTCGGATGATGTATTTTTCGGTCGGCAGCTTGTGCCTAACGAGCTTTCTTTTCGTTCGCGGCTCTCGCGGCGGCCACTGCGCTTACAAGTTCCCGCGCGGCATTCGTAATCTTCTCCAGATTCCCCTCGCGCAATGCGGTCGCATCGACCAGATCCGCTCCCACGCCAAGCGCGAATGCTCCAGCTGCAATAAATTCCGCCGCGTTCGCAGCGTTCACTCCTCCCGTTGGGATCAGAGAAGCGTTGGGAAAGGGAGCCTTCAGAGACTTCAAGTACTTAGCACCGCCCACATTCCCGCAAGGGAAAATCTTGACCAGTGTGGCCCCGCGCTCCTGTGCATTCATCAGTTCCGTGGGAGTCAACGCTCCAGGAATCGCAAGTTTGTCTGAGGCCCGTGCCACCGACAATACTGGCACCGACAATCCCGGGCTGACCAGGAATTCGGCCCCCGCGCGAATGCACGATTCCGCTTGCTCCGCCGTAATAACGGTACCGGCTCCTACCAAAGCTTTCCCGGCGTATTGCTTCGTCACTTCGCGAATTACCGACACTGCGCCCGGAACTGTCATGGTGATCTCG
>Ga0335071_10005618_pt1 | contig 12999 bp, 11 predicted proteins | sample Lox_Sample_15_FD_206724 | JGI IMG/M metagenome (GOLD analysis project Ga0335071, IMG submission 206724) | Soil microbial communities from Loxahatchee National Wildlife Refuge, Florida, United States - Lox_Sample_1.5 | ecosystem: Environmental > Terrestrial > Soil > Wetlands | place: USA...
TGCCTCCCCAGCGCAGTGGTATACAGCTCCGGACCAGAAGGGTTATTGACCATGAAAACTACATTCGGCGAACAGTTCTGTACCAGCACAGGCAACAGGTCGGGCACCTGGTTCTTGCGAACGACGACAAGGATGTAGTCGTACCCATCCTCCGGGGCAAGCACGTTGATGACCGGCACTTTCGTAACAGTGCGGATGTTCTTGATGGGATTCTCGATGATGATGCCCTGCTCTGACAGTTCCGTATACCGCTGGTCGCGCGCCAGCACAGTGACATTGGCGCCAGCCCGTTGTAACCCGGCTGCACAGACTGCGCCATTCACTCCTGCACCGATGACCAGGATTCTGGCAGTATCTTTAACCATCTCTTCCTCCTCTTCTAGAATACATCTCCCATTAGTATCGAGAAAGCCATGGGGAGCATGTTGATATTACTTGCGGTAATAAGCAAGCAGTTTCCGAATGGCGGGAACAGCGAGGCCGGTCTTTTCGACCAAGCGCTCGAATTCCTTGCCAAAGTAGAACCATTCGTCGCGCGCCTGGGACATGCTCCAATCGGCCATGCCGAGTTTCATCATGTCCGAGCCGATGAACGCTCCCAGGCCGGCAATCATCAGGGAACGTGGCATCCATTGCATGGCCCGGAATTTAGGCGGTGTGACCTGGTATCCCGATGCCTGCAGGACCTTGAACATTTCCCGTAGCGCATCCACCAGCAGTCCCAAGCCAGCTTTGTCGCGGGCGAGAGCCTGCAAGTCCATATCATATTTGATCCCCAGCCCCACCATTAAAGTCACCATGCCGGTATGAGTGGCAAGATAGTCAGCCGTGCGGGTGGAGATTTGCGCATCCAATCCCGCCTGGCGGAAAATTGCCACCAACCGCTTGAGTCGCTCTGTTTTCGCGCCATTAATTTCTCCAAAGGGAATCCCGCCGAAGAGCGCACCCAGTACGCCGCCCACATCGCTTACTGCATACACCACAGCCCCCTCCCGTTTTCCCCCGCCAAAGACAAATCCCAGCAGGATCCGTTCCTTTCCGATCGCCGCATAGGCTTCGGCTCCCAAAAGATCATTCGCCATGAAGACGATGTTGGCAGACCGATTCCTGGCCAGGATCGGCAAGAGCGCGGCCATCTGGTCCTGTCGAATGACGACCAGGATATAGTCATAGATGTCATCCGGTTCCAGCGCCTGGGTCACCGGAACTTTGGTCATGCTGCGTGCGTGGGTCAGCGAATTTTCAATGATAATGCCCTCATTCCGGAGCTCTTCGTATCGCTGACCCCGGGCGAGTACGGTCACATCGAAGCCTGCTTTATGCAGGCTGGCCGCACAGACCGAGCCGTTCACGCCGGCTCCGATCACGAGTATCCTGGCTTTATCCATATCCATTTCAACCTCCTCGCCCTTGATATTAGCTTACCTAACAGGTAGGATGCTTGCCACCACCAGCAAGCCCAAGAGAACTGCCCAGGCCCAGATCGGTCCGAACAGATGGGTGCGTTTTCTATATTCTTGGTACTGCGCCGAAAAACGCCGGCCGATATCGTACCTTTCCTCCATGACCGCCTGGACCAGGTTCAACACAAGGACCACCGGCACCATCAACAATCCATCCCAGCTTAAGGTGACCAGGGCCACTCCCAGGGAAGCCAAGATCACACCGGCATAGATGGGATGCCGGAAGGTGCGGTACATCCCGGATGTGAGCAGCCCTTCCTTGACATTCTGCCCGCCCAGCGTTCTTCTATGGCGGATGGCCGTTCCCATCATGAGAATCGCAAACACGATGAAGATCCAACCGAGAACGAAGAAAACCATGCGATTTCCTGGATGCATAAAAAAGGCAGGCGGGACAAAGACTTCTGGGTCGGACGGCAGGCCGCTCAGGAGATAACAGAACAGGTTATATAAGACCACCAGGGTAAAGTTGAAGAATCCGTTTTCAAGGAAGCCTTGATATTCCTGGCGGCGGCGCAAAAAATAGCCGGAAAAGATCAAAAAAACGATGAATACCCCGAGCAGGATTAACCGGATTGTCCACATCCCTCTTCCTCCATCGTTCCCGGCGCATGTGCCTGGGAGCTTGACAATATTATAGGATATGCTAAAATAAACTTAGCTAAAAACAATTGTACTTATTAGTATATGCTAATAAGCATTGTTAATATACCACGCGAATGTTCTTCATGTCAAGGTGAAAAATGGCACAATCCGTAAAAACCCAAGCTGACAGCCGGCCTACCCCTACGATTGAAGATTACTTGGCGGTCATCTATGTGATGGAGCGCGATGAAGGGGAAGTCGTTCCGGCCCGCCTGGCCGAGTCCCTTGAAGTAGCCCCTCCGACTGTGACCGTCACGCTCAGGCGCATGGAACGGGATGGCTGGGTCGCGACGGTCCAGGGCAAAGACATCCGTCTTACAGACAAAGGCTGCGAGGCGGCCCGCTCCGTCATTCGCCGCCATATGCTGACCGAATGGATGCTAGCGCGCATGCTGAAAGTTCCCTGGTCGCGTGTGCATGCCGAAGCGGACCAGATCGAACATACCATCTCGGAAGAGATCGAAGCCCGGATGCGTACCAACCTGGACGATCCGCAGACTTGTCCACACGGCAATCCCTTGCCCGGCTACGAACATATCGGAGCAAGCTGGCTGCCGCTCACGGGGGTCTCGGCCAGCGACAAGGTAATCATCCGGCGCATCCACGAAACGGCGGAAGAGAACCATGAGCTGCTGGAGTTCCTCGAGACGAACGGCGTCGTTCCCGGCGCCCAGGCCGAAGTGATCGAGATCCTTCCTTTCAACCAGACTCTCAGCCTGCAAATGGGGGATAACAAAGTGGCATTGGGCTTTCCCACTGCCAAGTACATCTACGTGGAAAAAGTCGCTTAATGGCCGCATCAACGACGAATCAAGCCATGCAACTCGTGGAGTTACAGCCCGGCAGGAAGGCGGTCATCCGCCGGCTGGATGGAGGGCGGACAGTCCTTTCCCGCCTGGCCGCGCTGGGTTTTACGCCCGGCGCCATGATCACAGTCCTCAGAAGCAGCGACCATGGCCCCCTCCTGGTCTCATTGCGGGGTTCGCGAGTCGCTTTGGGCCGGGGCGAAGCCGCACATATATTTGTGTCTTTCGCCGGGAAAGAGAAACCGGTTGAAAAAGAAGCAATCGGGTCGGGCACCTACTCCATTGCCCTGACCGGTCAACCCAATGTGGGCAAATCCTCCGTATTCAATTTGCTGACCGGACTGAACCAGCACGTCGGCAACTGGACGGGCAAGACCATCGAGTGCAAGGTCGGCACGTTTAAATTCAAGGGAACCGGGTTCTCGATCGTCGACCTCCCCGGGACCTACAGCCTGACAGCCAGTTCTGAAGAGGAGCGCCTGGCCCGGGATTACATCATCCAGGAGCACCCGAATCTGATCGTCGCGGTGGTCAATGCGGCCACCCTGGAACGCAGCCTTTACCTGGTCGCTGAGCTCTTGCTCCTACCGGTGCCGCTGGTGGTGGCGCTCAACATGACCGACGTCGCCGAGCAGGAGGGCATACAAGTCGAGCCCAAGGTTCTGGAAGCGGCGTTAGGTGTTCCGGTCGTGCCGATGGTCGCCTCCAAAGGCGTAGGCCTGACAGAGCTCGAAGAGACCATCCTGCGCATGTCTAACCACGAGATCGCTTATGAGCCCAAACGGCCCCTGATCCTGCCTGCCCACCAGGCAGTCTTGGACCAACTCCGGGGCTTTATCGGCGCGTATGTGCTGCCAGCCTACCCGGAGGAATGGGTGGCGCTCAAGTTGCTGGAAGGGGACGAAGAGTTAACTCAGCTCATGAAGTCCGCCATGCCTCCCGAAGCCTGGGAAAATGTGCACACATTGTTGTACCAGCACGAAGATGCCATCCTGGACATTGCCGGTGCACGCTACGAGTGGGTCGCGCGGGTAATCCGGGCTGCGGTCGTCGAGCCCAAAGTGACCCGGGTTGGCTTGACTTCCCGCCTGGACCGGGTCCTGACCCACCCTCTCTGGGGCACCCTGACCCTGGTCGCGATCCTGGGCGGGGTGTTCTGGCTGACCTATCGGGTTGGCAGTCCGCTCCAAGCCTGGCTCAGCCGCCTGATCGCCGAGCTGGCTCAACTGCTACGGACAAGCTGGGTACAGGGACCCAGGTGGCTGGTCGAATTCTCCGCCGGCGGGATCCTGGGAGGTATCGGGATGGTCCTGACCTTCCTGCCGATCCTGGTCATCTTCTTCGCTATTCTGGGTTTCATGGAAGACACCGGCTACATGGCCCGGGCAGCCTATCTTTCGGACCGATGGATGCACATGATGGGCCTGCACGGCAAGAGTTTCATGCCGATCCTGTTGGGCTTTGGCTGTAATGTCCCGGCCATCCTGGGGACGCGCATCATCGAATCGAAACGGGCGCGACTGCTGACCACCCTGCTGATCCCGCTGGTCCCCTGTACGGCCCGCATGGCGGTTGTCACGATCCTGGCAGCAGTTTTCTTCGGCTCACACGCGTTTTGGATCGCATGGGGGCTGGTGGGTTTCAGCCTGCTCATCCTGGCCGGACTGGGGCTTGTACTGCACCATTTCTTCTTCGAAAACGAGCACGTCCCTTTTATCATGGAGTTACCCCTCTATCATCTCCCCAATTTCAGGACGATCGGCATTTATGTGCGGGACAATGTCGTGGGATTCCTGAAGAAAGCCGGCACGACCATCCTAGTGGCAACTTTGATCGTGTGGGCCTTATCGTACTTCCCGACCGGGAATGTGATGACCAGTTATCTCGGAATAGCCGGGAAATCCATGGAACCGATCGGAAGCTGGATGGGTTTACCCTGGCCCGTCCTCGTGGCACTGCTGACCAGTTTTGTCGCCAAGGAAAACACGGTGGCGACCTTGGCTGTCTTGTACGGCAACCTGGATGTGTTGAAAACCGTCATGACGCCGGCTGCCATGTTGGCATTCCTGGTATTCCAGATCCTTTTCATCCCCTGCGTCGGAACGGTGGCAGCCATCCAACAGGAGACTAAATCCTGGAAATGGACGTTGACCAGTGTGGGTATGCAGCTGGTCCTATCCCTTGGATTGGCCGTAGCGGTCTTTCAGATTGGGAGGCTATTCTAAGATGCTCCACCGATTCCTTGAAACGATCCAAGCCGGTGATGTACAAAGCCTGATGGAGATTGCTCATACGATGGACATCTCTCCTAATATGGTTCTCCAGATGGCGAATGACTTGACGAAAAAAGGCTATCTGCAGGAAATCGGAATGGACTGCAACGAACCGCAAAAAGGCTGTCGGGATTGTCCCGTAAACAACACTTGCCAGGTAGTTGTCAAACATTGGTTCCTGACAGATAAAGGCAGGGCCATAGTTTCAAGCAAGTTGATGACCCAATCGTAAAACAACCATTTGCGCTAACCTTCCATCAGAGCTTCATCAACCCCCTGATATTATCCGCAGTTGAACCACAGAATATAAACACGAATTCCTCTACCGAACTCATGGGGGAATTCTCGCATTTTAGTCAGGTGGGTCCTGTAAGATCCGGATATCATCTCCGTAAGCGGACCTGCGACCAAGCGATTATGAGCCACCGGGTCACCTTTCCATAGCTTCTACTGTTGCATGATACCCCCCACATTCGGGGATGCTCAGGTACGCTACCGTACCAAATATGGGGGGATCGCTTCACCGACAGCTTTTTCGGGCCAGAACAGACTGCAACCCTACTGCGAAACGTTGGGGGGAGGAATCACGATCTTTTCGATCTTTTCGGCTGCCGCATCCTGAGAATGGGACATCATGTGCCCATAGATGTCGGTAGTGACACTCGCTTTCGAGTGCCCGGCCCGCTTCTGGACCGTGTTGACCGGTGTTCCATAGTCGAGCAAGAGGGAGAGCGACGTGTGACGCAAATCGTGGAAGCGGATGTCCGGTAGGCTGTTCTCTCGCAGGATACGCTTGAACTCACGCGAGACCTTAGACTGGTCGAGGAAGGTACCGATGCTGGTCGTGAAGATCATTCCATGTTCCTGCCAACTGCTCCCGGCCACGGCTTTCTGGGTTTCCTGCCTCTGGCGGTGTTCCTGGAGCTTGGCCAGGGTCGCTTTCCCAAGCTTGATCACACGCCGCCCGGATTTGGTCTTGGTAGGGACCAGTTCCGCGCTTCTCCAACCGGCTTGCTGAAGCTGCCGCTCGATCCGCAGGGTCCGCTTCTTCCAATTCACATCGGACCACATCAGGCCAAGCAGTTCGCCCTTGCGAAGTCCCGTGGTCAGCGCCAGGATAAAGAGCCCTTCAAAAGGATGGCCTTTGGCTGCAGCCAGAAAGGTGCGTGACTCTTCTTCCGTAAAGACCTGGAATTCCTGGGTTTCCACCTTAGGCCGCTGGATGGCATCCATCGGGTTGTACCCGATCAGCCGTTCCCGGACCGCTTGCCGTAAAGCGCAGTGCAGGGTCGAATGGACCAACTGGATGGTACGCTCGCCTTTCCCTTCCGCCTGCATTCTCAGGTAAAGCTGACGAACATGGGCCGGTTGAATGTTCTGCAGCCGCAGCTTTCCCAGCACAGGCAGGATCTCCTCTTCGGTGTAGCGGCGGTAGCTGTGGGCTGAGTTCGGGCGGATGGCGATGTCTTTGCCGTCCAACCAGCTGTGCATAAAGCGGTCCAGGGTCAGTTGGGTGGCGTCGAAGGTCATGCCTTGTTGGATCTTGTTCGTAATCTCCCGAATCCAGTTATAGCATTCCCGCTGGGATTTGGCATACTTGGTGATGCGTCTACCGCTCAAGCTGACCTGGGCGCACCATCGGCCATCCTTGCGCCTGTAGACCGTGCCCTCGTTGTTGCCTCGCTTTTTCGCCAAGTTCATTTCTCCTTTCTGTGACTTGTGGGGTCCAGTTCAGGAGAAACGAGTGGTGAAGCTTGTGCTATTCGACTGGTAAGGTGCTGTGGTGACATCAAGATTATCTCTCTAAACTGGACATAAGGCAAATCAAGTTTAGAGTCATTATACAGAACAGATGTTCTGGAGTCAATAATCAAAACTTTCCACTGTTTCTAATGCTTCCACTGCTTATACACTTTCGGAAATTTGTGACCAAAGTGTTAATAACGCAATTCGTTATTTACATAAAGTGGCGTTTCTGTTAATAAGATTTCTTGAATTTCATGAAAGCTCATCCCATTAGCCAAGTTGCTGGATCAACTCTGGAACTTTCTGCAAAGGCAGGACTGAGATCTTCTTTTCAACTTGGTAAGCATCTGCTCCGGGATAGATCACCCACAGATGAGACAGTTCCAGATCGTGCAGCGCTGTTTGCATCGAATGCGTGATTTCGGGGGCTTCACTAAACTTCACTTCGATCCCGTAACGTTTCCCTTTATGGAAGAGCAACAGGTCAAGCTCCGCACTATTATGGACTGCCCAGAAGTATGCTTCCGATGGATGGAGGATTTGCAGAACCTGTTCGATCACATATCCTTCCCAGGAAGCGCCTACCTTGGGATGTCCCAGCAGAGTATGCCTATCCTGAATGTTGAGCAGGCTGTGCAGGAGACCGCTATCGCGTAAATAAACCTTCGGTGCTCGTACTTGGCGCTTGCTTGTGTTTTCGTACCAGGGTTGGAGCTGCCGGACCATAAAAGCGCCGGTCAGGATATCGAGGTAACCGCGCACTGTTTTATCCGACACTCCCATCGCACGGCTCAGTTCGGACGCATTCCACGTTTGGGCGTGATAGTGAGCCAGCATAGTCCAGAAGCGCCGCATGGCTGTAGCGGGAATCTGAATACCAAGTTGTGGGATATCGCGTTCCAAAAAAGTACGAATAAACCCTTCCCGCCAGGTCAGGCTGTCTGCTTCATTCTTTGCAAGGTAGGAGCGCGGGAATCCTCCCCGCATCCAAAGCGCCTCCCAATTCGAGCTCCCGACTTCAGCCAGATCGAATCCATTCAAATCCACAAACTCAATTCGTCCTGCAAGTGTTTCTGAAGCATTCCTGATGATTTCCGGTGAGGCGCTGCCCAGGATGATAAAACGCGCTTTTTGCCCAGGACGATCCACCAATACCCTCAGAGTGCCAAACAATTCCGGCATCAACTGGATCTCGTCCAGTATGACCAGGCCTTCCAAATTTCCCAGCACCAGTTCCGGGTTTTGGAGCCGACGTAGGTCGGGAAGGGATTCTAGGTCAAAGAAAGTCGCCGTTTTTTCTTCTGCGAACATGCGCGCCAGGGTGGTCTTCCCTGTTTGGCGCGGTCCCAGGAGTGCCGTAACAGGGGAGCGGCGAACCGCCGTTTTCAATAATTCGAGATAAGCAGGACGACTAATCACGAGTACATTCTATCATGAAAATTCGGATATGTACTCCGAGATTTCATAATTCATCAATTTCGTGAAATCGATATCGCCTAATTAAAACCGGGCAGGGAATACCCTTTTCTTCCTTCGCCTTTGCCGGGCGGAGGCTGCCTGATAACGTTTTTCCACTTCCCGCATGACCATTTCCCATGGGTGGGGGATTGTCTTTCGCGCCTGCTCTTTCATGCTGGCGCGATCAACCGGATCCATTTTAAAGAGATAATGCTCTATCGCCCTACAAAGGCTTTCCGGGCTGTCTTCACAGATCAGACCGTTTTCCCCATCCCGGATGACCTCCGCCGGTGCCGTGCCCTTCACTACGACCGACGGTGTGCCCATCGCCGCTGCCTCCCTCACCACAAGACCGGCGGTGTCGTACAACGAAGGGAACATGAACAGAGAAGCAGCCATGTAGAGACCGTCCAAGATGTCCCGGTCCAAGATGTGCCCAGTGAAGACAACATTTTTCAATCCCGCTGTGTTGCACATCGTTTCGAGTTTCTGCCGGTCTCTACCCTGCCCTGCAAAAATAAGCTGTAGGGAGTGTCCATGCTCTTTCATCAGGGCCACCGCCTCGACGATCCGGGGGAGATTTTTCTTAAAATCGATTTGTCCTACATACAGGAGAATGGGACGGTTTCCCAGGGGATAGGCTGTCTTGGCCGCCTGCAGGAAGGCCGGGTCAGGGGCGCGCATTTCTGAACCGTTCTGGACGATGGCGATGGGCCTATTGTACCCGTAGGAGTGCAGCGTTTCAGCCGCGTCCTCGCTGACGGTCCAGACCTCGTCACAGCGGGCGTAGAAATCAGCTACGGAGCGCGAGCCTAAAGATGCCAGGACGTCGCTATGGGTGATGCGCAGGAAGTCGTCGTAATATTTCGAGTGGAAGGTGCCAATCAGCGGAATATTCAACCTGTCTGCCAGACGGATCCCCTCCACACCGGCAAATCCTGGCGCATGGACGTGGACAAGGTCCAACTCGAGCCTGGAAATACGTTCCATATAGTGAAGGTCAAGTGGGGCAATACCAGTTCCATACTGCGGCGCGGAGGGCACCTTAACACTCAAAAAGTCCACTATTTCAAAGGGGTATTGGCCGCGATAACCGGCATCCTGAAATGGGGTGATGACATAACATTCATGACCTTCCCGGGCAAGATGGGATGCATACTGATACACCACCCGACCCACGCCGTCCACGATGGGCAGGAAAGTATCTGAGCACAAGGCGATCCGCATCATCTTATCCTTTCTGCCAGGCTCCGCACTTATCCTTTTGTAGAAATTTATGGCGGGTCAAACGTTTATCCATTCTTATTTCGATGATGCACCATTTAGATTATTTGGCGGCCTAGATTGACACACTATTATTCCAATCCTTGCAATCGTCGGCGTCGACGCGACTCGAAGAGCCTCCCCGCCAGCATACCAAAGACAAATCCACCAACATGTGCCATATATGCAACGCCTCCACCTGTATCTACCTGCGCAAGTGCCCCAACTTCGCTGAAGAGCTGGGTCAGGAACCACAGCCCCACCATCAGGATGGCTGGCAGGAAGGTCACCCGCCCGAACCAGCCGAGCAAGACCACGGTGCGGATCCGATCTCTTGGATAGGTGATAAGGAATATGCCCATCACGGCTGCAATGGCGCCGCTGGCCCCCAAATTCGGGATGGTGGAAGTTGGGTCGATCAATACCTGCGCGGCGGTTGCCGCTATTCCTCCCAGTAGATAAAAGACCAGGAATGGAAACGCCCCCATCACGTCTTCGATCTCTGGCCCGAAGACCCAGAAGAAGAGCATGTTGCCGAGGATGTGTTCCCACCCGGCGTGCATGAACATGGATGTGAAGATAGTGATCCAATCCTGTCCTGCTACGATGTGGGCCGGCACCAACGACCAGCGAGTGATGAACGGATCACCTCCCATCAGCTCCAGGAAAAAGGCAAAGAAATTCACGGCGATAATTGTCAGGGTCATGATGGGGAAATGGATCGGGCGTCGGGTCGAATCTCCGAGTGGGATCATGCTAGTGTTCCTCTCACTATTATTCTAAGCTATGATAGGCGATATGGATCTCATCCCGGTCAAAACCACCTCCGATTGTCTTAAGGTTAGTCCAGCCGGGATGAGAAGATCAATCATCCCAATCATCCCAATATCTCCGGGGGAATGATTTGCTCGATATCACGTTTAATGCCGTGAAGGCGGAAGGCGAAGATGATCTGCATAATCCCATCGGTGATGGCATAAATACCGATCAACCACACCAGCCCCACAGCACCCACGACTGGAGAAACGGACAGCAGGAGGCCAAAAACGATCGAGAGCAGGCCGGTGAGGATCATCGCCCATTCTCCCGCGATCACACGCCGGAACTGGATGGCAGCCACAATTTCAAGAATCCCCGTGATGACTGCCCAGGCGGCAATGAAATAGACGAGGACAAGCGCAGTGATGCCAGGCCAAAGGAAAGTCAAGACTCCGAGGACGATTCCCGTCAACCCTTCCACCAACACCGCCCACCAGCGTTCAAAGTATTTATGGAAAGTGATGCCGGCGGCGACAGCAAAAATACCGTCTACCAGGGCAAAAGCCCCGAAGAGCAGAACGAGCACGTACTTTGTCGGTCCGGGCCAGATCAGCGCCACGATGCCGAAGACGATTGCGAGCACTCCGCGCACCACGAACAGCCACCAATGACGAAACAGTTGTTTAAGCATGTGAATCTCCTTTTCTTAATTTTGGATGTCAGATAACTACCCATATTGTACAGAACGATGAAAAATCGTCATGAATCTAAAGTGCTATAAAAGTACCATTTTCCATTCCGAGGTATCATGCGGAAACGCGTCTTTTTCAGTGTAAAAGTTGCCAAACAAACCAAAATCCTGCGAAAAGCCTATCCCTTCCTCCTGCCCTACCTATTCCTCTTCTTCGCGCGCGAACTGTTTTTTAGAGTAATATTATAGTAATAGCCTGCTCATCGACTCGGAGATTGTTCCCAGAGAGACTATGCGCTCCGACCCAGAAACCAAACCAGAAGTCCCCTTACTGAGGACAAAGATCTCTATCCCGCAACTTCCTCCGGTGTTCGTCCACCGGTCGAGGTTGATCAAGCGGATCGACCTGGGGGTCAAGGGACCGCTAACGCTGCTGACCGCGCCTGCCGGTTTCGGAAAGACCAACCTCCTTCTTGAATGGGTGGCGCGCAATATCCGCTCCCCAAAGCCGCTCTCGATCGCGTGGCTGACACTGGATAAGGAAGACGACACATCGTCCCGCTTCCTAAACTACCTGATCCGCGCTTTCCAAGAGCTTGATCCCCAACTCGGCCAGGAGGCACTGGACTTTTTTCAAAATGCAACGGATACCTGCTCAGAACTGGGATTGACGTTACTGCTCAATGAGATCTCGAATTTGCCAAACGGCATTGTCCTGGTGCTTGACGATTTTCATGTTGTCGAGAACAGTTTGATCCACCGAAACATCGAGTTCTTGCTTAAGCATCTGTCCCGGAATTTCCACATCGTAATCGCCGGCCGAAACGAACCTGCCTTGGACATCGCTCTTCTGCGCGCAAAGGGGTGGGTGACAGAAATTAGCGTGGATGAGCTCCGCTTCAATACAGAAGAAATTTCCCTGTTCTTTTTTCAGATCATGGGGTTACAGCTCCCACAACCGGTCGTGCAGACGTTGGAGGAGCACACAGAAGGCTGGATCACCCCTCTCAAATTGGCGGCCATTTCTCTGCGCAACCAGCCTGATCCGAATACATTGTTGGCCAATTTTCATGGCAATGTCCACTATCTGATGGATTTTCTGTCTGAAGAAGTGCTTTCCGGGCAGCCCGAGGATGTCCGCCGGTTCCTGCTTTGCACTTCGATATTGGATGTGCTCAGTGGTCCATTGTGCGAGGCAGTCGTCAATCTTGACGCCCAGCCGGGATACGGTGCGGTCATGCTGAACCGCCTGGAGCATGCCAATCTGTTCCTCACGGCAATCGATGACAAACACGAATGGTTCCGTTACCACCCGTTGTTGGCCGATTTTATGCGCCAAGTTCAGGCGCAAGAGAACTTGGCTGAGATCCCGAAACTGCACAAGCGAGCAGCATTGTGGTACGAAAGGAACAGCAATCTGGATGAAGCCTTCCGACATGCCATGGCCTCCCAGGATATGGCCTGGGCAGCAGGCATGATAGAACGTAATGTCTCAGCGATGATTAACATGGGGGAAATATCTGCGCTCGCGCGTTGGATAGGTAGGCTGCCGGAGGAGATCACCCGCAAACATGCGCTTCTGGGCGTAGGTTATACCTGGGCACTGATCGTGTCTTATCAGCTTGATCTCGCCCGCTATTGGCTGGAGGAAGTACGGCAAGCGGTTGAGCAGCTTGAAAAACAGAACACTGGAATGCCAATCCCCGATATCGATTTGCCAGGAATTCGTGGTGGGTTAGCACTCTGTCAATCCTACCTAGCGTTGCTGAGCGGCGACATGGAGCTGGTTGGCAAATTCTCCCGGGAAGCAGCCGGTTATCTTTCAGAGGAGAACGTCTATCTCCGGAGCTTTATGGCCTTGGATGACAGCCTCAGCTCCGTCTTATCTGGCGACA
>Ga0335071_10005619_pt1 | contig 12999 bp, 10 predicted proteins | sample Lox_Sample_15_FD_206724 | JGI IMG/M metagenome (GOLD analysis project Ga0335071, IMG submission 206724) | Soil microbial communities from Loxahatchee National Wildlife Refuge, Florida, United States - Lox_Sample_1.5 | ecosystem: Environmental > Terrestrial > Soil > Wetlands | place: USA...
CTCGGTCTTGACGCTCTTCGGGTCGACGCCCGGCTGCTGCCAGAAGCAGGCGGTCTCGGTCTGCCACAGGTCCTGCACGACCAGCATGTCGAGCTTCGCGAGCGCCTGCTCGACGAGCTTCAGGTTCGGCTGGGTCACCATGGGGTTCTGCCCCATGACGTGGAGGAACTTCACCTCGCCCTCGAGCGCGGTCTCGAAGATGCGGAACACCGAGTAGTTCTGCCCGGCGTTCTTCTTCGGCAGCCATCCGTACCCGAACTGGTTCTCCGCGGTGGCCGAGTCGCCGAACCAAGCCTTGAGCCCGTTCACGAGGAACTTCGCGCGGAAGGTCCCGTACTTCTTCGTCCAGGCCTCCAGCGTCGGCTCGTTGTGGTTCGGGTACGCGAGGTAGCCCGGCATGTAGTTGTAGAGAACCGCCATGTCGGTGGCGCCCTGCACGTTGGGCTCGCCGCGCAGCGCGTTCACGCCGCCGCCGGGCTTGCCGATGTTGCCGAGGAGCAGCTGCAGGACGCCATAGCAGCGGATGTTCTGCACGCCCACGGTGTGCTGGGTCATCCCCAGCGCGTACATGATCGTGCCCGGGCGGTTCTTCGCGAAGGTCTCGGCGATGAGCTTGATCTGCTCCGCCGGGATCCCGGAGATCCGGGAACCGACCTCGAGGGTGTAGCGCTTGTAGAACTCCTTCATGCGCGCGAAGACGGTGCGCGGGTCGTCGAGCGACTCGGCGCGCTGGGGCTTGTCCGTCTTCTTGTCGAGCGCGTACGACCACCGGGACGTGTCGTACTTGTGGGTCGCGGGGTCGAAGCCGGAGAAGAGGCCGTCGTCGAAGGCGAGCCCGTCGCCGGCGAGCATGAGCGCGTTCGTGTGCGTCTTGACGTACTCCTCGTCGTAGAGCTTGTTCTCGAGGACGTAGTGGATGACCGCGTTCAGGTAGCCGATGTCCCCGCCGGGCCGCACGCGCGCGTAGATGTCGGCGACGGAAGAGGTCCGGTTGAAGCGCGGGTCGACGTGGATGACGATCGCGCCCTTCTCCTTGGCGCGCTGCACCCACTTCATCGACATGACGTGGTTCTCGGCCGCGTTGCTGCCGCCGATGAGGAAGACCTTCGCGTTCTTCAGGTCCAGCCAGTGGTTGGTCATCGCGCCGCGGCCGAACGAGGCCCCCAGACTGGGGACCGTGGGGCTGTGTCAAAGCCGCGCCTGGTGCTCCACGATGACGCTGCCGAAGGTGCGCGCCATCTTCTGGAAGGCGTAGCACTCCTCGTTCGTGTTCTGCGCCCCTCCCAGGAACGCGAGCGCGTCGGTCCGGTTGACGGGCACCTCCGCGTCGCCGTCCTTCTCGGTCGCGATCCAGTTGGCGTCGCGGACCTCCTTCACCTTCGCCGCGATCTTCTGGAAGGCGTTGTTCCAGCTGATCTCCTGCCAGGACTCGCTGCCGGGCGCGCGGTAGAGAGGCATCTTCACGCGCTGGTCCGACTCGTGCGCCGCCCGCATGGCGGCGCCCTTGGCGCAGAGAGCGCCCTCGTTGATCACGTGATCCGGGTCGCCCTCGAGGTCGACGAGCTTGCCGTCCTTCACGAGGCAGACCATCCCGCAGCCGCAAGAGCAGAAGTTGCAGGCGGTGGTGAACTCCTGCGCGCCCTCGAGCTTGAGCTTGCCGGCCGCCTTCTTGAGGGCCGTCGCGTCCGCGCCGATGTCGCCGAGCGCGACGCCGGCGCCTGCTCCCGCCGCGGCTCCGCCGACGAGCTTGAGCCAAGACCTTCGGTTGAGAGTCATCGAGGTCTCCTTTCCTGGGGCGGCCCCGGTTGGCGGGTCGTCGAGGTGATTGAAGCTCCAACGATGAGGACATTTCCTTGCGCTGAATCACTTACTTACGAGGCTGTCCGGGACGTCCCCGCGACAGAAGTGCACGCATAGTCTGCGCCAAGTACGGGACCGCGGGGCCCCACTCGCACGTTCCGTCAATGTCGGGTCCTCGCCCTAGAGCCCTTCTGGGTGAGAGGTCCCGGGAGGGGAGCCCCTTCGGGGCGGTCGCCTGGCGCACCTCAACTGCCGGGGCGCCGATGCCGGCCTCAACGCACCCGATCGGAGAGTGCCGCGTGGAGCTCCAGGAGGTTCGTCACCGTCTCCGGGGAGCGCCGACCCCACCCGCACTCGGTCGCGATCCCGAAGCGGGGAACGGCGCGGCGAGCGAGGTCGATGCGCCTTCGGGCGCCCTCGAGCCCGTCCGCGACGTGGACGAGCCCGAGGAAGAGGCGGGTCCCGGCGGGCAGCGAGAGGCGCGACAGCGGGGCGTAGGCCGTGGCCTCGGCCCAGGCGAGGGGCACCGGCACGTGCAGCCAGGAGGCGGGGCGGGGCAGCCGGGAAAGGGCGGAAGCGACCCGGACGAGCGTGCCCGCGTCGGCGGGATTCGCGAAGTGCCGGTGGCCGAAGTCCCCGTAGCAGAGGTGAAAGCCGAGCGCGACGCCCGCCGGCACGGCGGCGGCGAGGCGCGCCAGGCGGCCGACCACGCCGCCCTCCACGTCCGGGAAGTGCGCCGGCCAGACCCTCTCGAGGAGCCCGATCTCCACCGCCACGTCCCACTGGATCGCCAGGCGATGGCAGGGGATGGCCGCGACGATTCGGCCGAGCTCGTCGAGCAGCTGGGCCTCGTAGGCGGGCTCGACCGCCTCGCGATCCCGGGGATGGACGAAGACGGTCACGGGAGCGAGCGGCGTCGGGAGCGACACCTGGAAGCGCACCCCGGCCGGCACGGTCCCATCCGCCTGTAGGCGATCGAAGAGCGCGAACGACTCCAGCGCGGCACCCGCGTAGCCGAGCGGGCCGAAGCGCACGCCCCCCGCTCCGCTCCGCAGCCGCACGAGCTGGGGGCGGAGGTACCCGCGATCACCGGCAGGGACGGGCTCGAGGCCCGGCGTCGCGGCGAGGACGGCGTACTGCCAGGCGATCCAGTCCTTGCGCGGCCCGGTCTCGCCGTCGGGGAGGGTCAAGAGCCGGTCCCCGAGCACCCGGGACGCCGAGCGGAAGACCGCCTCCGCGCTCGCGAGCGGGACGCTGCCGACGAGGTGCGCGCCTTCGACCATGGGCCTCCCGGGGTCCGGGCGGAAGGATACGCCCAGGGGACCGGCCCCGTCGCACCGTGCCAAGGGACCGAGGCGTCGAGCACCGGGCGCGCGCGCCGTCACGGGCGTCGCGGCCGCACCCAGGTCGCGATCCAGGCGCGCAGCGCCCTCACGAGCAGCGGGAGGGCGCGCAACGTGGAGCCACCCGCCGGCGCGACGACGGGGCGCGTCTCGCCGGCGCGCGACGCCGCGGGGGCGGCCTCTTCCGCCTCGGCGGCGGCGCGGACGCGGTCCGAGAACTCCCGGAAGAACTCGTGACCCAGGTGCTCCAAGAAGCCCCTTCCGAGCTCCACCGGGCGCCCCGCCACCTCGACCTCCGTGAGAGCGACCACCTCGGTCGCGCCGCCCGGGAGCGTCGCGAGCCAGCTGTGAAGGGTCAGCCGGGCGGTGTCCGCGCCGCCGGCGTCGAGCGCCTCCCCGACGATCTTCACCCGCCGCGCCGCCGCATCGACCTCGGCGAGATGCACGAGCCCGCGGTAGGCCATGGTGAACGGCCCGACCTGCACGCGGACCCGGCCTCGGAACGTCCGCCCGTCCACGACCTCGTCGAGCTCCCCGCCGGGGACGCAGGCGACCACGCGGCGCGGATCGACGAGAAATTCCCAGACGGACGCGGCCGGCGCGCGGACCACGAAGCGTTCCTCGATCCCGATGGCCATGGCGCGTCCCGGCTGCCTCCGGCTCATGTTATAGGGAAGAGGCCCGCGCCGGCGTTCCTTAGCCGGCCGTCGTGGTCGAGTCGGCGGCCGCCCGGACCGGGGGCCGAAGGGTTCGCCGCCGCGACCGGGCGGGAGGCGAGAGATGGCGGACGAGGGCCCGACGGCTTCCCCCCACCGGCAGCAGGATCCGGCAGCGCCCGTCCCGGCCGAGGCCGAGGGGGCGGCGCCCGCTCCCACCGTGCACGGCATCTGGGTCGACCTGCTCCTCTACCCGACCCACTCGCTCCCCACGGCCGCGGCGCCCGTCCTCGTCGGTCTGGGGCTCGCCTACCACGACGGCGTGTTCGCGCCGCTCCCGGCCCTGGTCGGGTTCCTCGGGAGCTGGGTCATCCACGTGGCGGGCGTGTTCGCCGACAACCACGAGCTCCTGCGGAGGCATCCCCGCCTTCCGGAGCACCCGGAGCTCACGCAGGCCGTCGCGGACGGCACGCTCACGCTGGCGTCGCTCCGCTGGGCGATCGCCGGCTGCCTCGCGCTGGCGCTCCTCACGGTCCCCTACCTGTACCGCGTCGGCGGCGCCCCGGTGCTCCTGTTCGGCGCGGTCGGGATCGCGGCGAGCCTCACGTACCACGGCTGGCCGTTCGCCTACGTGAAGCGGGGACTCGCGGACCCCGTCTTCTTCCTGATGTTCGGCGTCGTCGCGGTCGCCGGGACCTACTACATCCAGGCGGCGGCGCTCCTCGGCGCGGCCGAGCCCTGGCGCCTCCTTCGCTCCCTGCCCGTCCCGGTGCTCCTCGTTGGGCTCCCCGCCGGCGCCATCGTGACGAGCGTCATGCTCATCGACGACGTCCGCGATCGCGAGTTCGACGGGGCGAAGGGCTGGCGCAACCTGACGGTGCGCCTCGGCCCGGCGTTCACGCGCGACGAGATCACGCTGCTCGTCGGGTTCGCCTACCTCGCGCCCGTGGGGTTCTGGCTCGGCCTGGGGTTCGACGCGTGGGTGCTGCTGCCGCTCGCGTCCGCACCGGTGGCGTGGAGGACGGTACAGGCCGTCCGGACCACCGAGCGCCGCGTCGACCAGATCCCGCTCACGCCCCGGATGGCGCGGCTCGCCGTCGTGCACTCGGCGCTCCTCGCCATCGGGATCGCCCTGTCCCGTTGACGCTCGCTCCCGGAATGACGGGCCGACCGCCGCGGGGGTCGCGCCCCGCGCGGGGCGACGGCGGGCGCCGCGGCCCGTGACCCGTTCCGGTCCGGCGCGCGCGGTGGACGGCGCTCTCGCGCTGGCCGCCGCCATGGGCATCGGCCGCTTCGCCTACACGGCGCTGCTGCCGCCCACGCAGCGCGCGCTCGAGGCGGGGGACGGCGTCGCGGGCCTGCTCGCCTCGCTGAACCTCGCCGGCTACCTCGCGGGCGTCCTCTGGGCGAGACAGCTCGCGGCGAGCCCGCGGCGGTCGGCGGCGCTGCGGGCTGGCCTGGGCGTCACGGTCCTCGCGACGGCGCTCGGGGCGCTCACGACCTCGGTCGCGGCATGGGCCGCCCTCAGGCTGGCGGCGGGGGTCGCGAGCGGCCTCACGTTCGTCCTCGCCTCGGCGATCGCCATCGAGGCCGCCGCGCCGGCGGCGGGGCTCCTGTACGGTGGCGTGGGCCTCGGAATGGCGCTCTCCGGGGCGGTCGCGGCGCTCGTGCCGGAGAGACTCGGGTTCGGGCTGCCCTGGCTCGCGCTCGGTGGCGCGGCGGCGCTCCTGGGCGCGCCCGCCTGGTTCCGCCTCGCCCCGGTCCCGCCGCCGCCGCTCCGCGCGGGAGCGCCCTCGGCGAGCCACCCCGGCATGGGCTTCGCCCGGCTCGCGGCCGCGTACTTCCTCGAGGGGCTCGGCTACATCGTGAGCGGGACGTTCGCCGTGGCGGCGGTCCGGCGCACGCCCGGCCTCGAGGCGCTCGCCCCGTGGACCTGGGTGCTCACGGGCGTCGCCGCCGCACCGTCCGCGCTCGTCTGGTCCGGACTGGGGCGCCGCCTCGGCGTGCGGCGCGCCCTCGCGCTCGCCCACCTCGTCCAGGCTGCGGGGATGGCGCTCCCCGCCGCCTCGCGCACGCCGGCGGCCGCGCTCGCGGGAGCCGGTCTCTTCGGAGCCACCTTCGTCGGGATCGTCACACTCGCCATGCTCGCCGGCCGGGCGCTCGCGCCCGCTTCCCCCGGTCGCGTGGTCGGAACCCTAACCGCGGTCTACGGCGTCGGCCAGATGCTCGGTCCGCTCCTCGCGGGGGCGCTCGCGGAGCGCCTCGGCGACCCGCGCCCGGCCGTGCTGGCCGCGGCGGGCGTCGTGGCGGCTGGAGGGCTCCTCGTCGCGCCCGGGCCGCGGCGAGCGAGCCGCGCGCCGTGAGGGTCGGGCGCGGCGGTCCGGGGGGTCACTCGACGTGGATGACGCCCTGCATTCCGGAGCCGCAGTGGACGTTGCAGTGGTACGGGTAGGTCCCCGCCTGCTGGAACGTGAAGGAGAACCGGGCGCCGGCGGAGTTCTCGAACAGCCCGTCCGCCTGGCCGCAGCTCGGCCCGGAGACGAGGGGGTGCGTCCCGAAGTCTCCCTCCCAGGTCACCGTGTCCCCCACGTGGACGGCGAGGACGCCGGGGTTGTAGGCGAGGCCGAGGGCGCCTCCGAACTGGACGACGTTTCCCCCGCTCCCGCTGGAGCTCCCGCACCCCCCGGCGAAGAGGACGGCGGCGACGATGGCGTGGCGCGACTTCATGGACCGGCTCCTTTCCCCTTCCGGCGCATGAATAGGGAGCGGCCCGCACCGCTGCGAGCCAACATTCGTTTGCCCCCTGCGCGGACCCCGGACGGCGCACCGTCCGGGCCGACGGTCAGCGCAGCCGGTAGGTCTCCGGGATCTGGGCCGCCGACTCGACGACGACCCCGAGGTCCCGGAGCAGGCCGTCGGCGAGCTCGTAGATCCAGCCGTGGACGGCGAGCGCCTGACCGCGTCGCCACGCGTCCTGCACGATGGTCGTGTGGCAGACGTTCGCGACCTGCGCGGCGACGTTCAGCTCGCACAGCCGCTTCTCGCGCGCCCGGGGGTCGGAGAGGGCCTCCATCTCGCCCTGGTTCGCCGCGAAGACGTCGCGGATGTGCCGGAGCCAGTTGTCGATGAGCCCGAGGGGTTGGGGGCTCAAGGCGGCCTTGACGCCGCCGCAGCCGTAGTGGCCGCACACGACGACGTGCCTCACGCGCAGCACCTCGACGCCGTACTGAAGGACGGAGAGGCAGTTCAGGTCGGTGTGCACGACGACGTTGCCGACGTTGCGGTGCACGAAGATCTCGCCCGGCAGCCTCCCGACGACCTGGTCCGGGGGCAGGCGGCTGTCCGAGCAACCGATCCAGAGGAGGCCGGGTTTCTGGGCCTCGACGAGCCGCGCGAAGAACCGCGGATCGCTCTGGCGCATCCGCTCGGCCCACGCCCGGTTCGCGTCGAAGCACTCCTGGAGAGGCCGCATCGCGCACCCCCGCGCCGTCGGAGGGCGCCCGGCCCTCCGAGATGGAAGGACCGGGAGCATACTCGAACGGAGCGCGAACCCGTCCCGGGACCCGCGAGTCGCCCCGCCGGGTCGCGGCCGGTAAGCGTTCGATCTGGGTGTCCCGGGTCTCCGCGCCGCCGCCCGCCGCGCCCTCGTCGTGCCTCCGCCCAGGCGAGCGCCTCCCGCGCCCCGGGTAGGCGCGGACCGGTCTCCCGCGACCCGGGTCGCCGGCGATAGGCGGTCCGGCCCCGACCCGCAGGTCGTTCTCCGCGGGTTCGAGCCCTCTTGCCGAGGGAATTCCCTCCACAACGCTGGCCCGCCCGCTGCATCCAGAGCCCGGTGGACAGGCTTGTCGGAGGTGTCACCACCACGACGCCGATAGGGAGCGCCATGCGGAACGCACGCACACGAACCAAGATCCTCACCGGATTCGCCGCCGCACTCTTCGTGGCCCTGGCCGTCGGAGCCGCCTCCTGGGTGGCCTCGCGCCAGATCGGCCGCCAGCTCGACCTCGTGTCCGACGCCCAGTTCCCGGTCCACCGCGCCCTCTCGAACGTCGAGGGCGGGTTCCGCGAGGCGCACCAGTTCCTCGGCCACCTGGCCCTCTCGCGGTTCACGTCCTCCATGTTCCAGTCCGAGGACTGCCGCGGCTGCCACCAGGGCACCATGGTCTTCGAGGACCAGGCCGAGCGGGAGATCGCCAAGGTGGAGAAGGGCGTCGCGTCGGTGGACGGGCTTCCCCGCACGGACGCCACCCGCGAGCTCTGGCCGCCCGTCCACAAGGAGCTGTCGGCGTGGGTCGGCGAGGCGAAGGCCTTCCACGAGCTCCTCGTCGCGCGTGCCCGCGCGTCGGACCCGAGGTCCCTCGACGCCAAGGTCTGGGAGCGCTGGCGCGCCCTCCACAACTCGGCGGATGCGATCGCCGAGTCCATCGACAAGCTGAACGCCGCGGTCCGGAAGGAGGCGGACGACTCACACGCCGAGGGGCAGGCGGCGCAGCGCCGCCAGGTCATCGTCCAGCTCGCGGTCCTCGCGGCCGGCGCGGTGCTCATGACGCTCGTGGGCTTCGTCATCGGGCGCTCCGTCGAGAAGGCGCTCTCTGCCCTCGTGGCCGAGACCTCCAAGCTCACGGCGGCCGCCGCCGACGGCAAGCTCGCCGTGCGCGGCGACGAGCGCGTCGTCCCGGACGAGTTCCGCCCCATCGTGCGCGGGATGAACGCGACCCTCGAGGCGATGGAGGCGCCGGTCCGCGTCTCCCTCGAGTACGTGCACCAGCTGTCGGTGGGCGTGACCCCGCCCCGGATCGACGCCAAGTACCAGGGCGAGTTCGAGCGCATGAAGGAGGCCTGGAACGAGCTCATCGACATACTCGAGAGGCGGTCCGCCGACGTCGGGATGCTGACCGACGCGGCCATGGCCGGCCGCCTCTCGGTGCGCGCGGACGCCTCGAAGTACAAGGGGAACAACGCCAAGCTCATCGCCGGCGTGAACGGGCTGCTCGACCTCTTCGCAAAGCCTCTCGCCGCCGCGGCCGCCCACGTGGACCGGCTCTCCAAGGGCGACGTCCCGCCGCCCATCACGCAGGCCTGGCCGGGCGAGCTCGACGAGCTGCGCCAGAACCTGAACCGGTGCTCGGCCGCGGTCGGGGCGCTCGTCGCGGACGCGAAGCTGCTCGCCGACGCCGCCGTCGCGGGCAAGCTCTCGACGCGCGCCGACCCGGCGAGGCACGAGGGCGACTTCCGGAAGATCGTCGAGGGCGTGAACGGCACGCTCGACGCCGTCATCGGGCCGCTCCGCGCGGCCGCGAGCTGCGTGGAGCGCATCGCGCGGGGCGAGATCCCGCCGCAGATCACCGAGCCCTGGCGCGGCGACTTCCAGGCGCTGGCGCAGAACCTGAACACCTGCATCGGCGCCGTGAACGCGCTCGTCGCCGACGCCAGCGCGCTCGTCGAGGCGGCCGTGGACGGCAAGCTGTCGACCCGCGCCGAAGCCTCGCGCCACCGGGGCGACTTCCGGAAGATCATCGAGGGCGTGAACGCGACCCTCGACGCCGTGCTGCACCCCGTGAACGAGGCCTCCCGGGTGCTCGAGCTGCTCGCACAGCGCGACCTCACCGCCCGCGTCCGGGGCGACTACCGCGGAGACCACGCGAGGGTCAAGGAGGCCGTGAACGAGACGGCCCTGTCCCTGCACAAGGCGCTCGGCCAGGTGGCGACCGCGGCCTCGCAGGTCTCGGCCGCGGCCGGGCAGATCGCCGCCTCGAGCCAGTCGGTGGCGGACGGCGCCTCGCAGCAGGCGTCCGCGCTCGAGGAGACGGCAGCCCAGCTCGAGTCGATGGCCGCGACGACCAAGCAGGCGTCCGACAGCGCGCACCAGGCGAACCAGCTCGCCCACGGCGCCCGCGGCGCGGCGGCGGACGGCGCCTCCGTCATGGAGCGGATGTCCGGCGCCATGGGCCGCATCCGCTCCGCCGCCGAGGGGACCTCCGAGATCATCAAGGACATCAACGAGATCGCCTTCCAGACCAACCTGCTCGCGCTCAACGCCGCCGTCGAGGCGGCCCGCGCCGGGGAGGCGGGCCGCGGCTTCGCGGTGGTGGCGGAGGAGGTGCGGTCGCTCGCGCTGCGCGCCAAGGACGCGGCGACGAGGACCGAGGCGCTCATCAACGAGTCCGTGAAGGAGGCCACGCAGGGCGAGTCGACGGCGAAGCAGATGAACGAGAAGTTCGCCGAGATCGCGACCTCCGTCAGCAAGGTCGCCGAGATCGTCGCGGAGATCACCGCCACGTCCCGGGAGCAGTCGACCGGGATCGACCAGCTCAATTCGGCCGTGGCCCAGATGGACAAGGTCACCCAGGCGAACGCGGCCAGCTCGGAGGAGTCGTCGTCGGCGTCGGCGGAGCTCTCCAGCCAGGCCCAGGACCTCGCCGAGATGGTGAGCGCCTTCCGGTTCGACGAGCGGCAGGGCGGCCGCCCCTCGGACGGGGCGGCGGGCGGCCGGCCGGCCCGGAAGCCCGAGGCCGGCGCGCACTTCGCGCCGGGTCCCCGCCCGTCCGCCGAGAAGGCCGGCCTCCAGGACTTCTAGGCCACCGCTCCGCCGCCCGGCTCCCCCGAACTCGGGGAGCCGCTCCGTCTCACGGGGAGAGCTCCACGGTCGTGACGCTCAGGGCCGGGAGCACGAGCGTCACCACGGTGCCCGCGATCGCGGGGTCCGCGACCATCCCCGGCGTCGCCGCGCCTCCCCGGACCGGCGACGACGCGGTGAGCTGCCAGGCCCGCGCCCGGGAGAAGGCCCGGGCGTGGGCGACCTCGACCTGCACGGTCCGGGACCGCAGGTCGAGCGAGCCCCCGCTCAGGGTGGGGCGGTGCACGAGCACGAGCACCACCCGGTCCGGGCTCGCCTCATCGACGCTCGCGAAGGTGGACACGTGCGCGACGTCGCCGCTCTCGGCCGACACCGAGGTGTCGCCGAAGGCGCCGCCGGCCCCGTCGTAGTCCCGGAAGGCGAGCCAGGCGCCCGCCGCGAACGAGTTGTCGGCAAGCAGTGGCCAGAACGAGGCCGCGTAGGCGCCCTCCCGGCCGAGGATGCCGAGCGTGTCCGCCTGCGCGACCGCGCCGGAGACGTGGTCGCTCCCGCCGTGGTTGTACTCGCTGATGGACAAGAACGTCCCCGGGAAGGCCGCGGCGATCTTCCCGAGCATCCGCGGCACGAGCGCGATGGCCCTTCCGCCCGTGGAGTACTGGGTGATCCAGCTCGTCTCGACGTAGCTCGGGTCCCACAGCGAGCGCGGCGCCTGGACGCGCGCCGCCACGAGGCAGTCCCCGTTCCCGGCGTCGGTGACGCGAACGCCGCAGCCCTGGGCCTCGCTGTAGAAGTGCAGGTCGAGCACGTCGAGGAGGCGCCGCCCCTGCGTCGCCGAGGCCTGCCCCATCTGCGCGAGGTAGAAGTCGAGGAAGTCGCGGCCGTTCGCGTCCGGGGCGTTCTGGAGGTTCACGAATCCGTTCCAGCCGTAGGAGACGGGCCCGAAGAGCAACGCGCCCGGCGCGGCGTCCTTCAGCGCCGAAGCGAACTCGAGGGAGCGCGCGAGGAACGCCGCGTAGGTGAGCGCGGTCTGCTGGACCTCGGGGTGCGTGCTCGACCAGAGGTCGGGCTCGTTGTCGAGCATGAGGTGGAGCGGGCGGGCCGCGGTCGTCCAGCGCCGGGCCAGGAACCAGGCGAACTCGTCCGCGTAGACCGAGCCGTCGGTCGCGTCCGGCGGGTCTAAGAACCCGGTGGACTTCTTCGCCGACAGCGGCAGGAAGCGGACGCTCGGGGCGGGAAAGGAACCGCCCGAGCCCACCGGCCCGTTCCCGTCCCTCGCCACCCAGCCCTGGATGGGAACGGTGACGCAGAGCCCGATCCCGCGGGACTGGGCGTCCGCCAGGGACGGGAGCGCGGCGTGCCCCGCGCCGTCCGAGGGCTGGCCCATGTAGGTGTCGTTCTCGTACAGGTAGTCGCTGCCGGCGTTGGAGTCGTTCGTCTCCCAGTCATAGGCGGTCCACCGGTTTCCCCCGAGCCGGAGCCAGGTCGTGCCGGGCGGCGCGGCGGAGGCGGCCGCGGCGTTGTAGCCGTAGACGAAAGGGGAGATGGGGTGCCGGCTCGCGCTCACGTCGACGCGCACCACCACGTCGGCGCCTCCCGGCGGCACGGTGCCGCCGCCGCCCGACCCGCAGGCGGCGACGGCCAGCGAGAGGACGACGGCGGTGGAACGCGGGCATTCACGCACGGGGCGCCTCCGGGTGCCAGGGCTAGCCGACATCCGGTGTGCGTTTCAAGGCGACGGCATGCGCCCCCCCCCGAGGTCCGCGAGGTGCGCGGCGCGAGGAGGAACGGGCCTCCTGCCGCCGCGTTGTCGTGTATCGTCCCTTCCACGGAGGGGGTTTCGGCCGTGCCCTACGCGCTCGTCACCGGACCGAGGGGGTTCAGGCGCTCGGAGGCCATGCGCGAGCTCGCCGGGCGCCTCGCCGGCGCGGGCGTCTCGCTCGGGGGCTTCCTGCAGCGGCCCCGCGGTCCCGACGGCTCCGCCATCGAGCTCGTGCGCGCTTCCACGGGCGAGGCGATCCCGCTCGCCGCGCCGGCCCCGGCGCAGGCGAAGGCGGGCGAGGTCGCCGCCTGCTCGTTCGCCTTCGACCCCGCCACGTTCGCGCGGGCCGCGCGCTGGCTCGAGGAGGACGCGTCGCGCGCTCGCGTCCTATTGCTCGACGGGTTCGGGAAGCTCGAGCTCGGCGGAGGCGGCCACCGCCCCGCGGTGGTGCGCGCGCTCGCGCTCGGACGCTCCGTCTGCGTGCTCTCCGTGCGCGACGAGCACCTCGTCTACGCCCTCGAGGACCTCGCCCTCGGCGAGCCGGTCGCCGCGCTCGACGCGAGGGAAGGCGCTGGCGCGTGCCTTCGCTTCGCGGACGAGGTCGCGCGCGCGGCGGCCGCGCTCGCAGGATGACGCCGGCAAGGGGGGTCCGTCCGCGTCGATGGCGCGAGCCCTTCCGCCCCGCGGCGCGGCGCCGCCGGCGTGGAACGCGACGGACGAGCGAGGACCGGACACTCTCCGGCGAACCGGGCCTCGTCGCGGGCCGGTGACGAGCCGACCGTCCCTGCCGTTCTGCCGCGGTGCATCGCAGCCCGTCCCGCCGCGGCGCGCCCGGCCCCGGTAGGGTTGTCCGCGACAGGGGCG
>Ga0335071_10005620_pt1 | contig 12998 bp, 14 predicted proteins | sample Lox_Sample_15_FD_206724 | JGI IMG/M metagenome (GOLD analysis project Ga0335071, IMG submission 206724) | Soil microbial communities from Loxahatchee National Wildlife Refuge, Florida, United States - Lox_Sample_1.5 | ecosystem: Environmental > Terrestrial > Soil > Wetlands | place: USA...
CGGTATACCTCGCCGCCCCCCTCTTCTCGGACGCCGAGCGGAATTTCAATACCCTGGTCCGGGACTTCCTTGTCGCGAACGGGTACCCGGTCTACCTTCCGCAGGAGACGGGCGAGGGCATCGAAGGGCCGGAACGGGACCGGGCAATCTTCGAGAGCCACCTCGCCGCCCTGGACCAGGCCCCGTGCGTGGTCGCAGTCTGCGACGGGCCGGATGCCGACTCGGGCACGGCATGGGAGATCGGGTATGCCTGCGCGAGGGAGATCCCGGTGATCGCCCTCTCGACCGACCGGCGGGGGCCGTGGTCGGGAAAAAAGGTGAACCTCATGATCAGGGAATCGGCCGGGGTGGTGGGGACCGTGGAGGAGGCCATCGCCGCCCTCAGGCGGCTGGGCGTCCAGCCGGGTCCCCGTTCCTGAGCCGGCACCCGGCCATCCGGGTCACCCCTCGTACTCGGCATCGAGGGCCCGGGCGACCCTGATGGACTTCACGAGAAAATAGCCGACCACCCCGAAGGTGACGACCGGGGAGAGCCAGGCCGGGATCAGGACCCCGAAGCTGTCCAGGATCATGATGATACCGAGGGCGAGGATGGAGTACATCGCACCGTTCTTCAGGTAGATGTACTGCCGGATCCGGTTGATGTTCCCGACGGTGAGCTCTCGGACGACGAGGGCCCCGAGCCCGTTCCCCAGGATGATGAGCGGGACCGAGAGGGTGAAGGCAAAGGCCCCGAGCACCCCGTCGATGGAGAAGGTGGCGTCGATCACCTCGAGGTAGAAGATCTTCGAGATGTCGGTGAGGTGCGTGTCCATGAGCCGCTTCTCCTGCGCCTCGGCGTTCTGCCGGAACCCGTGGACGATGAAGAAGGCCGTGGAGCCGATGACCGCGCCGAATGCCATCAGGGGGGCCTTCGCGAGGGCGAGCCACACGATCGCTGCGAGAAAGACCGACACGATGGCATAGAACCAGACCCCCCTCTGCTGGATGTACCGCTCGCCCCGGATGCCGAAGTGCTTCTCCTCGAGAAAGAGCCAGTGGAAGAAGAGGAACACGAGGAAGGTCCCGCCCCCCATGAGGAGGACGGGGGCAGAGGCCTCCACTGCCTCCATCACGAGGGGGTCGCTCGAGAAGGCGGCGGTGAAGGCCCCGACCGGGCCGAGGGAGGGGGTCGCGAACCAGACGATGAGCCATGGGAGGAGGCCACGGATTACGAATACCGCGATAAAGAGGCCGATGGTGAGGAACCAGCGCCGGGCCTTCGCCCCCATGGTCGAGAGGACCTCCGCGTTTACGATGGCGTTGTCGATCGAGGAGATGGTCTCGAAGAGGCAGAGGCCCGCGACGGTGAGGATGATCGCGCCGATGTCCATGGTCCAGGGAGGATCTTCGTCCCGGAGGATGAAAAAGACGCCGGCCCGGCCGGGCCGGTCCCGTGCCCGGCCGTCAGACCGGCGGTCTCCGGATCGGCGGGACCTGCCCCGGCTGCGTTGGCGGCGGAGGGGGCGGCGGCATGGGCTGGGACGGGGGCATGGGCGGTGGCGAGGGAGGCGGCGATGGCGGGGGCGGGGATTGCGGGGCTCCGGCCCCGCCCTTGTCCATGTTAACCACCTGGTCGACGAACGTGGTGAGCTGGGAGAGGAGGATGGGGTCGAGGCCGTCCTCGACGGCGAGGAAGATCCCGGCCATGTCGAGGATCTTCAGCTTGCTCGAGACGAAGTGGATGAACTTCGAGAGGTTTGCCGACGGGAGGTAGATGAGCATCGTGGAGACCGAGTCGAGGAGGATGGCCGCCTTCCTCCCCTCCATCTCCTTGAGGGAGTCGGAGATGGCGATGCCGAGCTGGGTGAGGTCCGACGGGCTGCTCGTGAAACGGGCACCCGGGACCCCGGAGGGGACCTCGCCGATGGCGTACCGGGTGATGGCATCGATAAACCTGACCTTCGTGAGGTCGATGCCGTCCTTCTCGTACGCCTTCTTCAGGATGGAGTAGGGCTGGTTCGTGGTGACGACGATGACGATGTAGCCGCGGCCGAGGAGGCCGCGGATGATGGCGCTCGAGTTCTCCTTGAGCCGCTCCGCTGACGAGAGGCAGAGGTAGATCTTGTCCCTGTCAAGGCGGTCGAAGGAGAACATCATCACGCGCCCCGCTACCTCGTGAGGTACCTCCGGTACGATTCAGGAATGTCCTTCTTGCCCTGGAGGATGGCGCGGTTCAGGTAGTTCAGGTTCTCGATGATCTGCTCGGTGTTCCGGATCTGCACCGAGAGGAGCACCTTGAGGTCATCGCCCGAGAGCTCGCCCGTCCCGACCTGCCGCTGGACCTCCTTGAGCTGGTCATGGACGATCTCGACTGGGTGGCGCAGGCGCATGGCGGCCTCGTTGATGAAGGCGAGGAGGGCCCGCTCGGCCTCCTTCCGCTGGGTGATGTCCCGGGCGATTGTCGCAGTCCCGATGACCTGCCCGTTGGCATCCTTCAGCTGTGCGACCGAGAGGGAGACCTCGACCCGGCTCCCGTCCTTCCGGAGGCGCACCGTCTCGTAGTGCTGGATGCGCTCGCCCTGCCCGAGCCGCTCGAGCACCTCGATCATCTCGTGGTGGAGCTCGGGCGGCACGATCCGGGACATCGGCTGTCCCTTCATCTCGGCGTCGGTGTACCCGAACAGCGACTCCGCGCCCGGGTTCCAGCTCACCACCGTGCCGTCGAGCTCGGTGCTGATGATGGCCTCCTCCGAGGACTGGACGATGGAGGCGAGGAGGGCCCGGATGCTCTCCATCTTCCTGCGCTCGGTGATGTCACGGGCGATGAGGAGGAGGGCGGGCTGGTTCTCGAACTCGATGAACCGGCAGCTGATCTCGACGGGCATGTAGCTCCCGTCCTTCCGGACATGGACCGTGTCGAAGGTGGACCGGCCGCCGCGCATCATCTCGAGGAACCCGCCGGTCTTCACCTCCTCGATCCAGTCCATGAGGAGGCCCTGGAATGGCGGGGCCTCGAGATCCCGGGGGTTCATCTTCAGGAACTCGTCCCGGGAATAGCCGAGCTGGTCGTTGGCCGCCCGGTTCACCTCGAGGAAGTGCCCCGAGAGGTCCTGGATGAAGATGGCATCGCTTGCAGAGTCGAAGAGGGTGCGGTACCGTTTCTCCGATTCCCGGAGGGCCACCTCGGCCTTCTGCCGCTCGGAGATGTCGAGGAAGGTCTCGAGGAGGTAGGGCTTCCCGCCGAGGTTGACGTTGACGACCGTCTTGATGATCGCCCGGCGGTTGCCGTCGGCCTGGAGGAGCACCCGCTCGGTGTGGTCGATGGTCTCTCCGAGGTCGGTGACCGGGCAGTTCTTCTCCTCGGCAGGGCAGATGAACCGGTGGCAGACCTTCCCGACGATCTCGGACTTCGGGACGCCGATCATCTCCGCGGCGGCGGGGTTCACGTCGGTGATCAGGTGGCTTACCGGGTCGACCACGAGGACCCCCGCGCCGATGGACTCGATGAGCGTGCGGAGCCGGGCCTCGCTCTCGGCGAGGGCGTCCCGTGTCTGCTTCAGCTCGGTCACGTCCATCAGGGTGCCCATGTAGGCGGTCCGGCCCTGCCAGGTGATCCGGGACCCGATCATCTCCACCCAGATGGTCCGGCCGTCTTTTGTCAGGGTGCGGACGACGGACTTGAAGGGCTTTGCCTCGCCCGCGTCGAGGACATGGAATTGCTCCCGCACCTGCTGCCAGTCATCGGGGTGGACCAGGTTGTCGAGCCCCATGCGATCGGGGAGTTCCCCCGGCCCGTACCCGTGGATCTCGGCAAAGCGCGGGTTCACGTACCTGAACTTCCCCTTCTCGGTGAGGTAGATCCCGAGCGGGGAATTCTCGGTGATGTCCCTGAATTTCGCCTCCGATTCAAGCAGTTTCCCGGAGAGGGAGGAGGCGATGAACCCGACGGTGACGAAGACGTAGAAGTGGACGGTCCCGGCAGCAAGGGTGTCCGTTGTCCCCAGCCCGAAGGCGAACATGAAGGTATAGAGGAGGAAGAGATAGATGCCGCCGAGGAGGACCGAGAAGATGACCCCGCGGCGGGGATAAAGGTAGGATACGATGATGATCGGGAAGTAGTAGAGGTGCGGGAATACCGAGAAGATCCCGTGCCTGAGGCCGATCAGGGTGGCCGTGAGGGCCGCTCCTGTCGTGCCGAAGATCACGACGAACCAGAAATAGTCCTTCGTCTGCCTATGCTGTTCTGCCATACTATCGCCTTCCTCCGGGTAAGGGACTGCTTATACAGTACCTAAAGTTCATATAGGTAAAATCCTTTATCCTTCGGAATGCCCTGTTTTCACGATTGAAACAGAGCTGTTTCCTGTGGAGCCGGTCCGAAGGAGACAACACTCCCGGCTAATCCTCCGACGGGAAACCGGGGTTTCCCCGGCGGTGAAGCCCGGATCACACCAGCTCCACGTCCCGGGCATCCCGCACCGCCACCTCAGCCTTCCCCTGGAAGACCTGCACGATCCCGTAGATCCGTACCGAGTCGTTGACCCGGAGCCGGACGTCGCGGGAGGCGGGTGACGGGATGAAGACCCGCGTCCCGTTCACCGAAAGGAGCAGGTGCCCGCCGGTCGCTGTCGGGGAGATGCTTTCCACCTCACCCGCCACCCGGACGAGGTCCCCCTCGCGGGAACCGGGGCCGAATGGTGCGGCGAAAGGCGCATTCCCGAGGAACGACAGGAAGAGGTGGCCCGAGAGGGTGATGAGAAGCACGGCTCCCAGGAGGGCGAGTGCGGTACGCTCCTGCTGCTCGAGCACGAGGGGAACGTGCGCGGGACGGGTGATAAAGACCGGGGGTTTGGATCGTGCGGGAACTAACCGGTCCCCCTCCCCCACGGGACCCGGTCCCAGAACCGCTCGTGGAGGAAATAGAGGGCCGTGGTATACACGTTGCTCACCACGACGAAACCAAGCGCGATCTCGACCCTCTGCGTGAAGAAGTACACGGCAATGAAATCCGCGATGACCACGATGACCCGGTAACTGATGGCCTTGACCACCGACCGGCTCAGGTGTTCCCGAAAGGCCCCCTGATCCACCCGAAAATCCCCCTCCTGTCTGCTTTCGCGGACCCGGGATAAATAAATTCGGGACGAACCCTCGCCTGACCCGCGAGGTCCCCGGTTCCGGATCTGATCACCGCCGCCGGTTCCAGAGAAAGAGGAGGAGCACAAGAATGACGACCCCGGCGATCGCGAGCCGGACCAGGTCAGGCCCCTGCGGCCCGGATCCTGCCCCGGCCCGGTTCCAGTCTTCGTCGAACACCGAGGAATAGTAGGCACCGAGGGCCGGGGATTCGAGGATGACGCCGGCCTCACGGTTAAAGGCCGGGGAGTTCCCGTTCCAGTTCACCGAGGAGACGAGAACTGTCCGCCCGTCGACGATGACGCCTTTCGTGTGCACGGCCTCGAGCCCTCCCGCGGCCGGGTTGAGGATCCGGGCGGCGAGGGGAATGCCTTCCTGCCTCGCGAGATCGTTCACCAGGTCCACCATTTCATCGTTGTCCTCCGGGCCCTCGTCGTTGTACCGGCTGCCGTCGAGGATGACCCTCACGGTCACCCCGCGCCGGGATGCATTCACCGCCTCGGCGAGGAACGGGTCGAGGTCGTCCCCGGAGGCATTCCTGATGGACGCCTGCTCGATCTCGATCCGCTCCCCCGCGCCGGCGAGCACGGTCCGTATTTCCCCGCTCGTATCCGGGGCGAGGATCGGAGTAACCGCGACCCCGTTTACCCGGGTGGCCGGGAACTGCGGAGAGTAGGAAACGAGGTTCGGGGGCTGGATTTCCTGCACGGGCGGGTGATACGGGGACACGTCGCCGCCGTGGACGTCGACGGAAAACACATCCCGGAAATAGCCCGCGACGCCCGGGCTCTCGACGAGCACCCCCCACCCCCGGTTCCCGCGCGACCCTGCAGGCGGGTACCCGTGGTAGCCGAAATTCTCCGTCGAGATAACGAGAGATTCCCCATCGATAACGAGGTACTTCGCATGGTCGTACCGGTACCGTGCATGGGCAGTCGCGGTCGTGGCCATCGCAAAGACGGGAATTCCCGACCGGTTCAGCGCGGTGCAGACCACCTGCTCCCCGGGGGTGATGCCCCCGACCGGCCCTCCCTCGAGGAGGACCTGCACAGAGACCCCCCGCTGCCGGGCCGAGACGAGGAGGTCCCCGATGCCGGGATGGGAGAGCTCGTACGCGTTCACCAGGATTTCGCGCCGGGCGCCGGAGATGGCCCCCTCGAGCACCCCGAACGACGAATCCGGCGAGACAAAGGCGGTCACCGTCGCGTTCGGGAAGGTCTCCGGGGCAAACTGAGACTGGCCGAGAAGGAGGACCCGGGGGTCCCACCCCTCGCCCGAGAGGAAATGCACCTGTCCCTCCCTCGGGTGGAAATCTCCCGGCCAGCTGAGGGACTGGACCACGTGCCCGTCCACCGAGAGGGTGATCCCATCCCCGTCATTCGCAGGGGCGTACCGGCCTGCCTTCACCATGTCGGGGATGGCGGGGTCCGTATCCTTCAGCTCGAAGTCCGGAGGGCTCCCGTGAACCGTCCTGAAGGCAAGGGCCTCATCTGAAACCGTAACTTTCCCATAACCCTGCGAGCCCGGAGGGAAGGAGATGTTCCCTTCCCCGTCCGAGATGGTGAGATTCGCGAGGGGCCCCGTCCCTTCGAGGACAAAGTACGCATCGGCATCGCGGGGGAGGTAGGTGTCGGGGCAGAATTCGGTGATCCTGAATGCCGATACCGCCGGGATGGCGAGGAGGATCGCGAGGAGGAGGAGGACGAGGCAGGCCCGGCGCATCACGGTTGGATATGCCCGTCGGTTTTATGAAGAACGCGATTTGATCCTCCGGCATGGATCCGGCTGGCCGGCCGCTCGTAGTAAAGATCGGGGGGAGCCTCATCACCCGGTCGGGAGACATCGTCCGGTTACTGAAGCAGTCCGGCCGCCCCCTCCTCGTTGTCCCGGGTGGCGGCCCGTTCGCACGGCTGGTCCGGTCGATGAACCTCCCCGACGATCCTGCCCACTGGATGGCGATCCTTGCGATGGACCAGTTCGGCTGGTTCCTCGCCGCAGGAGGGGTACCGGTCACCCACGAGCTCGCGCCACCCCGGCAGGTGGAGATCCTCCTCCCGTACCGGGCCATGCGCGAGAAGGACCCGCTGCCCCATAGCTGGGACGTGACCTCTGACACCATCGCAGCCTGGGTGGCGTCGGAAATCGGGCTCGACCTCCTCCTGCTCAAGTCCGTGGATGGGATCATGGCAGATGGTATCCTGGTCCCCCGCATCACCCGGCCGATCAAAACCGACGTGGTCGACCCGTGTCTCATTCCCTTCGTCCTTGCTCACGCGGTGAAGACAACCGTCATAAACGGCCGGGTCCCGGGGCGGATCGGGGAGTTCCTTCACGGGAAAGAGGTCCCGGGAACGGTCATCGAACCAAGGCTTTAATTCCCGGAAGGGTTAGATTATAAAGAATCCTTTGGGAGACGGTGAATGGAGATAAAGAAGTGTACCTCCTGCAGCGCCCCTCTCGCCGAGCAGGGGGCGGCTGAGTTCGGGTGCCCCGAGTGCAAGACCATCATCTGCCGGTGCGTCAGGTGCAGGATGCAGAGCGTCCCCTACGTATGCCCCAAGTGCGGGTTCTGGGGGCCGTGAGGGAATGGGAAAGGTAGTCGCACTCGTGCGGATCATGCCCGAGTCGGTCGACGTGGACATGAAGAAGCTCGAGGCTGACCTCCGAAAGAAGCTCCCGTCCATCCAGGACGTGGGCGTCGAGCCGATCGCGTTCGGGTTAAAGGCCCTCAAGATCGCGGTCATCGTGAACGACGAGGAGGGGGGCACCGACGCCGTGGAGAAGGCCCTCGGCGAAGTACCGGGCGTCTCCCAGGCCGAGACGGTCTGCGTGAACCGGATGATCTGAGTTCTGCCGGTTCGAACCACCTTTTTTCCCGGGATTTTAAAAGACGGCCAGCCCGAAAAGTGCAGGTTACTCTTTCTCCAGCCCGTCGAGGACCTCGCGGGTGATCCCCCGGATCTTCTCCACCGACCGCTGGAATGCCTCGACCTCGGAATCCTCGATCCGGATCGGGACCGGGAACACCCCGTTCCGGTTCATCCGGGCCGGGGCCCCGATACAGATGTCCCCGACGCCGGGGACGTCTTCCACGACGTACCGCGAGACCGTGAGGATCCGGTTCTCGTTCCCGAGGATGGTATGGACGAGGGTCGCGATGGCCTCCCCCGGGCCGTACGTCGTGGCCCCCATCTTCCGGATGATCTCCTCCCCCGAGCTCTTCACCGCCGAGATCATCTCGTCCCTGGGGAGGTCCGAGAAGGCCGGCAGGTTCTCGACCTGGATGCCGCCGATGGTGGTCGCCGACCAGAGGGGGACCATGCTGTCCCCGTGCTCGCCGATGATCCGGGTGTGCACCTCGGAGACGTGGACCTTGAAGAACTCGGCGATGAGTGACTTGAGCCGCATCGAGTCCAGGTGGGTGCCGAGGCCGAAGACCCGCTCGGGCTGCATCCCCGAGACCTTGAGCGCGACCGTGGTCATCACGTCGACGGGGTTCGTGACCATGAAGATGATGGCGTCGGGGGCGACCCGGCTGACCGTCTCCGCCATGGGTGCCACGACCCGCGCGTTCTCCATCGCGAGGTCGAGCCGGTCCTGCCCGACGTGCCGCGGGACCCCTGCGGCGCAGACCACGATGTCCGAGCCCCTCAGGTCGTCGAGGTCGACGGACCAGCCGATGTCGATGTCGCTCCCCCGGGCGGCGAAGGAGTCCTGGAGGTCCCGGGCGAGGCCGTCGAGCCGCTCCTCCCCGCCCGGCCGACCCGCGAGGAGGATCTCCCCGACGTAAGGGTCATGTGAAATGGCATGGGCTGCGAAGGACCCCATCCGCCCCGTAGCGCCGAGTATCGCGACTGTTGCCATGGTAATCGTGAAGTGGGGACACGTCCTCGGTCGGCACCACGTACCCTGCTCCTGCCTGCGCAGCCCTCCTCCACCCCGCTCCCCCGTGGGCGCCAGATGTCCGCGGTGAGTCTGCTCCCTTCCGGGCCTGAACCGGTCTCCACGGCAGCAGGTCCCCGCCCCCTCCGGGGCATCGATCCCTGTCCATTGACCTCACAGGACGAGGCTTCTTTGTCAGGTTGCACAAAACGTGGGCAGGTCGCCGGTGTCTCCCTCGGACTTCGCCCCCCGCGTGCCGGCGGTTTCGGGTGACAGGTGACGTCGAACCACCCGGGCTAGTCCCCGGTTATGCTTAGCACCGTCAAGGGATAAATATCTCGCCGCCCACACGGGCCCTCCAGTCGTCGAAAATCCGCCGGTTGAGTGCCTCGTCGCCTTTCTCGAACAGGTCGATGATGGTGAGGATCCGGTCCTTTTCAGGAATGCGGGGAGGCAGGTTCCGGTAGTCCCCCTGGTATACCTCGACGAGCTGCTTTCCCTCGGTGTACGCGATCCGCCGCGGTTCCCGCACGACGGGGTGGGCGGCCATCGCGGCATAATCTTCGAGGATATGGATCTCGCCGCCGAGCAGGGAATCTGCGTTCACTTTGAGGTTGAAGGCCGACCAGAAGGCAGCCGCGTACCAGGCGTCGTTCATGATCACGTGGGGCACGCCGTACTGGGCCGCGATGATCCCGAGGGTCCCGACGCCGCAGGAGGCGTCCACGAACACGCTCGGGAGGGAGTGCCCGAGATGGACCCCGACGTTCACTATCTTCGGGTCATAGCCCCGGGGGAACTCGATGTGGATGAGGGACTGCTGCTTGTACACCACGACGGGGCTGTGCTGGGTGTAGAAGACATCGGCCCTGACGTCGCAGCCCGCGAGGAGCTGGTACACCCGGGGGGTGACCGAGAGGTCGACGTCGATCGCCCCCGGGACGAACCTCCCGCACTTCACCACGCCCCTCACCTCCGGCACCTCCCTGAACAGCCGGCCTGCGACGGGTTTCTCCACGACCTGCGAGAGAAGGAGGAGCGAGTTGTTCGGGAGGTACGGGGCCTCTGCCATCGCAAAGCCCGGGTGCACGAGGGGCATCCCGACCTTCTTCAGGGGGTCGTCCTTTGACAGGGCCCCCTCCTCGACCATGATACTCCAGAGGTGGACGAATACATCGTCGATGAAGCGCTTCCCGCAGGGGCATGCCCTCGGGGCGGCGGCATCGGGAGGAGGAACCGACTTGTCGAGGACTCTCCCCCGGCATTCAGGGCAGGGGGCGAAAACCGTTTCCAGGTTTGCGAGGAGATCCTCTGCCTTCTGGACGCAGTCCTTACCGCAGACCGGGCATTCCATGATGGGCCCGATGCGATTCGAACGCATGACCGCCCGGTTATGAGCCGGGCGCTCTCACCAGACTAAGCTACGGGCCCGGTAAGAAGGAAGAGCGCCGCCAACAGGACTCGAACCTGTGACATGCTGGTTAACAGCCAGCCACTCTACCAACTGAGTTATGGCGGCACGGGAGCTGATATGCTTTATTACGTCCTCTCCCGGGGCTCATAACAGTATCGAGTCCTTACCGGGTCCGCTTCTCCTTGAGCGACTGGAGGAGGGACACGAGCTCGTCCACGTCGTGGTCGATATTCCCGAGGAGCCGCCGTGCCTGGGTGGTGGTGACCGCCCCCGCGGGGCTCGCCCTGATGTATCCCATCTGCTCGAGGACACGGAGGGAATACCGGATTCGGTGGTACGGGAGGTCCATGAGGAGAGAGAGCTTCACGATGCCGATGGGCTCATGCTCCATCACCGCCTTCATCACCCCGATGTGGCGGTCCAGGAGCTGAATATCATTCTTGAGCTTCTCAAGCATGCCTGACAGAGTGTAGCATGCTTCCGCTACTTCAATGCTTCTCCGTCCCTCCGGTCCCCGCGTTCACCTCGAGCCAGTCCCGGGTCTCCTGGTAGTACCGGGAGAAGTAGATGTAGGTGATAACCGCGGATGCGAAGAGGACGAGGCCCACGGCGATCCCGGGGAGGGAGTGGTACCGGATGAGGATGAGGGCGCCGATGGCAACGAGGAGGACGATGGCATTCAGGAGGAGGGTGAGCTTGATGAACCTGATCTTGAAGGTCTCACGCGCCCGTTCGTCCATCCCTCGTACATGGACCCCAATCATAAAAGTACTTGTGGTAGTGCAGCGAAAGCTCATGCCCATGGAGCGGCTGGACGAAGCCATCACCTCGGCCGGGGCACAGGCCTACGTGGCGTTCGGGTCCTCGGCCGACGCGGACATGAGGTACCTCACCCGGTTCCGGACGACGGACCCCGTCCTCTACCTGAAGGTCCGCGGTGAGCCGGGGAAGGTCATCGTCTCCCAGATGGAGTACTCGCGGGCGTCCCGGGAATCGGTCGCCGTGCCCGTCACCCGGGCGCAGGCGGGGCTCACCGAGATCCTGAAGGAAGAGAAGAACCGGTGGAGGGCGTATGCCCGGATGATCGCGAACCTCGCCGGCGGCGATGTCCTCGTCCCCCCGCAGTTCCCCTCGGCTCTCTCACGGGAGATCGAGGCATTCCGGAAGGTATTCATCGATGACGACACGGTCCTGAAGCAGAGAGCGGTGAAGTCCGACGACGAGATCGCGGCCATCGCCCGGGTGCAGGAGGCGACAGAGGTGGCGATGGAGGGGGCCGTCTCGGCCATCCGCTCGGCGAAGGTGAAAAAGGGGATCCTGTACCGGGGCAGGTCCGCGCTCACCTCCGAGACCCTCCAGCAGGAGGTGGCGATGGCCCTCCTTGCCCGGGGGTGCCGGGCGGTGGACACCATCATCTCCTGCGGCGAGGACTCGGCCATCCCCCACGTGCGCGGCTCTGGCCCGCTCCGGGAAGGGCAGCCCGTCATCCTCGATATCTTCCCGCAGGACGAGGAGACCGGGTACACGGCCGACATGTCCCGGACCGTCGTGAAGGGGGAACCGTCGAAGGAGATCGGGGAGATGTTCGACGCGGTCCTCGGTGCCCAGGCCATGGCCGCATCCCTCGTCCGGCCTGGGGCGACGGGGGCCGGAATCCATGGCAGGGTCGTGGAGTACTTCCGGGAGCACGGGTTCGAGAGCAACACGAAGGGCTTCATCCACAACCTCGGACACGGGGTTGGCCTCGATGTCCACGAGCTCCCCGTCCTCGGTCCCGGCGGAGGGGAACTCGCCGCGGGGAACGTGATCACCCTCGAGCCGGGCCTCTACTACCCGGGCACCGGCGGCGTCAGGCTCGAGGACATGGGCGCGGTCACCCGGGACGGGTTCCGGGACCTGACCAGGATGCCGAAGGAGCTCAGGGTATGAAGGACGCCTCCCTCGATTCGTACCTCGAGGCGGGGAAGATCGCATCCCGTATCCTTTCCCGGTCCCTTCCCCTCGTCAGGGCGGGGAGACCGTTCCTCGAAGTGGTCGAGAAGGTGGAGAATTCCGTTCGGGACGAGGGGGCGGGCCTCGCCTTCCCCCTGAACCTCTCCCTCAACGAGGCCGCGGCCCATGACACCGCTTCGGCGGGGGACGACCGGGTCTTTGTCCCCGGCGACGTGGTGAAGATGGACCTCGGGGTACATCTTGAGGGGTACATCGCCGACATGGCGGCCACGGTGGACCTCGGGGAGAACGCATCTCTCGTCCGGGCATCCCGCTCCGCCCTCGAGGAGGCCATCGCCCTCGTGAAGCCGGGCGTCTCGACAGGTGACCTGGGGGCGGCTATCCAGGGAGAGATCGAGAGGCAGGGCTTCCGGCCCGTGGCAAACCTCACGGGTCACGGCCTCGGCCGGTTCGAGCAACACACTCCCCCCACGGTCCCGAACGTCAGGGTCCATGGCGGCGCGATCCTCCGGGAGGGGATGGTCTTTGCCATCGAGCCCTTTGCCACCACGGGGACCGGGTTTGTCACGGATGGGCCGCGGGTCCAGATCTACCAGCAGACGGGGGACCGCCCCGCCCGCCTCCCCTCGGC
>Ga0335071_10005622_pt1 | contig 12995 bp, 12 predicted proteins | sample Lox_Sample_15_FD_206724 | JGI IMG/M metagenome (GOLD analysis project Ga0335071, IMG submission 206724) | Soil microbial communities from Loxahatchee National Wildlife Refuge, Florida, United States - Lox_Sample_1.5 | ecosystem: Environmental > Terrestrial > Soil > Wetlands | place: USA...
GCTGTTGTTGGCCCCCGCCCGGGCGGGAGCCGCCTCAGCCGATCCGGTCCGGTCGCGTCGCATGAACTGGGCGGAGAAGTGATCCGACGAAAAGCAGAGCACGCCGAGGGGGTCCGCCCCCATGATGGGGTCGATGCGCCGCTGGCCGCCGGCATCCCGGTCGATCCGGGATTCAAGGTGCCACATCCCGAGGATGCGGGTCTGGAGGCGGTCGGAGGTCGGGGCGGCGGCTTTGGGTTTCATGGCGGGTTCTGGGTTGGCGGACCCACCATGCCCCGACTCCGTGAAACGTCAAAGAGCCGGGCCGACTTCAGGCCAGCGTTGCCCCGGCCTCGCGCAGCAGCTCGCGCAGCACCGAGCGGTGGCAATGGGCCTCGTTCTCGCAGTAGCAGCCGACGGAAAGATCGGTTTGGTGCGAGAGGGCGGCGAGCAGGGCGAGGGCGCGGGCGGCCGGGGGCGCGGCCATCTCGGCGCGGTACTTTCTGGCGAAAACCGCCCACTGGGCCGGTGTCTCGGCGCCTTGCGCCTGCTTTACGAGCGCGTCGCTGGGCGCGAGGGTGGGGAACCAGACGTCGTACCAGTTGCCGGAGGCGAACTCAGTCTTGGGCACGCCGCGCGGCGGCCGCCGCACCGTGCCGATGCGCAGGCCTTCGCCGGCCGCCCGCGGACTGCCGAGTCTGACGATGCGTACGGCCATGGCCGACTACGGCGTGGCCGGCACCAGCCGCACGCTCTCAAGCGCGACGCGCTCGACGGGGGTGCTGCGCTCGCTGCCCGAGCAGGGCACGCCGGCGATGCGATCGAGCACGTCGAGCCCCTTCACCAGCTGGCCGAAGGCGGTATACTGCTTGTCCAGGAATCGGGCGTCGGCATGGCAGATGAAGAACTGGCTCCCGGCGGAGTGGGGATCGGCCGCGCGCGCCATCGAGAGCACGCCGCGGACGTGGGCCTTGTCATTGAACTCGGCTTTGACATTCCAACCCGGTCCGCCGGTGCCAGGCATGCCCTTCGCGCCGGCCTTGGTGTTCGGGCAGCCGCCCTGGATCATGAACCCCTTGATGATGCGGTGGAACGCCGTGCCGTCGTAGAAGCCCTCGCGGGCGAGCTTCTTGAAGTTCTCGACGGTTTTGGGGGCGACGTCGGACCAGAAGGCGACGGTCATTTCCCCGTAGGAAGTCTTGATGACGGCATGTTCGGCGGGCGCGGGTGTGCTCATGGATGGGCAACAAGACCCAGCCGCCGTTGCGGCGCAAGCGGCAAATCGGCCTCGTCGAACGTCGAACGCTCAACGTCCAACTCTCAACGTTCAAGCGAACAGCCAAACCACCGGTTCCGCGCCATTTCTCCGCTTCCTCCGCGACCTCCTGGAAAAAAAGATCGGGCGTCCGCGTCACTTCAACTTCGCATCGATCAGCTCGCAGAAGTAGTGGAGGAGCACGAGGTGGGCCTCCTGGGCGGTGCGGCCGCTGGGGCCGGGGATGACGAGCTCGCAGGTGGCCAGACCCTTGCACTGGCCGCCGCCACGACCGAGGAAGGCCAGGCTCTCGAGCTTCAGGCGGTCCGCCGCCTCGAGCGCGCGGACGATGTTGGCCGAGTTTCCCGAGGAGGTGAACACGACCACAAGGTCGCCGGGCTGGGCCAGGCCTTCCACCTGGCGCGCAAACACGTCCTCGAACTTGAAGTCGTTGCCGATGCAGGTGAGCAGCGTGCCGTCGGCGGTGAGCGCGACCGCGGGGAGGGGCCGGCGGGTCTTGAAGTAGCGGCCGACCAGCTCGGTGGCGAAATGCTGGGCCTCGGCTGCGCTGCCGCCGTTGCCGCACAGCAGCAGCTTTTTCCCGGTCTTGAGGGTGCGGAGAATCATCTCGCCCGCGCGGTCGATCTGGGGGCGCAGGCTGGTCAGCGCCTCCAGCGTGCGCGTGGTTTCCCGGAGGCAGGCGTCGAGGTTCATGGGGGTGGAATACTGGCCCAACCCGGGGGGCCGCGACACAAAAAAATGGCGGGGCGGGGGCGCTGGAGCAGCCGGAGGGAACGATTGGCAGCCGCGGCCCGAACGCCCACAGTGCCGCCATGACTCTCCCGCCCGCCGCGTGAAAACGCTCTCCGAATTCAGTCCCGCCGAGTTTGGCCGGCAGCTCGCGGCCTGGGGTTTCAAGGCGTCGCACGCGCCGCGGTTGCTCCGGCACCTCTACGCCCACGGGGGCGTCATCGCCTGGCCGGCGCTGAAGGTGCCCCGCGGCCTGCGGGACCGCGTGCTCGCCGAGTGCGTCTTGCTGGGCTCGGCGGTGGCCGCGCGGCAGGTGGCGGACGACGGCACGGTCAAGCTGCTGCTGAAACTGGCCGACGCCCGGACCATTGAGTCGGTGGTCATGCCGGCCTATCGCGGGGACCGGGTGGCCGGTTGCCTCTCCTCGCAGGTGGGCTGCGCGCTGGCCTGCGATTTCTGTGCGACGGCGCAGACCGGGTTTGCGCGCAACCTGTCGGCGGGGGAGATGGTGGAGCAGTTCCTGCATCTGCGCCGCGAGGCCGCGGCGATGGGGCGGCGGCTGCAGACGGTCGTGTTCATGGGCATGGGCGAGCCCCTCCTGAACCTGGAGAACCTGCTGACGGCGGTCGGGCGCATCGCCGGCGGCGACTTGGGCGCGCTCGGCTGGCGGCCGATCACGGTGTCGACGGTCGGGATCGTGCCGGGGATCAACGCTCTGGCCGCGGCCGACCTCGGCGTGAACCTGGCCGTGTCCCTGCACGCGCCGGACGACGCCACCCGGGCGCAGCTGATCCCGGCCGGGCGCCGGTTCGGGGTGGAGGAGATCCTGGCGGCGGCCGACCGCTTTCAGGCGCGCAACCACGGCCGGCCGGTGACGATCCAGTACTGCCTGCTCCAGGGGGTGAACGATGCGCCGGAGCAGGCGCGGCAGCTCGCCGCGCTCCTGGCGGGCCGGCGGATGCACGTCAACCTGCTCCATTACAATCCGACCGGCGTGAGCCTGACCGGCCGAACCTATGTGCCGTCCTCCGGGGCGGCGGCGGCGCGGTTCCTGCACGAGCTGGGCGCGTGCGGGGTGGTGGCCCATTTCCGCCGGCCGCGGGGGCGGGACATCGACGCGGCCTGCGGGCAGCTCCGCCGCCGGGCGGCCGGCGGATAATCGTTTCTTTTCCGTGCGTTCCGTGTATTCCGTGGTTCTTCCCATGGGACGCATGAACGTCCGCCAATTGTGGAAGGCCCGGCTCGAGGGCCGGCTGGCCCCGCCGCCGCGGCGGAACCCGGCCGCGTCCGCTCCGCCGCCCCGGCTGCGCGCGGGTTTCGCCGGGCGGGTGCTCGGCATCGACCCGAGCCTGCGCGGCACCGGGCTGGCGCTGCTGGAATTCGTCCCCGGCCGGCCGGCGGTGCTCCTGCGGGCGCGGACCGTGCGCGTGCCCGCCCGCCGCCCGATGCCCGCGGCGCTGGCGGAAATCCATCGCGCGGTGACGGAGTTTCTCGCGGGGACCGACGTCCAGCACGTCGCGCTGGAGCAGACGATCTACGTGCAAAACATCCGCACGGCCCAGATCCTCGGCGCGGCGCGCGGCGCGGCCATCGCCGCGGCGGCGCTGCGCGACCTGCCGGTGTTCGAGTACCCGCCGCTGCGCGTGAAGCAGGCCGTGGTCGGCGTCGGCCGGGCGAGCAAACAGCAGATGCAGCGCACCGTCATGGCCCACCTCGGCCACGGCGCGGTGCTCGCGTCCGACGAGGCCGATGCCGCCGGCGTGGCCCTGTGCCACGCCCTCACCTGGCGGGGCGGCGCCTGACCGGACCGACCCGGGACCGCACCGCCATGGCCAGCCGGGAATTCCTCGCCCTCGCGATCTTCGCCGTCACCTACCTGCTGATCAGCGGCCGGCGGCTGAAGATCCTGCCGCTCAACCGGCCGGCCGCGGCCCTCCTCGGCACGGTCCTGATGGTGCTCGCCGGCGTGCTCACCCCGGAGCAGGCCTACCGGGCGGTGGATTACGACACGCTCGTGCTCCTCCTCGGCATGAGCCTGATCTCCGCCTACCTCTACCTGGCGGGCTTCTTCGACTGGACGGCGGACTGGGTGCTGCGCACCGCCGGCACGCCGCGGCGCCTGCTGCTCTACCTGATCCTCACCTCCGGCGTGCTCTCGGCCCTGCTGGTCAACGACACGATCTGTTTCATGCTCACGCCGCTGGTGGTGGCGGTGGTGGTGCGCGGCCGCCTGCCGCTCCTGCCCTACCTGCTCGCGCTGGCCATGAGCGCCAACCTCGGCAGCGTCGCGACGCTGGTGGGCAATCCGCAGAACATGATCATCGGCCACCTCTCGCACCTGCGCTTCCTGCCGTTCTCCGCGGCGCTGGCGCCGGTGGCGGCGGCCGGCCTCGCCCTCCAATACGGCGTCCTCGCCTGGGGCTTCCGCCGCGAGCTGGGGCCAGCGCGGATCGAGCCCGTCGAATATGCCGCCCGCCCGCTCGACCGGCGCCTGCTGCGGATCACGCTCGGGGTGCTGGTCGTGGTGTTCGCCGGGTTCCTCGCGGGGTTCGACCTGTCCTGGACCGCGCTGAGTGGCGCCGCGCTCATCATGGTGCTGGCGCGCCGCGACACCCACGAGGTGCTCAAGCTGGTCGACTGGCACCTGCTGCTGTTTTTCGCCGGCCTCTTCGTGGTCGTCGAGGGCTTGAACAGCACCGGGGCGCCGGACCAGCTCTACGCCCGGCTGCACGGGCTCTTCGGCGCCACCGCCGGCCCGCAGGCTTGGAATCTCGCGTGGTTCTCCGTCGCCGGCTCGAACCTCTTCTCGAACGTCCCCTTCGTGCTCGTCGCCGGCAAGTGGATCCCGGGCTTCGCCCACCCGGCCCTGATGTGGCAGGTGATGGCGCTGGCGACGACCTTCGCCGGCAACCTCACCATCCTCGGCTCCGTGGCCAACATCATCGTGGTCGAGTCGGCGCGCGGCCACATCGAGGTCGGCTTCTGGGACTACGCCAAATACGGCATCCCGGTCACGATCCTCACGACCGTTGTCGGAATGCTGATCCTGCTCGCGCTGGCCTGAGGCTCAGACCGGCGGGCGTTTCTCCTCGATCCGCCCCAGCAGCCGCAGCAGACCGTCGAGGATCGTCAGCGGATGGGGCGGCCAGCCCGGGATGAACAGGTCAACCGGCACCACCGCCGCCGCCCCGTCCCGCACCTCCGGCCGGCCGGCGAACGGCCCGCCCGAGATGGCCTCGGTGCCCACCGCGATGACGAGCCGCGGCTCGGGCAGCGCGTCCCAGGTCTTGCGCAGCGCCAGCTCCATGTTGCGCGACACCGGGCCGGTGATGACCAGGCCGTCGGCATGCCGCGGCGACGCCACGAACTGGATGCCAAAGCGTCCGAGGTCCCAGCCGATCGTGCCCAGGACGTTGAGGTCGGCCTCGTCGGCGGCGTTGCCGCCCGCGCTCACCTGGCGCAGGCGCAGCGAGCGGCCGAAGAGCCGGCGCAGTTTTTCGTCGAGCGCGGCGGCCAGGCGCACCTCCTCATGGCCCGGCGCGCCGAGGATGAGGTCCTCACGGCGGCGCACGGCCAGGCGGTGGTCGCCAGTCGGCGTGATCGCGCCGTGCGGGCAGGCCTCGACGCATGCGGCGCAGAAGAGACACTTGCCGAGATCGAGCGCGATGCCGCGGCCCGCCGGCTGGGTGATGGCCTCGGTCGGGCACACCGGCAGGCATTCGCGGCAGCCGTCCGGGCATTTCGCCGCGTCGACCCGCAGCGCCCCGCCGTGCCGGTCGGGCAGCGCCGGCGCCGGGCCCGACGGGTAGGCCAGGGTGGCGCAGCCGCTCTTCAGGCGATGGGCGATGGTGTCGACGACGAACATGGCGGGTCAGAGATCGAAGCCGCAGTACGAGAGGTTGAAGCTCTTGTTGCAGAGCGGAAAATCGGAGATCGCCTGCCCGCGCAGGGCGAGGGCGAGTCCGGTCCAGTTGTGGAACGACGGGTCGACGATCTTGTAGCGCCGGAAGCGACCGTGGGCGCCGGTCAGCGCGACGTGGCAGATCTCGCCGCGCCAGCCCTCGACCAGCGCCACGGCCAGCGCGTCCGGCGCCGGCGGCGGCAGTTCGGCGCGGACGTCGCCCGCGGGCGGCGCCGCCAGCAATTCCTGGAGCAGGCGGCCGGAGCGCTGCACCTCGAGCCAGCGGACCCGCGCCCGGGCGAACACGTCGCCGCTCGGCCACACCGCGACCGGCGCCTGCGCCAGGCGGTGCCAGCCGGCCGGGTGGTCGCAGCGCACGTCGCGCACGAGGCCGCAGGCCCGGGCGGCGGGCCCGACGAGCCCGAGTTCGGTGGCCTGCGCGGCGGTGACGGTCCCGGTGCCTTCGAAGCGTCCCCGCACCGAGGCGGCGTCCCACAGCCACGCGGTGGCACGCTCGACCTCGGCGAGCGCGGCGGCGAGGCGTTCGCCCAGTTGCGCGAGCCGCGCGGCGTCGGCATCGTAATGGCAGCCGCCGGGGCGGACGAGGTGGCGGCCGAAGCGGTTGCCGCAGAGCAGCGCGGTCAGGTTGAGGAAATCGCCGCGGAGCCTGCCGCAGGCCGACGCGGTGGGCAGGAAGGCCACATCGCCGGCCAGCGCCCCCAGGTCGCCGGTGTGGTTGGCGAGGCGCTCGAGCTCGAGGGCGACGGCGCGCAACCACTGGGCGCGCAACGGCGCCTCGGCGGCGGCGAGCGCCTCGCGCAGTGAGGCGTGGGCGGTGGCGTGGCCGATGGTGGTGTCGCCGGCCGCGGCCTCGACCCGGGCCAGGGTCGCGCGGTCCGGCCCGCCGGCCAGCGCGGCCTCGAGGCCGCGGTGCTGGTAGCCGAGCGCGATCTCGAGGTGCAGCACCTCCTCGCCGGCGCATTGAAAGCGGAAATGGCCGGGCTCGATGATGCCGGCGTGCACCGGGCCCACCGCCACCTCGTGGATCTCGCCGCCGGCGACGCGGAAGAAGTCGCCGTTGGCGGGCGCGGCGCCGGCGGAGCGGCGCACGGGCTTGAGCCACGGATGACCCTCCGGGGTCAGGCCGTGCTGCTCCCAGACCTCGCGTTCGAAGAGGTGGGCCTGCGGCTGCGAGGCGGTGAGCGACGGATACGCGCCCGTGCACGGCGTGCTGCGGGCCGCCGCCAGGGTGTTGTCGGCGTCGAAGGCGATGACGGCCGCGAGGCAGGTGGCGCCGTCCTCGGGCACGCCGAACCAGGCGCACAACCGGGCGCCGCGCCCGAGCTCGGCCGCCGTGCGCCGGACCAGCTCCGCCGCGGGCCAGGCCGGCAGCGCCGTCCACGGCAGGGCGGAGGCGTTGGGCAGCAGCGCGAAGGGGGACGCGGAGCTCATGGCGCGGGGGTGAGGACCCCGGCGGCCGCCGTCCACGCGTCACCGAGCACGGCGGGCGTGGCCAGACCCAGCCAGAGGGACAGGCCGAGGAGCAGCAGCGGCGGGAGGATGACGCCGGCGGTTTCCCGCAGGCGGCGCTCGGGCGCCCGGAGGCCGGCGCGCGGCCGGCCGTCGATGATGGCGAACACGAGCCGGGTCAGGCCGACGAACGCCAGGAGCAGGCAGGCGAGAAAGATCCCGGCGGCGGTGTAATGGCCGGTGCCGAGGGCGGCGCGCAGCACCCGCAGCACGCTGAAGAACGGCCCGAACGGCGGGCAGGCGGTGATGGCGAACAGGCCGGCCACGAACAGCGCCGCCGATTGCGGGGTGACGGCGGCCATGCCGCGCACTTCGTCGGCGGTGCGGGCGCCGGCGGCGCGGCGGATGTTGCCCGCGCTCAGGAACAGCGCGCCCTTGGTCAGGCTGTTGTTCCAGACGTGGAACAGCGCCGCCCCCAGGCCGGCGCCGCCGCAGGCCGCGCCGAGCACGAGGATGCCCATGTGCTCGATGCTCGAGTAGGCGAGCATCCGCTTGAAGTCGCGTGTTGCCAGCAGGAAGAGCGCCGCCACCCCGAGGGAGAACAGCCCGAGGACGAGCAGCGTGCGGTCGGCCATGGCGCCGGCGCCGGCCGCCGCCACCACCGCCCGCACGCGCAGGAGCGCGGTGAAGGCCACGGTCGTGACCCCGCCGGCCAGCAGCGCGCCCACGATCGCGGGCGCCTCGCCGTAGGCGTCGGGCTTCCAGGTATGCATCGGCGCCAGGCCCATCTTGGTGCCGTAGCCGACGAGCAGGAAAACCCACGCGATCAGCACCCAGGGGCGCGACAGCGCCGCGCCCTGCGCCGCGAGGGCGGCGAAGGTCAGGTCCCCGCCGCCGCCGCCGCGGAGCGAGGCGTAGCCGAGGCAGAAGGAGCCGAGCAGCGACAGCGCGATGCCGGTGCCGCCGACGAGCAGGTATTTCCAGGTCGCCTCGAACGCGCGCGCGGTGCCGTTGAAATGCAGCAGCGGCACGGTCGCAAGAGTGATCGCCTCGGTCGTCACCCACAGCACGCCGAGGTGCCGCGCCTGGTGGCCCGCGCTCAGCAGGCCGAGGATCGCCAGCAGCGAGGCCACGAACACGCGGTTGGGCCGCTCGGTGCGGATGCGCAGGTAGGAGACCGCGTAAAGCGCGCAGCACAGGAAGAGCAGCGAGACCGCCGGCAGCACCGCCCGGGCCAGCGGGTCGAAGCCGAACCAGGCGTCCGGCGCCAGCGGCGGCGGCCGCAGGAGGAGGCGGAGCACCAGCGCGGTGTGCAGCCCGCCGGTTACGGGCAGGAGCCATGGGCGCGTGCGCTCGTCCGGCCAGGCCGCCGCGACCAGGGCGCCCGCGAGGGGGATGAGGATGAGGAGGGCGGCGCTCATTCGTGCAGGGCGGTGAGCTTGCGCGTGTCGAGCGAGTCGAAAGCGCGCTGGATCCGGTCGACGATGATGCCGATGACGAACACGCCCACGGTCAGGTCGAGGAGGATGCCCGACTCGACCAGCAGCGGGGTCGAGCGCAGGAGCAGGAGGCCGAAGAGGTAGATGCCGTTCTCGAGGATGAGGTAGCCGCAGACCTGCGAGATCGCCTTCACCCGGCCGACGAGCAGGACGAAACCGGTGAAGATCGAGGCCAGCGCCCCGGGCACCAGCAGCGTGCCGGCGTGCTCCGGCAGGAGCGGCAGCAGGCGCGCCCCGGCCACGCCGGCGATCGTGCCGCCCGCCCCGAGGAGCAGCGACGGCACGAAGCCGATGAACGGCTGCATCTCGCGGTCGATGTTCGCCGCGCGCATCGCCCGGCCGAGCAGGGCGGGGATGACGAAGCCCTTCCCGGCGACGGTGGCCAGCGCGACCGCCCCCACCATCCAGCCGGGCCGCGCCTCGAGCAGCAGCGGCATCAGGCCGAGGGCCACGCCCTGCACCGCCACGGTGCGGATCAGCGACGGCAGCCGGCTGCTGGCCAGCGCCAGCAGGTTGAGGCCCATCGCCAGGCCGATGAGGACGTTGACGGCCCCGGTCATGCCGCGCCGCCCTTCCACGCCAGCACCAGGGCGAACAGACAGAGCAGGAACGCCGTGGTCAGCAGCAGCGGCACGCGGCGGAAGGCGAAGCGCGCCAGCAGCGACTCGACCAGGCCGACGCCGACGGCCACCGCCAGCACGGCGCCGGCGAACGCGGCCGCGGCGGCCGGCGCGGGCAGGGCGCCCAGCGGCAGCACGGCCTGGCTGAGCAGCGCCGCGAACAGCAGCAGTTTCAGCGCCGCGCCGTGCAGGATCACCGCCAGGGGCGGCCCGCTGTGGTCGAGGACCATGACCTCGTGGATCATCGTCAGCTCGAGGTGGGTGTTCGGATCGTCGAACGGCACGCGGCAGTTTTCCGCCAGGAGCACGGCGAACAGTCCGCCCGCCAGCAGCACCGCCCCCGCCCCGGGCGCCGGTGCCAGCATCGCCGCCAGGGTCACGCTGCCGGCCTGCACGCTCAGGGCCAGGATCGCGGTGATGAGGGCCACTTCCGCCAGGACTGCGAAGCTCACCTCACGCGCCGCGCCCATGCCCTCGAAGGCCGAGCCGGTCTCGAGCGCCGCCCAGGCGGTGCAGAACCGGGCGACGGCGAAGAGGTAGACCAGCAGCAGCACGTCGCCGCGGAAGCTGACCGCCCCGCCGGCGGGCCCGAGGGGCATCAGCGCCGCGGCGCCGAGCAGCGCCACCCAGGCGACGGCCGGCCCGGCGATGAATCCCGGCGAGGCCAGCGTGCTCAGCACAGCCCCCTTCCGCCACAGGCGGGCGAGATCGCAATAGAGCTGCAGCACCGGCGGCCCGCGGCGCCCCGCCACCCAGGCCTTCACCCGGTTGATGATCCCGGGCAGGAGCGGCGCCAGCGCGAGCCAGAGCGCGAGCCGGAGCAGGGCGGTGAGCAGCGCCATCACGGCGTGGCCTCCCGTTCCGCGGCCGGCGCCTCGGCGGCCGCCACGGCGCGCAAGATCTCCGCGTCCGGCGCCCGCTGCCGGATCAGCTCCCGCACGACGCCATGGGCGATCAGGCGGCAGATGCGCCCGAGGACGTCGAGGTGGGCGCGCGGCGACGGGGCGACGAAGAAGAACAGGTTCGTGACCGGCGTCGGGTCGGGCAGCGGGTCGGCGGCCGGCCAGGCGCCACGCAGGAGCAGGAGGGCGACGGTGCCGGACTCGCGCCCCAGCGCCACACGGGTGCTGAAGTGCGGCAGGGCGAACCCGCCGCCGACCGGCGCGAGCGTGACGCCGCCGGGGGCGCGGATGCGTTGGGCGAGCAGCTGGCGGATGGCCGGGTTCGCGCCGGGCAGCGCGCCCACGACGCGCTCGTAGGCCGCCGGCACCGCCTCCGGCGCCACGTCGCGCCAGATGCCGCCGGCGCGCAGCAGCGGCTCGATGCGCAGATGGGAGGCGAGCGCCGGGCTCTCGGGCGCGAGGAATCCCGCCCGGGCGGCGAGGCCGCGGGCGGCCGCCCATTCGGCCACCTGGGTCCGGTCGAAGAGCAGGCGGCCGCGATCGGGCGTGTGGGGCAGGCCCTCGTCGCGGATCCAGTCCTCGACGACCTTCTCCGACACCCCGAACGACTCGGCAATCTGGATGAGATTCAGGTACATGGCGGTCAGCGCGCCCCTCCGGCCAGCGCGAGCGCGGCGACGGCGAGCAGGGCGGCGAGGACGTAGAGCAGGTAGGCCTGCACGCGGCCGTGCTGCAGGCGGCGGGCGGCGAGCGCGATCCGCATGACGAGCGAACCGGCCGGGGTGACGACCTCCTCCAGCACCACCTCGGGGGTGTGTTCCTCGCGTGCGGCCGGGTGGGGAAACGGTCCCTCCGGCCGGTGGTCGTGGCGCCGCGGACGGAGAATCCAGGCGAACCACTCCACGATGATGCCGGCGAACGAGCCGGCGGTGTACTGCATCCGCGGCGTGGGCGCGGCGTAGCCGCAATCCCAGGTGGGCGCGCGGCGCAGGCCGCGGCGCCGCGTGACGCGCCAGAGGAGCAGGGCGGCGGCGACGGCCAGCAGGGTCAGGGTGACGTTCGCCGCGCCGATCGCGGCCAGGGAGGCCGGCGGGGCGGCGTCGCGCCAGGCCGGGTTCCAGGCGGCGGCGGCGCGCATCAGCGCGGGCCAGAAGGCCGCGGGCGCCAGCCCGATCGCGACGCACGCGGCGGCGAGCACGAGCATGGGCGCGCGCATCGCGGGGCCGCATTCGCGGGCGCGCGCCCCGGCCGCGCTGCGCGGCGCGCCGAGGAAGACCACGCCGCAGACCTTGGTGAAGCAGGCGAGGGCGAGGGCGCCGGTCATGGCCAGCAGCACCACCGCGGGCACCGCGCCGAGCGCGACCACGCCGCGGGCGTTCACCGCGTCGAAGAGGCCGAGGAAGACCAGCCACTCGCTGACGAAGCCGTTGAGCGGCGGCAGGCCGGAGATCGCCGCCGCCCCGAGGGCGAAGAGCGCCGCGGTCCAGGGCAGCGTCCGCCAGAGTCCGCCGAGCCGGCTCATTTCGCGGGTGCCGGTGGCGTGGAGCACGGAACCGGCGCCGAGGAAGAGCAGCGACTTGAACAGGCCGTGGTTCCAGACGTGCAGGAGCGCGCCGGCGAGCGCCAGCTGGCCCCAGAGGGGATGGCCGTGCGCGGCGGCGAGCAGGGCGAAGCCGAGGCCGAGCAGGATGATGCCGATGTTCTCCACGCTGTGGTAGGCGAGCAGGCGTTTGAGGTCGTGCTGGCCGAGGGCGAACGCGACGCCCAGCACCGCGCTGGCCACGCCGAGGCCGGCCACCACCCAGCCGGCCGCCGGCGCCACCGGCAGCCAACCGCTGAAGCGCACGATCCCGTAGATGCCGACCTTGAGCGCCATGCCGGAGAGCAGGGCCGAGACGTGGCTCGGCGCGTTGGCGTGCGCCGAGGGCAGCCAGATATGCAGGGGAAACAGGCCCGCCTTCACGCCGAAGCCGAACAGGGCCAGCCAGAACAGGGGCGCGAGTTCGGGATGATCGCGCAGCGGCCCGAGCTCCCAGCCGCCGGTGCGCGCGGCCAGCAGCGCGAAAAAGGCGAAGAGGCAGAGCGTCCCGGCGTGCGAGGCCGCGAGATAGAGCCAGCCGGCCGCGCGCACCTCGCGGCGCGAACGGTCCAGCGTGATCAGAAAGTACCCGCTCAGGGCGAAGATCTCCCAGCCGAGCAGGAAGTGGAGGCCGTTGGCCGCGAGGAGGACCAGCCCCGTGCTCAGCAGCAGCACGCTCATCCAGAGGCGGCCGGCAGGGGCCGAGCGCGGATGGTCGCGATCGGCCCAGTATTCCCGGGCGTAGACCGCCACGCAGCCGCCCGTGACGCCGAGCAGCGCGAGGAACACCGCGCTGAGGGCGTCGAGGCGGAGGTGCATCGCCTCGCCGCAGACCGCGAAGTGGCTCCGCCAGTCGAACTCCGCCGCGCCGCCCAGGACGGCCGCGGCCGCGCCGAGCGCGGCGGCGGCCCCCGCGAGCACAAGCGCGAGCCAGAGCCGGGGAAAACGGCGGCTCACCGGCAGGCTGGCGAGGATCGCCAGCGCGGCGCCCAAAAGCAGATGACCAGGAAGCTGCACTTCGGTCGGCCGCCGCTGATCAG
>Ga0335071_10005623_pt1 | contig 12994 bp, 13 predicted proteins | sample Lox_Sample_15_FD_206724 | JGI IMG/M metagenome (GOLD analysis project Ga0335071, IMG submission 206724) | Soil microbial communities from Loxahatchee National Wildlife Refuge, Florida, United States - Lox_Sample_1.5 | ecosystem: Environmental > Terrestrial > Soil > Wetlands | place: USA...
CCGCGGCAATACCGTTGCTGCCTGGCTCGGATTGGCCCTGGAGCAGATCCGACTTGTTGGCCACCTGCTGCGCGAGCGCTTCGTTCGGCGCCCCTGTTGCCGACCAGTTGCCGGGACGATTGAACGGGTTGAATGCCCCCTGGCAGCCGGTAAGCGTCAGCAACACAACACAGAACGAGAAGAACAGGGCGGAGCGCATACGCATCGTCTCCTTCATTGCACCATGAACCCGGCATCGCCCGGAATCCGGGTCGAGGCGGTGTCGGTACCGTTGTTACGAAGCAGCAATATACGCTGCAAATCATTCGGCGGCGTCCAGCCATCATCAGGCGAAGCAATGCTCGCGGGGTTATCGACCGGATTGACCAGATATGGCGTCACAGTAATCACCAGCTCCTGCTGCTCGCGTTGGAACGCGTCGCCACGGAACAGCGCCCCGAGCAGCGGCACCTCGCTCAGACCAGGAACGCCGTTATCCACTTGGTTACTGGTGTCCTCAAGCAGACCGGCAATCGCCATGCCCTGGCCACTGCCCAGAATTACGGTGGTGGACGCGGAGGTCATGGTGAGGGAGGGCACGGAAAAGACCTCGCCCACGGCCCCGGTGCTGACGGTCGCTGAATTGGCCGCGTTGATCTCGCTCAGCTGTGGTGCCACCTGCAGAGCGATACGGCCGTTGGACAATACGGTTGGAATAAAGCTAAGCAGGACACCGAAATTCTTATAAGTCACTGACACGGAACCATTGTTTCCGGAGGATGTCGGAATCGGGAACTGCCCGCCCACCTGGAAGTTGGCCTGCGTGCCAGACAAGGTGGTCAATGTCGGCTCTGCGAGGACGTGGGCAAGGTTATCCGTCGCCAGCGCGTCGACGACTCCTTCAAACGTGCCGCCGGGAAAGGTAACCCCAACGACGCCAGGAGGAACCGAAGCCAGATTGGCTGCGGCGGAAGCTGACGAAATATGCAACGCGAACTGGCCAATCATAGTGCCGGCCTCGCCGACTGAACTCCAGTTGATGCCCAACTGGCGTGTAATGCTGCGGTCCATCGACGCGATGCGGACCTTCAACTGGACCTGAATCGGCTCATTGACAGTCAGATCGTTGATCACGGTGTTGCCCGAGATCGCCTTGGCTTGGTTGATCACGTTATCGGCTTCCTCAGGCGTGTTCACCGTACCCCTGACGACCATGCCCCCCGGTTCGCTCTCGGCCGTCACGCCGTTGCCGGGTGCCACCGCCTGGGACTGCTCCTGCAAGCGAGAACCCTGGTAGTCTGACGGATTAACCGTGATTGAATACTGGGCGATCCGGTTACCATCCTGGTCGGTGGCCACCACATCCGTGGTACCGGGCGTCTTGCCGAAAACAAACATCACGCCCGGGCTGGCAGGCCGCACCGAGGCGATGCTGTCATCGGCCACAAACAGATTGGCGACGGCACGCGGCAGCTTGACCAGCTTGCCCTTACCCTTGGCCAAAGCAACCGACCCGAAATAAGCAGGCGGAACCGGTGCGGGCGCGACCGACGGCGCGGTGGCTGCGGGCGCATCCGCTGCGCCACTGGTATCCTCAGGCTGGCTTTGAGCAAAGGCCATGGAGGCAGAAGCGCCAAACCCGGCAACAACGGCGAGCCATGCACCCGCGGAGATCTTCATGCCGCGCATCAAAATTTAAACTCCCCCGTTGCGTCGGAAGAAATGACATTGACGGTGGACACCGCCGGCACTTCTGGATGGGCATTCGCCAAGGCCGGCGACACATCGCCCGCCCAGACCGGTTGTTGCGGCGGGGCCGAGGCCTGCTCCGTCCCATTCGGGTTCGTCTCCGCCGAATGCACGATGAGCGACAATTTACCCAGGCTGGTAGCGACCAGGCAACGCGACGCCTGGTCAGGGGTGACTTCGAGCGTAACGGTCTGCACCGGCGGACCGCCGCTGGCGCCGGCGCTGGCATCCTTGATCACCTGCGCGCCGGAAGCGATGACGCGGACATTGCTCAGCACAACCTCGGCAGCAATGCTCTTGGCATCCGGCGCTCCGCCGATCGACTGCGTCAGCAGCACGTCCACATTGTCCCCCGGCCAGATCAGCCCGTTGGCTCCGGTCACATTATCCACAGACACCGTCACGGCCCGCATACCCGGCGCCAGCACCGCGGCCAGGAAGCCGTGATCACCCGGATGGATCACGTCGCTGTTCAGGATTGGCGCGCCTGGCGCCAACTCTGTCCGCACCATCGATCCGGTTAGCCCGGTGCGGTTCTGCGGCGTGTCGACCAGCACATCGGTCGGCGCTCCATTCAGCGGTATGGTCGCTGCGCCGATCTGCGCCGGTTGCAGCAGGCTGCCTGCCGGCAGAGGCTGCGCCGCAACGAGCACCTGCTCAATCTGAGGCGCCTGGGCGGCCTGCTGGTCGTTCGGCTTCGACTGATTCAGAAGCGAATAAGCGAACACCATCACCGCGATCAGCGCGACGATGAGAACACCAAAAATGCCAAGACGAAAAACCATGGCTTACCTACGGCTGTAGCTGGTTGGGCAGAATGGCGGCGATAGCGCCGCCGGCAATGGCACAGGCATACGGCAACGGTGCACGGCGGCCGATCCGCCACATCTCGGCGCGGAGGAACCGCCGCAGATACCCACCCGCGCGGGACGGGCGCGGCGTAGGCACAACAAAGGACAAAGCAAGATAAACCAAAGCCAGAGCTCCACCAAAGAGAGTGACATTCAGGAAGAACGACAACTCTGGGTGCAACGCAGGGGGAATGAGAAGCACCGTGGCGGCCCACAACTTGACGTCCCCGCCACCCATCACCCCAGCCACCCAAATAGCGAACAGAAACACGAAAGCGACAGCAGCCACGCTCAACGCCGCAAGAAGGGAGTGGTCGATCAGACGGACGCAAACACCCAACGCAAGCAAAGCCAGCGGCAGCCAGTTCGGCACAGTCCGCACCGCCAGATCATGCAGGGCCGCGTAGACCAGCAAGAGAACTGCTGGAATAGCTAACGCTGCCGCCACTCCAACCTCCGATCAAAAAGCCGACGCATGATCGCTCAAGCCTCCCTGCACCACCGCACTTGGCTTTGCCGTCAAGCCAAGTGACAAAAGTATTAATAACATATTAGTCCAAAAGCGCTTTAAAGTCTTGCTGTCTTTTGCGCTAAACGCCTCTAAATCGCTCTTTTTAATAAAAAATACGCGTCACAGAGCATCCCTTGTCCCGCATTGACGCCGCGCAGCCGATTCGTTGTCAATAAAAAACGGCTGGCAGGAGTTCTGCCAGCCGTTTTTTTAGATTGCCGCCTCAACCAGCGCGATACGAACTTAAAGTTCGGACGCGACGTTGTTGAAAGTGCTGGAAACGTTAGTCCCGAGCGTCGTAGCTGCGGCGATGATCACGACAGCGATCAGGGCGGCGATCAGGGCGTATTCAATAGCGGTGACCGCGCGAGTGTCGCGGGCCAGCTTCAGAGCAAGAGCAGAACGCACAAAGTTAACAAGCATGGACATTTCCTTTACAAAACGCACTGGTTGATGAGGACATAAAATCCAGAGCCGAACCGGACGATTAAATTCAATCAACTTGCACATCACATCCACCTGTAACGGCGGCGCGCCTACTTCACAGAAATTTGAAAACCATGTCAAACAGATTCAAAATCTTGTTAATAGATTTTGGCCTGGACCACTGCCCCGCTTTCCAGTACCGGCGCAACAAACAGTGCCAGCCACAAGAACTGCTTGAATTAAAATTCCGATACTTACGTTTTCTAAAATTCTATTGCGATTTGACGGGCGGCCTAAACCCTGCGTCCGCGCGAATCCAATGAGTTAAACCGGCGCAGCCACCGTATAAGGCTACGATGCGGCTCAAGAGGCCGAAGGGTCAGTACCCAGGGCCTATCTTAAAGCTCGGAGGAGACTTGGTTGAAGATCGTGGACAGCTGGCCGCCGATGATGCCCACTCCGCCCAGCATGGCAATAGCCACGATAAACGCGATCAGCGCGTATTCCAACGAGGTGACACCGCGCCGGTCGTCGGAGAATGACCCTAGGCCCACCGATGCTGGCGCAAGAGCGCGCCAAATACATGAAAAGAGCATCTACGACCTCCTTACGGCCGCCCCCTTGGGATGCGGGAAAAACATTGATCTTGTCCTGTAGGGCAATCGTTTCGGTGCCGGAAGATAGCTCACGAAAATTTGCACAGGCGTCATCCGCTTGTTGCGAGGGCAGTTGTGGTGCGGGCGGTCGGAATCGAACCGACACTCTGTTGCCAGAACCGGATTTTGAGTCCGGCGCGTCTACCAGTTCCACCACGCCCGCTGACTGGTTCAGTGTGTAGGGGAGCCGCGCGGCGAAATCAACAGGGGTGGGCTTGCGCGCCTCTTCGGCATTGGGTATAGCCCCGGGACCAACCGTTCCCGAATAGCTCAGTTGGTAGAGCAAGCGACTGTTAATCGCTCGGTCGTAGGTTCGAGTCCTACTTCGGGAGCCATCTTTCCTTTAAATTCATGGACTTTAGCGGCGCGGGAACCCTGCAACGGGCTTTCTTGCCGTCAATCTGGCGCAGCCTCGCATGGCCACGCCGGACATGGCCTGAAGCCATGCCCGGAGCGAGCCAGAAGCGGGTGCCGGTGTTAGGCCAGAAGGATAATTATCGGGGCGCCTGGCAATATTGCTGCACATATGGCGCGAACGCCGCCTGCAGCGCCGGCCGGCTGAGCTTGAAATTCTCCAGCAGGTAGGGGGCATGCTTGCCATAGCCGCCGTGGGGCCGGGCTTCGCAGTGCCGGGACATGGCGGCCAGCGAGTCGCTGCCCAGCTTCATGTCAAAATGCGCGTAGATTCGCGCGATGGCCGCCAGTGGCGCCGCCACCAGATCTTCGTAGTGCAGGTGGAATTTGCGCTCAGCCGGCACATCCGCGCGCTGGTCGAAGGCAAGCAGCAGATTCGCGCCCTGGGTCCAGCGCGCCGCCACCTGCGCGCCGATCTCGCCGGCATCTATATTGTTCAGGAACGGCCGGCGAAGCACCTCGGTCAGATGCGCGACCGAGCCGAGCACGGCGATCGGGTCACGGTGCACGATGACGAATCGGGCATCCGGGTAGATCTTCAGGATCGAATCCAGGGTGAAGGTGTGGTCCGGGCATTTGAGCACCCAGCGCCCTGGCGTGCCGTTCTGCAGAAACTGCAAAAACAGCCTGTGGAAGCGGAAGGCATCGTCATGCCCATGCGCCTCCAGCCAGTTGAAATAGGAGGGCACGCGATGCGTCGAATCGAAGCGCAGGCTCTGGAACACGTGCGAGGTGATCTCGCTGCATTCCTGCGGGCTATCCGCGGTGATCGGGTGCATTTCCCGGAAGCCCGGCGCCAGACCGGCGAAGAGCTGCAACTGCTGGTCCACCGCGCGCGCCCTCTTGTCCTTGGCCGGGTCGAAATCCGCCGGGCGCGGGGCTGGAAACATGGTCTGCCAGTTGCGGGGCACCAGGCTGTCGGCATCCTCGGCCATCAGGCTATGCAGGAAGGTCGTGCCGGAACGCGGCAGGCCGAGAATGAACAACGGCCCCGAGACCGGGGCGGCGCCCAGCGCCGGGTTGGCGCGGTGGGCGTCCTCGATCATCTGCGCGTTCTTGAGCAGGCGAATCGTATCCCAGTGCAGCGAAACTTTGCCGAACAGGCAGAGATCCGACTCCGCCCCTATGGACGCCATCAGCTGCGCCAGCCCTTCCCGCGACGCGGCGGAGGGCGTGGCGCGGGCTGACGCGATCAGCGCCCCAGGCTTGGTCGGCGAGAGCCAGGACGAGGGAACAACCTTGTCGGCCAGTGCAAACGCTCCGGCAATGAGCTGAACGAAAGCGGCCATGCTACTTGGGCCTGCGCTCGATTAGCTCAATCTTGTAGCCATCCGGGTCTTCGATGAAGGCGATGACCGTTGTGCCGAACTTCACCGGCCCGGGCTCGCGGGTGATTTTCGCCCCGGCGGCGAGCAGCTTCTCGCAGGTGGCGTGAATATCGGGCACACCGAGCGCCAGATGCCCGAAGGCCGTTCCCAACTCGTATCGCTCGACGCCATAATTGTAAGTGAGTTCGAGCACGGTATGGTTGTCCTCGCTGCCGTAACCGAGAAACACGAGCGTGTACTTGCCCTCCGGCACATCAGTCCGGCGCAACTCCCTCATGCCGAGCAGCTTCGTGTAGAATGCGATGCTCCGGTCCAGATCCCCCACACGCAGCATGGTGTGCAGATACGAAAATTCGCTCATAGATCAGCCCCCTTGCCCTATCCCCTTAAGGACGAACGCCGAGAAGAAAAACCCCCTCTTGGTCTGCCGTCGTAATGGTTAACATTTTCTCAGCTAAAATCGTACTGCCAGCTTCGAAGGCAATACCGCGCAGCCCCGCTTCCCGCGCATGGCGAATCGTGGCGGGGCCTATGGTCGGCAGGTCTGCCCGGCGCTCCTGCCCCGGCTTGGCGAGCTTCACCAGCACACCTGCGGGGCCCGGCCGCGTCACGGCTGGTATGCGGGAAAGCATGGCGTCCGTGCCTTCCACGGTCTCCACCGCGAGCACGATCCCCTGCTGCACCACGCAGGCCTGGCCGATATCGGCGGCGCCGATGATCTTCAGCACCTCCGTGCCGCGGGTGATGTCGGCCATGGCGGCGGCATCCGGCGCGGCCTTGGTCAGCAGCCCCTCGGGCGCCAGCACGTCGGTCATGATGTCATGCGCGCCGAGGATGCGGAATCCATCCTCGGAGAGGACCCGCACGATGGCGGCGAGCAGCCCGTCATCGCCTAGAAACGCGGCCTTGCCGACTCGGGCAAGCAGCTTCGCCCCCTCAGCATCCGGGCGCAGAGCGAGGAAGGAGGGCCGCTTCACCGGCCCGATCATGACGAGGTCGGCGCAGCCCTCGTCGCGAAAAGCGCGGACCATGGCGCCGATCGCCCCCAGCCGGAAGAATTTGTGCGGGAACGGACGCAGCACCTCGATCTCGGCGAAGCCCTCGATCCCGGCGATGAACACCGGACGGCCAGCGGCCCGCGCCGCCGCGGCGACCTGCCCCGGCAAGGGCCCGCCGCCAGCGATGATTCCGAGCGGTGTGGTCACTTAAGCCTCGTCATCCCCCGCCCCGGCGACATTGGTGAGAATGCCGTGCTTCGAGGTGGTGGCGATGAAGGCGAGAATCTCCTGCACATACGGCTCGTTCGCGTAGGTCTCGCGCGCCTGGGCGACTCGTTCGGCGAACACGCCGGGGCCGGTGAACAGGAATTTGTACGCGGCGTTGACGGCTTGCACCTGGGCCTTGTCCAGCCCGCGGCGGCGCAGGCCGATCAGGTTCAGCCCCAGCAGCTCGGCGCGGGTGCCGAACACGCGGGCATAGGGGATGACATCGCGCGTCACGCCGGTAAGCCCGCCGACCATGGCGCCAGCACCGACGCGCACGAATTGCAGCATCGCCGCGTTGCCGCCGATCACCGCGCGCGGGCCGATCTCGACATGCCCGCCCAGTGCCACATTGTTGGAGATGATGACGCCATCGCCCACATCGCAATCATGCGCGACATGGACGGTCGCCATCAGCAGGCAGTCGGCGCCGATTTTTGTGATGCCGGTGCCGGTGACAGTGCCTCGATGAATGGAGCCATGCTCGCGGATCTGCGTGCGTGGGCCGATCACCGTCTCGGTGTCCTCGCCCTTGTACTTCAGGTCCTGCGGTTCCAGCCCTACCGTGCAGAAGGGAAACAGCTTCACCCCTGCCCCCAGCCGCGTGCGGCCATCGACGGCGACATGCGAGACCAGCGTGACGCCATCCTCCAGCACCGCCTTGGGGCCGATTGTGCAGAACGGGCCGATGCTCACGCCCTGCCCCAACTCCGCCCCGCGTGCGATGATGGCGGTGGGGTGGATTTCAGTCTGCGCCATGTCGTGCATTGCCTCCGCCCGGCTCTATTAGTCGTCTGCCCCCGCTCTACGCGGCGGGGGCAGACGGGCCAAGTCAATCATTGTTACCGGATGTTTCTCCGGAAGCCTTTGATTGTAAAATTTAAACCGGCTTCACCTGGTCCATGATCATGGCCGTGATGGAGGCTTCCGCCACCACCGCGCCATCTACGCGGGCGACTCCGGTGAAGCGCCAGACTTGGCCGCGGCGGCGGTCCTTGGTCAGGGTCAGGCGCAGCGTGTCACCCGGGGTGACCGGCTTGCGGAACTTCGCGTTCTCGATGGACATGAAATACACCACCGGAATCCCGGCCTCCGGCCCGAGGGTGGAGATCACCAGCCCCGCCGCCGTCTGCGCCATGCTCTCGATAATCAGCACGCCGGGCATCACCGGGTGGCCGGGGAAATGCCCCTGGAAGAACGGCTCGTTCATCGACACGTTTTTAATGCCGATCGCGGAATGATCCTTTCGCACGTCCACGATCCGGTCCACCAGGAGGAACGGATAGCGATGTGGAATCATCGTCAGGATCTGCTTGGTCTCGATCAGCGGCACATCCACAGGTGGAAGCTGGTCCTGGGTTACGTCGGTCATCATTCAGTTCCCTGTCTTCGGTCCTTTACGCGCATTCTGCGCCAGTTTTCGCAAGGTGAGCACCTCGCGGAAGAAAGCCTTGGCGTTCTGCGCCGGGGCGCCGAGCACCTCCTCGCCCGCCGGCACGTCCTGCATCACACCCGACTGCGCGCCGATGCGCGCGCCCGCGCCGATGTTCAGGTGCCCGGTAAGGCCGGCCTGCGCCGCGATCATCGCGCCGGGGCCGATTTGCGTGGAACCGGAGACACCGGCCTGCGCCACGATCACCGCATTGGCGCCAATGTTCACGTTATGGCCAATCTGCACCAGATTATCGATATGCACGCCCGGGCCGATCACCGTGTCCTGGGCGGAGCCGCGGTCGATGGTGGTGTTGGCGCCGATCTCGGCACCGTCGCCAATGAGCACGCGGCCAAGCTGCGGCACCGGGGTGAAGCCGGTCTTGGAGATGGCGAAGCCGAACCCGTCCTGCCCAATGCGCGCGCCGGGGTAGAGCACCACGCGGTCCCCCAAAATGGCGTGGGAGACCGTGGCCTGCGGGTGGATGCGGCAATTTTTGCCAATGACCACCCCGGGGCCAACGTAAGCGAGCGCGCTGATGCTGGTGCCGGCGCCGATCTCCGCACCCGCGGAAATCACCGCGCCTGGGCCGATCTCGGCGCTCGGGTCGATGACCGCCGAGGGGTCGATAATGGCGGCGGGATGGCGCCCTGCCGCAGCCTCGGGGAACGGGTGGAACAGCGCCGAGATTTTCGCCCAGCCGACATAGGGCTCGGAGGTAACGAGGGCCTCGCAGTCCTCTGGCACGTTGCCGGCGAAATCGGGATGCAGGATCACCGCCCCCGCCTTGGTGGCGGACAGCAGATCGGCATAGCGGCGGTTGTCGAGGAAGCTGACATCCTCCGGCCCCGCGCTTTGCAGCGGCGCCACGCCGTGGATCAGCCGCTCGGGCGCCGTGGTTTGCGTGCCCAGCAGCGCCGCGATCTGGCCGAGGCTGTGCGGTCCGGTGCGCCGGAAAAAGCGGGCGTCACCGGGTTTGGCGGTCTCCTGCATCGGCCCGCCTTACTGGCCGAGGCCCTGCCCGTCGGGGCCCTGGTCAGGCGGGTTCACAGCCATGCCGGGGGTAACGACGGAGGGCGGCACCTTCACGCTGGGGAGCAGCTTGTTCAACTGCGCTGCTGCTTCGTCGGTGATGTCGAAGGCGGCGACGTTCAGCGCCACCTGCTCGCGGTGCAAGATCAGGTTCATGCCGTGGGCCTGGGCCTCCTGGCGGATGATGGCGATCAGCTCAGCCTCGATCTGCCCAAGCGCCTGCTGGCCGGAATTCTGGATGGCCTGGTTCTTCTCCTGGAACTTGGTCTGCGTCGCGGCGATCTCATCGCGCAGCGCCTGCTCCTTGGCTTCGAGCTGGGCGTCGGAGATCTTGCCGCGCTGCGCCAGGATGGCCTGCTGCTCGGCTTCGATCTTGCCGCGGGCGGCCTGCGCCTCCTGGCCGAGTTCGGCCTGGCGCTTCTGGATTTCCGCCTGCACGCCCTGGGCGGCGGTGGATTTCTGCATCACTTCCGGCACGGAGAGCACACCGATGACGGCGGTCGGCGGCGCGGGCTCGGGCGGCAGCGCCGGCAGGTTGGGCACCTGCGGCTGGGGCGCCTGCTGGGCCTGAGCCGGGGCTTGCGGCTTCGGCGCGGGCGCTGGAGCGGCAGGCACGGCAGCCGGGGCGTTCTGCTGCGCGCTGGGCGGGATGAAGTAGCCGGAAGACTGGGCCTGCGCGGCCGGCGCGAAGCCGAAGGTCAGGAACGGCAGAACGAAGGAATAGCGGGAGAAGCGTGACACTGAGACACCTCGTAGCAATAGAGAATTAGAACTGCGTGCCGAACGAAATACGGAATTGCTGGGTCTGGTCACCCCGCTCCTTTTTGAACGGGTCGGCCAGGGAGAGGTTGATCAGACCAAACGGCGTGTTCCAGGACACACCGGCACCGGCGGACATGCGCGGGGACTTGCTGTCGCGCAGAGTGGCGGTGCCGATGGTGTTCGCGCCCCAGAGCGAACCGGCATCGACAAAGGCGAAGCCGGAAACGCCGAGATCCGGTGAAACCGGCAGCGGGAAATGCATTTCCGCCGAGGCCGTCCACATATGCCGGCCGCCAATCTGGCCGCCGGAGCTGGTCTGCGCGCCGCTGGAGTTATACTGCGGCTCGACATACGGGCCGATGCCGCCATCGGCGAAACCGCGCAGACTGTCACCGCCTACGAAGAAGCGGTCCTCGACCTTGTCGGTATAACCCCCGATATTGATGAGATCGCCGCCGGTGGCTGAGAGCTTCAGCACCCAGGCCTTGTTGCCGAGCAAATGCTCGAACGGAATGTAATAGGCGATATCCGGGCTCAGGCGGACATATTTCGCGCTACCGCCAAGGCCGGCGAGATCGGTGGTCAGGTTGATCAGCAGGCCCGAGGTCGGGTGCTGGTCATCATCCACATAGTCGAAGGACAGCGTCTGGCTGACCTGCGACAGCGTATTCTTGCCCGCCTCATTTTGAATATAGATGTTGGAGCTGCTCGCCGTCGGGATGTCGTAGATATCGCGCTGGCTGAGAGTGTACGTGAAGTTCTGCCGCACGTAATCGTTGAAGCGGTAGCCAAGGCGGATATCGGCGCCGATAGTGCTCTCCGAGTAGGAGTAGGACTGCCCGGACGAGGTGTAGGAGTTGGTCACCGTGCGGAAAATGTCCGTGCCGGCGATCAGGTTGCGGTCAAGAAAGTACGGGTCGGTAACGCCGATATTGATCTGCGTGCCGCGCTGGGCGATCAGGCCATTGACTGATGCGTTAACGCCGGTGCCGAGGAAATTGTTCTGGCTGAGGCCGGTATTGAGCAGCGCGCCAAGGCTGGTGGAGTAGCCGCCGCCCAACGAGAACTGGCCGGTGGCCTGCTCGGTGACATGCGTATTCAGCACCACCTGCTGCGGCGTGGAGCCGGCGCTGGTGGTCAGCTTCTCGTCCTTGAAGAAGCCGAGATCCTTCAGGTGCTTGGTCGAGTCGTCGATCTTGGTCTGGTTGTAGGCATCGCCTTCGGCCACGGTCAACTCGCGGCGGATGACTTTGTCCTCGGTACGGGTGTTGCCGGTGATGTCGATGCGCTGGATGTACACGCGCGGGCCGTTGACGATGTTGAGCGTGATCGACAGCGTCTTGTTCTTGGGATCGGTCTGCACCTGCGGGTTGACCTGGGCGAAGGCGTAGCCGAGGTCCAGCGCGCGCTTGCTCAGCGCGTCGATACCTTCCTGCAGCGCGTCACCGTCGAACCAGTCCCCGGTCGAGAGCGGCACCATCCCGCGCAGTTCCTTGCTGGGGAGTGTGCGGATGCTGGAATTGATGGTGATCGCGCTGATCTTGTAGCGCGGCCCTTCATAGAGGACATAGGTCAGGTAGAAGGATTTGCGGTCCGGGCTCAGATCCGCGTTGGCGCTGAGGATCTGGAAGTCCGCATAGCCCTTGTGCAGATAGAATTTGTGCAGGAGGTACTGGTCGTACTGAACGCGGTCGGAACTGTACTCGTCCGAACTGGAGAGGAAGCGCCACCAGGCGGATTCACGGGTGGAGACCACGTCCTTCAGCGTACCCTGGCTGAAATGGTTGTTCCCGATGAAGGTGATGCGGCTGACAACGTTCTGCGTGCCATCGGTGCAATTGTACACCACGTTCACGCGGTTGTCCGGCAGCTCGATGATCTTCGGGGTGACGGTGGCGTTGTAATAGCCCTTCTTGGCGTACAGGGCGAGGATAGCCTGCCGGTCCGCCTCGGCCGCCTCGGCGGTGAACACCGAGCGGGGCTTCAGGCTGATCGCAGCCTGGGCGTCCTTGTCCGTGACGGTCTTGTTGCCGGAGAACAGCACCTGGTCGACCGTCGGGTTCTCGGCCACGTCCACGTCCAGGTTGTTGCCGTCGCGGGTGATGTTCACCGACTTGAACAACCCGGTGGCGTACAGGGTCTTCAGCGACTGATTGATGCGCTGCGGGTCGAACTGGTCGCCCACCTGCACCACCATGTAGGCGATGATGGTCGAGGTATCGATGCGGTGATTGCCGGAGACATTGATAGCCTGGATGACTCCGCCGGCAGGCACGACCGCGGGTGCCTCCTGCGCCCTCGCCGCGCAATTCGGGCTCGGCGCCAGCAAGGCCGGCAGCAGGCAAACGGACGCCAGAAGGACGGAGCGCGGCTTAAGCAATCGATATCTCCCAAACCAATTTAAAGCCCGGCGCGCCGGGAATCTTCTGTATCGGGCGTTTGGCACGCGAAACGCCTCCGGGCAAGGTGCGGCAAGGCTCCTGCCACGCCTTTCCCTACAGTAAATGCGTGATCCAGGAGACCGCCCCGAGCCGCGTCAGATCGTTAAATGTAACGAACAGAATTAGCGTGAGCAGCACGGCTGCGCCGAAG
>Ga0335071_10005624_pt1 | contig 12993 bp, 13 predicted proteins | sample Lox_Sample_15_FD_206724 | JGI IMG/M metagenome (GOLD analysis project Ga0335071, IMG submission 206724) | Soil microbial communities from Loxahatchee National Wildlife Refuge, Florida, United States - Lox_Sample_1.5 | ecosystem: Environmental > Terrestrial > Soil > Wetlands | place: USA...
CCAACGGCGGTGAGAAGAGCGTGCCGGCTCTTCGAAAGGCATCCACCTGTCGGTCAAAGGCTTGTACCAGGCGCGGGTCAACTGGGGTGCCGATGAGTAGAAGGTAGGCCGTGCGATAGTAGGCGGCGGCGCGCAGAAACGCTTCACGGGCGCTGACGAGATGCCCCTTTGCCAGACTCTCCTCGGCGGCGGCATGGACCCGGTCGGCGGTTTGCCGCCATTCCCGGTGCCAGCTCTCGGCGTCGCCTTCGGCAATGCGCTGCGCAGTGCTGAGACATTCTCCTACCTCCGCCCCGCTATAGTAGACGGCAGTTAGCGCCCGCAAAAGTTGTCCGTCGAATAACTCGTTCTTGAAATAGACTCTCACGCAAACACCTCGAGTTCGGCATGGCGCCGGGCGCGCTCCACAAGCGGCCCCTTGATGGCAAAATCAAAGGCGATATAGCTGCCGCGAATCGAGAGCAGACGGTCGCCGAGCCGAAGGCCAAAACCGGCGAGGGCCGACGCTGAAAGTCGGAGCTGCCCATCCGCGTGGAGCGTGGCCCAGCCATAACGCCGGCCTTTGAAAGGGAGTGTCTCACCTTCGGCGAGCTGGCCACTTGCTAACGCCGGCAAGCCTGCCAAGATGTGGGCCAGCACCGATTGCTCCAGCCGCTGCCAGTTGCCAACGCTGAAGGCGCCGGAAGTCTTGGAGCCTGAAATCAAGATGGCCCGGTCGCCAGGGACAAGGGCGTATTCTTCTCGCGCCTGGGCGGGGATGAAGATACTGCCGTCTGTCTGGACGATGGACCAACCAAAGACGAATTTCCCGCGCGGGCTGATTTGCGGCATGGTCGGGCAGCCGGCTAATCGGCGTCATAGGCGGCCAGTGCGGCGGGCAAGCCCTGAATGACGACCTGCCCGGCGGCCGGAAGCCCGACCAGAATAGCGCTGATCACCTCGGTCCGCGTGGCGCCGGCCTGTTTAGCCGACCGCACATGGAAGGGGATCCCGCTCTCCATCCGCATCGCGGCCAGCACCGACAGGTATGCCAATTCTTCTGTCTTCTTGTCCAGAGCGCTGGCCTGGTCAAGCCCCTGGACAGCGCCCATCCAGGCCTGGGCCTGTTTGGGCGCTTCAATCAGGAAAGCCTGAAACGACTGGCTGACGCCGGCGGGTTGGTTACTCATGGTGATCTCTCCTGTTCTAAGTCGACGGTGGGTGGAATCTGGCCCCATTATACTAATTGGCGGCAATCACCGGGATTAGCGTTCTCCCGTCCGCAGGGCAGCGATAGACGACGGGCCGACTTAGGCCTTCAGGGTCTCGTCCAGCCAGTCGAAGACGCGCTGGTTGAGCACGAGGGCAGCGCCGGCGTGACAGTGTTCCTCCGCCGCATCCTCGGCGGTGAACCGCAGGTAGGTCTTGGGGCAGCGCAGGGCTTCATGGAGCCGTTGGGGCTGCCCGGCAAAGAAGTGGTCTTGTTCGGCGTCGCAGACCAGCGTGGGGCAGGTCACTTGGCCGGCCAGGCCCTCCAGGGTGTAACTGGCAGCCTGTCGCGCGAAATCGGCCAGCGACCCGGCCTGCATCGTCCACATCCCCTGGCAGATGGCCCAGCGCATCACCGGGCTCTGTCGCATCGCCTGCTCAAGCCCGGCGGTGATGTGCTCTTCTGAGATGGGCCGCGAACGGTTGACCAGGGCCTCAAACTGGGCTGGCATAAGGGAAAACACCCCGTCGATGGCGACACAGGCGGCCAGGCGGTGCTCAAACGCCGCCGCGCGCGGCGCCAGGTAGCCACCCAGGCTGCGACCTTCCAGGCACAGCCGGGCCGGGTCGACTTCGGGCCGGGTCAGCGCATAGTCCACCACCGGCGTCACCACGTTCTCCCAATCCGGCCGGAACGGCAGGTCGTGCTGGCGGATCAGCCGGCCTTGTCCGGGGCCCTCAAAGGTGAGGCAGTTGTAGCCGCGCTGAAGCGCCGCCGGCACCGTCTCAAAGTATTGTTCCTCCATGGTTGAGTCGTAGCCGCCATGCACGAGCAGGGTGGGGCGCGCCTTCCCCGATTCGCCCACCTGGAAGAAATAGGCCGGCAGGGCGGCACCCTCATAGGGAATGCTCACTTCTTCGGCCGGGAAGGGTAGCAACGGCAGCGCCTGCCCGAAGCAGGCGACGCTTTTCTCATAGGTGGCCCTGGCCCGCGGGTCGGTGACGCCGATCTCCATGTGCATGAAGAATTCGGCGCAGCGGTAATAGTTCGAGGCGCGCAGGAAGGCTTCGCGGGCGCTCACCGGGTGGCCGCGGGCCAGGCACGCCACCGCCGTCTGGTGAATCCGCTCAGCGGTCTCCTTCCAGGCCTGGTGCCAGCTCTCGAAATCGCCCTCGGTGATGCGGGCGGCGGTGGCGAAACACTCGTTAATATCTGATCCGCCGGCGACGGCCTCGCCAAGAATCCGCACGAACTCAAACGAAAATGGGGGGTGTTGGAAGTGCAGTTTCATAGAATTAGCTCCTGGTGAAGAATGCGATGCGCGTCTCTTATGTTAGTTAACGTTAGCTAATAGCGGCGGGCCAAAAAAAGAGATTACCCTATCCGCTGCGCAGACCCTGCAGCCACAGGCGGTTGACTTCACGAATGGTCTTTTCGGTGTATTGATCAAACATTTGCATCTGGCCGCGGTATTGGAGCGCAAACAACAGGCTCAGGTAGCCCCAGGTGGCGGCGGTCAAATCCAGGTGTTTGGGGAGCAGACCCTCAGTCTGGGCTTTGGCCAGGAGATCGCGGACCAGCCCATAGATCTTCTTGATGTGCGCCTGATTCAACTTGGCTGTCTGGGGATCGTTCGATTCCAGTCCGGCGCGCAAAAGCACATGCGCGCCCTCATGGTCGGCCATGGCCGCTGCGCGGTAGTCCAGGAGCAGATTGGCCAGGCTGTCGAGCAGATCTTGCTGGGCCCGGCGGCTGACCAGCGCCTCGAAGCGCTCCATGAACTGCGCTTCGACGGCGCTGAGCAGGGTTTGGTAGAGCTGCTTCTTGCTACCAAAGTGCTTGTAGAGGACCGGCTCGGTCACGCCGCTGGCGCGCGCCAATTCGCCAATACTGGCTTCGGCGAAGCCCTGGCGTGCGATGAGCGTCTTGGCCTGCTCCAAGATGAGTGCGCGCCGCTGCTCGCCGTGCATGCGGGGCTGGCGCTCGGGGAGGTCGGGTTTGGCGGTTCCCATAGGCGTTCCGTTATATTAGTTATCGCTAACAAACTCACGAGCCCATCATAGTCCCAGGGAGACTGGCTGTCAAGCGCCTGTTCTGGGGCGGCTGGCGGTTATGGCTGGTGAACGAGGTTTCTACTCCCACAGTTCGTCCAGCCAGTCAGCGATGGCGTGGTTGGCGGCGACGACGTTGTTGCACTAGCAGTGGGCGTCTGCCCCGGTCTCGACGCCAAACGTCACGAGGGCTTTCTGCGGGTTGGCCCTCCGCTTGAGTGTCGGGTAGCCGAGGGCCATTGCTGGCCCCCGGCCCCCAAAGAACCGTGCTTGCGACTTTTATCGCACACGGCTCAAGCCTTTACTAACGCCCCAACAAGGGACGCGGCCACACACCAGTTACCTGTGTGTCCTTCACGATACGCTCTTGGAGCCGTCGCACGTTGCCGTGGGAGGCCGCACAAGCAAGGTCAATCTTTGCTTTCATCTGCATCGCCTCCTGAGATGGTTTGTCAGAATCTCTTGCGACGAAAGCCCATGTGGAAGTCTGCCCGCTTTCGCGTGGGATGATGTTGCTGCCCGGTCAGTTAGCTCAATCCCTATCCAACCCATTACAGGTCGGCCTTCGCTTTTTCCACGTTCCTTTACCCTCCGTCCCATTGGCGCACCTTGCGGCTGCCTACCCTTCCGGGAGGACGACTGGCTTACCATGTTCAATCTGCGTAACCAGAAGGGTTAGGCTCTCTCTATTCGCCGGTGGCGTTTGTGTCCATGACAGAGTAGTTCGAAGACCCTGTGCCCACCACGGTGCCTTATTGGCCCAAGCCCGTTCGCGTCTCAAGCTTGTCAATCTTTACGACGTTTATGGAGAGTTCACCTGGGTTAGCCACACCTTCCATCCTAGCCCCTGTTCTGCTTAACGCTTGCAGAACGATTGCCCCTCTTACTGTTTCAATCCAGCCCTTGGCTGTGGGTACATTGTCAGCGGGCTTTATACGGCTCGTTACCTTACCGCACTACCGCCTAGGATACTGCTGATGGAACAGTAGGCTCCATTGAGTTGTGTTCGCCCCTACTTTCATTTCTTCTCATGGAGCAATCACACAGACCGCTCGCTGCACGTCGCACTCGGACAGCGATTACAGGGAGTTATGTAAATGCAAAGTGAATCGGGTCGGTTGGGCGAGGCGTTCGCAGCGGCCGCAGTTGCCCCTGTTGCACGGCTTCCGGCAGATCGAAACTGATACGCCCATGGAAGTTGATATGCGCAAACCCCAGGGGCGATAGGCGCTCTTGATCCGCTTCGGAGACAGGGTGAGCCTGTTTGGGCCAAGTGCGCCAGGGCCGCGTCCATGTAGATTGTGTTCCACAACTCAACCACATTCGCCACAAACCCAAGTACGCCCAAAACCTCGGCCTGCGCATCCCGGTATCCTTGATACACTTCGCCGCGTCGGCCGTGAAAAATGGCTCGGTCCAGGCCATTCCGGCCTTCCCCTCGATTGAGTTGAATGCGAACGCGTCGCCGGTGGGCTCCACCGAGATATGTTTCAACATGTGCTGCGACTCTGACATACGCCCGTATTCACCAATGGCCTTTCCCAACGCCGAGGTGCGCCCCCCACGCTACAAGAGATGCATCAACTGCGTCGTTTTCACCCGCCTCTAAATTGAGAATTGCTGAATCAGGGATGGGTGCATTCGGCTTTTTGGGGTGACATAGGATAAAGTAGGGCATGGCTCAAGGAGATGACCATGCCTACCTCAAAAGCTGAACTCAAAGCCCGTTTGTTAGCCCAGGCCGAAGCCGCGATCGACGAATTGCTCGCAGAGAAGAAAGCGCCCGAGATCGCCAGCTTAGCCGACATTGAGCAGGTGGCCTTGCAGGCGGGGCAGCGTCTGGAAGAAGCGATCACGACCGAATTGCTGGAGGCCAGCGGCCAGGCCCTCACCGCCAGTTGGCCGACGTGTCCCACCTGCGGGAGCCGCTTGTTGGCGAAGGGCAAACGACCGCGACGCGTGGTCACGGAAGCGGGGGAGGCCGTCATCCTGCGCGATTACTACTATTGTCGCCACTGCCGCACCGGCATTTTTCCCCCTGGATGAGCGCTGGGGGATTGGGGCGAGCGTGTATAGCCCGGCGCGGGTCAAGCAGATGACGTGGTCGGCCGGGCTGTTGCCGTATGCCCTGGCGGCGCAGGTCTTTCAGCGGATCGCGCATGTCCAGATTCCGGTCACCAGCTTGTGGGAGCGCACCCAAGCGGTGGGCGAAACCTTCCGGACGCGCCAGGCCGCCCAGCAAGCGCGCGTGAGCCCGGATCGGGTGGTGCTACCGCCCGCCGGGCAGGATCTTACCCGCCCGATCGGCTTGAGTCTGGATGGGGGCATGATGAATATCCGCGGCGAAGGGTGGAAAGAATTCAAGGTGGGCACGGTGTACGACATCACCCCGGCCACGGTGCGAGACCCCAAGACCAAGGATGAAGTGGTCGTGGCGCGTGGAGAGCACATGGCGTATCGGGCGATCCTAGGGAATGTGGAGGCCTTTGCCCCAGCCTTCTGGGCGTTGGCGGTGGACCGGGCGGTACCCCAGGCGGCGGACGTGGTCACCACCGCGGATGGCGCCGAGTGGATCTGGAATCTGATCAACGACTACTTTCCGCAAAGCGTGCAAATCGTCGATTGGTATCACGCCACCGAGCATGTGGCGCAGGCCGCGGAGGCGCTCTATCCCAAGGATGAGCAGGCCGCCCAGCGCTGGCAGCAGGCGCACCGGGAAGCTTTGTATCTGGGGCAAATCGACCGGATCATCGCCCCCCTCGAAGCCGCCGGGTTGGCGACGGAGGCACATTATTTCCAGACCCATCAACGCCGCATGCAATATCAGGAGTTTCGGGAACAGGGCTATCCCATTGGTTCAGGCACCGTCGAAAGCGGCATCAAGCAATTCAAGCAGCGGGTGACCGGCGCCGGGATGCGCTGGTCACGCCCGGCCGCCGATCGCATGCTGATTTTATCCGGGCAGAAGTGATGGCCGGTACGTTCGATTCGCTCTGGGCGGCGTCGCTAAACTGACCACCAGCGGCGAATGCACCCTCAGGGATGGCTGGCTTGCTTTTTTCCAGATCATCGGTGATAATGAACGAGAAGTTACAGAACCTTAAAAGAATAAATAGCAAGGTGACCCGACGCCCGGATGCCAGGGCTTAATAGGTGGAAGCTGGTGGCCTGTTCGAGAACAGGGAGTCCAGCGCTGTGCCGCAACTGTAACTGGTGAATGCAAGTGCCTTTCGCCAGAAGCCAGGAAACCTGCCTTGAATGGTTTTTCCGTTTTTCCTTCTCGAGCAAGGAGGCAGGGTCACTGGGTCAGCATCTTCGACCACATCGACAGGCTTCTAAAGCTCAATCCAGAAAGGATTGAGTTTTTTGTTTAAGCCTCCTTGCGAGAGAACTATTTTCTCACCCAAGGAGGCTGGCATGAAAATTCCAAGCGTTCGTCTTCAATTCAAATCTGCATTTCTGCTTCTACTGGCTGCGCTGTTGGCGTTCGGTATCCAGCCAACTACGGTGCGCGCCGTGACCCAACAAACGGCCTATGAGGCCATCCAATTTGGCGCCCATGACACGATTGTGCGTCAGATCAGCTTCACCGCTAATTCCATTACCGGATTGGCGGCCCTGAATCTGACTGGATTACACGTGGTGACTCTGAATTCATCCTTTGGGCCCTATGTTTGCAGCATCGAAGGGGTGGGTGACTGCTCGGGAGCTACTCCGACTTACTGGGCCTACTATCATTGGAACAATACCGGCAGCGCCTGGGAATCTTCGGCGGTAGGGGCTGGCACCTACACGGTAACCGCTGGCGCAAATGAAGGCTGGGTCTATCTTAGTTTTACTGCTAATCCGGACCTTCAATACCTTCCATCGGCGCAGCGGGTGCAGGCAGTGCCGCCTGCCGCCGCCTGGCTGCAGGCGCAGCAAGCAGCCGATACGGGTGGGTATGGCGACCCGGGCAGTTCGGACGAGGCGCTGCTGGCGGCGGGTTCGGATGGTTATCGCGCCGGGGCATGGATCCGCCAGACCGGAAGCCCTTCATTATGGGGGTATTGGTTGGCCAATGGGATTTCCTATGCGAAGAAGGGTGCCGATTCGGCCGGGAAATTAGCCGCGGGCCTACAGGCCGCCCGGGCTTGCTGGCAAGCGGCTGCCCTGCATCCCACCGCTTTTTACAGCGCGACCACCGGCTTGTATACCGGGGCGAATGGTTCTGGAGATGGTCCCCAAACCTGGGCGATCCTGGGCTCTCTGGCCCTGGGAGACAGCGTGCCGGCAAAGGCCGTCACCGCGCTGACGAGCACGGTTCAAGCCGATGGAGGTTGGGAGTGGCAGTCTGGTTTTGGCAGCGACACCAACACCACCGCCCTGGTGGTCCAGGCGCTCCTGGCGACCGGCGTACCGACCGACACGGCGGTGATCACAGATGCGATGGCTTATTTGGCGAGCGCCCAGCAAGACGACGGCGGCATTGCCTATAGTGCTCCCTTCACCTCCACCGTCAGCGACGCCGATTCCACCGCTTACGCGGTCATGGCGATACAGGCAGCTGGCGGGGACCCCACGTCAGCCGGTTGGACAAAGAATGGAAAGACCCCTATCTCTTATTTGCTCAGTCTTCAACTGGCCAACGGGAGTTTTGAATGGCAGAAAGGGAACGGGGCGAACTTCCTGGCCACCACCCAGGCGATCCCGGCGTTGCTGGGCAATGACTACCTGTTAAGTGGAAACACGTTGACCCAATGCTCGATATCGTATCTTCCCTTCGTCAAAAGGTAGGTGATTGGCAAATCCGCGGGGCAAAACGGGGGCATCGGCGCCGTGTGTGTGAAACGCGCGGCGCCTGTGCCTCCCAATGAATCGCAGGAGCTTCTGAGGCGCCGGAAAATAGTGGCCTATGAAAAAGCATGTCGGGTGGTTACTCATCTTGTGTGTGCTGGGGGTTGGACTCGTAGTGGGCGGGGTCCAAGTGGGATCTTCGAAAGCGGCCGGGGCGAACCAGGTCGGCCTGGTGGTCGCCTACGGGGATGGCACCGTAAAGAATCAGTGCATTTCGTTCTCCCCGGACAAGATCACGGGGTTGGGAGTTCTCCAGGCTTCTGGCCTGCCGCTTGAAGTGAATTACGGTCCGACGGGCGGTGCCGTGTGCAAGATCGGGAGCGTGGGCTGCTCGGCTGATAATTGTTTTTGCGATTCCCCGCCGAATTTCTGGGCCTACTGGCACCTCCAAAATGGAAATTGGGTCTTTTCGCAGCTGGGCGCCAGCAGTTACAGTGTGAGCGATGGGGATGTGGAGGGGTGGATTTGGGGCCCCGGCCAATCCAACCCGCCTCAACAGACATCGTTTGACCAGATCTGCGCCGCACCACCGACGCCCACGGAAACGCCCGTACCGACGGCGACAGCCGCGCCCACGCTGGTGCCGACGCAGACGCCTGCACCGACCGCGACCGCCAAGCCCACGGCGGCGCCAACCAAGACACCCGCACCGACCGCGACGGCCATGCCCACCGCGGCGCCAACCACGACGCCCGTGCCCACGTCGACGCCCGTGCCCACGTCGACGACCGTGCCCACGTCGACGACCATGCCCACGGCGGCGCCAACCACGACGCCCGTGCCCACGTCGACGACCGTGCCCACGGCGGCGCCAACCACGACGCCCGCACCGGTGTCGATGGCCATGACCACATTGACGCCAACAGCGATGCCCGCCGGGACAGCGACGGCTATGCCGGCACTGGTGCCAACAACAACGCCCACGCCGACCCAAGTCTCGACCACGACCGCCGCCCCGTCGGCGAATGCGCCGGTGACTGTCCAGGCGCTCGGTCAACCCACTGAGCCAGGCGCCTTGACCGATAGGGTGGCACAGCCAAACGGCACACCCGTTGCCATGCTTCAAACCGACGCCGACGGCTCAGCGGCTGCCTCCGGTCCTAACACACGTTGGGTTGGTTATCTTTTCGTGGGAGTGATCGTTGTCAACCTGGGATTTGTCCTATGTATTGGACTCTATGTGGTGACGCGTAAAAAATGGAAATGAGAAATCGCTGGCTTTCTATTGCGATCTACACCGTCAGCATCGGGTTGGGGGTGCTGACGTTTGTGTACCCATTTATCTTGCCGGGCGCCGTAGGGGCGCAGTCGATGAGTACGGCGCATGCCAGCGAAACGCCGCTGCTGTACGTGCTTTTGCTCACCCTTTGCCTGGGCGTGTTGCTGTATGAAGTCCAGGGGGAGGCGGTGAAAACGCGCCAGGTGGCTTTGCTGGGCGTGCTGGTGGCGATTGATTCGGTTCTGCGCTTTGTCGATATTGCCATCCCCGGGCCAGGCGGCTTTTCCCCCATCTTTTTCCTGATCATTCTGACCGGGGTGGTGTTCGGTGGCCGTTTTGGCTTCCTCATGGGTGCGCTGACCCTGTTTGTTTCGGCTCTGATTACCGGCGGCGTCGGCCCCTGGCTGCCCGGCCAGATGTTTACTGCCGGTTGGACGGGGATGTGTGCGGCGCTTTGTCGTCCGGTGATCGAGGGCTTGCACCTGTCTGGGAAAAAGACCGAAATCTGGCTATTGATGGGCGTTGGGGCGTTTTGGGGACTGGCCTTTGGGGCGATCATGAACCTGTGGGCCTGGCCGTTTATGGTCGGTCCCGTGGACCAGTATTGGGCGCCCGGGGTCGGCCTTCAGGATACCCTGCGTCGCTATGGCGTCTATTACCTGGCGACTTCCCTGGCCTGGGACCTGTCCCGTTCGGTTGGAAACGTGCTCCTGATCGGAATCTTTGGCGCGCCTACGCTGAAGGCGCTGCGTCGTTTTGAGCGGCGCCTGGTCTTCTGGTACGAGACGCCCGGCCAGGACGAAAAACAGCCGGAGCTGTTGGGTGAGAAAATATGATCAATACCTGGGCTTGGTGCGGGTGGTTGCTGGCCGGGCTAGTCGCTCTCTCGCTGACCCGCAACCCTACCTACTTGGTGATCATTTTCTTGTCGATCACGCTGGTGAGCACCGTCCTGGTGCGGCGGGCTGGCGCCCGACGTGGTTTCTTCTCGCCCCTGTACTTCTTGGGTTTCATCTGCCTTACGGCGTCGCTGTTTAACGCCCTGACCTCGCATTTTGGAAACACGATTTTGTTTGCCATCCCCGGCCAGATTCCTTTGTTGTCCGGGGCCGTGACGCTGGAAGCGATGACCTATGGCGCTTTGAATGGGTTGGTCCTTTCAGGGTTGTTCGTGATTTTCATGGTGTTCAACCAAGCGCTGCCGGCGCGGGCTTTGGTCCGGCTGATTCCGCGCGCTTTTTCCCCATTGGCGGTGGTCATCTCCATCGCCGTGACGTTTATCCCGGCCACTCGCCGCGAGCTCGAACTGATCCGCGAAGCCCAGGCCGTGCGCGGGCACCGCGTGCGCGGGGTGCGGGACGCGCTGCCGCTCTTCATGCCCCTGCTGGTGGGTGGGCTTGAACGCGCCTTTCAGCTAGCCGAGGCCATGACCGCCCGCGGTTTTGGCGGTGAAGGGGAAGCGGCAGCGCATGCGTTCCGCGGCCGGTTTGCGATGTTAGCCGGCCTGCTGCTGATCCTGGCCGGTTGGCTGCTGAAATTGGTGACGGGCAGCAGCCCCCTTTGGGCCGGGATCTTGATCACGGCTGGCGCGGCGCTGATCCTGGCCGTGTTCGTCCTGATCAGCTCACGTTCGGTGAGCACCACGTACCAGACGGAAAGCTGGTCGGTCCGGGATGGGATCGTCCTGGCCGGGGCGGCTCTCGTGCTGGTGGTTTTCCTGGTCCCGAGCATTTCCCCCTGGCATTTCATGCAAAACTACAATCCGTATCCGCAGATCACACTGCCGTCGTTCAACCCCTGGGCCGGATGCGCCATTCTGGGTCTGCTGCTGCCCGCCTTCCTGGTGGTTTCGGTCTCCAAATGATCGCCTTTCACCAGGTGACCTATACCTATCCGGGCGCTTCCGTCCCGATCTTGCGCGATGTCAATCTCCGTATTCCTTCCGGAGCCCTGGCTCTCGTGACCGGGCCGTCGGGAGCCGGAAAATCCACCTTGCTGCGCTGCATCAACGGCCTGGTGCCTCACTTCAGCGGCGGCGTCTTTCACGGGCAGGTTGATGTGGCGGGGCTCGACCCGGTCCGGGCCTCTCCGCGGCAGGTCAGCCAGTCGGTCGGATTCGTTTTTCAAGATCCAGAATCTCAATTTGTGTTCGATGCAGTGGAAGACGAGATAGCTTTTGCCCTCGAGAATGCGGCTATTCCGTTCGCGGAGATGCATGCCCGGGTGGCTGAGGTGCTCGAATTGCTTGGCCTGACCCGGCTGCGGTCGCGGCCTCTGGACTCTCTTTCCGGGGGCGAACAGCAGCGCGTGGCCATTGCCGCCGCCTTGGCGCTGCGCCCGTCCATCCTGGTGTTGGACGAGCCGACTTCGCAGCTCGACCCGAAAGGGGCCGAGGACGTGCTCCAGGCGCTCGAACGCCTCCAGCGTCTGCAAGGGCTGACGGTGGTACTGGCCGAGCACCGGTTGGAACGCATTCTCCCGTTTGCAGATCTGCTCGTCCATGTGGAAAACCAGCAGGTGATCGCCGGCCCGCCGCGCCAGGTGCTTGCCCGAATCGCTCTCAACCCGCCCCTGGTCCGCCTGGGCAAAGCGCTGGGTTGGGAACCGCTGCCTTTGACCGTCGAAGAAAGCCGTCCCTTTGTGGCAAAAATGGCTTTCCAACCGGCACCCCAAACGAGAAAGTCGATGCCAGAAGACGGCCCGACCGCGCCAGTGCTTCAGGCGAAGGCGTTGAGTTTCAGTTACGGCTCGGAGTTGGTCCTGGAGGATGCCAACCTCGAGTTGTCTGGCGGAGAAATTCTGGGGCTGATGGGCGGCAACGGGGTGGGAAAATCGACCTTATTGCGCTGCCTGGTCGGGCTGTTGCGCCCATCTCGCGGGGCGGTGACGCTGTATGGGAAAGATACGGCGCCTCTGGGTGTGGCTGACATTTGCCTGCAGGTCGGTTATCTGCCCCAGGACCCCAATGCGTTGTTGTTCGCCGACAGCGTTCTGGAGGAGCTGCGGATCACCCTGCGCAATCATCACCTGCCGGTCCGGGAGGATTTTCTGCTGGAGTTCCTGGGGAGGATCGGTCTGGCGAACCTGGCGGCGCAATACCCGCGCGATTTGAGCGTAGGCGAGCGGCAACGGGTCGCCCTGGGGGCCGTCACCATCTCCTTGCCGAAAGTGGTCCTCCTGGATGAGCCTACCCGCGGGTTGGACTACGCGTCCAAGGCGGTGCTGCTCAAGATCCTCCAGGAATGGCGCCAGTCCGGGAAAGCGATTTTGCTGGTGACGCACGATGTGGAATTTGCAGCGATGGCCTGTGACCGGGTCGCGATCATGGAAAAGGGACGTGTCGTCCAAGTGGGGCAAACCGCCCGGATGCTGCGTGGGCGGCCTTTGTTTGCCCCGCAGATCGTTCAGCTCTTCCCGGATACAGACTGGCTGACGGCCAGCGATGTCTTGCGGGCCTGTGGAAAAGACGGCCGCGTCTAAAGAAATCCGTCTCCTGATAACCTGGTGATGCCCCGCCCGGCCTGCAGACTTTCTGCGCCACAAGTGATGCCCTGATTTGCAGATCCCCGGAAGGGAAGACCCAGGCTGCGCTGTTCTTTCTGGCAGGGGCTGCCCACGATCACGGCCCGGTAAGCGGTGCGCTGTCTTCTGCCAGAAGATCGCTCGACCAAGTGGACAAAATGCGCACGCTGATTTAC
>Ga0335071_10005625_pt1 | contig 12992 bp, 10 predicted proteins | sample Lox_Sample_15_FD_206724 | JGI IMG/M metagenome (GOLD analysis project Ga0335071, IMG submission 206724) | Soil microbial communities from Loxahatchee National Wildlife Refuge, Florida, United States - Lox_Sample_1.5 | ecosystem: Environmental > Terrestrial > Soil > Wetlands | place: USA...
GGCATGGACAGAAGTTGGCGGCTCGATTCTGAGCACGGAGGCGACAGTTGTCGACGGTAAGGGGAAATTGACGTTGACTGGCAAACTCGGCGACGTAATGCAGGAATCGGCGCAGGCAGCCATGTCGTACGTTCGTTCGCGCGCACACCGGCTGGGCCTGACCCGCGACTTCTATCGCAATCTCGACCTGCACGTGCATGTGCCGGAAGGCGCGATCCCGAAAGATGGACCGTCTGCCGGAATCACGATTGCCACCGCGATTTCCAGCGCATTGAGCAAGATCCCGGTACGTCGCGATATCGCGATGACGGGCGAAATCACACTGCGCGGCAAGGTGTTGCCCATCGGTGGATTGAAGGAAAAGTTACTGGCGGCTCATCGCGCCGGACTCTTTGAAGTCATCCTGCCTAAGGATAACGAGAAGGACTTGGCCGAGGTTCCGGAGAATCTGCGAAGCGCCATGAAGCTGCACTTCGTAGACACCATGGATCAGGTGCTGCAGGTCGCGCTGGAGAGCCCACTTCCGAAGATCGAAGAGGAGACGGTCACTCCGGCCATTGCTCCGCCCCTCACGACAGAGACGGGAGAAGCTCCGACAGCACACTAGATACTTAAGAAAGATTCACAAAGGGTAGGCCCGCGAATGGCGGGCCTATTTTTTGCACTCAAACTAAGCGCAGACTTCGCGCAGCCGTACGGAGAGAGCCGCCAGCGAACGCTCCACGCAGTCTGTCAGCCAGCGGTCCAAGATGGCGCTCTCACAGCGCGGCACATAGGTGAAGCGGATACCGCAATGGCTGGCTGTAGTCCAGACCACGGTTCCAGTCACGTGGATGGTTTCTTCGCTTCCCGGCAAGGCAAACCGCAGGTCCAGCTCTTCCCCTGTGCTGGGATAAAGAGTGACGGCATCGGGCAAAGGATCAAGCCTGAGCCCGGCACCACCTTCGCTCAAGTTTACGATGGTCGCTTCGGCATAGGGCTGGGTGCGCGTGCTGACCGTAGCCACGACATTCACCGGTTCGCGATGCTGCTTTCTCCTCCTCGCTACGGTGGCGCAGTAGGCGGCCCGCAGGCAGCGCTCGATCTGCAGCGTCGACGCGGGTTTGTGAATCAGAAATTGCACGCCGGCGGAAAAAGCCTGCTTGAGATCGAGAAGGTCGCGGACGATTGCCACCAACACACAGTCCGGATTCAGCTTGGAGCGGCGTACCGCCTTTAGGAACTCCGCCAGATTGTCGATTTCGCGCCAGTCCACAAGAACGACATCAAACTCTTCCCTGTCGATCAGAGCCTGGGCTGCCTCGCAATCACTCACAATTCTGGGAGTAACGTGCAGCTCATGAAGAACATTTCGGGTAGTCCCCAGGAACTGCGCGTCGGCGCACAACATCAAGGTATGCATGGGAATGCTGGTAGGCCGCGTCTTTTCCATAACGATCTCCGTCGTCTTGTTCCGCCCTTCCGCAGCGGACTTTCGTGCTGCTAGTCATTCAATCGGCGGGATCGCGCAAAGGTTCACTCCCGGGCTTGCACTGGCGCGAATCTCGCGATTACCGACGTTCCGGTCTCGACTGAAGTTCTTACGCTTTTCCGCCAACTTGCCAACTTTCATGCTGGCATTGCAAACTTGAGCATGAGGGTTCTCGCGAGATTCCTGGCTTCGGCAACCGACGCTTCCCACTTCCCTGTCCCCAGCCTGCCCGAGATCGCATTCTTAGGCCGATCCAATGTCGGCAAGTCGAGCGTCATTAATTCTCTGGTCGGCGCAAAACTGGCGCGCACCAGTTCCACCCCGGGCCGCACGCGCAGCATTAACTTCTTTGAAGTGCGGTGGCCGGGAAAGCCGCGTCCGGAACTGATCTTTGCCGACCTTCCGGGTTATGGCTACGCTAAGATTTCGCGGGAGATTTCTGCGGAGTGGCCAAAGTTCATCGAGCCCTACCTGCTTGAGCGGTCCAGTCTGGCGCTCTGCATCGCGCTCATCGATGCCAACGTCCCGCCGCAGCAGAGCGATCGCCAGTTGCTCGACTTTCTGAATGCTTCCGGACGCCAATTTCTGGTCGTTGCCACCAAGAGCGACCGTCTGTCGAACAATCAGCGCCATAACACCATGCGTCTGCTGGCCGAGGAGTATCCAACAGCGGGATTAATGTCGTTCTCCTCCAAGACTGGCGCTGGGCGCGACGAACTTTGGAAACGAATCCGGGAGACTGCCCAGCAGTTGGGGGAAGCCCCTTCCAGCCTGTCTACGCTGGGTTAAGAATCGCTGGGTTAAGAATCGTTCATCAGGAGTTGTCTGCCCTAAATTCCGAAAGCCACTCTGCCGATAGAGCCAACAGAGTCTCTATGGCCGATGAATCGAGCAGCGGCATGGCTTACCTGCTGGCACTAAGGCAGTCGTCGGGAGCGCCCGGCACGGCTGCGGCGCCCGCTCCGGCAGTTGAGCCGGCCGGGAGCGTCCCTAGCGCTCAGTTTCAGGGAGCGGAGAAGCGTCGCAGTCCTCGCTACAAATGCGAAGGCAGCGCCGAGATGCAGGAAGAAGGGTGCGACGTGCATACCTGGGCGACGTTCACCGATGTCAGTCTTCACGGCTGCTACGTGGAAGCGCAGGCGACCTATCCAGTTAACACCAAGCTGCACTTGAAGCTGCAGGGCAACGGCATTCGCGTGGAGTCCAAAGCGATTGTGCGCGTGAATTATCCCTACCTCGGCATGGGGATCGCGTTCGTCGAGATGAGCGAGGACAATCGCGCCCGCCTAAGGGAATTGCTGGGTACGCTGTCGCATCCCACCGTCATCATGGGGCCGGGGATTGTCTCTTCGCAGCCCTCGGCGGCCCCGATGGAAGCCGTGCCCCCGATCTCCGATCCCGAGGCCGCTATTCAGAGGATGGTCGCATTCTTTGAATCCCACCACATGATGACGCGCGACGACTTCCTGAAAACGTTGAAGCATAGCCAGAAGTGAAGCAGGTTCTAAGGTTTCAAAGTTTTAAGGTTTCAAAGTTCAAGGGCGACAGAAGCCAGCCGTACTTTGGAGCTTTGACTTCCGCATCCTGCACTTCGAAACTTTGAAACCTTGAAACCTGCAATTGAAACCTTCCCGTCACCTGCCTCTCCGACATTTCGCTATGATGGACGGGCATGTCTCTTTATCTCATCACTGGCATTGGCGGCTTCATCGGATCTTCATTGGCACGGGAACTCCTGAAGCGGGGCGAACAAGTTCGCGGCGTCGACAACTTTTCCACGGGCAAGCGCGAAAACATCGCCGAAATTCTGGGACGTATCGACTTTCGAGAGAGTGACATTCTCGATCTTGATGCCATGCATCAGGCCTGCGCCGGGGTCGACTACGTACTGCATCAAGCGGCGATTCCATCTGTCCCAAAGTCGGTACTGGATCCACTGGGCAGCAATCGCGCCAACGTCGATGGCACCGTGAATGTTCTGGTCGCCGCGCGCGACGCCAAGGTGAAGCGCGTGGTCTACGCAGCATCGTCTTCCGCCTACGGAGACACGCCTACGTTACCAAAGCACGAAGCCATGAAACCTGATCCAATTTCTCCCTATGCAGTGGCCAAGCTGGCCAGCGAGCATTACATGGTTTCGTTCTATCGCTGCTACGGACTGGAGACGGTTTGCCTGCGCTACTTCAACATCTTCGGTCCGCGGCAAGATCCCTCCTCGCCCTACTCCGGCGTGCTGGCGAAATTCATTACGCTGATGCTGCGCGGCGAGCAGCCCACAATTTTTGGTGACGGAGAACAGAGCCGCGACTTCACCTACATCGACAATGCGGTTTCTGCCAATCTACTGGCATGTAAAGCGCCAGCGGATCAAGCCGCAGGAAAAGTATTTAATACCGCCACCGGACGGCGCATCACGCTCAACGAAACCTTCAAGCTTCTACAGGGAATGACGGGATACTCGGCCTCTCCAAAATACGGTCCGGAGCGCGGCGGCGACATCAAGCATTCGCTGGCGGATATTACGAAGGCCGAGGCTGCGCTGGGTTATAAGCCGATTGTGCATTTTGAAGAGGGATTGCAACGGACGGTGGAATGGTATCGGGAATCGGGCGTCGGAGTGGACACCTCAGCGGTATGAAGTCAGAGATCGCGTTGCTGGTGGGAGTCTTCAAGCCGTAACGGTTGTAACCTAGGCATCCCTCTTGTGAACATTTCTAATCGCCTGAAGGGGTGACTCTTGCGGCGCAAGTTGAGATTGTATTCGGACTGTGCATACTCGCCGCGATTTGCCTTTGGGGAGCACATCGAGCAGGACTTCTGTCAGGAAGGCCGAAACCATCCGCAGCAAATGTCCAACCGGGAGTCGCGCCTTCAGTTGTGAGTGTCTCCAAGGCGGCACTTCCTCAAGCTGTTGACGCCCCAAAGTCGGGAGAACTTTTCCCACCCTCAGCCTCAAGATTGGACGATACCGCCCCCTCCACATTTATCGCTCTTCGCTACGACAAGACTCATGTTCTGTTCCGCCTTGGGGAAGACGGAGACTTTGGCCTCGAAGATCCCCGGCAGGAGGAGACGGCCTTCCACGCTCTTCCGCAGCAGCTTGCAGAGTATGGCGGAGCGCAACCCTTCGAACTGGACCCCAGCGTGTTTGAGTCGGTGAAGCAGCACTACAAAGCGGCGCACGTCGGAGAACAGTGGCAGTTGGAAGTCTTCGCAGGCGCACGCGTGCCGGTCGTCATACAAAAGCCGATCGAAATGTCATGGGGATGTTCGCCGAATTCTTTCACCGCGGGATTCATCGCCGAAGTCTCGTCGGAATTCCAGACAGCCTTCATCGCGTCGCCACAGAAGTACTTTCTGGTGCATAAGGCCCCGACTTCCGCAGGTTCCGACTCCACCGCGAAACCGGCACAAGTCGGAGAACTGATGGACTGGAAACCCGCGGCAGAAGTCCGCTCGCAGATCGAACAGGTCGTCACTGCGAAGTTGAGACAAGAGATTGCCGGACAGTATGAGAAGGAATGGGCTCGAGAAGAAAGCATCAGTAACCCGAACGTCAAGGCGGAGTACGACGCGTGGAAGCAGTTTGCGGAGAACACCGCGGCCGGGCGGGGCCAGCTCACTTACGAGATGCAGGCATTTCAGTTGTCGCCCGATGGTAACCCGCGCGTTCTTGTGCGCGCCCAATGGATGGTTCAGAAAGGGCGCGTCTTCCTGATGAGCACGTGGCTTCGGGTCGGGCCTACGGTTACTGCCGAAGAAAAAGACCAAGTCGGGACACGCACAATGTGGGCGAAACCGGGTTCCGGCGGCGAGGACGATATGAATGTTTCGTCCCTGACAAAGGTGCTAAATCTCTTCGATCGGGCGGACGGCTATGGCGACGCGTTGGTCTACACGCCGGGATATGAGGGATATAGCATCGTGTTGTATCACTACAGCGCGGCCGGTCTAAGCGCGACCAATATTTCAATGGCGGACGGGTGTTGAGGGGGACGAAAGTTGTATCGCCTTGACGGCTTCTTCACTCGTGCCGCAGGGCCTCGATCGGATCAAGCCTCGAAGCACGAAACGCTGGAATCATGCCGCTGATCAGTCCTACGGCACCGAGTATCAGCGTAGAGGCGATCAGCGTTCCCGGGGCGATCAGCAGCCGGATATCTCCAGCCTCGCCGTTCTTGGCGAATGCACTATACAGCGTCAGGCGCCCTACCGACAGAGCCACGGTATACGCGAGAACCACCCCGAGCAGGCCGCCGATCGCAGTGATGGTCAAAGCCTCGGCCAGGAATTGCGTCAGGATGTGACGCCGCGGGCATCCCAGCGCCTTCTGCACTCCGATCTCGCGTGTGCGCTGCGTCACCGAGACCAGCATGATGTTCATCAGGCCCACGCCGCCGATCCCCAAGGTCAGCGTGCCAATGAATCCCATCAGGATCTTCAGCCCCATCGTGATGATCTCGAACTGGTGCAATTGCGTCATCAGGTTGAAGACGCGCACGGCCTGCTGATCTGCCTGGCTGAACTTGTGCACGCCGGCAAGGATGGTGCGGACGTCGGGCGCAATCTTCTCAAAATCGGGAGTATCAAAGTTGAACCAGATCGTGTCGAGATAGTGGGTACTTTTCAGGTCGTTCATGGTGGAGAAAGGAATGTAGACGACACGATTGATATCGTCGTTCCCTTCCTGCATCTTCGCGCTGAGAACTCCCACGACTTCAAAGCTAAGGCCGTCGAGGCGAATGTGTTCTCCTAAGGCACTCCTCCCGGAAAATAACTTGTCTTTTGCCTCCGAGCCGATCACGGCAACCCGGCCACGTTGCACCTGATCTTCCATGTTGTAGAAGCGGCCCTGGCCCAACTTCAGCGAGCGAACGTCATACACGTTCGGATTGTTTCCGCTGACCGTGAAAGTAAACGAACGGTTCTCATACTGAACGACCGACTGCTTCTCGACTGAAGGCGTGATGCGCGTGATCTGCGGGAGATTCATGCTGAGCGCATCAACATCCTCCTGCGTGAAGCGAATATCGACACCCGATTTCTGTCCACCCGCCTGCATCGACGTTTTGCCGGGCACAACAATGACCAACTTCGTACCGAAGTTGGCGAAGATGTTCTGGCAGGCTCGTCCAAAGCCGTCGCCGTAGGCCAGAAGCATTACGACCGTGGCAATGCCCCAGGCCATGCCGAGCATGGTAAGAGCGGTGCGGCGCCGGTTGTGGCGCATCGCATCGTACGATTCCCGGAGCAGGTCTCGAATCATTTGTTATTCCTGTCGCAGCGCTTCCACCGGCTGCAACATGGCGGCCTTACGTGCCGGATAGAGTCCGGCAATCACGCCAGCTAAGGTCAGACTGCCGATCGCCAGCATCGCAGACATGGGGACGAGTTTCGGAGGATCAAATCCCTGCGGCCCTTCGATGCCGCTCATCATGGCCATCAGGCCGCCGGAGAACGCCACGCCGATCAAACCGCTGCCCAGCGTCAACAGCAGTCCCTCAAAAAAGAAATGCATGAGGATGTTGCGATTGGTTGCGCCCAGCGCTTTCCGTAGGCCGATCTCCCTGGTGCGTTCGCTCACCGACACCAGCATAATATTGATCACGCCGATCGCGCCCAGCGCCAGCGTTACCATGCCCACAGCACCGAGGAACATATTCATGACGTCGAAGATTGTTCCCACCATCTTTGATTCTTCAATCGAATCCCACTCGTCGAATGCGTTCTGATCGTTGGGATCAAAACCGTGGTTCCGTCCGATGATGCGGTGGACTTCCTGTTGAGCCAGTTTGTGGGTGGCGGTCTCGGTGGGCTGGTACTCGATAAACGAAATGGAATTCTGGTGATTTTCCCCTTTGATCGGGAAGTTCGCTGCCATCACGTCAAACGGGATGTAGCCGCGCATGTTCAGCCACATGTTGTCGCCGCGGCCGAGATGCGGCATGGTGCCAACCACTTCAAAGCGCAGGCCATTGATCAGGACAAAAGCCCCAAGCGCCGGACGGCCGGGGAATAAGGTTTTCTGCAGTTCGTTGCCCAGCACAATGACGTTCCGGCGTTGCGTTCCATCGAGTTCGTTCAGCCAACGTCCCTCGCCGATCGGGAGGTAGCTGATCTCGTTCAACTCGGGTTGCGTGCCCAAAATCTCGCCGCTCCCGGTAGCAAATTCACTGACCTCACGCAGATCGTTGCGAGAGATCAACGGACAGGCTTGATGCACATGGGGGGCTTCCAGAACATCCCGGTAGTCCTGATAGGTCAACAAATAGGACCGGGCCGAGGTCATGTTTCCCTGCACCGCGGGAGCGCGCCCCGGGAACATGAACATGATGTTCTTGCCAAACTCCGCCAATTCCCGCCTATTGCCAGAGCGGAAACCCTCGCCCACGCCGACCAGCAGCAGAAGGGACCCTACGCCCCAGGCAATCCCGAACATGGTCAGGAAGGAGCGCAACTTGTGCGCCCAGAGATTGCGGAAGATCTGTCCGAAAATGTCGCCCACAGAACGCATAAGAAGGAAAAGTACGATCGAAACTGCCTGCTTGGCCCTGTACCGCTACGAGCCGAATTGCCCCCACATGCAAATACGCTTCAGGCGGCCTGAAAGTTTCCCATCTGGCTCAAAATTCTGGCTCTCCTGGCGGCTTCGGACAAAGTTCTGGGCTTTCCATCACAAAGATGCGGGATTGGTGGTCGGGGATTACCCGGAAGGTCCAACTTTTCAGTAGATCGGCCCCGAAAAGTGGCATCCTGGCCCGTTTCGCAGGGGAAATCCTGCAGCATTACGTTGGTTATCTACGGATGCATTACCGATATGGCTACAGTGGTCAGCATGACACTTTCGTCGATGGTGGTCTCGCGTGATTGGCAGGAAGTCAGTGTTCTGGAGTGCATTCTAGGCGGCCTGCACATGGAGGTCGCCGTCGAAGCCGAACCGCAGCAGGCGTTGGCTCGGCTGAACAAGTCGAAAGTCGACGCCCTCATCGTCGACTGCGACCTTAACGGCAGTTCACACCTGATGCGCGAACTGCAGCACGACAAAGGACGCGCAAACACCACTCCTCTGGTGATCATGGGCGGACCGCATTGCGGTCGCAACCTCGATGAGACCGGCGCCTTATTCGCCTTCGAGAAGCCTATTTCTGTTGAGCAGGCCGTGCGCACGCTTTCGGCGGCTCGCAGCATGATTCTTGATGGACGCTTGCGTTATCACCGGGCGGGCCTGGAAGTCCCGGTCGCTGTGGGTTGCAAAGGCCGCAAGTCCGCGGAAGCCTTACTGGTCAACCTTAGTCAGGGTGGAATGCAGATCCACACCGACGAACCAGTCCTTGATGCCAAGACCCTGCAACTCTCGTTTGACCTTCCCGGAGCACGCTCTTCCCTGAAAGCCCAGGGAGAAATCGCTTGGCAGGATCAACGCGGGAACGTAGGCATTCGATTCGTGAAGCTTGGGACGGCGCAGCAACGCACATTGCAGCTCTGGCTGGCACAGCAGTACTTCGCGAACTAGCAAGTTATTCAGATACCTATCGGAAACGGTCGGCAGCATCCTCGGCTTGCTGGTCTGGGTCGGCCAGCCTGGCCAGCCTCGCTCCCGGACTCGATCCTCCAAACATCTTAAAGAATCCCCAGTACAAAAGAGCAACCGCAGTTCCGGCTCCGCAAGCCATACTCAGCGGCCACGGAGGCCGCTCGCGCGTGATCGACAGGAAAACGACGGCAAACAGAAGCAAGGCCGCAGTGACAACCAGCGAATTGATGGTCCATGCGAGACTGCGGCCGGAAAGTGGTTGTGAGAGCCAGTCCTGCTCGATTTCATCCGCTGGCGACACTGCGGCCGGGACAGGAAATGGCCTGATCGAAAGCTCAGGCTGAATCGGAAGCTCGATCACCTTTCGCGACCCGGCGGAGAGCATCAGGCCGTCTTCCTCCGCAGCCGGCTCCCCGAAAATCGATCGAGTGCGCTCGGGATGGAGACTGGCGCCTTCGAGCAGATTGCCGAAAATCCATTCGTTGATTTGCCGAGTCAGCCGTGGCGAAAGGTCAAGAAAGCGGATGCCGCATTGTCCGGAAAGGGTTGACCAGACCACTTCGCCGCGAGTCTCCACGCGCACACGCGGATAGCGCAACTCAAAACGCACTCGCAATTGCTGCCGTGGACGCACCGCCGCAACCGCCTGCACTCCCATGCCGTTATGCGTGAGGTTCCGGACGATACCGCCGTTGGCCTGGTCCAGCGTGACGTACGTCAACGTACGGAGTTCGTGGCGATAGTGAACTCGCGAACGCTGCTCGACAGATAGTCCTCGGTCCATGCACACCGCCGGGAGATCGGGGTCGGGGTCTATCCAAGAGATGTTATCCCGCGACCGAAGACCAGCTTATTAACCGGGATGGTTCCGCCGGCAGGAACGTTGCCTGCGGCTTAGGCTTTCCGGCCGAGGAAGAGGTCCTTCGCGGGCCGATCCGTTGCCTGCCAGATCTTGACCACCTCGAACACGATGGTCGTGGCGTAGGTGACGGCGATCCATACAAAAACCTCTTCAATCGGCAGGTGCGACCAGGCTCCGACAAAGAGTCCGACCATCTGGCGATGCTGAAATCCCCACCAACCGTATGGCAGGGCGAGCGTCGCCTCCCACAGTTCGCTCACGAGCAACATGAAGAACAGGGTCAGGCTGAAAGCGCGCCAATTGATCAAGCGCCGCGCTGCTGGGTAAAAGCTCATAGCCGGCACCAGCGCACCCGCGACGAGGAAGATGAAATATCCCGGGAAGCCATCGCGCTCGGGGAGTGGGGCGAAGTACTTCTTGTAACCGCACGCCAATACAATCAAAACAACCGCAACAATCAGCGAGATGGGATGAAATTGCAGTAACCGCCGTGTTCGTCGCGACTCGTCGGCATAGTCCGGAACCGTGTAGGCCGCCAACCAGTATTCGCTCAGCCAGACGTACAGAAGCAGCACGGCTATGAATCCGGTGAAGTAGAAGACATACTCTTCGATCGGAACCCAACGACCGAGAGCAGGCGCGAGAATGCCGAGAGTGGCGTTGGCATTGGGAAAGGTAAAGAACCAGCGGGCGCATAGGAAGTCGAGCAAACATCCGAGAGGCACCAGGATTCCGATGGTGCGCCAGAACGCGCGCTGGGGAATATCGAGGCCCTCACTCGGCAGAAACCACAGGCCAATCACCAGGATTGGGACGATGAAGAGCGACAGGCTCCAGGTGTAGCCGTGTGGCGTAGCATTCGGTTCTACCTGTAGTGTCGCCGGAGTAGTGACGGAATGCAGCGCGATCGCAGCCGGGATGACCATCATCGCGAGCATCGTGATCACAATACCTGCGGCAACGGCAGAACTAGGCATGGAATAGGTGCGCGGTTGGGGCATGTGAGATGTCCTGGGGTCAGAAGTCTGGGAGCGAAATCTGCCGCGGATTTTACTCTCTGCCCGGAGAGTGGGGAGTAATTTTCGAAAATCCTTCGTTTCGCCGGACGAGTGCGGATACGCGGAAGTACATGGCCAAAGGGTCACCCACCGGTAATTGAAAGTCACTTCAAAGCCTTATAACTTACAAATTGAAGCATCTCCGCATGGCAACGACTCCCACAAAGCCAGGAGTAGACGTAAACGTACAGTTCGCGGGCGCTGGAATGTCAGCGTGGCCGCGCGGCGCAGAGGTGCGCCCGGGTAGCGGCACGAGCACCGCTGTCGCCGAGATCCCTGCTGAAAAACCATCCCATCGCGACGCACTGCAAGCGCTGCTGGCCTTCGCCGCCTTGCATGACCAACTGCGGCGCAGGAAGGCTTTAGCCTCGCGTCACTCAGTTATCGATGCCGGTGCTCCGATCGCGGAGTTCGAAGAGCAAGAGCAATTCGTGTTGGATGAAATCCTGCACTTGGTGGCGGAACGAGCGGTCGCCATCACGGGCGCGGATGGCCTGGCGATTGCGCTGGCGGAGAACAACGAGATCGTATTGCGTGCTGCGGCAGGCACGGTGCGTCCAGATGTTGGCGCCCGTATCGAACGAGACTCCGCATTCTCGGGGGCATGCTTCCGCGAAGCCCAGATTGTCACGTGCGACGACACCGAAACGGATCTGCGGGTCAACGTCGATGCCTGCCGCAAATTGGGCGCTCGCTCGATGGTTGCAGTTCCGCTGTGCGGTCGGCGCCGTGTCATCGGAGTGCTGGAAGCCTTTTCGTCGTGGCCCTTCGGATTCAATGACAGCGACACCCGCAACCTGAGTCTGCTTGCCGAGTTGGTGGTCGGAGCGCTTAGGCCTGAAGATGAAGACCGATTCGCGCAGTCGGCCCAGGTAGCCGCAACGAGGTTGGAGCCGACAGCGAAGCCCGAGGTCGCTCCGCCGGCGGTCCAGATCGAGCCTCCCAGCGTCATCGCGACGACAAGTAGCGGAGCAGCCGTGGCGCCGGCGAAAATCGCGCCCGCGACGGCGCCCGCTGCAGTCCCTGTTGTAGCTGCTTCGGTTCGGGCCCAAGTCGAAAAACTCTCTATACCGGTTGTTGCGGCTGCACCTGCGGTCGCAGAACCGCCTGCTGCTCTCCAGGACAAAGCGGTTGAAGCCACACCCGCGGCTACAGTCGAGACCGCTCCTGAGCCAACACTGACGTTTGGTCAGGCAGTATCGGAGACCGAACGCAAGCCTATTACACTCTATTTGCTGCTCGCAATCGTGATCGCAGCGGCCTTTGCGGGAGGCGTGTGGTGGAAACTGAACACGGCAAAATTGGGCAGCGCGATCGTAACGCGGAACGCTGCACCGAATAGTTCGCCCACAAAGACGAATACTGCTGCAGCACCAGTTGCATCGCCCGCTAACACTACCGTCGATGATTCCGACGGGGCGAACGTAGCTCCCGAGGAAGAAGGTTCGCCGGCAACTCCCCAGGAGATGTCGAAGTTCCCGCGTGTCACCAGTGTTCGGCATTGGTCGTCCGCGGACTCAAGCACGGTCGTGCTCGATCTTGAAGACCAGGTACAGTACGAAGCACACCGCCTGGCGAATCCGGATCGCATCTATTTCGACCTGCACGACACGCAACTCGCTCCTGAGCTTGTGGGAAAATCCATCGACATCGGGGACACGCTGCTGAATCGCATGCGCGTGGCGCAGCCGGTCGCCGGCATGACGCGGGTTGTGCTCGAGACCAAAGCCAACACCACGTTCTCGGTGAGCCTGGAGCCGAATCCTTATCGGCTGCTGGTTGAGGTACGCAAGGTCGGCGCCACCCCGAAAGCCGCGGTAAATTTGTTCCCCAACGCGACTGAGACTGAGAAAAGCAAACTGGCCATCGTGATTCCACCTCCGACGAAAGAGGATTTGAAACTACGCGCCGCTGTCCCGAAGATGAAGATTGTGGTCGACGCGGGTCACGGTGGATGGGATCTGGGAACCGTTGGCAAGCGCGGACTACTGGAAAAGGATCTGGTATTCGAAATCTCGCAACGGCTGGGAAAACTGCTGGAAAGCAGGCTGGGGGCGGATGTGGTCA
>Ga0335071_10005627_pt1 | contig 12989 bp, 17 predicted proteins | sample Lox_Sample_15_FD_206724 | JGI IMG/M metagenome (GOLD analysis project Ga0335071, IMG submission 206724) | Soil microbial communities from Loxahatchee National Wildlife Refuge, Florida, United States - Lox_Sample_1.5 | ecosystem: Environmental > Terrestrial > Soil > Wetlands | place: USA...
GCCGAGATGAAGCACCGGGTCGAATCGATAAAGCGAGGACGCAAGAAGTGACGATCAAGCTGCAATCCTATCTCGTGGAGATCGGCCAGCGCACTGGCGGTCGGAACGAACGCGAGCTGCTCTCAACCGCAATCGACGATGATCGCGCTGACTGTTATTGGTTTTGGAGCGAGCTGACTGGATACGACCAGGCCGAAAAAGCCGTTATCGTGCCCAAGGATCTCGTTATGTTGCACGAGTTAGAGAAAGCAGGTTGGTCCGTCCGGCTCGCCCCTGCAGCTGTCTATCCGGCGGCACCTGGAGATGAGACGAGCGGTTGTACCGTGAGCATCGAAGGCGCAATTCCCGAACGTTTGCCAGCCTGAGATAATCACCAAGTGAGGTCAAAGCCGATGTTTTGTCAATGTGACTCGACAGGATGTGAGCTGAGACTTCTAAGTTGTGATACCCAACAGTAGATTGCAGCAGAGCGCAGAGAGGGGCCAAGAGCAAAGAAGAGGACCTGATGATGGAGTCTCTCGTCAACCCCGGCAATATGCTGGGCGATGTAGGGGCGATGGGAATTGACGTGGGAGTATGTGCGCAAATCACCAAATGCCCCGCAGTGAGATGGTCCGGCATCGGGCTCTTTGACGAAGCTGTGTAGGTTCATTCCAGTACGTCAGCGATCCATCCAATCGCAACAGGCTGCAAGCTGGGCTCTGGTGGCTGAACTTGCCTCTACACAGCGGACCGCAGCGTAGGTCATGCCACCAATTTCGATAAACTCCGTAAGTTTGAAGCCAACGAACATTGCGAATGCGATGCCTCTCAGTCGGGGTCAGCTTAAGTCATCTATGGCGCAAAGATAATGCGATGAAGTCGCTCATCAGATTCGGTTCAGTGCTCGTTGTCGCAGGGGCGATAGGGCTTGTAAACGGCGTCTTCACGGCTCGTCAGGCACCGCTTAGCGCAACAACCTTGGGCGTGAGGATCGTCTTGCTTATTGTGGGAGCCCTGAGCAGCGCGTGACTACGATCAGACTCCGCGAGACGCTAATTTCATCGTGGTTGTGGGGCTGCGCAAGAGTGGCCTCAACGTGATCCGTTCAGGCCTTAGGTGATAGCCTCAAAGGGCAACGCGGAGGGATTCACCTATGAGCCCGACTGCAATTCTGATTGCTCAGAAATTGTTTGAAATCATTAGCCTCACGGCCAGCGATGTTCGCCGCTCCGAGGCAGACACGATCGAGATGATCGGAGATCGCATCTTCGCCGACGCCAAGCTTGTATCGACGTTGATTGGCTTGGCCCCGGGAGAGATGGAGGAACTTTATTCGCTTCTGCGGCGTGAGATGGCCGCCAGCCGGGCGCCGCGGTCGTGACCAAAGGCCGGATGAAGAGCAGGAATGAAGTCGCTGATCAAGCTTGGTGTTATCCTTGTCGTTGTCGGACTGACCGGACTTACGGTGGGGCTATTCACCGGTCACCCAAGGCCCGGCAGTGCTGTCACGCTCGGCCTCGGTATCGTGCTGCTCGTCGTAGGCGCGCTGAGCCGCGGTTGATTACCGCGATATGCTGAGAGCGTAGATCGCTAGTCGCAAGATTAGCAACGTGTTCGCGACGCCGGCTGATCAGAACGGCGAGTCTGCCCGCGAATCGACTATCATGGGAATGACGATCGCGCCTCTGGGGTATGCCGCGAGCAGCGACTGCGGTCGACCGTGACAGAATGCTCAAATTGCGGCGCGAAGACCTCCTGAGCTCGACTGAGCAGTAGCTTACTGCCCTCGCGCGCGACACGATCGCAAAGCGTCGGTTGTCAACAGGGAATCGGTACGATTAGTCACTGAAGACGTACCAACACTTACTTACTGCCCAGCCGGGCAGCTATCAAAGGGGAGGCGCACCCTGACGAAGAGACAGAGCGATGACCTAAACCGGTCTACTTCAGAAGCCGCAAACGAAGAAACGGACGAGAGCCGAGGGAACCAGCGAGTTTGAACCAAAGGCTGGACCGGCTAATCCCGACGGCTTCTACACTGCGAACGAGCCCTTCAGGACGTGCCTGATTTCATACCTTGAGACACCATGTTGCTCGCGCAGGTGGCGCGCAACCTTCGTTTTCAGAAGACCACGTTGACGGTCCTTGATGTTCTCTTGGACCCTTATCAGTGGAAGAATCACTTTGCTGCAGGAGCACTTCAGAAAGAACTGTTTCCCGACCTCGAGCTCTCCAGACATCAAGAGGGCTTGAATTGCTACAACCAGATCAAGAAGGAGCTGATCTTCAGCAGAGATTTTGTTCGTGAGCTTCATCGTGGAAAGTTCATTCATATCAGTACTTTGTGCGCCTTGGTCGCTTATGTCACAGCCATGTTTACGTCGGCACATGTGAGACAGGATCTATCGATTGAAGAAGAGAAAGATTTGAGATCATCGTTATTGCAGGAAGAGCGAAGAGGGCAGCAGTGAGAGTTTACTAGAGGCGTATCGATGAGCGCTTGGCCGCGCGTCGGTCGTCAATGAAGCGTGAGACGTAAGCAATAGCGCTCGGCATCTGCCCGAGAGTGCTCTCGTTTTCAATGAGGTGAGTCATGGTCGAATCAAAGCCCGGGGATTGGTTGACTCCTATTGAAGGACAGCTACAAGTGCCCGTCGAGACCGAAACAAGGAGACTGAGACTACTTTGTTGTCTACGAGGCGAGCTAAGCCAATCATTCGAGAGCCCGGGAAAAATTGGATTCCGGTCATTTCGGCTGATTTTGAGCCTCGGAAGCCGCGCGTAACGAGACACTGCAGTAGGTAACGACGAACGCGACGGGCATAGGTGGTTGTGTACGACTCGCAAGAGGCATATTGATGGTTCATCTGCTATCCGAGCCCGATTGAGACCCTCGGCAAGGTCTCTTCATCATCAGGCTCATTCGCCGATCCCGTTGTTCAGCCGCTTCGCTGAACCGCCGAATCCCGAAAACAGGCTGATGCCGCTTTCGGAGAATCGTGCAGTCATGCCATGCATTGCTCTACTGGTTCGTTGTCCCCGCTGCAAAGACGCCTGGGGAATTTCAGTGCTCAGCCTCAACGATAACGCTAATGTGCGGAGACTTCTGACCAAAATCGCTCTCGAAAGGCACTATGTCGATAAGCGCTGCCATCTACGTTTGTTGCCTCTCAAGCGCAGATCGAACCCGCCAACGTCGCGCAAAGAGCACCACGAACACCGCTGAGCCGCGCTGCTAACGCTGGCCTATTCGAAGCAGGAGATGGTGGTAGTCGAACTGCCGGTCAATCGCCAATTTAGAATGTACGGGACCGTATCCATGGGGTTTCGGAAATTCGAGGTCGCTCCTCGGTCGCGCGAAATAGACAGACTGCTAGCGGCAGATTAAAGGAGTAAAAAGCAATGAGGAATCGAGTCTCGCCGCTGATTCTACTCTTGGGTATCGCCCTTTCAGTCGCGCTTCACGCGATGAATGCAGCGGCGGAACCTAATTACTTTGAGGAATATCTAGTCTCGAGCGCGGCCGTCTATACTCCGCTGAAAATGGATCCGAACCTGGTGGGTGCATGGGGCTTGGTCGCGTCCAGGAAGAATTCATGGTGGGTGTCGGCAGAGGACACCAGAGAAATTACGAACTGCTCATCCGATGGAACGATCAACTCCTCGGTGGTGGACATCCCTTGCGTCACCGATTTCACGACCGCGGCGACGACCCCGGTATGTCCATACCCGGCAGCCGGGGGCCTCAACGAACCGAACAATCCGGACATCGCGACGGCGTGGGGAGGGGCGGACGCGGCCTGCAGCGGGCCCAAAACACCGGCTTCGTGCTGTACCGGCGCCGCGACCGGGACCTGTGATAGCGCTTTTGGCGGAGGGCCTACAGGAATCGTTGTGAATCCCTTCAGAAAGGCGTTCGAGGTCGGCATTTCATTTTATCAACCCATGATGGGCTAATCGCTGCGTGGAACTCCGCTGACAAAACCCAAGCTGTCGTCGAGGCCAATCGATTCCTCGACGGAGCTTCCTATCAGGGGCTCGCAATCGCAGGGTCGAAGAATGGCCCGCATCTGTACGCCACTAACAAATCCGGCGCTGCCGACGCGGGGATTGATGTTTTCGACAAAAATTTCAAGTTGGTGGCCTCTTTCACCGCCGATTCGAATCTGCCGAGTCCTTCCGGAGCGGAAGGGCCTTTTGTTTCATATGGCATCCGGGCCGTCGGTAACAACCTCTACATCACGTACTTCGCACCGCATGCTCCTCTATCCCTGACGGGCACAGGCGCGGGCATCCTTGACGTATGTAACCTAAACACCAGCAGCACGGCTCCGATCTGCAAGAGACTGGCGGCCAGCAATCTGGACGGAAGTGAGACGGCACCGACCCTCAACTCGGCGTATGGATTGGCGGTCGCACCGAAACATTTCGGCGAGCTCAGTGGCGCTCTGCTGGTGGGCAACCTGAATGACGGTATGATTCATGGCTTCGATCGCAAGACCGGCGCGCTGATAGGGACGTTGAATCTAAGCTCCGCGATAACCGGCCTCCGGTCATTGCAATTCGGTCGAGGCTCCATGGCGAATTTACTTTTCTTCACAGCGGGACCTTCGCCCTAGGGCGCTACCGACCTGGTACAGCAAAACGGCGCCGGGCTCTTCGGCGTTTTGTATCTCGGCTGGGACTACTAGGAAGCGGAGCTTCAAGGCGCGGTCCGACTTCAGATCCAGACGGATTTGATGGGCGAATTGAAGGCTAACGCAAAGCGAAATGCCAACGGGGGAGGCGGAGGTGGGCGTTCCCCTTATCTCCTCACCCGCTAACTCCCGATTCGCTACCTCGCCGCTCCACCGGTAACCTCGTGTGCCCTGCCAAATGTCTCAAACGCGGGCGAAGCTTTGACATCGGCGCGACCCTGCGCGACACGCTTGCCAACGCAGCCAGGCAGATCCGGCGAGAGCTCGACGCCATCGAGCGACGAGCCGTCTACGAGTCTGTCGAGACCTTAGCCGATGGTTATGATCACCTGACCGGCGTCTCGCCTCAGGCCAATCTGTGACGGTCCCGGAGCGAGATTTTCTTGCCGTTTGGCCATGGGCGAAAGCGAACGGTTTTGTGTACGCAAATGGGAGAGGGAAGGGTGGTTCGTTCGTAGAGCAAGATAAAGGAACCTGCGGCACTGTGCGGCATTTCGGGCAGATTCCTCAACGAACTCAAGACCTTTTCTCTCTCGGTCGTGGGCATGCCTAGTAAGCCGTACCGTACGGCAAAAACGATGCGCAAAAGGGTGAGCGGAAATGCTAGATCCGAGCGTTTGGGAGGGTAATTTGTCGGTCAAATTCGGGTGCGATTGATCGCCCGAGATTGGCAGGTGAAGGCATCTTATGAACTGGGGTTTGGGAACGATTTATTCGAGCAGTTTTCGTCGCCAAACTGGCTAACCGTTGAACTGGCGAAGTCCATTCAGGAGGAAGTGTTGCCAAGGCGTTGCCCCAATTCCCGACCGCTCTACCGCAACTGTTTCCCGCTCTTCGCACAATACCAGCGGGCGATACTCTCGATGGCGTAGTACGAACTCAGCGAGGCCGCGGAGGTCGCTGCTGCCGACTGTTCCGGTCTTCACCTCAATCGCCCACTTGCCCCACGAACCTTCGAGAACCGCATCGACTTCGAGTGGCTCCTCGCGCCAATAGCTCACTTGCTGCCGTGCATTCCACGCATGCGCGATACAAGCGTTTTCAACCCGGGCGCCAGAGCACGCCGGCTCGCGCTCCCGATCGGGAATACCCCTTGGATCAATCACTGCGAGAAATGCAGCCAATCGGTTATCAGATGGGCTTCGTCGTGCAACACAATGGCCCGGCCTTGAATACGCGCTATCTCCTGGGCGCTGATCCAAAGTCGTTCCCAAAAGCCAGGTAATGCCGCTTCGGGCCCATCTGCCGCGACGTAGAGCGCCTTCCTTCTGAACCGATAAAGCAGTACAAGAAGCAAGGTCGTCTTGCCCACCTGCTGGGGTCCTGCAAGGAGCTGAATCGGCGATGGGGCGGGTTCGGTCAATCGGCCGGAAAGCAGGTCGAGACATTGCTCAAAACCAACCCCATTATCCTACTTAATCATACTCGAATAATTATTCGAGTATGACAACGCGAGTCGCGTATATCCGATCACGGCGTGGGCCGAGCATTGCCTTGCCGCTTCTTCATGCAGGTGAGATTTGACGGATGACGGGTGCCAATGATACACACCACTCGTCAGCCACCTGCGTTACCGATGGCGGTAAGTGAAAGCTTACCGTAGGGCGCCCCGGGACTCCGCATCGAGTTAATTCGGGAACCTTTGAAGGAAGAGGTGGCTGATTATCGAGACCTACACCAACAATTGGGCTGGATCGTTCGGAGTCCTCATCGGGTCAGTGCTGACGCTGGCATCGCTGGCGACTGGAGCGTTGGCTGCTCAACGCGCGACCGCACCGTACTTCGTAACGGTGGAGGTGGACGACAGCCTCGGGCGACCGTTGCCTAAGGCTCACGTCACATTGCGGAACGCCTCAGGCGCGGTGATAGGCGGATGTGAGACGAACAGCGCCGGTCGCTGCAATCTCTCTGCAGTGGCCCTTAAGGGATCATCACTAACGGCAGAAAGGGGCGGGTTCCGACCTTCAATCGTTGCTTTGTCGGAGGTTCGAAAGGAGCTCGCCACGAAGATAGTCCTCGAGTCCGAGCAGCCTCTGACCATGGCGGTCAGAGCGGCACGGCTCAAAGCCCAGAACGATCTCTCCCGGACCGGTGTCAGCAAGTACACCATGACCGATACCGACATCACGAATCTGGCCACAGGTAAGTACACACCACTTAATCAAGTGATGTTGCAGATGCCCGGAGTCACGCTCGATCAGAACCAGGAAATTCATATTCGTGGCGAACACATGGGTATCCAGTATCAGATGAACGGCATTTTGCTGCCGCTGGATATCAATACCGATCCAACTTTCACACAGTTGCTCAACTCGTTTTTCGTAAGGAGCGTGAGCTTACTCGATGGTATCTTGCCGGCCAGGTATGGCTATCGCACCGCCGGAGTTATCGATATCGTGACCAAGAACGGCTGCGAACAACAGGGCGGCGAGTTCTCACTCCTCGGTGGGCAACGCAGTACGGTGCAGCCGAGCTTCGAGCTTGGGGGATGTAAGGGCAATCTTAGTTACTTTCTGACGGGGCTCTACCTTCACAACAACATTGGCTTCAGCTCAGCCACCTCTGGCCACGAACCAATCCATGACGTAATGAATCAAGGGCAAGGCTTCGGCAATTTCACGTATCAACTCGGACCGGCTGCACGCATCAGCCTGATGACCGGATTCACGGTCGATGACAGTGAGTTTCCCAACCGCCCGGACATGCCGGCGCTCTATCAGCTGGAGGGCGTGAACCCAGAGAGTTATCCATCGACGGCCATCAATTCAAGCCTGGAGCAACAGGACTATTTCACGGTATTGGCGCTGAATGCGGCCCCGGCAGCCAATCTCGATTTTCAGCTTGCCTACTCGGTCCATTACAACAGCCAGCAGTTCAGGCCGGATCCCATTGGCGACCTGATCTATCAAGGAGTTTCATCGAGCGTTTTCAACAGCACTTTCTCGAATTCGATGCAGGGTGACCTTTCGTATCAGCCGGTTGCGTCTCACTCCTTGCGTTCCGGCTTTTATGTGGGCGAGTACGGAGTGGAGATCGATGACAGCTCGATGGTTTTCCCAGTTAATGCTCAAGGCGAGCAACTGCAGAAGACTCCGATAACGGTCGGTTCCAACCTCAACCGTATTGTGGTGCTAGGGGGCGTCTATGCTGAGGATACCTGGCACCTTACAGACAAGCTCGGCCTTAATTTCGGCGCACGGTGGGATATCCTGAGCGGTTTCTCGAACGGTGATCAACTGAGTCCGACGATCAATCTCTTTTACCAATGGCGTCCAGCCACCGCAGTGCACGCAGGTTTCGCCAATTACTTCCAGACACCGAACTTTCAGGCCACCTCGCCGGCGCTCTTCAATGAGTTCAAGGGTACGAGCGGTGCGGTGGGCGTAGGCGGGAATCCGTTTCCGGTACCGGAGCGGGACTGGTACTGGGATGCGGGCTTTGTCCAGCGACTGGGCCCGTCGCTTAAGTTGGAACAAGACAACTACTTCCGCCTGGATCGGAACTACCTCGACGAAGGCCAGTTCGGCTACGTGCCGATTGAAGCACCGTTGAATTATTCGCGCGGCTACGGCTGGGGCACGGAAAATTCGATTTCCTACAATACCGATAGTGTCTCGGCGCGAATTAACTTCACCGTCGCACGCGAGCGAGATGTCGGGGTAGATACCGGCCAGTTCAATTTTGACCCGAGCGAACTGGCCTACATCGATACCCACCATATCATCCTCGACCATACGGCGCTGTTCACGGTCTCGGGCGGTGCAGCCTATCGATGGCGAGATTGGTTGTTTGCGATCGACAATCTCTTTAATACAGGGCTACGCGGTGGCTTCGCCAATACTGAAGGACTGCCGAATGTCTGGCAGGTCAACCTCAGCGCAGCTAGGGAGTTCACGATTCCGCGACTCGGGAAGGTCACTGACCGCGTAATACTGATAGACATATTCGACCGAACAAATTTGATCCGACCGCCCGACGGGATTGGCGTCTTTCAGTCAGCTTACGGGCCTCGGATCGCAGTCTATAATGCTCTAACGATCCCACTGCCTCATTAGTTCGCCTCATGAGAGGGAAGGGGCGCTAGTGCGGCCAACGAGCAGACTCCGATTCGCAGCAGGTGCGGCGTTTTGTCGCACAGCTCCTTTGAGACCGCTCCGCGTCTATAAGCTATGGTCGTGCCAATGAAAACAAGCAGGGGCGAGATTCATCCATGGGGCGCTTGCGACTAATCTTGTTCATTGCGCTCGCCCTGGTGCTTGCCTTTGTTATACGCAGGTATTGGTTTCGAGGGCCTGACAATCGATTTGTCGTCAGAGCGATAGCCCATGAATGGTGGTGGGATTTTCAGTATCCGAGCTTGGGGATCGCTCACAGTAGTGAGCTTCATCTACCCGCCGGAACACCCATTCACTTTGACTTGAACTCGGCTGACGCGCTTCACAGCTTTTGGTTTCCGGCCTTGAAGCATCCGATCAAGCTATCGCCGGATTTAAGACGTACACTTGAGCTCGCGCCCCAGCGTTTGGGCAACTCCTCGGGCAGCTGCGATCCAAGTTGCGGTTGCAGCGGAGTCTGTATGAGGTTTCAGGTCGTCGTCGACGATGTCTCACATTTTGCTGCGTGGACGTCGCGGGCACGAAAGGAACAATTTGCTGTGCGGCAGCATCTGCACGCGCCACCGCCATGTGTGGGCGGCGAAGAGCGTCGCAGCAAACCGGCAAACAGCCACAAGAGCGTCGAAGAATTGCTTGGAAACGGTTGACTTCCGAAATCGCCCCTCCTTGCCCGTATTGACTCTCGATAGTGCATCGTTTTAATCGAGAGTTAGCGAGGTGAAGGCTCATGGAACGGCGCGAATTTCTTATCGGTTTTGGTGCAGCGGCTGCGCTAGCTTCGACCGCGCAGGCGTTTGCCGACGAGAAAGCTTCGGGCGGAACTTCTGAGATCCATCCGGCCATGTACGCCGGTTTGCAAGGCGCTGCTGCTCAATGCGCGACTGCAGGCGAAGATTGTTTGCGGCATTGCTTCGGAATGCTTTCCATGAACGATACCAGCATGGCCGGATGCATGAAGGCTACTTACGACATGGTCGCGGCCTGCAACGCTCTGGCGACTCTCGCTGCGGCGAATTCCCCCCACGTTCCGGCCTTGGCTAAGACGGTGGCTTCGATTTGCGCCGATTGCAAAAAGCAGTGCGAAAAGTTTCCGAACATAGCGGCATGCAAAGCTTGCGCTGAAGCGTGTGCGCGAACGATTAGCGAATGTGAGAAATTGTCGGCGTGACGGTTCTTCAGAGTTCGGCGTCACGGAGAAAAGGCTGAGCATCAGCAAGCCGGAAGACGAATTCACTTCCCAGTTGCGACGTCGAGCTAATCTCGAGGGACCCGCCCAAACGTTCGGCTAGCGTTCGAACCAGAAATAGGCCGAGGCCCATGCCGCGGCCCGGGGCCTTCGTGGTAAAGAACGGTTCCCCTAGATGGGGGATATCTTCAGGTCGGATGCCTTTGCCACTATCTCGTACCCGAAACGAAAGACCCGTGTCGTTTGCCTCAATCGTCAGGCGCACCGGTCCTTCTGAACCTTCGGCCTCGCAAGCGTTCTTGATTAACGTTGCGAGGGCCTGAATTACTGATTCCTTCGGAATGAACAGTTCGATATTACCAACCTGGTTGTTCACGATCAGGCGCTCTTTTTGGTCGCTCTGAAGCGTGCGCGACAGCGCGTGTAACAGCTCGCTTAGTCTAATTGGAAGTGGTGTTTCACCGATGCCGTCGGTGGAGGACCGATTCAATTTACTCAAGATCTGCTGGCAGCGTTCGACTTGCGTAGTGATCAGCCGACTATCCTCAGCGAAGCGCGACAGGTTCATCTTCCGTGCTTTTTCCCACTCGTGGCTGATTACCGAAATCGTGGCTAATGGTGTCGCCAATTCATGGGCAACACCGGCTGCCAACGTAGCCAGAGACGCGAGACGCTCAGCGCGCTGCGCCTGACTCCGTGAGCGAGCGAGCAAGAGTTCGCTGTGGGCTAGAGCTCGCGTGAGCTTGGTAACGAAATAGGTAATGAAAAGACCGGTTAGTAAGAACGCCACAAACATGCCTTCCATGTGAAGGTTGAAGCTTATCTGACCGATATGCGTATTCGGCATCAGCAAAGGATGCGGCGAGAGAAAGAGAAGCAAGAACCCGATAGCGCATAAAGCGTCAATGATCCAGGCATCGCGAGTCTTCAAGGTGAGGGCAGCAATTACGAGCTGCCAGAGATAGAACGAGGTGAAGGGATTATGAACTCCTCCCGACCAATAGAGCATTGCGGTTAGCAGAGCTACATCCAGGACAATGATAAAGGTAAGCCAGTTTTCGCCGTTGGTCTGATCGCGACGGTGTGCTACGGCAACAATTGAATTAGAAAGTGCGACAAGAGCGATTAAGCCCATCAGGATCTCGACGGGGAGCTCGACCCCAGCCAGAGCAGAACCTATCACAGCACAGGTCTGGCCAAGGACAGCTAGCCACCGCAAGCGAATCAGTTGCGAAAGGGTGATTTGCCACGAGTTGTGCGATGGAATCAGAGTCATCTGGTTCGTTACTGCCGCCGTGGAAAGTAATCTTGTTGCACCAGCAGGAAGGTTAGTATACCGTTCGCCGTCGAATCCAGAGGTTGAACTTTCCAATGCACGGTCTGTTTGCTGGCGAAGAGGTCCTGCTGGTTGAGGATGATGGAGTCTTTCGTCAGAGGCTTCGACGATCGCTCGAAGGGCACGGCTTGGAGGTGACGGAAGCGGCGGATGTTCCAGCTGCTCTCGCCTATATTGCCAGGAAAGAATTTGCCTTTGCCATCGTCGATTTGCGTCTGCCCGGAGGTTCGGGTTTGGGAGTAGTAGGCGCCTTGGCGGAAGCCGGAGCAGAGGTACGAACGATAGTGCTCACCGGTTTTGGCAGTATCGCATCGGCTCTAGAAGCCCTGCGCCTCGGTGCTGCAGATTATCTTACGAAACCGGCCAGTGTTGAGCAGATCTGTGCAGCCTTGTTGGCGCAAGCGACGCCGAGGAAGCGGCCCGCAGACGATGTGCCGTCTTTGGCGCGAGTTGAGTGGGAACACATCAATCGTGTTTTGAACGAAGTCGACGGCAACATTTCCGAGGCAGCTCGACTTCTGGGTATCCATCGCCGTTCTCTCCAGCGCAAGCTTTCCAAGTTTCCGACTCGTCGATAGACCGCTTTAGTAACAAGCTCTCGGGTAGCTCCCGAGATGCCATTACGACATGCGACAATTTGCCGCATTTGAGTCTCGACGCACGGCAGATAAGTTGTACCGCGCTTGTAGAGGCGGGCGCCAAGCGGCGGTACCACGAATTCGCCATCGAGAATCTTGTTAAGATGCTGATCTTCGGTAACCTCGTTGGGCCCTAGAAGAAGAAAAGAGCGTTCGCTCATTTTGGTGACTTGGTCATCGGCAGTGATGCTATTGAGCTGGATCGTAACTGTAGAAGCTGAGGTCCAGATAACTGCCGCGGAGCTTTATTCACAATGCTGCGCAACCTGTCACGGTATTACGGGTGAGGGCAATGGCCCAAGCGCGGCCTCCTTATCGACCAAGCCTCGCAATTTTACGGATTGCCGCACCATGTCGACCATCTCCGATGAAACCGCTTTCAAGGTCATCAAAAAAGGTGGCGGCGCTAACGGATTGAACAGCAGTATGCCGTCGTGGGCCGATGCTCTGACGGACGAACAAATTAGAATGTTAATCGGCTATGTCAGACATTTTTGTATGAAATAATGCTATTCGGTTGTCGGTCGACTGCACCAGTTGACCGCGGCTACGTCCATCGGAGGGACGAACGGACAGTGAACAAGGTAAAGATGACAGGAGCGATGCTCGCGACGGCAGTGGGTGTGATGTTCGCGGTGTCGCCGATCAACGCCGATGATGCTTCCCCGGCGCAGGTTAAATGCATCGGTGGCAACAGTTGCAAGGGCCAGAGCGCCTGCGAGACGGCTACAAATAGCTGCCAGGGCAAAAACTCCTGCAAAGGCAAGGGTTGGATTATGACCTCCAGCGCCGACGAGTGCACGAAGAAAGGCGGATCAGTCTCGCAATAGCGGTGCCGCATCCGCAATTTCTCTACGATGCACTTGCCGAATAACCTCTGGCGCCCCTCCCAATGAACGGGAAGGATAATTATTTGAAAAGCAGAACCCCCGCATGGGTCATGTGCCTCGGCCTAATCATATTGAGCCCTGCTAACCTAAATATGGCGGTGGCTGGTGATCATCGTGAGCCTCGGCCACCGTATCAACTCGCCAG
>Ga0335071_10005628_pt1 | contig 12988 bp, 11 predicted proteins | sample Lox_Sample_15_FD_206724 | JGI IMG/M metagenome (GOLD analysis project Ga0335071, IMG submission 206724) | Soil microbial communities from Loxahatchee National Wildlife Refuge, Florida, United States - Lox_Sample_1.5 | ecosystem: Environmental > Terrestrial > Soil > Wetlands | place: USA...
AAAGGTCCACATTTGCCAGAGGAAGGCAAATATGGACCGCCCGCGAGGCGGTTACGAAATGGTGCCGTCCCAGGCGGGACTCGAATGAAAACCCCATTCACCCCGGGTCTGACGACCCGGGCTACGATTGTGGCGCCCTACGGGCGCATTATGGCGCTCAACTTTGACCTCCATGCTCCATCGAATACCTTGCTCCGTGAATTGAGTAAGAGCCTCCGAAGCCTTCGCCTAAAACCTCGTCACGGCTCCGTCGTTTAAGAAGAGGCACAGGGGCTAAAGCCCGCATCCTTGCAAGCCATTTGCGGCACGACTGAAGTCGTGCCCTGATACGAAACAGTCCGCCAAAGAGAGTTTCCAGTATCCTCTGAGGTCGTGCCCTGAAACGAAACAGTCTGCCAAAGTGAGTTTCCGGTATCCTCTGAGGTCGTGCCCTGATACGAAACAGTCCGCCAAAGAGAGTTTCCGGTATCCTCTGAGGGCGTGCCCTGATACGAAACAGTCCGCCAAAGAGAGTTTCCAGTATCCTCTGAGGGCGTGCCCTGATACGAAACAGTCCGCCAAAGAGAGTTTCCAGTATCCTCTGAGGGCGTGCCCTGATACGAATCGGTCGCTGAAAGGAGTTTTTCAGCAACCGTTGAAGTCGTGCCCTGATAAGAAACAGTCCGCCAAAGAGAGTTTCCAATATCCTCTGAGGTCGTGCGCTGAAACGAACAAGTCGTTAGGCTCAGTGTTCAGAAGCCCGTGAAGTCGAGTCGCGAGTCGTTGCTCATGCCGGCAATTCAACAAAATGAAGGGCCCCACATTCGCCAAAGGAAGGCAAATATGGACCGCCCGCGAGGCGGTTACGAAATTGTGCCGTCCCAGGCGGGACTCGAATGAAAACCCCATTCACCCCGGGTCTGACGACCCGGGCTACGATTGTGGCGCTCTACGGGCTCATTATGGCGCTCAACTTTGACCTCCATGCTCCATCGAATACCTTGCTCCGTGAATTGAGTAAGAGGCTCCGAAGCCTTCGCCTAAAACCTCGTCACGGCTCCGCCGTTTAAGAAGAGGCACAGGGGCTCAAGCCCGCTCGGCATCAGAAAAATAAGGGGCTTGTTCGGCGCAGCTAAAGCTGCGCCCCTCCCAAAACCTAGCCCCAGCGTTCTCACGCGAGTTATTGAGCAGGTTGAAGAGCCCCACATTTGCCAAAAGATGGCAAATATGGGCCACCGCAAAAAATATTCAAAAAAGTTAATCGAAACTGCGAGTGCTGCGTCCAATAGCATGTTGTATAAATATGCAGAAGGATGTATATTCATGCTATGTCGAAGCTAGCGAGACACACCGCTATCCGCGACTTGGTCAGCAGCCAGCCGGTCGCCAGCCAGGAAGAGCTGCGGCGCCGGTTGTATCGTCGCGGGCATCGGGTGACGCAGGCGACCTTGTCGCGCGATATTCACGAGTTGCGGCTGGTGAAGACGCAGGATGGGTACAAGTTTCCGCATGGCGAAGTGTCGGACGCGTTCCTGCCGTCGATTGAGCGGCTGATGCGCGAGTTCGTGTACGAAGTGAAGCAGGCGCAGAACCTGGTGGTGGTGAAGACCAGCGCGGGCAGCGCGCAACCGGTTTCGGCGGCGATTGATGCCGAGGAGTGGGAAGGCGTGGTGGGAACGATTGGCGGGGATGACACGATTCTGGTGATCGCGCCGGACAACATGACGGCGGATAAGTTGACGACGCGGATCCGAGGGTTTTTCGCTTGACGGACCTCAGGGGCTAAAGCCCGGTCTTAAGAACGAGCTGAGCGGCACGGCTAAAGCCGTGCCCCTTCAAGCAAATGTATCGCGGGCAAAAGCCCGCTCAGAGTTTGTAAGAAAGGACTGAGACGCTGGCCTGAAGGCCAGCTCTACCAAAGAAAAAGGTGGGGCAGCAAATTCAATCGGCGGTGTTTGGGGCGACCGGGTATTCCGGTTTCGAGCTGGTGCGGTTGCTGGCGCGGCACGAGGGCGCGAAGAAGCCCCTGCTGTTCGGCCGCAACGGTGAGAGCGCGTACAAGGACCTGAGCGAAGCGTATCCGCAGATTGCCGGCAACGGTGGATTTCCTTTCGAGACATTTTCCTGGGAGCGCATGAAAGGGGCGGGGGTGGACGTTCTGTTTCTGGCCACGCCGCATGAGTTTTCACGTGAGCTGGCACCAGAGGCAATCGCTCGCGGCTGGCGTGTGATTGACTTGAGCGGCGCATGGCGGCTGAAGGACGCCGACCATCGCGCGGTGTATCAGTTTCACGATGCCGACGCGAATGTCGCCGCGAAGCTCGATGCCGAAGCGGTTTACGGGCTGCCGGAGCTGCACGCGAAAGAGATCAAAGACGCGGAGCTGCTGGCAAACCCGGGTTGCTATCCGACGTCGATCATTTTGGCGTTGGCGCCGTGGACGCAGGCGGGGTACGTGGACAAGGCGCACGGAGTGATCTGCGATTCGAAGTCGGGCGTGAGCGGTGCGGGGAAGGCGGCGACGGCCAAGACGCACTTTGTGGAAGTGGACGGCGACTTCGCCGCGTACAACGTGTTTGGGCATCGGCACATGGGCGAGATGTTGGAGCAGCTCGGACTGGATGGCGGGTCGTTGCAGTTCACGCCGCATTTGTTGCCGATTCCGCGAGGCATTCTGTCAACGATTTACGTGAAGCTGGTGAAGGCGATGGCGGCGGAGGAGCTGGAGCGTTCGTTGCGCGAGTTTTATGCGGGCAAGCCGTTTGTGCGGGTGTTTGGAACGAAGCTGCCGCAAATCAAGTATTCGCGCGGTACGAATTACTGCGATATCGGTTTTTCCTTGTCGCCTGATGGATCGCGAGCAGTGCTCGTCTCGTGCATCGACAACCTTATTAAAGGTGCGGCGGGACAGGCCGTGCAGAACATGAACCTGATGTTCGGATTTGATGAAAAGGCGGGACTGCAATGAAGCTGGTGGTCAAAATTGGCGGAGCGGCACTCGACAACAAAGAGCTGGTGAAGAAATTTGCCGCAGCCATTCCCGGCCTTTGCCAGGAAGGGCATCAGGTCATCGTGGTGCATGGCGGGGGAGCGGCGTTGAGCCGCACCCTCAAGCAGCTTGGATGCGAGACGAGCTTCGTCAACGGCCTGCGTGTCACCGACTCGCAGACGCGCGACGTGGCAATCATGGTTCTGGCGGGGCAGCTGAACAAGCAGCTCGTCGCTTCCATTGGAGCTGCGGGGCAGCCAGCGATCGGGATCTGCGGCGGCGACCTCGGAATGTTTCGCGCTGCGAAGAAGCAGTCGCCGGATCTGGGGTTTGTAGGCGAGATTCGCTCGGTAAACAGAGAGGCCATCGAGCGCCTATGGGCGGGCGGAATTGTTCCGGTAGTCTCAAGCCTTGCGCTCGGCTATGACGGCGAGTACTACAACGTGAACGCCGACCAGATGGCGTCGGCGTGCGCGGTGGCATGCGGAGCGCATGCGCTGATCTATCTCACCGATGTGCCGGGAGTGAAAGACGCGGATGGAACGGTGATTCGGTGGCTTGACGTGAAGGCCATCTCGCGCATGGTGGAGCAGGCCACGGTAACCGGCGGGATGCTGCCCAAGCTGGAAGCCTGTACCAGCGCGCTGAAGAAGGGCGTGACGCGGGTGCGCATTCTGCCGGCGTCGAGCGCCGAGGTGCTGCCTGGTTTCTTTACACATCCGATCGACTGCGGGACGGAGGTCATTGCCTCATGACGAGAGGGACCTTCGACCGCGCCCTTGAGCGACGTAGTTCGTAGTCGCGCCGAACGCCAGTATTCAACGACATCTTGTTTTTCTTTTTCCATCTGGCCAGGCCAGAAGGAGGTATGACGTGATTGCAACCACCATTCCCCCGGGAGCGAGCCCAAGTTTCTTCACGCAGCGCAGCGTGACGGGCCGCGACCTGATTTCGATCCAGGATTTTCAGCCGGGCGAGCTGGCGTGCGCGCTGGAATTGGCGACAGCCATGAAGCTACGCCCGGCGGACTATCGTGGGACGCTTGTGGGCAAGCAGATCGTGCTGTTCTTCGAGAAGCCTTCGCTGCGCACGCGGCTGACGTTTGAGGCCGGCATTAACGCGCTTGGCGGAACGTCCTTCTTCGTGGACCAGACGCAGTCGCGGCTGGGTGCGCGCGAGAGCCTGAGCGACGTGGCGCACAACCTCGAGCGCTGGGTTGACGGCATAGTGCTGCGCACGTTCGCGCACGAAACTGTGACCGAGATGGCGCGGCACGCATCAATTCCGGTGATCAACGCGCTGAGCGAGTTGGAGCACCCGTGCCAGGCGCTGGCCGATATGCAGACCTTGCAGGAACACTTCGGCGACCTCCACAACGTGCATCTGGCGTTCGTGGGAGACGGCAACAATGTGGCGCATTCGCTGATGCTGTCGGCCGCGAGCCTGGGCGCATCGATCAGCGTAGGCACGCCTCTGGGCTATGAGCCGCATGCTGATGTGCTAAGCGCGGCCGAGAAGCTGGCTGCGACGACCGGCGCGAAGGTGAAGGTCACGAACGATCCGGTCGAAGCCGTGAGCGGCGCCGATGCGGTGTACACCGACGTGTGGGCGAGCATGGGCCAGGAAGAGGAAGCCTCGGAGCGGAAGAAGATCTTTATGCCGTTCCAGGTAAACAACAAGCTGTTCGCCAAGGCGGCCAAACATGCGGTGTTTATGCACTGTCTCCCGGCACATCGCGGAGACGAAGTGACCGCATCGGTAATTGATTCGCCGCGTTCGGTCGTGTTCGATCAGGCGGAAAACCGCCTGCATATTCAAAAGGCCATCATGGTTCTATTACTGGAAGGCGGTGTCCATCGATTCCCGCCGAGGAGCGCACATGCGTGAGAAGGTCGTACTGGCATATTCGGGAGGTCTAGACACCTCCATCATCATTCCGTGGTTGAAGGAAAACTATGACTACGACGTCATTGCATTCGTGGCGGACGTGGGGCAGGGCGACGACCTGGATGCCGTGGTCGAGAAGGCGTACAAGACGGGCGCGTGCAAAGTCATCGTGGAAGATTTGCGGCAGGAGTTCCTGACCGATTACGTCTTCCCGGCGATTCAGGCGGGCGCGGTGTACGAGCACAAATACCTGCTCGGCACGTCGCTGGCGCGGCCGATTATCGCGAAGTATCAGGTGGAGTGTGCGCTGAAAGAAGGGGCTACCGCGGTTTCGCACGGCTGCACCGGCAAGGGCAACGACCAGGTGCGGTTCGAGCACGCCTACCAGGCGCTCGCGCCGGAACTGAAGGTCATCGTGCCGTGGCGGGAGTGGACGCTGAAGTCGCGCGAGGACTGCCTCGAGTATGCCGAAGCGCATGGAATTCCGGTGGCGCAGAGCCGGGAAAAGATCCACAGCCGCGACCGCAACTTGCTGCATGTGAGCCATGAGGGCGGGGAGCTGGAAGATCCGAACAACGCGCCGCTCGAGACGACCTGGACGTGGACGAAGTCTGCGAAGGAGGCGCCGGAGGCGGTGGAGAAAGTCTCCATCGAGTTCAAGCACGGCGTGCCGATTGCCGTGAATGGCGTCACGCTGGATCCGGTGGCGACGGTGGAAGTGCTGAATGAAATCGGCGCGCGGAATGCGCTGGGGCGCGTGGACCTGGTCGAGAACCGATTCGTCGGCATGAAGTCGCGCGGCTGCTACGAGACGCCGGGCGGAACACTGCTGCTCTGGGCGCATCGTGAGCTTGAGGCGCTGTGCCTCGACCGCGAACTGGCGCACTTCAAGCAGCACATCGGGCTGAAGTATGCCGAGGTCGTTTACTTCGGACTGTGGTTCACGCCGCTGCGGGAGTCGTTGCAGGCATTCGTCAGCAGCTCGCAGAATGACGTCAACGGTACGGTGACGCTGGCGCTGTACAAAGGCAACATCTCCGTCGCCGGACGGAAGTCGGAGACCTCGATGTATCGTCCGGACATCGCCAGCTTCACTATGGGCGCGAGCTATGACCAGAAGGATGCGGAGGGATTCATCCGCATTCTCGGCCTGCCGGCGCGCGTCCGGGCGCTGATCCACAAGAAAGAAGAGGTAATGAAGTGAAGATGTGGTCGGGACGCTTCAAGGAGGAGCTGAACGCGGACTTCGAACAGTGGCAGCGGTCGTTTCCGTTCGATCGCATGCTGGTGCCTTTCGAGGTGGCGGCAAGCAAGGCGCATGCCGCCGCCCTCGCCAAGGCCGGAGGGCTGACGAGTGCGGAGCTGTCGCTGACACAGAAGGCGCTCGACCAGATTGCTGCCGAGGGAATTCCCGCTGATGACGACCCGTCGATCGAGGACGTACACCACTACGTCGAGAAGCGGCTGGTCGAGATAGCGGGTGAAGTCGGACTGAAACTGCACACGGGACGCAGCCGCAACGAGCAGATTGCAACCGATCTGCGGTTGTTTATTCGGGCGCAGATCGAGGACATCTCGCTGCGATTGGTGGAGCTTGCGAGCGAGTTCGTCACGCAGGCGGAGCAGGCCGGCGACGCGGCGATGCCGAGCTACACACACTTGCAGCGTGCCGAGCCTGTGCTGGTCGCGCATTGGCTGCTGGCGTATGTGGCGATGCTGGAGCGCGACCTGTCGCGGCTGGCGGATTGCCGGAGGCGGGTGAATGTCTGTCCTCTCGGTTCTGCGGCGGTGGCTGGAACCATAGTGCCGCTCGACCGCGCCGGAATGGCCCACGCGCTAGACTTCGAGGCGCCGACCGGCAACAGCATCGACGCGACGAGTGACCGCGACTTCGCGATTGAGTTTGTGCAGGCGCTGGCGCAGGTCGCGATGCACCTGAGCCGGTGGGCGGAGGAGTTCATTCTCTTCGCCACGACGGAATACGGTTTCGTCGAACTGCCGGAGGCTTACTCCACTGGCAGCAGCGCGATGCCGCAGAAGAAGAATCCGGATGCGCTGGAGCTGATTCGGGGCAAGGCGGCAAAGGTCTTTGCCGACGCGACGCAACTGTTCGTCATCGCGAAAGGTCTCCCCCTGGCCTACAACAAAGATCTGCAGGAGACGCAACAGCCGGTATTCTCAGCGGCGCAGCAGGTAGCGAGCATGGTGCGCGTAGCAACCGGCTTCATGGCGACGGTCGGGTTCGACTTTGCGCGGATGCAGCAGGCGGCCACCGGCGGTTTCATGAACGCGCTCGCCGGCGCGGCTTATCTAGTGCGGAGCGGCGTGCTCTTCCGCACGGCACACGAGCTCATCGCCAAGGCCGTGCAGCTTTGCGTAGCGAAAGGATGCGAGCTTGAGCAGCTTACGGTTGACGATTTCGCGAGCTGCGGCATCACTGCTGACGTCGCGTTTTATGAGGCTTTGCAGTTGAAACAGGTTCTGGCATTACACGACGTTCCGGGTGGCACTGCTCCTTCTCAGGTACGGGCGGCGTTGAAGCGAGTGAAGGAAAGACTACTCAGTTTTGCAGGAGCTGCCCATGTTTGCGCGTAACGCAACACTGCCCGACGCGATTGCGATCGAGCAGCTCATTACGGTCCACGTCGGCGACGGAACCCTTCTGGGGCGTTCGCTCGCCGAAATCTGCGAGAACATTCGCGACTTTGTTGTCATCGAAGACGAAGGCGAAGTCGTCGGCTGCGGGGCGTTGCACCTCTATGGCATGCACCTCGCCGAAGTCCGGTCCATCACGATCAGCAACAAGGCGAAAGGCAAGGGTGCGGGCCGGATGCTCATCGATGCGCTGTTCGCAGAGGCCGCGCGCCAGAGCGTTACGTGCGTATGTCTGTTCACTCGCATTCCGGAGTTTTTCGAGAAGATGGGCTTCACCGTCGTCGACAAGGAGCTCCTGCCCGATAAGATGTACAAGGACTGCTTGCGCTGTCCGCGCCAGCATGCCTGTGACGAAATCGCAATGTACAGCGGCGAGCTGCCGGAAAAGACCGTGCACGCCACCTCACCGCACGCTGCGCGCTACTACACGCAGCTCGTGCCATTGCACTAACCACTCTCTCTAACTGGAGCTGCTTCGCCGTTTCGACGGCGAAGCAGCAGTCCCAACACAATCCACACTGCCAGCGCGACCCACTCAACAGTTGTGAAGTGTCCGGGCACCTGTGGCAACACTTTCAGTAACAGCAGCAGCGAAGTCACCGCAATGCCCGTGACTGCCGCCAGCCGCCCGAGCGAGGATGGCTGCATGCGCAGGTAGGCAACGCACGACGCCGTCCACCCGAGCAGCGAGGCCAGCGAGCCTACCTCGGTGATCGGAACCAGCAGCGACTCTCCGACGAAGATCAACAGCGCGGTCGCCACGCCCAGGGTGATGATCGCCGCCGAGGGTGTCTGATTCACCGGATGCACCTGCGCCAATCGGACGTCTGCAAGCTTGCGCCGCCCCAGCCCGAACAGCAGCCGGCTGGCGGCGACGAAATTCCCATTGAAGATCTTCACTAGCGAGAGCAGGGCCGTCGCCATGATGACGCGCACGATCCACTGCGAGCCCATGGCGTGCTCAAAGGCGACGGCGGTCGCGAAGCGCTCATGCACCAGCGCCTGCCACGGAGCGACGCAGGCCACCACGGCTGTCACGGTTGCGTAGAAGGCTACGCCGATGACGATTGCCAGCACGATGGCCAGCATAAATTGCCGTGGCCGGAAATCGACGCTGGCCTCTTCGGAGGCTTTGCCGATCGACTCGAAGCCGGTCATGAAATACGGAACGACCTGCAGTACCAGGACGACGGATACGATCGCCGGTCCACCGAAGAACGGACGCATGTTCGCCACCGATCCACGAGTCAGCCCGGCGCTCACGAATACCACGGTGAGCGCCAGTACGACAAACGTCATCCAGTTCTGGATCGTCGCGGTGAGGCGAATGCCGTGGTAATTCGTGATCGCGATGAGGGCGGTGAGCAGCAGTCCGATGGCGAGGTGCGGCAGGAATACCGGATTGCCCGCCACACGGTAAAGTTCAATGGAGTTTAGGAAGGGGAAAAGATACCCTGCGATCTTTCCGATCGCTACCGCTTCCCACGGACAAACGATGTAGTAGGCCAGCAGCATCAGCCAGCCGGTAGCGTAGCTGACGTCGCGCGAAAACACAGCCGCCGTGTAGGCGATTTCGCCGGCTGCGTCGGGCATCTTCTCCACGAGATGCCCGTACACGATACCGATGGGCAGTAGCGCGAGCCCGCCGCAAACGAAGGCCAGCACCACACCCAATGGCCCGCCGCGCGAAAGCCAGTCGTCCATCACGACCAGCCAGCCGACGCCGACCATGGTGCCGAAGCCGAGAGAAAAGAAGTCTGCCAGGCTTAGCTTCTGGGCAAGAGAAATCATGGATGTGCGAGGATACCGCGACGGCGCTTCGCGGCAAATACCGTGACGCTTAACCCTTTAGATACGGCAGCATTTCCTTGAACTGCGGCGTGCCCGACGAGCGCAGCAGCTCGTAAATCATCATTTCGGTAGACGAGATCACGGCCCCAGCGGCGCGCATCCGATCGATACCGATCTGCCAGTTCGAGCGAGTACGAGAGCCTACCGCATCTGCCGCGACGTGCACGAGGTAACCGTCGTTCAGTGCGCCCAGCGCGGTTTGCATCACGCAGATGTGAGTCTCCATGCCGCACACCAGCAGTGTGTTGCGAGCGCCCGGTATGGCCTTCAGCGCTGAACGAAACTCGTTGCACCCAAAGCAGCCGAACTGCATTTTGTCGACTGGTTGTGTGGTGCCGAGCAGCAAGGCAATTTCCGGCACCGTCGGGCCCAACCCCTTCACGTATTGCGTCGTCACCAGCATCGGCAACTCGAGGATCTTCGCCAGCCGGACCAACAACTGCGAGTTTCTTACGAGTTCTTCTTTGTTGAAGATCGGCGGCAGCAGCTTTTCCTGGACGTCTACGACGACGAGCGCACAGTGATCAGCCTGTAGCGCCTGGCGCGCGATGTCGGCGGCGTCGGAAGGGAACGCGGCAGTAGCAACGGACGATGTCATGAGGGGCCTCATTCCATGGGATGCTGCTCATTCTAGCGCGGCACGTTGATCGCCGCTTTGCCACGTGAGCTCGGCTTGAATCGTACGCTTGCACGGCAGCGCCTTCGGTTGACGCTCGTGCGCGAATCCCCATAAAATCAAGAAAGCGATGGCAGTACTTCTTGTGAGGCCATCGTCTTAGGTGCCCCCTCGTTCAACGGCAGGACAGCTGACTCTGGATCAGCATATCGGGGTTCGAATCCCTGGGGGGCAGCCAAATCGTTTCAGGCACTTGCGACTTGGTTCCTCGCAGGAGCCCCAGCCGCGACGGTTACCATCCCATCTGGCTCATCCGGTTCAGGATGATCTCGCTGTAGCGGTGCATGCGCTCAGGCCGTCGCTTCAGCGGAGCCGGCAGGATCGCCGCCAGGAGCGCAGCCTCTTCTCTTCCGACAACTCGCGCCGAAGCTCGGTAGTAGAAACGGCTGGCCGCCTCGGCTCCATAGACGCCCGGACCCCATTCGACCAGGTTCAAGTACAACTCCAGAATGCGTCGCTTGCCGAGAACGAACTCAGCCACCGGCACCAGGCTTGCTTCAGCACCCTTGCGAAAGATCGAGCGGCCGGTTCCGAAGAACAGGTTCTTGACGAGCTGTTGCGTGAGTGTCGATGCTCCGCGCACGCGTTCGCCTTCCAGGTCTTCGTCGGCAGCGACTTGAATCTCGTGCCAATCGAATCCGTGATGCTGATAGAAGCGCGCATCCTCGGCGGCGACAACCGCGTGCTGAAGGTCGGGCGAGATTTGGGCGAGCGGAACAAAGTCGAATCGTTTCTGGTATGGCTTGTGATGAATCCGCGCCTGCATCCGGCGCTGCATTTGCACCGCCGTTGTCGGCGGATCGATCCAGCGAGCGGCCACGAGGAACAGTACAGGAACCGTCCAGAGAACAAGTGCACCAACCGCCAACCATCCAAGAACAGACCCCAGGGTGAGCTTCGTAAGTTGGATCTTGCCGCGTGTGCGTCGCAGAGGTCTCACGTTTCAGAATACTCGGGGTAGTGACGGCAGACGCTCAGGCTAAATCTCTTTTTTCCGGAAGCGCTCTTTCAAGTGATCACAGGCGCGCACGGTTAGCGCCATCATCGTGAGCGTCGGGTTCTGGCAGGCCGACGAGACAAAGCACGCGCCGTCCATCACAAACAGGTTGTTGACGTCGTGGGTCTGGTTCCACCGGTCGAGCACGGACTTCTTGGGATCGTTGCCCATGCGTGCCGTGCCAACCTCGTGCACCGCCATGCCAGGCAAGTCGAAGCTGGTTCGCACCTGGATGTCTTTTGCGCCGGCGGCCTCCAACATCTCGGCCGCCGATACGCCGGCATCGCGCATCATCGCAACTTCGTTTGCGCCGTGCGTCATACTGATACGCAGCGCGGGAATTCCCCAAGCGTCGTTGAGGCTGGAATCGATCTCGCAGAAATTGTCCCAGCGCGCCAGCGACTCGCCAAACGCCCCCATACCGACGCGATAGATGCCGTCCTTTACCGCCCGCTTGTAATCCGCCCCAAAGCCCGGTGCGTCGAAGTAGAACTCCGGTCCCGCGCTGCCCTGAAAACCATAACCGCGAATGAAGTTCAGAGCCTTGCCGGTTGCAGGCGTGTTGCGGAAGCGCACTACATACATTCCGTTGGGGCGCACCGGAGAGTTCGCATTGGGTTTGATGTTGTAGTCGCGATATACACCGCTTGCGCCGCCTCCCATCACGTGATCCATCAGGTAGTGCCCCAGCGCACCGCTGGAGTTCGCCAGTCCGTCCGCATATTCTGCGGTCGACGAATTCAGCAGGATGCGCGTCGACTCCAGCGCCTGTGCGCACAAAATCACCGTCCGCCCGTGGACGTCTTTTGTCTCGTGTGTCAACCGGTCCACATAAGTCACGCCCTTCGCCTTGTTGCTGGCGCGGTCCATATCCACATGGCTCACCACTGCATTCGTAATAAGCGTGCAATTGCCCGAGGCGACGGCATCTTTCACCGTGGTGAACGGACTGCTGAAGTAGGAGAATGTCATGCAGCCACGCTCGCACGGTCCGCAGTAATGGCACGGCAGGCGGTTGTTGTGCATCTGTGTGAGCACGGCCACGCGGCCAATGGTTACAGTGCGCCCGAATTTCTTCCGCGAGCTGTCGCGGAGGCGCTCTTCGCCGCAACTCAGGGCCATCGGCGGCAGAAAGTCGCCATCCGGGAGCATCGCGTTGCCTTCTTTCGCCCCGCTGATCCCCACATACCTCTCGACAATGTCGTAATAAGGAGCTAGGTCCGCGTACGATATCGGCCAGTCTTCACCGTAGCCATCGCGGCTGGCGGCCTTGAAATCAACGTCGCTGAAACGATAACTGTGACGGCCCCACACCAGCGAACGCCCACCCACTATGCGGCACCGCTGCCAGCTGAAGGGCTTGCCCTCGGGGGTGCTGTACGGGTTCTCCAGGTCGTTCACGAACCATTCGTAGTTGTATTCCATGCAGGCATAACACTGGCGCTGAATGGGCCGCGTCTTCACCAGCAGTGGCGAATGGTTGCGATACTTCAGTTGATACGCGGGCATGTGCTCGGTGAACTCGCTCGGCGAGACCGCCCGCCCGGCATCGAGCAAAGCAACTTTCAGCCCAGCCTCGGAGAGCCGTTTCGCCGCCCAGCCGCCAGTCGCGCCCGAGCCCACTACCACCACGTCATAGGTTTGCATCAGAGGGTCTTGCGCCATCGCCGTTACTTCTTCTCCCCTGTGTTCGTCTCGGCTTGGCAGCCCTCGTAGATGCCGTGCGCGTATGCGCCATCCCAGCCCAATTCTGTATCGCCGATCTCCGACGAGTAGTAGCCCTCGACGATCATTCCTTTCACTCGCGCGAAGTGCTCGTAGCCTTTGTCGATCGGGCGGCCGCCGGCCGCCTGTATCGCGAGCGCCATCGGAATCAGCACCTCAACCTGTTCTTCCTGGGACAGCGAACGAAACGCCTTGCCGTACACGCGCGCGCTTTCGTCGTCGATGTACT
>Ga0335071_10005629_pt1 | contig 12988 bp, 11 predicted proteins | sample Lox_Sample_15_FD_206724 | JGI IMG/M metagenome (GOLD analysis project Ga0335071, IMG submission 206724) | Soil microbial communities from Loxahatchee National Wildlife Refuge, Florida, United States - Lox_Sample_1.5 | ecosystem: Environmental > Terrestrial > Soil > Wetlands | place: USA...
CTCCAAATGGCGCAGATTCACCACCATCGGCATAAAACCTCCACCAAGGACTTCATCGTGCTGTCGCTCATTTTTCTTCCTGCCCTAAATCCGGCGCTACGCCTTTTTGGGACCGAGCTTCGCGGCCAGCGCCGTCCGGACATGCGCCGGCACAAACGAGCTCACGTCACCGCCCAATTGCGCCATCTCCTTCACGATCCGCGAACTCAGAAAAGTGTAGGTATCTTTCGGCATCATAAAAATCGTTTCGATTCGTTCGTTCAATTTACGGTTCATCAACGCCATCTGGAATTCAAATTCAAAGTCCGAAACAGCCCGCAGGCCGCGAACTACCGCCTGGGCGGCGCGGCGCTCGACATACCCGACCAAGAGCCCGTCAAAGGAATCCGCCTCGACGTTCGGCAAATGGCGCACAGCCCGGGCCACCATCTGCACCCGCTCTTCCAGGGTAAACAGCGGACGTTTACTATTGTTCCGTGCCACCGCCACAATCACATGGTCGAACAACTTGGTTGCCCGCTGCAACACATCCAGATGGCCGTTGGTTATTGGATCAAAGCTTCCCGGATAGATCGCCGTACGCATGAAACTCACTCTAACATCGTCGGAACGAATGACGAGTGTGAAAAACAACGGCTAACGACCAACCATGTGGCAGCCGCAGGATTGCCTCGAGCCAACGGGAAAGGAGGTTTGGAATCCGGGTGTTTGACCGGGCTGGACAACTATGGCCCAACTCGACGACAATTGGGACATCGAACAATTCATTCCGCGGACCTTGAAAGAAGAAACATGAAACTAATGAGGACCTCACCCGCCAAACATTCCGTTCACCGGCGCTCCGCCGCCCGTGAAGATTCTCTTCGGCTGAACCGGAGGCACTTCCTGAAGACTGCGCTACAGGCCAGCGCGGTTCTCGCCGTGCCGGAAATCATCCCCAGCAGTGCCTTGGGCCGGGAGGGCGCGGTTTCTCCGAGCGACCGGATCGAGCTCGGAGCGATCGGGATCGGCCACCGCGGATCGTATGTGCTGGGTTGCTTCATGGAAGAGCCCGACGTGCGATTTGTGGCCATCTGCGACGTCAAAGCCGAGCGCCGCGAGGCGGTGAAAAAAAAGGCCGATGAAAAATACGGCAACCAGGATTGCGCGATGTACCGTGATCTCCGGGAACTGCTGACGCGCGACGACCTCGACGCCGTGCTGATCGCCACCGGTCCCAACTGGCATGCCACCGCCGCAATCCTCGCTGCGAATTCGGGCAAAGATGTCTATTGCGAAAAACCCTGCACCAAGAACATCGCGCAGAGTGTCGCTCTCGCCGAGACGTTCCGCCGCACGGGCCGCGTTTTCCAGGCTGGCACTCAGCGCCGCAGTCTGCCGAACTTCGCCTTCGCGGTGGATCTGGCCCAGCGCGGCAAACTGGGCAGGCTCCAAACCCTTTATGCGCATCCCGCCGGTTTAAAAACCATGACCAGCGGCTGGGCCGAGGCCCAGCCTGCCCCAGACAAAGAAGTCGTGGACTGGGATCTTTACCTCGGCCCGGCCGCGTGGCGTCCGTACAACAAAGCGCTGCTCGACGGCTTCAATTTTGAAAAAGGGGGTGGCCTGGTCGGCGGCGGCTGCCTCGAATGGGGTTCCCATTGCGTCGACCTCTGCCAGTGGGCCAATAATGCCGATCGCACCGCGCCGGTCGAATATCAGCCTGCGGGCAAGGAACTGCACGCTCGCTATGCCAATGGCGTGAAATTGGTCCTCCGCGATGAGGGCTGGCTTAACCTGGGCTCGTGCCCGGTCCGCTTCGAGGGTGACACCGGCTGGGTCGAGACCGGCGACGATGGCGACATCGTCGCCAGCGCGCCGGGACTCCTCGTGGGCAAGGGCGCCAGGGTCTCAGGCTACCCGGCGAACTTTCACGTCCGCGATTTTTTGGACTGCGTCAAGTCGCGCGGCCAGACCCGCGCCAACGCCGATGCCGCCTGCCAATCGCATATCACCTGCCATGCCGCCAACATCGCTTTGTTTCTCGATCGCAAGGTTCAGTTCGATCCCCTTAAGAACGAGTTCATCGGTGACGAGCAGGCCAACCGGCTCCGCTCCGAAGCTCTGCGCGAACCGTGGCGCCTTTGATCAGATACGAAACGAACACGCGAATTACTTCACCGTGAAAACTCAAAAACAAAGCCGCGGCACCCAACCGAAAATCCGGCGTTGGAGCCAAACTGCATCAAACCTCGGCTCCTGGACATTTCTGCTAACCTTCGTAATCGTGCTTGCGACGCTGCCGGTGGGCGGCGTCAATGCCGCGACCGTCGAAAGCGGAGAATCCGCCGCCGAGCAGCAGCGCAAACTGATTAGTGTGCTTAAGTCTGGCGCGCCGCCTCAGGACAAGGCGATCGCCTGTAAACGATTGGCCATTTACGGCACGAAAGATGCCGTCCCTGCGCTGGCGCTGTTATTGGCCGACCAGGAGCTTGCCTCCTGGGCGCGGATCGCCTTGGAAGTCATTCCCGATCCAGCAGCGGACGCTGCTCTCCGCAAGGCTGCGGGCAAGTTGCAGGGCAAACTGCTCGTCGGCACGATTAATTCCATCGGCGTTCGCCATGACCAAAAGGCCGTAGGTGACCTTGTCCACATGCTAAAGGACGCGGATCCCGAAGTAGCCTCTGCTTCAGCCGTGGCGCTGGGTCGTATCGGCGGAAGGAAGGCAGCTCGCGCTCTCGAAGAATCGCTGGCCGGCGCTCCGGCCGCCGTTCGCCCCTCCGCCGCGGAGGGCTGCGTGCTCTGCGCTGAACAGTTTTTTGCCCAGGGAAACCCTGCCGATGCCGTAAAGCTGTATGACCAGGTGCGCGCAGCGGACGTGCCCAAGCACAAAATCCTCGAGGCAACCCGCGGCGCGATTCTCGCCCGCCAATCCGCCGGTCTGCCGCTCTTACTGGAGCAATTGCGTTCATCCGATCCGGCCCGGGTCGGCATTGGACTGCGCACCGCCCGGGAACTGCCCGGCCGCGACGTCACCGAAGCTCTGACGGCTGAATTGGATCGCTGCCCCGCGGATCGTCAGGCGTTCCTGCTGCTGGCCGTGGCGGATCGCCACGATCCCGCGGCATTGCCCGCGATTCTTAAAGCGGCCGAAGCCGGCCCAATAAAAGTGCGTTTCGTGGCCGTCGGCGTGCTCGATCGCCTTGGGAGTGCTTCCAGTCTGCCGGTTTTGCTCCAGGTGGCGGCGGATAGCGATGCCGCGCTGAAAGCCGCCGCGCTCGCCGCCCTGGCGAGGCTTCCCGGCTCCGAAATCGATGCCGACATTTCCAGTCGGCTTACCCAGGCGACCGGCAGGACGCGCCAGGCGCTAGTTGAAGTGGCGGCTCAACGCCACATCGAAGCCGCGCTGCCGGAAATCGTTCGCTCCGCCGAAGCCTCAGATCCCGCGCTGCGTTGCGCTGCCGTACAGGCCATCGGCGTTCTCGGCCACGAACGTCAGGCGACCGAGCTGGTTCGCTTGCTCCAGGACCAACAAGGTGCGAAGGAACGTGCCGATATCGAGGCCGCCCTCGTCGCCCTCAGCTCGCGCAGCGGATCGCGATGCGTGCCGAACCTCCTGTCCCTCGAACAGAGCAACGATCCTTCAGTGCGTCTGATCGGTCTTCATGTGCTTGCCTCCGCCGGTGGACCCGATGCGTTGGCCGCCGTAAAATCCGCCGTGGCTGACCGGGACGAAACCGTTCAGGACGAGGCGGTCCGCACGCTCTCGACCTGGCCCAATAACTGGCCAGAGGATAGCGCCGTGGAAGCGCCGCTGCTGGCACTGGCGCGCGACGGCAAGAAGAATACCCACCAGGTTCTCGGACTCCGCGGCTACCTGCAATACGTCCAGGGGGACAAGCACCTCCAGAACGACGAAAAGCCGGCGAAGGTTAAAGACGTGATGCCCTTGTTGAAACGTCCCGAGGAGCAGCGGTTGGCCATCGCCATCCTAAGCGCCGTCCCGAACGCTTCCGCCCTCGAACTCCTCCTGGTCCTCACCACAGAATCCGCCATCGCGGACGACGCGTGCGCCGCCATCGTGCAATTGAGCGAAGAAAAGATGACGGGGGTTTCGAGCCAGCAGCGCCGGCAGGCCTTGCAGACCGTTGTCGCTAAATCGACCAGCGACGACACGAAACGCAAAGCCCAGGCACTGCTAAAGAAATCCGAGTAATTCCGATCTGCCGCGAATACGATAGGCGCCGCTTGACCAGCGACCGCCGTTGAACGGGTGATGCCGGCCCAGGGTGCGCCCAAAACTCGTCGGCCGACCGGGTTTCTCCCGCAATCTTCGCCGTTGTTAATCGATGCTCCCGCCCGGCGCCAGTCAACGCTCCTCGAAGGTAAACGCACCATAGCCGACGACCTGCTCCCGCGGTCCGGCCGTCTCGCCGGAATTGCGTAAGTCAATAGTGCGGGCGCGCAGTCCATGCTGTTGCGCGGCCTGCAGCAATCCACGAATCGGCGCCCGGCCACAGGCTTGGTCTTCACCGATACCGCCCTGTCTGAGGGCCTCGATTGCCTCGGCCGTCGCCCCGTCCACTCGCCGCGCCGTCTGGAAATCGTAGTAGTGGCTCAGGTCGGAACTGATCACAAAACGAGTTTCGGGACCACCCCAGAGCGTGTCCAGGACCTGGCTGACTTCGTCTGGGCTGGCGTCTCCGACCGCGAGGGGAACCATGGAAAAATCGGCCAGCACAGACTGGAGGAACGGTAACTGGACCTCGATCGAATGCTCGCGCGCGTGCGCCTCGTCCAACACGGCGACCTGCGGAAGCGATCGCAGCCGCTGGACCGCTTCGACATCCACCGGCACCGTTCCCAGCGGTGTCGCGAAACCTCCCGCCGAGGTCGCTGCCAGGCCCTCCACAGCGACGAAGTGGGACGGCCCGAGCACCACGACCCGTTTGACCTGGTCGCGGGCCGGGGCGAACTGCGCATGAGCGGAGGCGGCGATAGGCCCCGAGTAAAGATATCCGGCATGAGGCGCGATGATCGCCTTGGGAGCGGGGCCCGCCGCCGGCGGCGCCTGGGCGAGCAGTAGCCGCACCAGGTCACGCAGTTCGGCTGGATCCACTGGGTAAAACTTCCCTGCCACCGCCGCCGGGCGGATTGCCGCTTCGCGAATGGGGGCGAGCTTGGCCACTAATTCAGTCGTACACGCCGGGGCATGCGGCTGTGATAATCGGCTATGCCATGCCCGATCGGGACTTCGGCCGCGCCCGCCGCGGACCAGATCCCGGGGATCAGCGCCCGGCAATGGGGACATCTGCCCTCGGGCGTGAGGTTGTATTCGCGCACGAGGTAGCCGACGCGGTCGATCAGCCGGGCATGGCAACCCGGGCACCATGTGTTTTCCCAGGGACCGACGCGGCCGGGAGCATTGCCGGCATAGATAAAGCGCAAACCGGCTTCCGCGCCGATTTCCGCCGCGCGGACCAGTTGGGCCGCCGCCGTGTTCGCCGCGCCGGTCATCTTGTAGTCCTGATGAAAGGCTGTAACATGCCACGGAATGTCGCGGCTGACCGACGCCAGGAAACCCGCGGCCTGCCGCAACTCGGAATTGCTGTCATTGAACCCGGGGACGATCAAAGTCACCACCTCAAGCCACAGGCCACGCTCATGCACCATCCGAATGCCTTCCGTCACGTGCCCGAGCGTGCCGCCCAGGGTGCGATAGCGTTTATCATCGAAACTCTTCAAATCGATCTTGTAAGCGACGATCCATGGCCGAAGGAAATCAAGCGCTTCGGGCGTCGCGTTCCCGTTGGAGACGAAAGCGCAGGGAATGCCAGCTTCATGCGCCGGCTGAAACACCGCGACGGCCCATTCCGCAGTGATCAGCGGTTCGTTGTAGCTCGATACCACCAGGCGCGCCCCCAGGCGGTGGCCCATCCCCACGAGTTGCTCCGGCGTCACCGGTTGGATCGGAGCGCGCGAGGCCGGATCGCGCAGCGCCTGGCTGGTCACCCAGTTCTGGCAGTAAGAACAATGGAAATCGCAGCCCATCATGCCGAAAGTGAGCGCGTCACTCCCCGGATAAACGTGGAAGAAGGGCTTCTTTTCGACTGGGTCGCACTGGACCCCGGCGACGTAGCCGTAAGGGACTCGCAACTGGCCGGCCTGGTTGAAACGAACACGGCAAATCCCCCGGTGGCCGGGCGCAATTAGACACCGATGGCCACAGGCCACGCAACGAATCCGCTCGCCCTCGGCCCGACACAGCGACCCAAGGGCCGTGTGCCGATCCAGCGCGTCGGCCAGGGCTTCCTCGCCCAAGCGTGGTTCGCGATCATGCGGTCGTGTCGGCAAGGCTGTGTCACTCTTGAGACCCGAAGCTGGCATTGGAGGCTTCATACGGATTTCGCTTCCGCCTAGTCAAGTTTGGCCCCGCGACTCGAGTTTGTCAAAGCCAGGCTTATGCGATTATGCGATCAGCGTGCGGATCTCCGCCAGGTTTTGGAGAGTGCGGCCCTTTCTGGCCTCCTGGGGCGCTTTCCCTTCGTGGGGGCACAACTGCGGGCTTTCCTGATCGCCCCGCTAAACAACTATACTCGCGCCTTGCCTCGTTAAAATCTCATGGCCCAAACCGAACACCCTCGACATGCGGACCGATCTTTAAATTCGGCGAATCCACCCGCAAGTCCTTCCCCAGCACCTCCACCTTTGCGAGGGTTACGTCCTGCACCAGGTGAACGGCATCAGCCCCTTCCAACTGCACCAAGTACGAGCCAGGGTCGCCATAAACCTGGACGTCGCTGAAACGCACGTCTTGGACGTACCCGGGCACCTTGTTCTCCATGTATTGATTCACTACCGGTTTCAGCCGGGCCAGCTCTTGCTGGCTCTCTCCGTGAATTCTCACGTTCTCGATCCGTACGTCCTCCAGCCGCATTTCTTCTCCCGGCTCCAGCAAAAACGCGGTCATCGTAAAATGAATGATATCGAGGTTCTTCAGCCGGACGTGGCGCATGAACGCCGCTCGGCTTTCGTGGCCCAACAGGAAGATCCGCGCGCGATCGCACCACAGGGTGCAGTTCTCCACGACAATGTTCTCCACGTGATTATTCGGGGTCTGCAAATCGAGGCCCTTCATCGCCACGCAGTCGTCGTCCGTGCGGATGAAACAATCCTGGATGAGGACTTCCTGCGAATTGCACGGATTGATCCCGTCGTCATTTTGCACGCGGCCCCCGCAGATCTTCACGTTCCGCACGGTTACGTTTCGGCTCGCGCGCGGTACAATCGTCCAGTGAGATGATCCCCGCACGGTGACCCCCTCCACCTCCACATTAGTGGCCGTGATCCCTATCGTGAACGCATAAGGCCCCTTGCGCCACTCGTAATCCGATCCGTCGAGAATGCCTCGCCCCATGATGCGAATGTTCGAGCCCTGAGCCACGATCGCTCCTTTGACCACCGCGCCGCCCGCGAGCCAAACGGTCTGATTGTTCCCCACCTTCACCAACCCTGCCTGGTGAACCCCCGGCCCAAAGTAGATGAGATTCGTCGCCCCGGCTTCCGGTTTGTCCTTTTCGCGCGGATTGGCGAAAAGCAGCAGCGGCCCGTTCTTTCCGTCCGGCTCCAGGCTCACTTTCCGTGGCGAATCGAACCCGATGGAAAGCGTGTGGTCGTCCTGGGCCTTGAGATTCACATCCGCGAATTGAGGCCTCATCACGGTGTTTCGGAGCGAACGCCGTGCCTTAATCGTGACCGCAACCCTGCCCTCCATATCGAAGCTCGCGAAGCAGTACGGCCCGCCATAATTCCATTCTCTGCCGGCAAACGGTGGGTCCAACACGCGCGCCGTATAAACATCCACTTTTTTGCCGTCCGCCATCACCTCATATTCGGTCGATAATGGCTCGCCTGTCGGCGTGGGATACGTCACCACCGCCGCCGAGGCGAATCCTTCGGCCAGGAAAGACAGCGCGAGCAGAAAACAGATTCGTGAAATAGATCGGGTGTGCATGATCGTCGCTCTCGGGTTTCGGCGTTCTGGTTTTTCGTCATTGGTCATTTCGGGCTTCTCTTCAAAAGCATCATCGCTCCAACCAGGCACGCCGCCGCCCCGAGATAGAATAGCGACCCGAAGGCGATGGCGCTGCTCATATTCTCCACCGGACTGGGCTTGCCGCCGTATTTCGAGGCGAAGCCAACGAACAGCGGTCCCAACGCCCCGCCGCCCCAGCCAATCGTATTCATCAGCCCGGCCGCCGTGCCTCTCGCCCGAGGCTCGATCACATCATACAACGAGGCAAAAATCCCGGAATCATAAAATCCCTTGCACAGACCGAAACCGGTCATCGCTACGATCAGGGTGGTGGTACCGCGCGTGTTGCCAACGACAAAGACAAATACAGCGCCACCCACCAGGCCGAGCGTCTGCACCAACATACGGCCGATCCGCCAGTGCCGCACCAACCGGTCCGCCAGCCAGCCAGCGAAGGGCACCGCCAGCGCGCTCGCCAGATGAATATAAATCGTCCCCGTCAGACCCGCGGCGCCAATCGTATAGTGAAACTTCTCAACCAGAAATGTGGGCGTCCACGTCAGGAAAATGGTGGCCACGAAGTTCGCGCACAGGAAACCGGCCATGAGGAACAGGGCCGTCGGTGTCTTCAAAATCAGCAGCGAGGTCTCTCCCACCGACGGCTGCCGCGCGGCGTTCTGCCCGGACGCGGGGGATAGAAAGTCAGCGGCTCCACGCTCCGGCTCGCGCAGCCACTTCGTTAACACCACAGCCAGGACGAATCCCGCCGGACCGAACAGGTAGAAGGGTACTCGCCAACCGAACCGCTCCGCCAACTCTGCTGCCACCCAGCTTCCCAGGATGGTGCCGGCATAGACGGCAGACTGGTGCCACGACAACGCCCGCGACCGGGTATTCAGGCCGTGATAATCGCTAAGCAAGGCCATCGCTGCGGGGAAATAAAAGGTCTCTCCGAGCCCCGTCAGCGCCCGCACCGCCACGAACACGGACAGATGATTGCACCACGCCGTGGCCAGCGTGAAGAAGCTCCAAACGATGCACGCCCAGACCACCAGCCGCTTGCGCATCGCGCGGTCCGCCATGAGGCCGGCCGCCGGTGCCATCGCCGCATAGACCCACGCAAACGAAGACGCGATCAGCCCCAGTTGCGGATCGTCGAATCCAAAATCCCGAGCCAGCAGCGGCAGCACTGAACTGATTGCCTGCCGGTCGGCGTAATTGAAAAAACAAACAAACCAGAGGAGGAACACCACCCACCATTTGTAGGAAGCCGGGAGGCCCTGAGCGCCGCGCGACACCGCGGCCGCGGTGTTGCCCCGAACGCTTCCGTTTGCCGTGCTCATTTCGAACGAATTCAAGGATAAGCACCAACGCAGGGCAAAGTCGCGCCTGATTCAGCGTGACGCCGCGTTTCGGCTTGGGGATATTGAAGATCATGAACGTGACTCTTCTGAGCCGGATCCTTCTGTTGTTTGTTGCTCTGGGCCCCGGAAGACTTTGGGCCGCCGAACCTCACTTCGAATTCCGCGAGACGACGCCGGCCACGCTCGAGCTGTCCGAGAACGGCACGCCGGTTTTCGTCTATAATTTTGGCGGGATTCTGGCCGCGGGGTCGCCCGAACAAATGCGTCGCTCCTGCTACCTCCATCCGGTGTACGCCCCCGACGGGACGGCGTTGACCGACGACTTCAATAAGGATCACCCCCATCATCGCGGAATTTTCTGGGCCTGGGAGGTGGTCACGTTTGATGGCAAGACGGACGATGTCTGGACGGTGAAGGGCTTTCGACAACGATTTGTGCGCTGGATAGCGCGTGAGACAAACGGCCCGGCCGCGCGCTTGGCGGTCGAAAATGGCTGGTATGATGGGGATCGGAAATTCGTGCGGGAAGACGTGGAAATCGTCGCCCACCCAGCCGCGAACGATCGGCGGATTTTGGATTTTACCCTCCGCTTCGAAGCGTTAGACAAGCCGGTTACCATTGTGGGAACGCCTGATCAGCGCAAGGGCTACGGTGGTTTTGCCTTCCGAACGGCCCCCAGGGACGGCGGCGCGGCTCAGACAACCATCCGCACCGACGCCGGTATTTCGGAAAAAGACGGCGTGATGGCGCGGCATCCCTGGGCTGAGATCTGCGGGAGTTTCCGCGGGAAACCGGAATCGATTAAAATCGAGGACGACCCATCCAACCCCGGCTTCCCGCATAACGGCTGGTTGATGCGCCATTCCTTCGCGCTCCTCAACGTTTCTTATCCGGGCCTCGATCCATTCACCCTTGAGCCGGGCAAGCCATTGATCCTCAAATACCGTGTTATCCTTGCCTCCGGCAAAGCCGCGCAATAAGCCGGGGCCGGGAATGGGACAGGACGCCCCGCAAACCCGAAAGCGAGGACGCCCGTGCTGGAAGATTCGCCCGACACGCGGCTAATTCAGGCGCGGGGGCGGTGTCGGGGTCAGCAACGCCTGGATCGCGGGGAGGGAATTTGTGGGCGCAGGAAACGGGTCCAGCGAGTTGGCCCGGCGGCCCTGGAGATAAATCGCCGGACGGTGAGCGTCGGTATCCCGGTCGCGCGGATATTCGAACACATAATCCAAGTAAGTCGGTCCTTTCAGTGGACCTACCCAGGGATAGATGGACAACGTCCTTAGGCCTTGGCACCGGGGATCGTTGGCGTAAGGACTCTGTTGCGGGGCACACCCGGAAAAAGCCAGGCTGAATACCGCCAGCGATATCGTCGCGATTGACTTCATCTTGAGAGTCAGGTTCGCACATCCGCGGCCCGCTGCAAAGCCTTGATTCGCATCGATCAGTTCGGTGTGTTGCCCCGGGCATTTTTTGCCGAAAGAATGTCCCGGAGCGTTACTTTCACTCGGAAGACGTCCCCGCTGCGACGCAACATGAGATCCAGCCTTGTGCCGGCCGGCAGTTCCCAAAAACGACTCAGCGGCAGCACTTTCGGATCGGTCCGCCATTTCGTCACGTCAAGGTCGCCGATCCTCAACAGCACGTCATCGTTGCGGATGCCCACTTCCTCGGCTGGGCTTCCGGGCTCGATCCGCGCCACCAGCTCGTCGCTGAGCGAGTCCCGCGGCACAAATACCGCGCCGAGCCGGCTATGCTCGTAAGGCGACGCCGGCCGCTTCCTCGGTCGCACGTAGGCCACTCCTTGCTCGCCATCAACAATGAAATCCAATCGCTTCAGCCCCGCCAGCCCGAGGGACGCTTCGTACGGCGCTGCCGCTAGCGCCACGTGAACCGAGGTCGCCTCTGTCACCGGCACGTTGGTCAGCGTCAGCGGGCCCATGGACAATTGCCTGGCCCAGGCCTCCTCCTTCACCACCAAACCGGCTCCCGGCATAAAAAACGCCTTGAGCGTCAAAGGCTCCAAGGGGTGCGCTGCTTTCCATTCGCGCCATTTGTCCTCCGGCAACGCGACCCCCTGCGTCCAACCCGTATCCACAAAAATGCTGGCTGATACTCCGTCGTCGTGCGGAACCTCCAGTTGCAGGTACGCCGAGTTCTTGTTAACCGGCAGCCGGATCCACTCTCGCGCGGCTTTGGGCACCTTCGCCAGTGTGGTCACGGTTCCCTTCTCGGCATCGATCCTCAGAATGTTCTCCCGCACCGGTTGCCACCCGATCAATCCATCCATATCCGTACGCAGGAATGCGGGAAGATCGGCCACCCGGAACCGCGTCCGGATCGTCGTCTCCCTCACCGACAGTACACACGCCTCGGTCGTCCCGCTGGGAATTTCGCCCGAAGAAAGCACCGCGTTGGTGGGCGGCTCAGTGAACTTCAGGCCCAACCGCCTCGCCCCCGCCCGCAATAACACGAGATCGCCCGTGCCGGTATCGAAGCAAAGTCGCGCGGGCTGGCCGTTGATCTTTGCTTGGACCCAAAGCCGTTCGTCGCCCCGGCCGTCAGCCGGCCAAAGGCACGAGAAGCCAACGGCCGCCCATGCCATTGTTGTCTTCAGGTGCATGAAATCAGAATGGATTTCTGGGCCGATTTTGCAAGGAGATCGTTACCGTCGTCACCCACAACCCTGGGTCAGACCCCGCCGTCAGAACCCGCACGAGACGGCGCTTTACCGTATGTGGTGTTTCATCCCTCTCTCACCGCAAAAAAACCGGGCCAGTCAGTCAGGGGGTGACCGAAAGGCCCGGGGAATTTTCGAATTAGTACAAATGTAGGATTACGGAGAATATCGGTCCTGAGCTGTACCGGGAACCGGACCGAAATCTGTGTCGAGCTGTGGCAGCGAGACACTGTCATTGCCCGCGAAATTCAAAGAACTATTCTGCTCATAGTTAATCATGACCCCTTATTGTTGTCAACCCTCATTTGACAGGTATTAACTGTGATTGAACTAAACATAAGTCGGCCACTTTTACTCCGGGCTTATACTGTAATAGACAGCGGGGCGGCGCGCGGCATTCAAAAACAACCTGTCGCGGATCCGGGGCCTTTACCCATGCTCCGGCTGCTTCGGCAACTTTTCAAACATTCCTGTTTACAGCCATCAGCCGGGTGCTAGTATCAATTCACAAAAGCGGAAGCATGACATGAAAAAAATCGAGGCCATTATCAAACCCTTCAAGCTCGAAGATGTGAAAGAAGCGTTGTCGGCGCTGGGAGTCGAAGGCATGACCGTTTCGGAGGTCAAAGGATTTGGAAGGCAGAAAGGCCACACTGAGATTTATCGTGGCAGCGAGTACACCGTCGATTTTCTTCCGAAGATAAAAATTGAGGTCGTGCTGGGGGACGGCGAGGTCACGGCCGCAGTCGAGGCAGTGGTCAAAGCAGCCAAGACCGGGAAAATTGGTGACGGAAAGGTTTTCGTCAGCCCAATCGAGAACGCGATTCGGATTCGGACCGAAGAGACTGGCGAACACGCGGTTTAAGACTTGGCCGGCGCGCGGTTCAGCGGAGCTTCGCAGCGGGCTTTGGGGCCTCACGATCACGCGCC
>Ga0335071_10005630_pt1 | contig 12988 bp, 4 predicted proteins | sample Lox_Sample_15_FD_206724 | JGI IMG/M metagenome (GOLD analysis project Ga0335071, IMG submission 206724) | Soil microbial communities from Loxahatchee National Wildlife Refuge, Florida, United States - Lox_Sample_1.5 | ecosystem: Environmental > Terrestrial > Soil > Wetlands | place: USA: Florida...
GACGAAGACGTCCGGGGCCGTCGTGCCGCTCGCGGTGATGGTCGAGCTCGAAGCGGTGGTCCCGCCGATGCTCGCCGTCAGGTTGAACGCGCCGGTGACGATGACGTCGCCGTAGTAGTCCACCGAGACGCCGTTCACGTTGTCGGCCTTCGTGCCCCCGAGCCGCTCCGCCCAGATGGGCGCGAGCGTCGTGCCGTTGAACTTCGCCACCCAGGCGTCTGCCGCGCCGGCGCTCGTGAGCGTCGTCGTGCCGAAGGTGACGGCGCCGACGACCTGGCCCCCCGCGATGACGTTGCCGGACGGGTCGACCACGATGCTGTTCCCGCCCGTGCCGTTCGGGGTCACCTGGCCCGTGCCGCTGAAGATGGCCGACAGCAGCGCTGCGCCCGTCCCACCGTCGAACTTCGCGATCCAGACGTACTTCCGGTTGGCGTTGCCCGGGCCGGTGAGGGCCGAGGTCGCTCCGCCGAAGTTCAGGCTGGCGCCGGTGGTGGAACCGATGGCCCAGACGTCGCCATTGTCGTCGACGGCGACCGAGTCACACTCGTCGTTGAAAGTCGCGGCGCTCGAGAACTGCTTGCCCCAGAGCTGCGTGCCGTCCGACTTGAACGCACCGATGATGATGTCGTTGCCGGACGCAAGGGTGGCGCCGGACGTCGGGAGGGCAGGGGTGCCACCGGCCGCGAGACCGCACACGGCGATGCGGTTCCCGTGGGTGCTGGCGTCGTTCGGGTTCGCGGCAATGGCCTTGAGGGCGCCGTTCGTGCCGTTGTTGAACTGCTTCGCGGTCACGCCCGTCCCGTCCGCCTGCTTGAAGAAGCCGACGCCGTCGATCACGCTCGAGCTGTTCAGGGCGCCCGTGCCGATCGAGAAGGCGCCGCTGAAGTTGAAGATGACGCCGAGCGTGCCGTCGTTCGTGACCGCCGCGCCCGTCGCGATCTGGGGGTTCGCCGAAGCGCCGTCGCCGTATCCCACCGCCCACTGCGCGATGCCTGCGCTGTTGTACTGGGCGAGGAAGATGTCGGCGTCACCGCCCGAGGCGACCGGGTGCCCATCGAAGCTGATGGCTGTCGTCGAGTAGATCGCTCCAGCGACGTAGGTGTTGCCGCTCGTGTCCATCGCGAGGCCGACCGGACCCGAGATCTGCAGGTCGCGGGCGACCTGCGGAGCGAGGACCGTCGGGCTGCACACGGGCGTGCTACCGGAGACGGTGCAGTTGTCGTTCGCCGGGCAGGCGGACGTACCACCCTGGCAGGCGCCGGCGAGGCAGCTCTGCCCCGATACGCAGGCGTTGGAGCCACCGCAGGCGGTCCCGTCCGCCTTGTTCGTGAAGTTGCAGGTGTAGGAGTTGTTGCCCGTCGACTGGCAGGTGCCGGCCGGGTTCTGGCAGGCGTTCGTGGAGGTACAGGTCACGGCCGTGCCGGCGCTGCAGGCGCCGGCCTGGCAGGAGTCGTTCTGCGTGCAGCCGTTCGAGTCGGCGTTACAGGCCGTGCCGTTCGCCAAAGCCGTGTAGTTGCACACGAAGCTGTTGTTGCCCGTCGAGACGCACGTTCCGGCCGCGGACTGGCACTGAGCGTCCGCCGGCGTGTTGCAGACGACCGCCGCGCCCGCCGTGCAGGTGCCGCCGGTGCACTGGTCGTTCTGGGTGCAGCCGCTCGAGTCGGCGTTGCAGGCCGTGCCGTCGGCCTGGTTCGCGTACGTGCACGTGCCGGTGGCCGGCTGGCAGACGCCCGCCTGCTGGCACTGGGCTGCGGCGGTGCAGGTCACCGGAGCGTTCGCAACGCACTGGCTCGTCGGGGTGCCGGCGTTGCTGTCGCAGTGACCACCGAGGTGCGTCGTGCCGTCATAGGCCGGATCCGCGCACTTGCCGATGCCCGGGTCGCAGGCGGTTGCGGAGGTGGCGCCCGACCCGGTGCAGGGGTTCGCCGGGACGAAGTTCCAGGTGTAGGTGGTGGGCTGGCCGTCCTTGTTCTTCACGGTCACGGTGACGAAGGAGCCCGGCGTGTACGTCGCGGCGGCGGTCCACGTGTTCGAGCTCGTGCCCGGGCTCGAGCCGGTGTTCTCGCCGGGAAGTCCGCTCGGCGCATGACCGAGGGTGCCGCCCGACTGGGTCCAGACCACCGAGAACGGCAGCTCGGTCGGGTTGAAGGACGGGGTCGGGTCCACGAAGTTCACCTGGAGGTTGACCAGCTGACCGGCCTGGACCTTAAAGGTTCCCGAGATGGGGGTGGTCGAGACCGGAGCGCCGGGAGCGCTCGTGAACGTGATCTGGGGCGCGAGCGTGAAGTCCGCGAAGGCCGAGCCGTTGATGACGCCGAGCGTGTCGCCACCGCGGGCGACCGGCAGGCCCGAGCCGGCCGGAACGATCCCGTTCTTCCAGTAGTCCGTCACGTCGACGTGGAAGATGCAGGGCGCGGAGAGGTCCTGCGTCACGAAGTGGACGGTGCTGGAGGCGGGTGAGCTGCCGACGCCGCCCTGCGCCAGGGTGAGGATCGGGGTGGGGATCCCGGACGCGGTGTAGCCGGAGCCAGTCCCCTGGCACGCGCTGCCGCTCACCGTCCAGGTGTACTTGATGTCATCTCCATCCGGGTCCGTCGCCGAGGCCACGAAGTCGAAGTCCAGCTGGACGACCTTGCCCGCCGCGTTCTTCGTGAAGGTCTCGTTCGCGACGATGCCGCTGATCATCGGCCAGCTGTTCGGGTACGCGTTCACGATGACGCCGCCGGTGGAGCTCGTCTGGAGCTGGACCGCGAGGTAGGCGGTGACGGAGCCCTGCTTGTTGTCGGTGATCTTCAGCGTCTCGGTGCAGGCCCCGTTGGCCGGCACGCTGGTGGGCGGGGTCCAGTGGACCGCGACCGGGGTTCCCGCCGTGACCGGCCCGGTGGCCGCATCGAAGGCGCTGCTCACGCAGTCCGAGGCCCAGGCGTAGGTCAGCGTCGCGCTCGGATCCGGATCGTGCGCCACGAACGTCAGGGTGACCGGCGCGGGCGGCGGCGTCGTGCCGACCGTCACGATGTTCGCCGACGACGTCAGCGAGTCGACGAACGGCAGCGAGTTCTTGAACCCGCCGTCGTTGACGCCCTGGAGCACGATGCTCACGGTCGCGGTCCCGCCGGCCAGGACGTCGGCGTACGCCTTGCCGCTGTACACGACGTTCGTCCCCGCCGCATCCGAGAAGGCTTGGACGGTGAAGAGGCGCGCAGTACCCGCCGGCACGCCCTGGACGTAGGCGCTCCAGTTGAGCTTCTTCGTGAGGTCGTTGTTCGTGAGGTTCGTGACGATGTTCGGGAAGGACGGCGGGCCGCTCGTCGCGTCGACCCCGACGGTGAGGGTCATGTGGTCGATGGTGGTGGCGGTCAGGGCGCTGATGCTGACGCCCACCCGCGCTTTGCCCTGGGGCTTCGCGTTGGTGCTGCTTCCGCTGCAGCCAGTCATCACCGCCGCGCTCGCGACCGCGGCGAGCAGCGCCAGGCTGCGGAACTTCGTTGCCGTGAGATTCATTGCTTTCTCCAAACCGTTCCTTGTAGGTGCGTTTCCCTCGCGCGCGACGCCAACGACGGCCGGCGCGCGCGAGACTCTCGATTCCCTATCCGTGCCCGTTGTTTCACCCCTAGTTGCAGATCAGATACGCCCCGTTGGGATCGCCGACGACGAAGTAGTCCTGGCAGGTCGTGCCAGAGGCGCAGTCGCTGTTCTGGCTGCACGCGGCGAACTTCGGGCGGTTGCCGGTGTAGAGCGGGCACACACCCCCGGAGCAGGTCCCGCTCGCGCAGAGGGCCGTGCCGGTGCAGGCCGCCTGCACGGCAGTGGTGCCGTTCCACACGCGCCCCTGGCTGTCGATCGACTTCGTCCCGCCGGCTCCGCTCGCCCCGAAGGAGCCGTTCGGGACGTAGGCGCCGAGCGGGCCCGCGACCGGGGAGGCCGGCACCTTCGCGCACAGGTTGTTGGAGAGCGTCGACACGTCGACGGTGCAGTCGTTGTTGCAGGTGATGAAGTTGAGGCTCGACACGACCGGGTCGGTGATGCAGCGCCCCGCGGTACCGCCGGTGAGGCCCCCGGCGGGGTCGGTCATGTAGCTGAACAGGTTCTGCTCGGCCGTGATCTGGTTGGTGCCACCGCCCTTCCCGGCAGCGCCCGCGCCGCCGTCGGCGATGTTCACGCCCGCGGTGACGCTCGGCTGGTCGCCGACTGGCTGCCCGGTGACGAGCGCATTCTGGAGGAAGAGCCGGCGCGCGAGGAGGTAGGTGCCCTTGCGGACGTTCGTGTCCGAGAAGGAGGTGGTGTTGATGGTGAGGCCCTTCGTCCCCTTGCCGGGAAGAACGGCTTCCTTGCCGGCGTAACCGACGCTCTGGCCCGTCGAGTCGTTCTTGATCCGGGCCGCGATCGACGTCGTGATGTCGGTCGAGCCCGGGTCGGCATCGGACAGGGCGACGATGAGACCCTGGGTGCAGTTCGCATCGCCCGCGTTGCAGGGAGCCCCGGTCAGCATGTTCGTGCAGCTCGTCGGCGCGTGCGTCGCGTCGGCCGCCACGCACGGACGGCGGATCGGGTCGAAGTCCTGGTTGTTGCGGTTGAACCAGCACGCACCGTTAGCGCCGCACTGCGCGTCCTTCGTGCAGGTCGTGGCGGTCACGGTCAGAGGGCTCCCGGTGGCGCAGAAGCCCGTCTGGGCGGCCGCGCCGTTGATCCCGCCGATCGACTGGTTGTTGCAGAAGCGGCCGCCGAGCCAGGGGTAGCGCGGGTCGGCCGAGCTCGAGATCGTGATGATGCGGTCCTTCCAGGTGTCGGTCGTGCCCGAGTTGTCGTCGCGGCGGTACAGGTGGTCGATGGTGGAGACGCCGAGAGCCGAGGCGAGGTCCTGCACGGCCTGGACGCGGCGCGGGTCGGAGCAGGCGGCGAGCGTCCCGGAGCCGTCGACGCCGGCGAGGATGACCATGAGGAGGTTCGAGTAGTTGACGGAGGCGGCGGTGTTGTTGAACGCCGAGCCGTCACCGAAGGAGACGGGAAGTGCCGTGTTGTTCGTCACCGCCCGCGTCGTCGCGTCCGTTGAGACCGCCGAATCGACGAAGGTGGGGAAGTTCACGTTCTTGAAGCTGAGCGTGCCCTTGATGACGAAGACCGCGGCGTCGAGGCCGACCACGTTCTGGACGCCCGGCGTCCAGGAGGCGTGGCCCTGCTTCGACGCGGTCGCGCCGTCGGCCGCCGCGAAGCCCACGGAGGCTGCGTCGATGACGGCCGGGCGGAAGTTGCGGGACATCGGGCCGATCGACTGGACGCCCAGCGGGATCGTCGCGCCGCTGACCGGCGCGCACGTTCCCGTCGTGCAGGCGTTGAACTTCATCTGGCTCTCGGCGTTCCCGGACCCCGTGCCGTCGTAGTAGAGGTTCTTCGCGCCCGGGATGCCCGCCGCGCGCGCGTTGTTGATGGACTGCGTCATGATGTCAAACAGCGTGTCGGAGCCCTTCAGGTGGTAACAGCCTGGATCCGTCAGGCTCACCGTGCAGTCCTGTGCGTTCGCGCACAGTGAACCCCCAGCGAGAACCACCACCAGTGCTCCGAGGACAACCCTCGGGATACGACAGTGCTTCGACATGTGCGCCTCCTGTACGAGTTGCTCCACAGCCCGCTTTCGGCCCCTGTCGCGACGAGCTTCCACCGCGCGCCCTCCTCGCTCTGCGAAGTGGCCGCACGGTACGCTCCGGGGGCTGGCAGCGGATGGAACAGGTGCGCAAAGAGCTAGCAACGAGCGCCATCGCGTCGTCACTCGTTCCGGCGACCCTCGAGGGAGTCGAACGAGATTTACGCTCAGTTGGTTACTCGTTCGCGAGTCGCGCGTGTCTCGGGCGCAGCCGCGGACGCGATCGCCGGCACTGTCACCGCTCCCCGCCTCCGCCAAGAGGGACCGTCCAGGGACCCACGGCCGGGTGCACGGCGGATGCCCGCCGGAACCCGGGCGGATCCCCGGGCCGGCGCGGGCGAGCGATCCCCGCGCGAAGACTCGGCGTCGAACACCGGCCACCCCCCTGCGAGCGCGTCTCGCCGCGGGGCGGCGAGACGCTGCAGGGACCGTGGACTCGAGCGAGGGGAAACCGCGACACCGCCGGGGATTGTCCGGCGGCCCCGTCGGGGACGGCGGCTACTGCGCCGCCCTGGGGAGCCCGGCGTCCTTGGCCGCCGCCTTGCTCTTCGCCTTCTTCGTGCCGGCGCTCTTCGCCTGCGCGTCGCAGCGGACGTCCGCGGTGAACCTGGGGGGATGGGCGGCGATCCAGTCCTGCGAGCTCCTCGACGTGGCGGTCGCCGTGCAGTGGGCGAGGTCCTCCACATGCGTGCACATGGAGAGCCCCTTCGCCTGCGAGTCGGCTGTCGTGTAGTCGCAGGCGCCCCAGCCCGCGGGGAGCGGCGCGCCGGGAGGAGGCGCCGTCACCGTGGCAGGCGAGGCGAAGAGCGCGACGAGAAGCAAGTTGCCGATGACCATCTGTGTCCGTCCTTTCCTCACGTCTTGCGCGCGAGCGAGAAGTCCTCGCCCGCTCTTTGCGACGCGTCCGGCGGAGCCTCCGGGACGGCCGGCCCCACCTTTCTAGGAGGCGATGCGCCGGCCGGGGGCTTCGCCCCTGAACGTCCCCTTCCTCACTGCAGCTTGGCCGTCGTGAGGAACACGTCCGTGGAGCCGGTCGCCGTCACCGTCCCCGCCGGAGCCGGGAAGGGGATCGACGCGTTCAGCGTGCCGGCGAACGTGATCTGGTTCGCGCCGTACTTGTTCGCGGCGATGGCGTCGCCCGTCTGCGTCGCCGCGTCCCCGTAGCCCGCGACGAAGTCGGTGGCGCCCGTGGTCCCGTTCAGCTTCCAGACGAACACGTCGGGCGCGGTGGTCCCGTTGGCAGTGATCGTCGAGGAGGACGCGGTCGTCCCGCCGATGGTCGCCGTGACGTTGAAGGCGCCGGTCGCGATCACGTCACCGGCCGCGTCGACGGACACGCCGTTCACGTTGTCCGACTTGGTGCCTCCGAGTCGCTCCGCCCAGATGGGCGTGAGCGTGGGCCCGAACCTCGCCACCCAGGCATCCGCGGCGCCGGCGCTCGTGAGCGTCGTCGAGCCGAAGGTCACGGCACCGACGACCTGGCCGCTCGCGATGACGTTGCCGGACAGGTCGACCACGATGCTGTTCCCGCCGGTGCTGTTCGGGGTCACCTGGCCGGTGCCCGTGAAGATGGCCGAGTAGATGGCCGCGCCGGTCGCTCCGTTGAACTTCGCGATCCAGAGGTACTTCTTGTTCGAGTTGCCCGGACCGGTGAGCGCCGAGGTCGCTCCGCCGAAGTTCAGGCTGGCGCCGGAGGTGGAGCCGATGGCCCAGACGTCGCCGTTGTCGTCGAGCGCAACAGAGTCGCACTCCTCGTTGAAGGTCCCGGCGCTCGAGAACTGGGAGCCCCAGAGCTGGCTCCCGTCCGTCTTGAACACGCCGATGATGATGTCGTTGCCGGTCGCGGCGACGGCCCCCGACGGCGGCAGCGCGGGCGTCCCCTGGTTCGCCAGGCCGCACACGGCGACACGGTTCCCGTGGGCCGCGCTCGAGTCGTTCGGGTTCGCTGCCACCGACTTGAGCGCACCGTTTACGCCGTCGTTGAACTGCTTCGCGGAGAGCCCCGTGCCGTCCGACTGCTTGAAGAACCCGAGGAGGTCGATGGGGCTCGAGCTGCTCAGGTTGGTCGTCCCGATGCTGAAGGTCCCGCTGAACGAACCGATCACGGCGAGGGTACCGTCGTTCGCCACCGCCGCGCCCGTCGCGATCTGCGGGTTCGCGGACGCGCCGTCGCCGTAACCCACGGCCCACACCGCGGTCCCGGTCGTGTCGTACTTGGCGAGGAAGATGTCGGCGTCGCCCCCCGAGGCGACCGAGTGGCCGTCGAAGCTGATGGGCGTCGTCGAGTAGATGGAGGCCGCGACGTAGGTGTTGCCAGCGAGGTCCATGGCGAGCCCGGGCGGGCCGGAGATCTGCAGGTCGCGGGCCACCTGGGGGACGACGATGCTGGCGGTCGAGGCGGCGCTCACGGTGACGGTGGCGTTCACGGTCCCGGTCGTCACGGCCGCCGAGGTCGTCGCATCCGTGCCGCTCGCCGACGTGGTGAGCGTGAGCGGGCCGGCCTGGCTGCCCGAGCAGTTCGTGAAGAGGAAGCTGGCCGTCGAGCCGGCGGGCACTGCCACGGCCGCGGGGGTCGCACCGGTGCAAGAGGGAATCGCCACCGGCTTGACCCCGTTGGCCGCCGTACCCCCTGTGTTCGTGACCGCGAGACTCGCGGTGAAGACCTGGCCCACGGCCGCGGTCGACGTGCTGGGCTTCAGGACGCCGGAGAGGGCGGCCGGGGTGGCCCCGCCGGAGCAGGTGCCGGTCGACGGGTTGCAGGTCCCGCCCGGGCACGAGACCGGGTTGGAGCCGGTGCACACCCCCGACTGGCAGGTGTCAGATTGGGTGCAGGCGTTCCCGTCGTTGCAGGCCATCCCGTCCGCCTTGGCCGGATTCGAGCACTGGCCGGACGCCGGGTCGCACGTGCCGGCCGAGTGGCACTGATCGGATGCCGTGCAGGCGATCGGCGTGCCGACGCAGGCGCCGTTGCCGCAGGCGTCCGTCGTGCATGCGTTCCCGTCGTTGCAGGGAGAGCCGTTCGCGAGCGGCGGGTTCGAGCACTGGCCGGAGGTCGGATCGCAGGCCCCGGCGCCGTGGCACTGATCGGAGGCCGCGCAGGTTACGGCGGTTCCCTTGCACACACCACCCGTGCAGACGTCGCCGGTGGTGCACGCGTTCCCGTCGTCGCAGGCGGTCCCGTCGGCCTTGTTCGCACACGGGTTCGCCGCCGACGCGCCCTTGAACTTGAACACGTGGGTCGCGTACTCGTTCGTGACCGCGTCGGTGACGGTGACCGTCACCTGCATCGTCGCCGCGAGGGGGCTCGGCACGTGGTAGACGGCCACGCTCTTCCAGGGGGCCTTCGTCGAGTCCACCTGGCCGTCCACCGTCCCGGCGGTGTGCGCCCAGGCGAACTGAAGCGCGTGCCCCTGGGGTCCGGTGGCCTCGGCGGTGAGCATCACCGCGTCGCCGGGGCTCACGACCTCCATGCCGTCCGCCTGGTCGACGCTCGGCTGCGTCGTGTTCGTGATCGTCGGGCCCGGCTGGAACGCCGGGGCCGGCGGGACGGTGATGGCGCCCATCACCTGGCCGCCCTGGGAATCGCTCAGCGTCAAGGTGACGACGCATGCCTTCTTCAGGTCGGTGTTGCTGAAGTGCGGGGCCGACGGCGAGTACTGACCCGTCGTCGTGATGGTCAGGGTGCTGCTGCAGTTCGACGACCAGGCGTACGTGAGCGTGCCGCCGGTCGAGTCGGTCTCGGTGACGCCGATGTCTCCCTCGACGGTCGATCCGTAGGTGACCTTCGCGGTCATGCCGGTGATCACCGGGCCACCACCCGCGGATCCGGTCACCGTGACCAGCACGTCGCCCGTGAACACGCCCACCGACACGACGATGCTCGCGGTCACGGAGGAGCCCGTGTGCGTGTTCGCGACGGTGAGCGAGATCTGGCAGCCTCCGCCGGGCGTGCTCGGGACCGCGCTCGGGGCCGTCCAGGTCACCGCGGAGCCCGTGTGGGCGTCGAAGGTGCCGCAGACGGCCGTCCAGCTGTAGGTGATGGTCGCGTTGGGGTCGCTGGGGTCGGTGGCCGATGCGCCGAGACGGACCGTCCCGCTGGGGGCGACCAGCGTCGCGGACGCCGAGATGTAGCTGATCACCGGGGCCGACGTGTTGACCGGCGGGCCGCCGGTCCCCGAGTTGATGGCGATCACAACCGTCGCGACGCCTCCCGCGGTGATGTCGGCGTGGCCGGTGCCGGTGAAGAGGGTGTTGCCGGAGGAGTCGGTGCCCTTCACGTCGAACTGCCGGCCGTTCCCGATCGGGATGCCGGTGACGTAGGCCGTCCAGTTGCCGCCGCTCTGGGTCAGGTTCTCGGTGATGGGCGTGAACTGGGAACCCTGCGTTCCCGGGCTGATCGTCAGGCTCACGTTCGCGGCGCTGAGGTTCCGGCCGGCGATGGCGATGCGGGCAAATCCTGCGGTCTCCGCGGTGTTCACGGCCCCGCTGCATCCCGAACCCAGCGCGGCAACGACCGCCGCGGCGGCGATCGCGCGCACGCCCGACTTCGAGTGCCAGAGAGAATTCATCGCCTTCCTCCTCCTTCGTTCCTTGCCCGTTGCGCCGGCGACCGCTCGTCCAGCGACCCGCATGTGCGCACTGTGCGGTGCGTGTGCGGGCGCCTCCGATTCGCGCGTACCCTACGACCCGCGGCGTCTCGCGCACTGCCACGATTGCGTGAAGGACTCGCGACGGTCTCGGGCTCGGAACGCCCTCGGACGGTCGATTGCCACGCGTGCGACAGCCGATCGCGATGCGCCGGCCTTGCGCTCTAGCGGTTCGCGACGAGGTCGCGAAGCTTTCGATCCACTACCTCGCGGAGCGCCGCCGAGCCGAGGACGAGCTCGCCGTTCACGAGGAACGACGGCGTCCCGCTGACCCCGGCAGCCGTGGCCGCCGCGGCGTCCTCCTCCACTCTCTTTCGGGTCGCGGGCGCACGAACGGCCTCCCGGAAGCGCACGACGTCGAGGCCGAGCTCGGCGGCGAGCCGCTCGTGCGTCGCCGCCGAAAGCGTATCTTGTTGCCGAAAGAGCCGGTCGTGCATCTCCCAGAACTTCCCCTGCTCCCGCGCCGCCTCGGCCGCGAGCGCTGCGGGCATCGCGTTCGCGTGGAAGGACAGCGGCAGGTGCTTCCAGACGATTCGGACGTCGGCGCCGTGCGAGCGCTCGACGTCGGCCAGGACCGGGAGCGCCCGCGCGCAGAACGGGCACTGGAAGTCCGAGAACTCCACCACGGTCACGGGCGCCGAGGTGGGCCCGCGAGCCGGGTCGTCGGCCCGGATCGCGACGGCGCCGGCCGGCGCGGAGGCGAGGTTCGCGGCGCACGCCCTGTCGTAGTAGCCCCCGTCGAGCGTCTCCCCGCGCGCGATCCGCGAATCCGCCTTCTCGAGCTCCTCGTCGATCATCCGCCGGAGTGACGCGAGCGGCTGGTCCCCCGTGATCTTCCGGCAGTTGACGAAGCTCGTCGGCGTGCCGGTGGCCTGGACGGCCTGGGCGAGTCCCTGGTCCTCGGAGATGCGCCTGGCGACCTCCGGGGATGCGAAATCGCGCACGAAGCGAGCCTCGTCGAGGCCGAGCTCCCTCGCGTACGCGGCGTAGCTGGCGTCGGAGAGCGCCGACGCGTTCGAGAGGAGGCGGTCGTGCATCGGCCAGAACCTTCCCTGCGCGCGCGCCGCCTCCGCGGCCCGCGCGGCGTTCAAGGCCTGCGGGTGGAACGGGAGCGGCTCGTTCTTCCATGCGACACGGACGCGGTCCGGGTAGTCGCGCTCGATCGCCTGGAGCTTCGCGTCCCATCGTGCGCAGAACGGGCACTGGAAGTCGGCGAACACGACGAGCGTGACCTTCGCCGGGATCGGGCCCTTCACGGGGTCGTCGGGGCGCAACGGTACCTTCGCCGCGGCGGCGGGAGCCGCGGCGGCGGCGGGAGCCGAAGGGCGCGGCGGCGGGGCCGCAGCGGGCGCCGTGATGAGCCCCTTCGCGATGATCGCGGCATAGAGCTCCTTCGGCGGGGTCCCCGACTCCACGATCGCGTCGGCCTTCCGGATCTCGTCGTCGACGATGGCCCGGAGGGCCTCGAGCGGCTGGGCGCCCACGACCTTCCGCCCGTTGACGAAGAAGGTCGGGGTCCCGCGCGCCCCGAGCCCGTGCAGGAGGATCATGTCGCGCCGGACGCGCTCGATGTACCTCGAGTTCTGGATCGCGGACCGGACGGCGCTCCCCTCGAGCCCGAGCTCGCTGCCCATCCTCTCGAGCGCGCCGGCGTCGATCGCCTCCGCCGCGAGGAGCTTCTCCCAGGCCGCCCAGAACCTGGCGTCCCCGCCCTCCGCGCGGGCCTCCTCCGCTAGCATCGCCGCAGGGATCGCGTTCCTGTGGCCCGAGAGCACGTTGTGCTTGAAGACGAGCCGGACCTTCTCCCCGTACGTCTCGGCGAGCGCCTTCACCACCGGGCCGGACTTCCGGCAGAACGGGCACTCGAAGTCCATCGACAGAACGACGGTGACGAGCGCGTCCGGACTGCCCCTCTGGGGCGAGTCCAAGACCGGAACGCGATAGACCTCCCCGGCGGAAGTCCGGGCGGCCGAAGGATCCGGGGCGGTCGGCAAGGCCCGGGCCGCTGCCCATGGCGTGACCCCGGCGGCGAGGAGTGCGACGGTGGCGAAGGCGGTCCCGGACGTTTTCATGGCGGTCTCCGACCCCAGTGAGCTCGCGGGAGGGCGACCTCTAGCAGAACTGGCGCGGGCGGCGCCGTGCCGAATCTGCGACTTGGACGCGAAGCGTCGCCGATCGGCGGTCCCGGTCCCGCGCGCGTGCGGGGAACCGGCCGCTCAGGCGGAGGGGGGCACCTTGCCCGGCCGCCCGCGCCGAACCACGAGGGCCGCGGAAGCGAGGAGAGACGCGACGACGAGCGGGGCGTCCCCCGCGCGGGCGTAGAGCGTCGCGCGCTCCATGAGCGCGGGCTCGGCGCGGAGAACTCCCGGGACGTCGCTCGAGTAGCGGCCACGCACGCGCCCCGCGGCGTCCACCCAGGTCGTCTCGCCGAGGTTCACGGCTCGCACCATGTCGCGGCGCACCTCGACGGCGCGCGGCGTGGCGAGCCGAAGGTGGAGCTCGCTCTCCATGCTCCCGGTGTACCAGGCGTCGTTCGTGATGTTGACGAGGAGGTTCGGGTGTACCCGCATCGCGTCGCGGACGGCGTGCGAGAGCGTGTCCTCGTAGCAGTTGAGCGCGACCGCGCGTACCGGTCCCGCCTCGAGCGCCACCTGCCGCGTCCCGCGCAGGAGCCCGGTCCCGCGGTAGAACACCTCGGTCAACC